>Ga0116142_10000144_pt1 | contig 90973 bp, 113 predicted proteins | sample AD_UKC033_MetaG_FD_89785 | JGI IMG/M metagenome (GOLD analysis project Ga0116142, IMG submission 89785) | Active sludge microbial communities of municipal wastewater-treating anaerobic digesters from USA - AD_UKC033_MetaG | ecosystem: Engineered > Bioreactor > Anaerobic > Digestate | place... | reverse complement strand
TGAAATTGGTTATTGAGTGAAAGCCGGTCAAAATAGTTATCCCTGCTAAAAGTACATCAATACAAACGAATTTTACGACAGATCTCTGTGAATATCTGCCTAATCTCTGATGGGAAAGCGCATTCTTGATAAATTTAAAAAAATCCTCAATCGTGGAACGAATATCAAGATCGTTGGTCCACCGATTCAGTTCATATTGTAAGGTAGAGCAAGCAGTCTCTCATATTCCGATTTCACCTTTTTCCCTACCCTGCAAGCTTCTTCGCAATCTCTGCGACATGCCTTCCCTGGTAACGGGCTGCAGCCAGTTCGTTCTCGCTCGGCCACCGGCTGTTCGGTCCGTTGCCCGCAATGGTGGATGCCCCGTACGGGCTCCCTCCGGTGATCTCGTCAAGCCTGCTCTGCCCCCCGAACGTATACGGGAGCCCGACGATAACCATCCCATGGTGCAGCAGGGTGGTATGCACGGAGAGGATGGTGGACTCCTGCCCTCCATGCTGGGTCGCTGAGCTCGTAAAGACACTTCCGGGCTTTCCCACAAGAGCTCCTGCTACCCAGAGCTTACCCGTTGCATCGAAGAACTGCCGCATCTGGCCGCACATATTCCCGTACCGTGTCGGCGTCCCGAACACTATCGCATCCGCTCCTGCCAGTTCCTCCATCGTGCAGACCGGGATTCTGGAGAACTCCTTCTGGAACTCCCCTGCCCCCATCTTCTCCGGCACCCCCGGAGGCAGCGTCTCGGATACCCTCCGCAGCACCGCTTTGCAACCCGGGACATCCCATACCCCGAGGGCAACCGCCTCTGCCATCCGGTGAATGTGGCCGAACAACGAGTAATACACGATCAGGATTGTAGTCATCGTTACCAATCGTCCCTGTGCTCCGGAATTCCTTCCCGTGATATATCAAGGTATCCCTTCTTTTCAAAGAACCCCGACAGCCACGAGCCCTATGATCACATTCACCACCATGAGAATGATGAACGCCCGGCCCATCCAGATATGAGCACTCCTGAAAAGATGCTTTCGTGGTCCCATGCGGTTCCTGATCAGGGAGAGGACAATTGCCGCAATGAGGGTAAGAAGGAGGAGGAGCCCGAGGATAACGTGGATGGCAAACGCTGACGAAGACAATGAGAGATAGGAAGCCTGGAAGACCATGAAGAGTGCCGGTATGACAAGGATGCTCCCGATCGCAGCCGTTACGACGTGGAGACGATACCATCCGACAATCCTCTTCCCATAGACGGGGATCAGCCCTGAAGCGACGATACAGAGAATGCCGGTCACCATCAGAACGGCATGGTATAAGTACCGGGGCACGTTATCTGGTCCTGAAAGAGCCGGGACGGTCTGCCCGGGCATAAGAAACCGGGCGGTTCCCGATCCCCCGATATTGCATTCAGCGGTTGCGACTATCTCATCACCGGGATTGAGGATGATCGGATACCGGTACGTGAAAGTATCCCCAGATGGTTGTCCAGTATAGACCTCCCCGATCACCGTCTCGCCATTCTTCCTCATGGTCACTTCACCGATATAATGGGAGGAGGGATCGCTGACACCGTGGACCACGGTCATTGCCAGCTCGCCCTCCTCTTCGTTGTATACCAGGGTAACCCCTGAGGGAGGATGTGCAGCAGCAGGGCTGACCACGATACCTAGAAGCAGGATAAGAAGGATGCAGCATGTCCGTTCAACCATGCTCTGTTCTCTTTTGTCATCAGCAATAAGTGTTGCAGATAGGAACAGGGAACCTGGACTGGCATATCTCACCGGCCGGTGTGTGGTCATGCAGGGGGGTTTATTCCAGGCTTTTCAGTATATTTTTATACATTAATGTATAAAATAATACACCACACGAGGAAGGAGATTACAATATGCCTGTAGTATTCCCGGTTCCCCGGGCTCTGATGAGATCCACAGTATTCTTCCCTGTCCTCGAGCCCTGGCGCTGAAACTCTTTTTACTGCATCTCCGGGCTTGTCCCGGCTCACTTTAAAAGAATAAAAAATCAGGTGAAATACCATGAAATCACGAGATATTGCCATTGTAGGCATCCTGCTTGCCGTTGGAGCCATCCTGCGCTATTTCCTGGCCATGCTCCACACCCCACTCACCCCCAACATGGTGATTGCGTTCTACTGCCTTGCGATCATCCTCGTCCGGCCCAAGGTCTACGAAGCCCTCGGCATCGGTATCGTTGCCGGAATCCTCTCGATGCTGATCTCAAGCTCGATCTTCCCCCCGGCCAACCTGATCAGCGAACCGGTGGGAGCCCTGGTCTGCTTCGGGCTCTATGCAGTGCTCCGCGACCAGACAAAGCTTGCACCAACCATATCGACGTTCCTGACCACGCTCGCCAGCGGCTTTACCTTCGCCGCGATAGCCATAATGTTCGTCAGTGCCACAATCCTTGCGAAATATAATGGGGACATGATGGGCTTTGTCGTTGCCTTTGTCCCGATCGTGGTCATCACTGCCGTCTTCAACGCAGTCATCGTCCAGATCCTCTACTACCCGGCAAGCCGGGTCCTGATGCGGGGACAGGAATGATAACACTCGAGAATGTCAGCTATGCCTATCCCAGGGCAGACCGGGATGCAGTGTCCGAAATCACCCTCACCCTCAGGGGAGGGGAATGCGTCCTTGTCACCGGCCACTCCGGATCCGGCAAGACCACCCTCTGCCTGGCCGCAGCCGGCATTCTCGAGCATGAATACGGGGGGAAGAAATCCGGCAGGGTGACCGTGGACGGCAAAGACGTGCGCGAGTACCATGACCTCCCCGATATCTCCACCCGGGTCGGCATCCTCTTTGATGACCCCGACTCCCAGCTCCTCTTCACCACGGTCGAAGAGGAGGTTCTCTCGGCCATTGAACGGCGTGGGTTCTCCGTTGCTGAGGTCGAAGAGCGGCTCGCACAGGTCCTCGCGGTCACCGGCCTTGAAGAACTCAAGGATCGTCCCCCCCATGCCCTGTCAGGCGGGCAGAAGCAGCGGGTGGTGCTTGCGACGACGCTCGCGCTCGGCACCGATATCCTGATCCTGGATGAACCGACGTCCGAACTCGATGAACAGGGGACCGAGAGCATTCTCAGGCTTCTGGGAGAGTTCAAGGCACAGGGCAAGGCCATCCTGATCGTCGAGCAGAAGTTCACAAAACTGGCCAGCCTGATCGATCGGGTCGTTGTGCTCGAGAACGGGCGGATCCGGAACGAAGGACCACCGGCAGCTGTCCTGCAGGACGAGAATGCACGCCGGACCCTCATCCCCGATTTTTCGGGGATCAGGACCAGATCACCAGCCGTGAATGGCACTGTACCGATGGTATGCACCCACGGCCTCACCTTCAGCTACGGGGAGGAGGAGGCTCTCTCCGACGTCGACCTCTCGATTGCACAGGGTGAGTTCGTGGCAATTGTCGGCGAGAACGGCTCAGGAAAGACCACGCTTGTCAAGCACTTCATCGGCCTGCTCCGCCCCGGAAAAGGGACGGTCACGGTCGATGGAAAGGACGCAGCCAGGGCCCCGATCGCAGAGCTCGCCCACTCGGTCGGGCTGGTCTTCCAGAATCCCGACCACATGTTCTTCGCCGACTCCGTCTTCGATGAGGTCGCGTTCGGTGTCGACAACCTCGGGATCCCCGACCGGGAGCAGGCGGTCATGGACGCCCTTGCCACCGTCCGGCTGACCGCTGCCCGCGACCTGTACCCCCGCTGGCTCTCCCGGGGTGAGCGGCAACGGCTGGCGATCGCCTGCGTGCTTGCCATGCAGCCGGCAGTGCTGATCCTGGATGAACCGACCACCGGCCTCGACGGGTCGGAATCGCGGGAGATCATCGAGATCCTCAAACAACTCCAGGAGAAAGGGCACACCATCATCATGATCACTCACAGCCGCGAGATTGCCGGGCAGTGTGCCGACCGGGTGATCCACATGGAGGCTGGCCGGATTGCTGGTGATGTCAGGGTGGAGGCAGCCCATGGCTGAGATCCTCCAGTACGTACCGGGAGACGGGATCTTTCACCGCCTCCACCCGGTCACGAAGATCCTGTTCATCATCCTCGTGAGCGTCGTGACCATCCTCACCTCATCCATCCCCCTCCTTACAGGGCTCCTTCTGCTCATCTTCCTGCTCGCCTTTGCAGGACACCTGCTCCGGCCGGTCATCCAGCAGATGGTCCTAATCCTCCTCATGAGCATCGTGATCTACCTGATCACGATTCTGACGGTGCAGGACGGGACTGTCATCGGATACCTTGTGCCCTCCTTCATCCCGCTCATCGGGGGCAGCATCCCGATCACCGTGGGTGCCCTCACGGTCGGAACGGTGCTGACCCTGCGGTTCGCCATCCTGATCTCCGCGTTCCAGCTCTTTGTCATCTCCACCCAGCCCCGCGACCTGGTCCACACCATGGAACGGGCCAGGGTGCCGGCTGATTACACCCTGATGTTCATCATCGCGCTGCGGTTCATCCCCACCCTCCAGATCGAAGGGAAACGGATCCATGAAGCCCAGCTCGCACGGGGATACCACCCTGGCGACGGGTTCATAGGTCGGATCAGGAGCGTGGCCCCGGTCATGGTCCCGCTCGTCTCAAACTCGCTCTCGCGGGCAACCCTGCTGGGCCTGACCATCGACCTCCGGGGATACCGGACCCGGGCCCGGACCCGGCTCCGGGAGCGGACCTTCTGGATAGGTGACAAGGTAGCCATTCCACTGATGTGCCTTGCCGGCGCCGCTTTCATCTATGCCTTTCTCACTTCCTCTCTCCTGTAGCAAAGCTCCAAGTAAGGGAAGGGAGAACCCTTCTCCCATGCCCACCTGCACTGACTGTTTCCTCTATACCGCAAAGAACGGGAAGGAGGGAGAGTGCACCATCAACGGCAGGGTCCCTGCCGACCGCGATGCCGGCCGCTGCCCTTCCCGGACGTTCCGCCCGAAGGCATAACCGCTGCGACCAGCCATGATACAGAGCCCCGGAAAACCAGCAAGGCTCCCGAATGTACCGGCAGATAAAGGGGCCTTACCGCGTAGTTATTCCCTTTTAAATGGCTTTTTTCCTTATTTCGCCCGTTTCAATCAGTTTTTTTCCCGTGCTTGAACCTATCGATCATACTTTCACGCCACGTGCTCTGTGCCCTTATGGCGTGTGGCAGCTGCAGGTATACCTGGAATGGAGTTTGACCTGCACCCCACCGTCACCCTGCGTACCGGGACCTTTGCGGCACTCATTGCACCCGAGGATCTCGTGCTTGCCGGGCTCAATGACAACCCGGTGCTCCGGCGGTTCCTCTTTCTCTTCGTGAGCGGGAACTATTCGAGGCTCCTTTCAGGGATCAACCGCAGGTCAGTGACGATCGAGGTGAGGAGAGCCTTCACCGCGTTCCAGCTCCTCACCATCCTCCGGGACTCCTATCACACCATCATCTTTGTCGAGCATGATCCGGGGCTGTACGAGGGATCCGGGAAAGAGGCCCTCTTCCAGGTGGCACAGGCACTGAAGGGTGCAGGGCAGAATGCCGCGGTCGTGCTGTACGCCCCTTCTCCTGACCCGTCCTTCTCCCTCCTTGCCGATCGGGCAGACCGGTTCTTCTCCCTCTCACCGCCGGACTGGCCGGCCATGCCACGGCCACGTCACAGCGGGAGGGTGCGGCACCCGGCCAGGCTCCCGGGGGACCAGACCACCCTGGAGGGGATCTGATGGGGCGGAGCTTTGAGAGCGTTCGGATGGGGGTGAAAGATATCACCGGGAACTGGGAGCATGTGGCCCGGTCACTCCCCGGAGGGGAGGGAATTGCGGCACTCATGGTCGTTGCCATGGCCAGGAAGCATGCAAGCGAGGGGTTCTACATCTTTGATGATCCGCTCGAAGCGGCACTCTTCTCCGCATTCATCGGGATCCTGAAGGCCGCGGAGGAACGGCATGTGGATCACTGACACCTGCTCCCGGGAGACCGTGGAGATCTGGGAGCTCGGCCGGGACGGGACGGTCCGGCACAGGAGCGTCCCTTACACCCCCTCGTTTTACCTGCGCCTCCCGGACCCTCCGGCACACTGGGAGCTGCTCGATGCCCTGGAGTCAGCATACGGGGCAGAGGAGTGCACCTTCCGGACCGTGCACGGGACCTGCGAGGGGTACCGGATCCCGGCCGGCCGGGAGGTCGCGCTGGCAATCGAACGGCAGACCGCGTGTGCCGCTGAACTCTACAACGTCGATCTTCGACCCGACCACCAGTACCTGGCTGCACAGGATCTTGTCCCCTGCTGTGAAGATCCGGCGTCCAGGTTTTCGCCCGATCTCCCTTCTCTCCCGTTCAGGACCATCGAGGTGCATATCACCGGCATCCCCTTCGAAAAGGACCCTGTCTGCTCGATCGAGGTGGTGCACGAACGCCATGAACACCTCAGGGGGGAGGAGGGCGTGGTCCTCGCCGACCTTGCCGAGCTTGTCGGTGCCATCGACCCCGATGTCGTGCTCTTCCCCCGCTCGGACCTCTGGCTGCCGCGCCTCCTCTCTGCGGCCAGGGAGAGAGCGATCGTGATCCCGTTCAGCAGGACCGGCAGGTACCGGAAGATGACGGAAAAATCATACTGGAGCTACGGGAGGACCGAGTACCGGGCAGGCTCCCTCATCCCTGATGGCAGGATCCTGATCGATACCGCCCAGAGCTTCCATTACCGAGAGAGCGGCCTTTCCGGGATCCTCATCGGCGCCCGCCTCACCGGGCTCTCCCCCAACCTCGCTGCCCGTTTTACCTCCGGGACCCTGATCTCGGCGTACGAGGTCTACGAGGCACTGAAGCGTGGGATTGCCATTCCGTTCCGCAAGAGCGATCCCGAGGCGGTGCGCAGGTTCTGCGACCTGAAGTCGGCCGATCGGGGCGGGATGATGTTCCAGCCCGTTGCCGGGCTCTACGGGCAGGTGTCAGAGATCGACTTCACTTCGCTCTATCCCTCCATCATCGTCCGGTATAACCTCTCCCCCGAGACCCTCGCCCACCCTGACCGCGAGGGGTTCCTGCCCCGGGTGCTCGGGCCGCTCCTTCTTCTGCGGAGAGAGACCAAGGCACGGAAAGCAGCCGATCCCGCCTATGCCGGGATCGATGCGATCCTGAAATGGATGCTGGTGACCTGTTTCGGGTATACCGGGTATAAAAATGCAAAGTTCGGGCAGATCGAGGTGCACGAGAAGATCACCTGGTATGCCCGGGAGATCCTGCTCACGACAAAGGAGTGTGCAGAAGCGATGGGCTTTGACGTCCTGCACGGGATCGTCGACTGCATCTGGGTGAAGGGGGGACCAGCCGGGGCGCTCAAAGCCCGTATCGAGGAGGTAACCGGCCTTCACACCACGCTCGATTGCTACGACTGGATCGTCTTTCTCCCCATGCCCGATGGGTATGGTGCCTACAACCGCTACTACGGGCGCCTCAGCACGGGCGATCTGAAGATCCGCGGGATCATGGCACGGCGCGGAGATACCCCGACCTATGTCCGGGCGATGCAGGAGGCTATGCTCTCGGTGATGAAACAGGCCGGGTCACGGGCTGAACTCGCGTCATGCAGGGAGGAGGTCCGGGAACTCTACCGGGAGGCACAATCCAGGCTCTCCGCGGCCGACCCCTCCTCCCTGGCCATCCGCCGGCAGGTAAGCCGGCTCACCTACTCCCGGCAGTGCCCCGAGGCATCGGCCATTGCAGCATGCAGCGCTGCAGGGATCAGGGTGGAACCGGGCATGGAGATCGGGTACGTGGTGACGGATGCCAGGACCTGGTCCGTTGAACTGGACTGGCATGCCAGGCGCTTTGACAACGGGTACTACCGGAAACTGCTTGCCAGGGCATGGGAAGAGATCGCGTTTGCCCTGGACCAGGCAGCGAGATAATTGAGGAGATGACGTTGTGCAGGATCCTCTGCGCGGTCCCCTCCGATATACCGGCAGAAAGATACCCGCAGGAGAGGACCCCGCATTCGTTCCCTTGTTGGATCGTTCATCCCCATGAGAATGAGGAGACGACCGTCCCTTCCCTGTCGAGCAGGGTTACCGTATCCCCGTCATTGTTGAGTACCGGACCATCGAGATCCATGTAGAGCTCCCCTGCCGACGCCGTCCCATTCCCAGCATGGATCCTGATGACCCCACCGGGGGGGAGAGCGACAGAGGGCATGGGATAGGAGAAGCTGTCGGAATCCCTGATCTGCCAGGCGGTGAGGTCCACATTGGTCGTGCCCCGGTTGCGGATCGTGAGATACTCATCGTTCAGATTCAGAGCATCATCACCGGCAGCATTGTAGTGCACCGATGCGATCATGACCTGCCCGGTTCCCGCCCCGTCAGGTTCCCTGCCGCTCCAGACGCCTCTTTGGGCGCCCATGGCCTCTTCCTGGATCGAGAGATAGTGATCCTTCAGGGTGAATGTCTCAGGGGTGAACACCCGTGCAAGTCCCCGCCTGACGAGATCTTCACCATGGTTGGTGCCATCCTGAAGGATGACCGTGGCAAGGAGTCGTCCGTAAGTGTCATGGCTCCCCGCGGCAGGATCGCATGAGATCGTGACGACCTTCCCGTCAAGCCTCTCACGGGTGTAGGACGCAGCCTCCTCACCCCAGATCGAGAGGAACTCAGGGTCGGTGATCCCCCTGAACTTCCCGGGATCGTTTCCCTCGGGCGTCACTTCAGGGGTGTCGATCCCGAGGATCCGGAGCGTCTCTGTCCTCCCATCCGGAAAGGAGAGGTAGACCGTATCTCCGTCGATAGTCCGCGTCACTGTCGCAGTCTCGGACTGGCCTGGAGGGAGGCGTGATTCCTCCGTGGATCCGGTATCCGTGCTGCACCCCGCGACAAGGCAGCTTGCGGCAAGGACAAGGAGGATGAGAAAGGCTGATCTGCTCGTATTCATGAGAATCCGGCATTACTCTGGGGCGCTCTCCCAGAAAAAACCTCGGTATCTGCCGGGAGTGGGACCGGCAGGATTTTTATGCTCATGGCTCTGATGCACTCATACGATGCACGGGAACGTGGCTGGTGAACAGAATGGCAGATGAGGACGAAACAGGCAAACTCTACCATGAGGCGCTCGAACTCCATGCCCGGTACCATGGAAAGATAGAACTCCATCCCAAGGTGCCGGTCGAGACGAGAAGGGACCTTGCACGGGCGTATACCCCCGGAGTCGCAGAGGTCTGCCGGGAGATCGTAAAAGACCGGGATCTCGCGTACCGCTACACGATGAAAGCCAACACGGTGGCGATCGTGACCGATGGCTCCGCGGTCCTCGGGCTGGGCAACATCGGAGGGTATGCCGCGATCCCGGTCATGGAAGGAAAAGCGCTCCTCTTCAAGAAATTTGCCGGGATTGATGCATTTCCGATCTGTTTTGAGAGCTACCACACCGATTTCATCGACGAGGTGAAGAACATCGCCCCTGTGTTCGGGGGTATCAATCTCGAGGACATTGCCGCCCCGAAATGTTTCGAGGTGGAGGAAGCCCTCCAGGAGATCGGCATCCCGGTCATGCACGATGACCAGCACGGGACCGCCATCACCGTGCTTGCGGCGCTCCTCAACTCCTGCCGGGTGCTCGGAAAGGAGTTCGAAGACCTGAACATCGTTGTCAGCGGCGCTGGCGCTGCCGGCTACGCAATCGTCCGCCTCCTCCGGTGCATCGGGTACAGCCCGGACGTCTGCCAAAGGGTCCGGGATATCATCGTCTGCGACACCCAGGGGATCATCCACCGGAGCCGGAAGGGGCTCTATGCCAACAAGTACAAGTTCATCATTGCCGACGAGACCAACCATGCAGGACGGACCGGTGGGCTTACCGAGGCGCTGGAAGGTGCAGACGTCTTCATCGGGGTGTCCGCCCCGGCTCTCCTGAAAGCCGAGATGATCCGGTCGATGAACGATGACCCGATCGTCTTTGCCATGGCAAATCCGGTCCCTGAGATCATGCCCGAGCTGGCAAAGGCTGCGGGTGCTGCCATCGTCGGGACGGGGCGATCCGATTATCCCAACCAGATCAACAATGCCCTCGCGTTCCCCGGGGTATTCCGCGGGGCACTTGATGCGCATGCACGAAAGATCAATGACGAGATGAAGGTGGCAGCCGCCCATGCCCTCGCGGGATGCGTGAAGAGACCGGCACGGGACCATATCATGCCCCCGGTTCTCGACAGGAGCGTGGTGAAGGTGGTGGCCGCTGCAGTAAGCAGCGCTGCCCGTGAATCCGGGATGGCACGGGACGTCGGATAACAGCGTCATCTCTCTCTTTTTCATGCGGCTATTAGGATGCAATGCCTGTCTTCACTGTCATTATCCGCAGGAGTGAAGAAGTCATGATAAGACGAAAGCCGTTGACCGGGTGACTGTCTCTATCGAAAAGAAGACATATGCGTTCGTATGGAGCATACTCATCTTCCCCATCCATGAGCGAATGCGGGAGAATACACCGGTTATCGGGACGATTCACTCTGGAGAGAAATGGGGAACCGGTCCCGGGGGAGTAATTGTGCTTGATATTCCCCTGGCTGGTGGGGAAATCTCCTTAAGCGTAGCGGAACCTGATCACGGTCAGCAGCTCTCCCTCTACGGTCTCCTCCATGATCCGTTCCGGGGAGAAACCGGCCTCCCGTATCAGCATGCATACCTCGGCAATCCCGGTCAGGGACGAGACAAGAAGGAGCACCCGCCCTCCCGGGGCAAGCAGCCTCCTGGCACCGGACAGGAACCGGGAGATGACCAAGCGACCATCCGGGCCACCATCAAGGGCATATTCGAGCCAGTCGTCCCGCCGCTCTTCCGGCATGGTCGGGAGGTAGGGCGGGTTGAAGAGAATCAGGTCAAACCGGCCGCAGATACCGGCAGCGAGATCGGTCCTTACCACCTTGATGCCCTGATCGCGGGCTGCACGGACCGCATACGGATTGATGTCTGTTGCGAGTACGCTGGCCCGCCCGGAGAGAGATGCTGAAATAATACCGCTGCCGCACCCGACCTCGAGCACCTGTTCGCCATCGCGGCATTCCTTCTGAGCGGCCCGGAGGAGGAGCCAGGTGTCCTCTGCCGGGGCATAGACCTCCGGGTGGGTCATTCTGCCGCCAGGTTCGTGATGGTCGCAAAATCCTCGAGATAGAGTGTCTCCGGGCGGGAGGCGAGGATCTCCTCGGAGAGTCCTGCGAGCATCTTCTCTGCACGTGCAGGATCGAGTATCCCCGCAGAAGTCCGCAGGCAGTTCCTGACCGTTTTTCTCCGGTGGGAGAAGAGGGCCCGGACCACATCGGCATAGAGTGCATCGTCACTGATGGAGAAGAGGGGGCCACGGAGCTTCAACCTCACCACGGTCGATCTGACTTGAGGCTTTGGGGAGAATGCCTGCGGAGGAAGATCGAAGCACCGTTCGACACAGCAGTAGGTCTGGATCATGATAGAGAGCCGCCCGCAATCAGGGGTCCCGGCCGGTGCAACCATCCGGCGGGCAAACTCCTCCTGGTACATCAGCACCGCTTCTTCAAATCCGGCAGAGAGTAACCGGAACGTGATCTTTGACGATGCGGAATAGGGAAGGTTCGAGACCACCACGTCAAAAGGCGGGAGCTCGCACCGGATGGCATCCCCGCAGATGACCGAGAGCATTCCTGTCTCGATCTCATCGGCAAAAAAAAGAGTTAGTTCGTCCACCAGATCGGGATCGATCTCTACGGCGTTGACCTTTGCCCCCCGGGAGAGGAGTTCCCCTGTCAGGATCCCTTCACCGGGACCGATCTCGAGGACCAGACGATCGCGGAGATCAACCAGATCGGCTATCCGACGGACTGCATTCCTGTCGACCAGGAAGTGCTGATCCTTTGGGGCTCTCATTTTGAGGTGAAGACATGATACTTGATATTCGGGTCCTGGAGTTCCTCGAGGATCCGGTTCACCACCATCTTTTCCGGATGGGGAATCGACTTGATCCGCTGGCTGATGTCAGCAAAGCTCTCGAACGGCTTCTTTTCACGCTCGGTGAGAATCTCCCACATCAGTTTCTTTCCAATCCCCGGCAGGAGGTGGAGCATATGCAGTTTCGGGGTGATCGATATGGACTTGTTGAAGAACTGGACAAATTCAGGCTCCTTCTCTTTCACCAGCTGTTCAACCACAAAGGGGAGTTCGACCCTGGCTGTCTGGGTCAGCTCCTCGTAGCCGATCCGCCGTTTCACCCGCTCTATCTTTTCTCGCTCACCCTCCCCGATATAGACCCGTTCGTGGATCTGGATACCCAGTGATTTCGGCACCAGTTCAAGGAGTTTGAACTGGGAGATCCCCATCGCCTGGACGATCGCTTCACGTTTGAAGACCGGCCGGGGATCATCGGGGTGCCCCCGCTGGAGTACATCGAGGACTATCGCGTTGATCTCTTTTTTATCCGCCTTCATGAAAAAGACCTCAGAGATAGTTCTGCACGATACCGACAATGGCATCGAGCTCTTCACCGGTGAGGGAGAATTTTTCCTTCGCATAGATTGCCCGGAGTTCGTCCCTGCTCCGGGGTGCAGTATTGGCAATACGGTATGCGATATCCGGTTTCATCTTCTCGAGCGTGAGAAGTTCCTTTACCAGTTCCCGGGACTTGTCGGCCGGCATCTTGGAGGTCTGGTTGGCATGCTCGATGCTTTTACGAAGCTCATATGACATCTCTTTCTCTGATGCGATCCGCTCGGCCTCCACTTGGGCGAGAACCTCACGGACCTCCGGGAGAGTGACCCTCTCTTCGCTAAGAACAGCCTTTACCTTCATGCCAGTCACCTGATTCCAGAGATTTACCTTTGTGCTTTTAGATGTTGCGGTCTTGCGATGACGATCTTGTCCTTGTCGCCATCCCGGATGGCAAGGAGCCAGGCGCGCCCGCGCTGGCCGACCACTGTTCCGGTCTTTCCATGGAACCTGCGGTGCGGCATACCTTTCTGAATGCTCGGCTCGCAGACCACGTGCACCTTCTGACCAGGCTCAAATCGCTGGATGAGCGAGGTTACCGGCAGGATGCCACGCCGTCTTATCTCTTTCTTGAATTTGTACCGTGTCTTCTTCCTTGGTCCGTTATGATGTGCCATGATTACTCACTCCTCCCTGGTGCGTTCTACCTGCACCACATCGAGCCTCGAGACCGTTGCAGGCCTTTGGAGGATCTCGGTAAGACTTGGCCGGGTCCGTCCGTTATCACCCGAAATAAGTTCCTTGATATAGAGACCGGCTTCTCCAGTCACCTCAAGAACATACCCGTCCTCTTCCTCCCCGAGGTATATTATCTCCGTAGCGTGCCGTTCACGTACTTTATCAGCCCTGCGGTGAGCGACCCTCTGCGGGGTGCGCTGATATATTGTCACCCCTTTCAGGGCTTTTAGGGCTGATTGGAGCTCATATAAGGACAACGGGCCTTCTATCTCGACCAGGATCCTGTATTTTTTATGCCCTTTGTCCGATTTAATGGTTTCCACCTCACCGCGCCGGGTCCACCGCTCAAGGGTTACCTCGACCCTGCCTGAAGCGGACCGGTTGATCACTTCTTCGAGCACCTTCAGATCGACACTCCGGCGATGCGGCCGGACCAGCTCCATCACAAAGGGGCGGCCGGAGCCGATCATCCGGGCATCGATATCCTCACGCCCGGCTCCATGGAGCACGGCCGCTTCCGCAGCACAGAGCTCGATCGCGGGCCGCCCGATCAGCTCCTCGACCGAATCCTGATACATCTTCCCGGTATACTGACACCGTTCGCACCCGGCTCCCCGGCACTCCCTGCAGTCCCAGTGGGTCTGCGGGATCCCCCGCTCCAGTTTCCGGTACCTTCCATAAAAGAAGAGAGGGTTCACCTGGATCTCCACCCTCCCTGTCGGGAGGTCAAGGATGGCCAGGATATCCGGGTGGGCCAGGTCGGCCTCCTTCCCTGTCATCCGGCCGACAGCCTTACCCACCTCACGGTTCATCTCTGACTTGAGGGGCTCCGGTGACGAAAGGGAGAGATCGCTCCAGACCATCTCCTCGCTCTCGGCCATCAGGGGCGGTACGCGGGTGCCGATCAGGAACGTCCCGTATTCGATCTCCTCAAGTTCCACCACAATCTTTCGTGCCCATTCATCAACGGCGAGAAATGCCTCCTGGCAGATCCAGCAGGTCCCCTCATGGGGGTGAAAGGGCTCGTCATGGGAGAGCGCATAGCTCACCCGGAGGGCATGTCCCCTCTGCTCGTTTGACAGGCCAAAGGAGCGCTTCCCAACCATCCGCCCGAGGCAGTGATCACAGATCTCGCCGTAGGCAAGGATGGCACCTGTCAGGGCGATAAGATCCATCAGAGCGCCCTCCGGTCGAGCTCGTTCAGGAGCACGGTGATGGCGTGATCGGCATGAAGTGAACGGGGACTGACCGAGTATGCCGGAAGTGCCCCGACCTGCCGTGCCTCCTCCTCGGTGATGTTCAGGTGATCGCTCAGCAGGTAATTTTCAGGGAGGGCAGGTACCGTGCGCACATCCGTTCCCGATTCGTCAAGGCGGGCAAACGGGAACCCGGCAACCAGTTCAGGCAGTCCCCCCTTCCGGACGTACACCCCGGGTGTGGATTCACGGAACTCGTTCCCGGCAGGGAGGGCCAGTGCCTTCTTGATCAGCGATCCGGCACTCCGTTCGTCCGGGCTCAGGTACCGCACCCGTTCCCCGGAGAAGAGGATCGTTTTTGGCGGGTCCGGCTGGCCGAGAAGGACAAGATACACCTCCACGTCACGCCTCATACCATGCGAGAGGAAGAGGGAGGTGTTGACACACCGGCAGAGGATATCGAGCCGGCCTGCACCCCCTGGCATGTCAGAGAGTGAGAAGTCCCCGGCGGTATGGGCCAGGTGGCCGATCACGGCAAACCGGATCATCCGGCTTACATCCCGCCGAACCGTTTCATCATCCGCTGCATGTTGAACTTTCCACCGGCTCCCCGCACACCCTTGAGAGCCCGCTTCATGTTCTTGTAATACTTGATCAGTTCGCGGACCTCCTCAGGGGACGAGCCCGAACCTGACGCGATCCGCAGGATGCGCGAGCTGGAGAGGACCGAGGGATCATCAAGCTCGGTCCCGGTCATAGAGTCCATGATGTACCGGTACCGGGACATCTTGGCACTGGTGACATCGTACACGTCACCGGGCAGATCGACATTTCCAAGAGGAATCATGCTCATGATCTGCTTCAGCGGGCCCATCTTGTTCAGGGCTTCAAGCTGCTTGTACATGTCCCGGAGCGTGAACTTCCCCCGCATCATGGCATTGACATCGATCTCCCCCTCAGTGACCGTCTCCTGGGCTCGCTCGACCAGTGCCTTGAGATCGCCCATGCCAAGCAGCCGGGAGATGAAGCTGTCAGGTTCAAACCGCTCGAGATCCTCGATCGTCTCCCCGCTCCCGATAAAAACGATCCCCGATTGCGTCTCGCTGACGGCCGAGAGAGCACCGCCACCTTTCGCGGTACCGTCCATCTTGGTGATGATCACCCCGTCAATGCTGATTGCCTCATGGAACCGTCTCGCCTGGTCCCGAGCCTGCTGCCCGAGGGCTGCATCGATGACGAGCCATCGGTGGCTGGCCTTCGTGAGGAGATTCAGGTCGACGATCTCCTGGATGAGATCGTCTTCCAGGGCATGGCGTCCCTGGGTATCAATAATGACGACCTCCACACTCCCCAGCGTTTTCAGCCCGTCACGAACGATGACCCGGGCATCCGTCTGCTTCGGGTCACCGTAACAGGGGATATTGATCTTCCCACAGAGAGTACTGAGCTGGTCGTAAGCCCCGGGCCGGAAGGTATCCGCACAGATGACCGCGGTCTTCAGGCCTTTCCGCTGGAAATACCGTGCAAGCTTTGCCGTGGTGGTGGTCTTGCCGCTCCCCTGGAGCCCCGCCATCAGGATCCGCTGGGGTTCGAGCCTGACTTCGCCTGATGACCCGACGAGCCTGACCAGTTCCTGGTACACAATCCGCAGGACATGCTCCCGCACCGACATCCCTTTCGGCGGCTCTTCCTCAAGCGACCGCGTCTTGATCGCCTGGGAGAGCTGCATGACGAGCTTCACGTTGACGTCAGCCTGCAGGAGTGCCCGCTGGAGATCCTTGACAAGTTCCTCCACCGCGGCCCTGTCAACCACCGTCTTTCCGGCTAATTTTTTCAGGGCATCCTTGAGCGAAGTGCCCAGTCGGTCGATCATCTGCCCTCCTCCACGAGAAGATCGCCTACCACCTGATCAGGCGAGAAGGGGACCAGGTCATCGTAGCCCTGCCCGGTCCCGAGGAACATCAGGGGTTTTCCGATGGTATGCGCAATCGATATCGCGGCACCCCCTTTGGGATCCATATCTGCTTTCGTGAGGACCACGGCGTCCGCCCCCACCGCCTTCTCGAACTCGTGGGCCCGGACCACCGCATCGTTCCCGGCGACCGCCTCATCCACATATACGATCAGGTCGGGTTTCATGACCCGCCGGATCTTGTCGAGCTGGTTCATGAGGTTCACCCGGTTGTGGAACCTGCCTGCCGTATCGGCAAGCACCGCATCGATATGGTGTGCCTCAGCATACTGTACGGCGTCATAGAGAACGGCCGAGGGATCGCCCCCTGCCTGGTGCTGGATGATCTTGATCCCGAGGCGCTGGGCATGGACATCGATCTGTTCAAGGGCTCCCGCACGGAAGGTATCTCCTGCGCCGATAACAACAGAGAACCCGTTCTTCTTCAGGAAAGAGCCGACCTTGGCGACAGTGGTGGTCTTGCCGGTGCCGTTCACCCCGGTGAAGAGGATCTTGACGGGTTTTTCATGGGTGGTGAGGTAGGAGACGAGGTCAAAACCCTCCCCAAGGACATCGAGCAGCGCCCCCCGCAGCGCGGAGGTAACGATGGAGTCAACGGATTCGCCTATCTTCCTGCGGCTGCCCGTCAGATCCTTCCTGATATGGCTGATGATCTCATCGGTGACAGGAAGTGCCACATCATTCTCGAGGAGGACCATCTCAAGTTCAAAGAGGGGTTCTCTGATATCCTTCTCATCGACCAGGAATTCGCGGTCAGTGAGGAGGACTTTTACTTTTCCGAGAATAGTCGGATTCTTCTCCGCCCCACCAGAACTGGGGGGAGGGATCGCTTCTTTTTCAGAGGCAGATTCGATGCTCTGGGAAAGCCCGCCCTGGATCTTCTGGAGCTTTGCACGGAGCCCGTCAAACATACCGATGATTCTCCCCGTTCACTCTTCCCCGGCTTTCGGAACAGGTGGAGGCTGCATCTGGGCCATCTGTGCCTGCTGGTATCCCAGCTCAATCCTGCGGGCGAGCTCGTTCATCTGCACCCGGAGCCGCTCAAGGGTCTCGGCAACCTTCTTTGCCGATGCTTCCATCTCCGTGATACGGTCCTTCAGATAGTCCTGTGCCGCAGCGTTCGGCCGCTCAACGATCACATCAGCCCCGATATTGAGAAGGACACGGTCGGGATCAAGGATGCGGGCACGAACGCTCACCCCTCCACCGATCTGGAGAAGGACGATGCTGTCCGGCGCTGCTGCAGCCCCTTCCAGCGCCTCGATCGCGGCAAGTGCCTCCATCCTCCCCTCTTCAAGGAGCGCAAGCTGCTGGGTAAATATCTCCGCCTGCTGCCGGTAGTCGTTCAGGTACAGCTGAAGCGACTGGAGCTCCCGCGGGTCCACGCGGTCCACGTTATTCACCATTCACAGGAGTAACGGCATTAACGGTGATATACCTTCGTTTCAGGCGATGCTTGCTCCCGATGACCGCAAAGGTTCGCTCTTTTGCCTGTACCTCGTTGGGCGCCTCGATCACTTTCCGGTAGGGATGCCATTCATCCCCGATCATGAAGGTGCCCGTCACTTCAAATTTTATGTTCTGCATCATGTTCTCTCCAGGAATCCAAATATATCCTCGATTCGTCCAAGTTCAAATCCGGTGGTCTCAAGCCCTGCCACATATCCCCGTGCATTGGCAATAAGCCCGGTCCCGACAAGGCCACTGCCCATGTTCACTGATCCGGTCCCGATCGGAAGGTCAGTCAGGCTCTCCAGCCCGGTCAGTTCATGGCGGGTGGTGCGGGGGTGAACCATGATACCTCGGGCCGAGGCGACCGCTGCCATACCGACCGTTTTGATCCCGGCAATCGTAGTCCTGTGGACCGGGGTTTTGAGAAGGTCACCGATCTCTTCTGCCATCTGTTCCGGCATATCAGGATGTGCCAAGGTAAGGGAGTCACTGGCAAGCAGGATATTGCCGGCAGCGTTCATCGTGTGCGTAAGCAGGCAGAGTTCCCGGTATTCTGACAGGCACGCGATCTCGGTCTCTTCGGCAAAACCGCTCACTACAAACCCATGGCGGTTCCCGGCAAGAAGGGACCCGATGATGGCGCTGCCCTGAATGGTGGTCTCGACAATCTCCACCCCGAGCAATCCGGTCAATGCTTCACAGAAGTCCCTGGGTGCATTGGGAGGGACCACGGCGATGTCATCAAAAACTCTCGTGAACACGCCGATGTTGCAATCCCCGCCGAACGAGACCGTTTTTTCCATCTCATTCCTCAGCAAGCTCGGCCTGGACCTGCCCATCATCGAATTTCATGGCGCGGACACGCACCCGTGATGGGGGATTCTCCGAACCCCGGTCCCAGATCCTCTCGTTGATGCTCTTGTCAAGCTTCACATCGTGACTTTTTAAGTGCTTCTCAAGATATTTCCGTATGTCCTTGATGGCAGTATGGCTCCTCTTCCATCGCGGTGCACGACGTGCGTCTCGAAGAGGGATGATATAGATCTGTTCCTGCGTCTTTTCTGCCATGTTTTCACACCTTCAGGGCGCTCCTTCTCCAGTTCCGGCGCCGGGGATGGGAAACCACCGCACGCTTGGTACGGAGCATCACCCATTGCGGAACCCGCCTGTTCTGTTCGCAAGCCTTTGCGAGTCGGATCTTGAAACCTTTTGTGGATTTACTCATCTGAATTTCACCTCTGTTCCTGGGACTGCCCGGGAGAGGACCAGTGACTGCTCGTGAACTTCCGGAAAGTATGTCCTGGGATCGAGCCCTTCTGCTGCGATCCCATTCCGTATCCTGCGTTCATAGTCACCGTTATCGATCTGGCCGGTCTGCCCGTTGACGATAACGAAGTGGCACCGGGCAAGCCGATCCACCTCTCTTTTCCCATATCCGAGGAGCGGGCGCAGGTAGGAGCACCCGGTCCTGTCCTGGAGGCTCTGCACCTCGTTCCGCGTGAGCATGGGGATGCGGTCATCCATGCGTGTACCATCCGCAACCACGGGGTAGTCACGGCATAGCAGTTCCACTGCCGTCCGGTGTACCTCCTGAATCCCCTCGTTTGGATACCCGCATGACACGATCATTCTGATGACCCGCTCCAGGAAACCTTCATCAAATATCCTCCGCCTCCATGGGAGGCCGACAGCCCGGGCCGCGTTCTCGACCCCGGTGGTGTCGTCTTCCTGGTTGAAGATGAAGGTGTTCAGCTCGACCTCGTAATCACGGGAGAGCAGAAGCGCTGCAAGGGAGCTGTCTTTCCCACCGGAAAAGAGCACCCCTGCCTTCATCCTTTCCTTCGGATATTGAATTCCTTCTTTGCCGGCTGTATCTGCTGCAGCAGTGCTTTCAACTGCGCATCAGTGATCTTCTGCTTGAGACGACCGCTCTGGGCAAGAAGCACCAGCTGCTGCTCAACCGCCCGGGCAAATTCCGGCCGGGCGAGCCGGACCGCATTGAGCCGCTCCCGTGCTTCAGGTTCGAGGATCTGCAGAAGGACCATGTGCAGCTGGGCATCAGCCTGTTTCTGCCGCTCCATCTCCTCCTGCATCATCTGCTGATCCATTGCCTGCTGCTGCATCTGCGCCATCCGCTTCCGGCGGATTTCAGCAAGCTCATCGTCTCCCATAGTGTATTCCCCGCATTCAGGCAGTCTTATCTGCCTGTTGTACTAAGCCTCGGGCAAGATTGTCCATGAAAGACATCCCCTGGGGTGAGACCCTCCGCCCGGTCTTGTCATGGATGATCAGTCCCGCAGCCTCGAGCTGCTGGAGTGACTTCCGAAGGATCGAGCCGCTTCCTTTCCGGAACTGTGTCGGCCTGGAGCCACGGTCCTTGCCTCCGCCATAGAATGTTCTCATCCGCTCAACGCCAATAGGTCCATCTATGTAGACCCGGCGCATGATGGATGCTACCCGGACGAACCACCATTCTGGATCCTCCGGTGGCATCTCCTTGTGAACCCCGGTCTTGGCAAAAAGTGACCATTCGGGGGGGGTGATCTCCGGCTTCTTCTTCAGTTCCTCCGCAAGGGAGCGAATGTAGCGATCAGCCGGCACATCGAATACCGTTGTCATCCTCTTATAACCTCACTGTCACCGAATTGATTTAACAGTCTTTACATATTGGTTCATAATACTTTTATATATTTCGAGCAGGGTACCGCCGCAAAATAAAAAAGGTTCACCGCTTCTTCTGGTGACGTGCAAGTACCATGGTCCTGCCCCGTACTTCCACGAGAAACGCTTTTGCCTGCGCAGCAATGGCTTCGGGGTCAACCTCGGTGTTCTGCAGCCATTTCACCTTGACCACGTTCCTTTTTTTCAGTTGAGCGACGATCTCCTGGACGATCGTGTCACTGCATCCCTGCTTACCGATCCATACGGTCGGACGGAGATCCTGCATCAGGTTGTTGCTCTTATCCGCTTTCATGCTCCTTTTTCACCGGAATCCGCACCTGTCTTTTACAAGAGAGGCAGGTTATGACAACCTTCCCTCTCGTGATCCGCACCCTGGCATTCTTCCCGGGAACCAGATACCGGTGGCAGAACCGGCAGAACTGCCTCCGGTATACCCGGTCGATCCTTACCCGGTGCCGCATCGAGATCCGTCGTGCCAGTGCCACGCACCGATCACTAACGAGCGGATCATCCGGGAAGAACTCCCCCGCTCTCGTGAACAGGAGAGCAATCCTCTCCCTGGCAATCTTCTTGGACTGGGGGGGCTGGGAGCGGCTCACTATCAGATCCTCTTTCTCATTGACGGGGATGGCTGGTGTATCCTTTGCTCTCTGGGATTATCATGATGATCCAGACACCAGGATCAGCCGGGCTTTGGGAAATCAGCCCTGGAATTCAGGGGAGGGAGCAATACCTTGCAGGATCCGCACTCTTCTTCCCTCAATCATCAGCCGATCCTCGCAGAAGAGACGGATTGCCTGGGGGAGGCAGCGATGCTCCATGGCAAGGATACGAGCGGCGAGCAACTCCTCGTCATCTTCGTCTTCGACGTTCACGCATGCCTGAACAATCACCGGCCCGGAGTCCATACCCTCATCCACGAAATGGACGGTGCAGCCCGACACCCTGACCCCGTACGAGAGCGCCTGCCGCTGGGCGTGCAGACCGGGGAACGCCGGGAGAAGGGCAGGATGGATATTGATCAGCCTGCCATGGAATAGCTTCACGATGCCGCTGCCCAGGATCCGCATATATCCGGCCAGGATATACAGATCTGCCGCGAGATCCTCCATTACCATGCACAACGCTGTTTCGTATGCCTCTTTTGAGGGATAGGATCCATAAGCGACGATATACACAGGGATGCCGGCAGTCCGTGCCCTCTCAATCGCGTAGGCATCCGGATTGTCGGTGACAAGGCCGCAGCAGGTCGCCGGGATCTCCCCGCTCGCAACAGCATCGATCACTGCCTGGAAATTTGAACCCCGGCCTGATGCCAGGACCGCGATCCGCTTGGTCTTCATTGCTCTCACTCACCATCGTGTGCCGGAGGGGTATGAAGGATCAGCTTGACCTTCACAATCCGGCGTGAGAGCATCTGCATGACGACCAGGGTGACATGGGCTTCGGCAAGGTGCACGGTCTCTCCGGGATGAGGGATATGGCCGAGCCGTTCGATCAGCAGGCCGCCAATGGTCTCGTAGGATTCGTGGACAGGCAGGCTGATATCCAGTTCATCGTTCAGGTCTTCGACCCAGAGTTTTGCATCGACAAGGTAGATACCCTCGCCAATCTTCTGGATTTCAGGCTCTTCGCGATCGAATTCATCGAGGATATCACCAACCAGTTCTTCAAGGATGTCTTCTACGGTGAGTATCCCGATGAAGCTGCCGTACTCGTCGAGGATGATGGCCATCTGCACCTTGCGGAGCTGCAGTTCCTTTAACAGATCATCGATCTTCTTTGTCTCGGGCACAAAGTAGGGATCGTACATCAGCTCCTTGATCGGGATCTCCTTTTTCATCGAGAATGCAGCCGAAAAGACATCCTTGATGTTCAGGATCCCGATAATGTTGTCCACCGAGTCATGGTACACCGGCAGCCTTGAAAAGCCGGTTTCGTTGAAAAGCTGCATCGCCTCGTTGAGGGTGAGGGTATCCTCGATCATCGCGACATCCACGCGGGGAGTCATGATCTCGCGGGCGTTGGTGTCGCCGAACTCGAGGACGGAGTAGAGCATCTCGCGTTCTTCCTGCTCGATCGTCCCCTCCTCTTTTCCTACCTCGATCCATTCCTTGATCTCCTCTTCCGTGACGCTCGGTTCACCGATTGCTGCTGGAGCCCCGAACTTCCCGGTAATCTTCTCTATTCCCCAGATGACGGGCGAGAGGATGCGGGAGAGATAGAGTATCGGAGATGCAACCCAGAGGGCGAGTTTCTCACTGTTCCGGGTTGCATAGACCTTCGGGCCTATCTCCCCGAAGAAAAGGAGAAGGATCACGACGACGAAGGTGGCGATCCCGACGCCTATGTCACCGAATATGGCGATGGTTACTGCTGTTGCGATTGATGCAGCAGCAGTGTTGACGATGTTGTTCCCGATCAGGATGGAGATCAGGAACCGGTTGGGGGTCTCTTTCAGGGTTGCAAGGGATTCCGATCCCTTCCTGCCTTCATTCAACAGGGTCCGGACCTTTGCCCTGGTCAGCGAGATCAGGGCTATCTCCGAGCTTGAGAAGAATGCCGAGAGTGCAAGACAGATGACGAAAAGCAGAACCGGCAGAACATACTCGATCATTGAAGCCACGCCGCCAATACGGCCCTCGACGCTCTATGGTTCATGGATAAGAAAACTTATACAGTAATCGCATTCCCTTTTTATAAAACCAGCGTTTATCCGAGGCTTTCCCTCACAACGGCTACCTGCCTTGCAAGGAAGAGGATCTTCTCCTCGCTGGAGAGATCATGGTTAAAATTTCGGTCTTCGAATTCGAACGTGATGACCCCCTGGTACCCGGCATCTAAGAGCAGGTGAAGGATGGTGATGATATCGGGATCGTTCTCGACCGGCAGATGCATGGTCCCGCCATTTGCTCCCGACAGGTGAACATTTCCCAGCCTCTCCCCACAGAGATCGATGTAGGCCTTCACCTCGCCCAGTGACACGCCAAGGGCATGGGAGACATCAAGGGTGAACGAAAGCCAGGGCTCCCTGTCGAGAATCTCTCTCACTGCTTCAGGGGTGCAGAGGAGCGAGTTCACCTTTTTCTCCATATTCTCAATCGACACCTGCACACCGGTTTTCAGGGCAGCACTCTTGAGCAGGGACAGGTAGTGATCAAACCTCCTGAAATCAGCCGCACCTGGAGGCCGCTTTGCCGTCCTCCTCCCAGGATGCACGGTCAGCACCTCGGCACCGATTCGTTCGGCCATCATCAGGGAGGCCAGAGCGTATTCTACAGATGCTTCTGCCACCCGCGGATTGATCGAACAGGGGTTCAGGTCAAGGATAGGTGCATGCATGGTCAGGGGGTGCAGTGCCGGCCGGCTGGAGAGGCAGCTGATGAGCTCGGGAAGAGGTTGTCCCCGGAGCCAGAAATCTGGTGTCTCGACCCAGAACTCCAGCGTGTCAAGGCCTGCCTCGGCGACGAAATCAAAGATCTCGTCTAGGGTATACTCATGGAAGAACATGCTTGACACGGCAAGGCGTATCATGATCCTATTTCATATTCCGCCGGTGCCATAATATTTGTTGATGGTATACCCCCAGAAGGGACTCCCCGGAGCACCTGAGGAGCATGGAATCGCCGTCTTCTCGATCTCCGAGATCTCATCGGTCATATCCTCGATCCTCGATGATACCCGACTCCAGGACATCTGGGTACGGGGAGAAGTGACCAATTTCAGGCCCCATGTCTCCGGCCACCGGTATTTCTCCCTGAGCGAACGGGGACAGAATTGTGGCGCAATGCTCAACTGCGTCATGTGGCGGAGCGATGCAAAGCGGATCGGGGGTGAGTTCGGGGATGGCATGGACGTGATCGCTTTTGGATCCATCACCCATTACGCCCCGCAGGGGAAATACCAGTTCATCGCCAGGGAACTGAGGCATGCGGGGGTAGGGGAGAAGCATCTCCTTGTTGAGCGGTGGAAAGCCGAACTTGCGGCAGAGGGGCTCTTTTCTGAAGAGAGGAAGCGACCCCTCCCCCGGTTTCCCATGAGAGTGGGGGTGGTGACATCAGAGACGGGGGCGGTGCTCCAGGATATCAGGAATATCATTGCCCGGCGGTTCCCTCTTGAGATCATCGTCTCACCGACCGCTGTCCAGGGAGACTCAGCCCACCTGGAGATCGCTGCTGCCCTGCGGAGGATAGACGGCCTGGCTGATGTTATCATTGTCGGGAGGGGAGGGGGCAGTTTCGAGGATCTCTTCCCGTTCAACCATCCCGACGTAGTCCGGGCACTGTCACAATGCAGCGTCCCGGTCGTGAGCGCAATCGGGCATGAGGTCGATATCACCCTTGCGGATTTTGCTGCCGATGTCCGGGCTCCAACCCCGTCCGCAGCAGCCGAACTCGTCGTGCAGGACCAGGCGGTGCTCCGTGAAGGCCTCACTCTTTACGCGAGGAAGCTGGGGGCCGATCTTATCGGGAAACTGGACCGGGCATCACGGGAGCTGTCCGACCTCCGAACAAGGATTGCCCCGGGAAGGATGCAGCGGCGGATAGCGGACCGGCAGCAGGATGCGGCGGTCATGGCCGAGAGGCTTTCAAGGGCGCTCTCAGGGAAGATTGCCATCCAGCGGCTGGTGATGAGCGGGTTTCTGGAGAAGATCGAGAACAGGAATCCGCTGCGGCTGCTTGAGCGGGGATACGCAATCATCGAAAAGGACGGCAGGGGAGTAAAATCAGTGCTGGCGATCGAACCGGGGAATGAGGTACAGGCACGGATGAAGGGAGGAAGGCTCGACCTGCTCGTCAGGAGCGTGACGCATGACAAAGACCTATGAAGAACTGGTGAACGAGTTAAAAGAGATCATAAAAACGATCGAGGATAACGAGACCGGTCTTGATGAGAGTATCGCGTTGTATGAACGCGGCGCTGCCATCATCAGGCAGTGCGAGGACCTGCTCGCTTCAGCGGAACTGAAGATTACGATGCTGGGAAGGGATTAAGGGCTGCTGTTGCCTGATCGTGCCCTTCATAGCCCCCTGTTGACACGGTCATTTCAACGAGGAGTTCTTCTCCGTTCCTAAGGTAGTCGACCAGCTCGCAGGGCAGGTCTTTTGCCGCCAGGTCCGATCCAATCCCGACCGTCCGCCCGCAGACATACGTGCTCTTCCGCCAGACCAGGTCCGTCGGGTGGAGCAGGGTCATTCCGGCCGATCCGCATGAGAGGGCGGTGACCGAGATGCCCCGGCAGGTGAGTTTCGTGAAGAGGATGGCATCGTCCGTTGAGAGCGCCTTCCTGAATGCGGGGGAGAGATCTGCGGCACCCTTGTCAGCACCGATTGCGATAATGCAGTCTCCCTTGCAGGTGAGGTGCAGGTCTTTGGTGATCATGAAGGTCCCGGGATGCAGCGAGAGGACATTCCTGTGGCCCCGGCACCGTATTGTCTCTGTGAGGGTCGTGCGCTCTGTCAGGGTCATATCGGATCGGAATTGTCCTGATCCCAGTGGAACGCCTTTCATGATAATGCCCATGCTCCTTCCAGGCCAATCCTAATAATGGAGAAGGGTAGACAGGTACACCGGCTCTTGAAGATGGAGATGAGAGTATTTTGTCCTGAATGCCGGGGCGAGCAGGATCACATCGTCCTTTCCCAGTCCAGGCAGACACGGGTCCGGTGCACGACCTGCGGTACTGTACACCAGCTGGCACGGGAAAAAGAGCAGCCTCCGCTCCGCGTAAAGACGATTGTCTCGGAAGAAGGCACCTCTCGCATCTGTGCCATCGAGCTCCTGCCCGAAGAACCATGCCAGATCGGTGACCACCATGTCGCAGTCTGTGACGAGGAGTATATCGGTGTAGAGGTCACGGCAATCGAACGGGGGCTGCACCGGGTCAGGAAAGCACGGGCAAAGGATATCACTGCCTTGTGGAGCCGGAAGATCGAAGAGGTTCTGGTAAGGGTATCGGTCCACGACGGGCGATCGACCGTCCCGCTCGCCATCCGTGTCAGCGGAGAGGAGCCGTTTGTGGTCGGAGAGGTGTACCGGGTCGGGAACCGCCGGTTCCGGATCGCCCACATGAAGATGCGCGATGGCGCCGCTCTCCGACATGAAGGCCAGAAAGGGATTGCACGGAAAATAAAACGGGTCTATGGATATCCGCTATAGAAACCAACAGAGAAAGATACCGGTTCATACTTTTTTTCACTGAAGGAAATCTAAAGCTGGTGAGTATTGTTGCACCCGGGAGCATGATTCCAACAACCGTCCGGCTACCTGTCACTCATCAAAGGGGTGAGAGATTCTCCACCAACCGTGAAGGGTGCATTGCTCACATCTGTGCATGAAGGATATCTCGTGCTGGTCACCCTGATACGGTAACTACTCCCGGGCAGCATCTTTGGCGGGACGATCAGGTTGAAACAGCCGGTGCCATCAGTTCCCATGGGATGCTGGGGTATGGTTGCTATGACTCTTGTTTCACGGAGTGCCTCTATCCTGACCGTACTTCCCGGATCGCTGGTGTAGTGCCACCGAATGGTCTGGCTGGATCCAGGAATCCACTGCTCACCCCCGTTTGGAGTAACCAGGGTGATAGCAGGAGTGACGGTGAAGGCCCCGTCACTGGCATCACCGCACATCGGGTAGCGGTTGCTGGTTACCCTGATCGTAAACTCGCTTCCGGGACGGGTTTCATAGGGAACCACAAGAGAGTATGAGCCCGATCCATCCGTACCAATAGGGGTACTCCGAACGGTTGCAATGACGGTATCCCCCCTGAGTGCCTCAATTTTCACGGTCGGCCCGGGATTACCGGCATAGTTCCATCTGATAGTCTGGCTGGATCCCTGAGGCCACTCCTCGTTTCCATCAGGATAGGAGATCGTGATTGAATTCCCCGTGGCGATGAAAACGTGCATCAGACTTTCATTGCTGGTAACCGGAAAACCCCCCAGGCGTATCTCTCTTTCAGCAGCCCTCAACCAGGATCCGAAATATCCGGGAGACAGAGCATCAGGATCCATCGTGGCCGTGTCATACCCGGCGGTGGCGGAGATGGGCATCAGGATGTACTTTGCTGCGTAGTAATCAAGGGCAACGGGATCGGTACTAGCAGCGAGGGTATCTGCTCGTGTCGCTACACGGTAGGGAGTAGCAGGACCGGCTCCCGGGTATCCCTGGGGAACGGCATTTATCCAGGTGGCGTCGAGGATGTTGAGCTCCGGGTATCGGGTCTCAACGAGAGCTGTACCCAGACCACCAAGGTCGATGGAGGCATGTGGATCTCCAAGAGAGACGGATACTACCCCAACATAGTGCTTCAGGCTTGCGGTTACCTCGTATCCGCTGTGGGATTTCAGGACCGGCATATTAATCAGTTTCAGCCGGCTGTTGTTGTAGGATCCATTCTCCCACACTCCGTTACGAAAGCTGATGTTTGTCCCATATTTCGTCCTGAATTTCGGGTAGCTCACCTTCAGCTTTGTTCTTGGGTGCTCTGATGCGGAGACAATATAGCCGTCCCGTATGTCCCCCTGGTCATACTCCCTGACAGCCGTGTTCCTGATGCTATCCCACAGGCAGGTAGATACCTTGTGGGACCCTGAAAATGAATCCACCACCATCTGGATGGTTTGACCGGGATCTTCTGCATTTGACTGCGGCCAGGAGAAGGATCCTCTCCCCTGTCCATTGTCGGCAACAATAATCTCACCGGTAAATCCTTCGGGGTGTGCCAGGATGGATGCAATAACAGCCTCCACGAGATCGGTATTTGTGCCTCCCCGTTCCGGCCACTGACTGTTCACCTTGATGATGACAACATCATCGCTGCCAATGAGGCCTTCTGGTGCTGGAGTGTCCGAATACTGATAGAAGTGCAGGCCATTGGATTCCATAAGCTGCAGCAGGTCCGCTACTCCTCCGTTATACCCGGTTTTTCCCTGGACAACAAAGATATCTGATGGTGCTGTTGGTAGTATGATTTCAGATCCGAGCTCCCCCCCTGCCGGTTCTGCGCCAACACCCCCACTGGTGATATAAATCAGTGCGAGAATACAGCCGAAGAAAAGAAATCCCCCTGCCATCAGGGTTACCTTCCCGGATGTTGCCCATCGACGGATGCCTACGAGTGCCGCGAGAGGGAATGCCAGGTAAGTCGCAATCCACAGGTACCCTGTCATCGCGGCTGCCTGTTGGCAGGGATAGACCAGGCGGGAAGGTTTTGCTCCCGAACGGAACAGTACCCAGAGGATGCTCATGATGCCGAAAAAAAAGAAACTGTGCCTGAACCAGTGGATGATGCGGTGTTTCAGATGCAAGAAAAGCCCCTCCAGGCTGAAATTCTTCTTATCTCAGCTTTCATCTATCCGCCACGTTTCATAGACCTTGTGATCGCGGAACCTGATCAGCCTCATCCCATGGCCTTTCCTGTCCCTTTGACAAGAGCTCATCTTTTCAACTGGAGCAACGTTTGATGAAATTCATTTGGAAAGAAGCGTGGAAATTGGAGACAGAGCAAAACCATTTTAAGGGGACCCCTATGATTACTCTCCGGTTGAACATAACGCATGAAACCGCCGGAGGCAGTTTGGCTGGAGAGGGGGTACTCCGTGCGATGAGAGCCAGATACGCCTTTTCAGCATTTGGAGAGAGGGGTAACAAGACTTTTTTCCATAGGGAGCCGATGGTTCTGAAAATATAACAGTCAGGATACGTGTTTCCGGATCGCTTCCTCAAGCTGTTCCCGGTGCACCACCCCTTCAAACCGTTCAACAACCCTGTCATCCTTGATGAGAAGAACGGTCGGAGTCACCTGGAGATGGTAGGTATCGATATAGGACCTCTCCTGCAAAGGATTGATTGCCTCGAATTGTATTCCGAGTGCTTCCTCAACTTCCCTGTTTATCGGATCCTGCTCCTCACAGGCCATGCATCCTTCCTGGAAGAACGATATCACCCTGAGCATATACTGTAAAAAAGGGGGCCGGGATATAAATAGGCGTGCCCGGGCATCAGGCACGGTTCAGACGGACGATCGATAAATCGGCGCTGGGGTACCCGTAATCCACGGTGACATTCTCACTGGTCTTTCCAGTAATGACAGAGGTGCGGAGGGCATACTGCGGGGTTGAGTTATCATCCATATTGAGCAGTGGGGTGGTCGTAAAGGCGAGGAGTAACTGGTCTCCCGGCACAGCCGTGGTACTATTTCCTCCCATCTGGGCGAATTGCTCAGGAGTCATATCCCGCTTGAGCTGGTCGGTGTTTTCAAAGACGATCTTTTCGGATCCCCCCTGCTTCATCCCTTCGAGCGCTGAGGATATCTGGCTTAATTCATCGCCAAAGAGCGCGAAACTCGCCTCCCCATAATCATAGCGATAGACCGGGAGGGGGGAGATCATCTCAGTGGAGGTGGAATTGACCGCCATCGTGAGAGGATTGGTATACCACACCACCTCTCCTTTTTCGTAGCTGGTATTGAAAATCCGCGCATTGGTGGTGAGCACCGGCCGCCCCTGCGAGTCGCGGATCGTCAGATCGATGATCGCGGTATCACCAGTTTTTGCAGGATTCATGGTAACGAGCCAGTTCGTCCCGAGAGAGGTGATGATCATAACACCGACGAATAAAATACAGCCCATCACCAGGAACAGCTTTGCCCATGATTTGGTACTGTCGCCCTTTTTACCAACCGGTTTTCCTTTTTTATCCGATTTCATTCATTTTTAATGGAATTCTTTGGGAGATAAACATTCCATTTAGTTCATGTAAATACACAAATATTTATATGTAATTAACCTTAACTTAAGGGTAGTCCACCCGTGTCGGGTGGGTGTGGAGGAATGCCAAGAATGTATCGCAGGAGATATCCTTTCGGATGGACCTGGAGAGACTTTGATGAGATGATGACTGAGATGGAGAACCGGTTCTGGGGCCCTTCAGGCCGGCTCCTTCCTCCGGGGGGGATCGCTGACCGCATGATGCCCGCAATCCGGGGCGAGTTCAGGGTCGATGTTCGCGACCATGATGACGAGGTCATCGTAGTAGCCGACCTTCCCGGGGTAGAAAAGGCCGATCTCTCGGTCTCGCTCGTCAATCCAGGAACCCTTGAGATCCGGTCAGAGCGGAAGGCCGAGAAGGAGGAGAAAGAGGAAGGATACTTTATGAAGGAGAGGATGAGTGGTACCATGAGCCGTATCGTCGCCCTCCCGCACGACGTCACCGATGCTGATGCATCGGCCACATTCAAGAACGGCGTTCTCGAGATCAGACTGAAGAAGAGCATGACAGAACGTGGTTCTCCCATAAAAGTAGAGTAATCCCTCCTGCATCACCCTTTTTTCCGATTGCTTGAAGTGATCTGAACCGGAACCTACATGCAATGGACAAGAAAAAGGTCAGGGACTACATGACTTACGATGTGATCACCATCGATGTGCACGCGACCACGCGCGAGGTCATGGAGAAGATCCAGAAGACCGGTCATGACGGGTTTCCTGTCATCAATGACAGAGAAGTGGTAGGGTATGTCTCTGCCCGGGATTTGCTCTTCGTCCCGCCTGCCACGCCGGTTGAGAAGGTGATGTCCCAGCACCTGATCGTTGCCGATCCTGACATGAGCGTGAACGATGCGGCCAGGGTCATCTTCAGGTCAGGGATCCAGAAACTCCCGGTGGTCGACCAGGAGAACAAACTGCTCGGCATCATCTCGAACACCGATGTGATCAGGTCCCAGATCGAGCATGTATCGCCGGAGAAAGTCTTCAATTTCATCACCACCCTGAACAAGCTGCATGGGATCAATCCTGAACTGAAACGGGAGGTGGTCCCGATCGACCAGCTCATCCCCACCCAGTCAAAAATATACGAGGATGAACTGGAAGGAAGGATGTACGAAATCAGGAAGGGGCTCGCAGAACCCCTGATCGTAATCCGACGTCCGGGCAGGCTGATCCTCGTTGACGGTCATCACCGGGCCATTGCCGCAAAGAAACTTGGGATAAAAACCCTGGATGCCTATGTGATCGAAGTGAACGAGAATATCGAGCTCGGCATGGAACGGACCGCAAAAGCGATGAACCTGAGAAATCTTGATGATATCCAGGTCCTCGACTATGCCCGCCATCCCCTGGTCGCCATCACCCACCGGCTCGTCCGCAGGGCCTGATGAGGAGAGCGCGGGACAGAAAAGGAGGTTCCCCGATGTTTCGGGGCCTCTTGTGAATCATACCCTTGATTTTATTTGACCTTGATTTTTATCTGAAAATGCATCCGGCAGTTTCATCTTGTACGCTTGTGCCCCACAAGGGAATCATGTAATTATTTTTTGGATAATGGTGGTTCCACCACCACCCTTTCTCATAAATCACATCCGAAAACAAACAGTAGTCGGAACTCTCACCTCTATTAAGAAAGTGATGCCCCTTTCTCCATGAACTATGAAGAGAAGGGGATGCTTGTGTGAGCCTTATCAGATCGCGGGGGATGCACAACAGCTGGGAAAAATTAAAGATACTCGCTGAGGATGCCCTCTGATGCAAGGCATCCTCGTACCAGATGTGAAAAAACAGGGGATGAAATGCCACTGTACCCTTTGTTAGGAGCCTTCACACCTGCCATCGAATTTTTCATTCAGGAGATGCTCTTTTACGATGGTGTCATCGGCCACCACCACTTCGGGCCACAACCTGGTCTTTGAATGGATCACTGCCCGGTTCCTGATCACCACCCGTGGTCCGATGACCGTATCATGTTCGAGGCTGCAATCATCTCCTATCACCGTGTCATTGTCGATGATACTCCCGCTCACGGTGCTGTTTTTCCCAAGGATCACGTGGTTGTACACGGATGAGGAGAAGATCTTTGCCCCGGGACGGATGATGCAGTGCTCCCCGATGCTGGTGTACGGGCCGATCAGGACTTCATCCCCGATCGTGGTTCCGGTTCCAATCGAGGCGGGACCGATGATCTGGGAGTTCCTGCCGACCGAGATCGAATCACCCAGCAGAACGGGACCAAGGATCTGGCCACCCCGGATCGAGATGTTCCCCCGTATGCTCGTGTAGGGGATGTCGTCTAGTTTCCAGCGTTCTGCCTGCCGGAGGGAGGCAGGACTTCCCACATCCGTCCAGTTGCCCCTGGCAAGCCAGCCCTTCAGCCCGTAGCCCTTCTCCATCAGGAGGGGGAAGAGGTCCCGGGCAAAATCGAACTTGGTCCCTCCGGGAATCCAGTCGAATATCTCGGGGTTGCAGACATATATCCCGGTGCTTGCGAGGTTTGAGAAGATCTCCCCCGGCCCGGGTTTTTCCCGGAAACGACTGATCTGGTAGTGGACATCGATCTCGGCAATACCGTATTCTGATGGCTCATCGATGCTGATGAGACCGATCGACACAATAGGGCGCTCTTTCATGTGAACCCGGTAAAATTCGAGCAGGTTGATGTCGGTCACGTGGTCCCCGCCCACCACGAGGAAGTCCTGACCGTCAAGGTATTTCTGGGCATTTTTGACGCTCCCTGCGGTCCCGAGTTTGGTCTTTTCATGCACATAGGTGATGTCGACCCCGAAGAGTGAGCCATCACCCAGGGCCTGCTCGATCAGGGTACCCATGTACCCAAGAGTGATCACGATCTCGGAAAATCCGAGGTTCGAGAGGTGAGAGACCAGATGTTCGACCGAGGGGCGGTTCACTATCGGTATGCATGGTTTTGGCCGGTCAAAGGTGAGGGGGCGGAGCCTGGTGCCTTCCCCCCCACACATAATACACACCTTCATACGTCTCTGTTCAACCCGATCGGTTTTAACCATATGGAGCAGAGCCTGTCAGATCGGATTGAAACTAATTTATGGGATTCTTTCCAATAGTATGCCGGAAACCATACCATGGAACTGCATAACAGCACAAGAAACCCCCTGACACCGCGTGAACGATATCTCTCTATCGCAGTTCCCATTCTCTGTTTTGGAGGTACGGCACTCGGCATCCTCCTTGAGAGGGCCGGATATATCCGTGATCCGGGTGCCTTCTACTGGGGATGCATTGCAGGTGCCATCCTCCTTGCCTACCTGGCCTGGCTGAAACCCAGGCGGGATATTGTATCACTCCTCGCACCCCTGTACGCAGTGCTCATCTTCCTGTTACCACTCGAAAATAAGCCAACCGTTCTCCTGCAGCTCCTGTTCGGAGCGAGCCTGACCATCCTGGTCGTGAGGCTGAACCTCCGGTTCAGTACTCCGGTTAACACAATCGGAGAGGATCCTATGGAAAAATACCTGTATGATTATATGCACCGCATAACCCCCCTGTATCGTGGCATCGATCGGGAGATCGCCCACGATATCGCCTCGGCAGTACTTTCCTTCAAGTTCGGACTTTATCCCAACACCATCGCCAGTACCGACCAGGCCATCACCCGTCTGACCGGTGAGGGTCCGATAGCCACCCTGAAAAAGGCGCTCCGGATCCTCCGGGATCGTGCCACAAGCCTGGAAGAATTTGAGATCAGGGAGTATTCAAAAGAGACCTTCGGCGAAGGCGATGATCCTTACCTTGCCCTGAATCTCACCCCGGATCAGGTCGAAAATCCTGAGGATCTCACCCTTGACAATTCGATGGTGCTCTGCTATGCTGTTGCCTACCTGTACTCCCCTGATGACGGCCAGATGCTCGATGAACACCAGAACTTCATCCTGCAGATCCTGAACCCGTACAAGGAACTCCTTGGCCTTTGAGGGAGGGTTCCTCCCTTTTCGATCGATTTCCTGGGGATACTTCCTTCCTCATCCCTTCTGCCAGGGATATTTTCCGGGAAAGAAAGGCAGAGGGAGTAAATAGAGAGAGGAAGGTTCTCATCTGCCAATAAAAATCTGCCCATAAGAGAAAAGCAGTGATACTCTGTCCCCGGATAAAAAGGGTATTCCGGCACCCCTGCCCAGTGCCTCAGTAAAGAAGGGATCAGAGAGAATCGAGGCTGATGCCGTTGAAGTCCTGCATGACCTCCCCGATGGTCTTGACCCCGAACGCTGTCTGCACCACGTTCAGGTCAAGCTGGATGGCAGCATCCACCATGTAATCGAGGATATCAACCGAGAGCTCACGCTGCTGCTTGCTCTTCCGGATCTGGTCCACGAGGAACGAGACCTTTTCCGGGTTCTCCATCCGGAGCTTTGCCAGGCTGATCACGCACAGGTATATACGTGTCAAGTTCCGGTCTGTGCCGGTGATGGTATCAAAGAAGTTCTTGATGACCTGAGCCTGGAAGACCTCTCCACCCATATTATATTGAGGTATTGTATATGAGTATTTAAAGTTATCTGATAAAAGCCATTATTTGCACGTAAATCGCGGAAAAAACGTGTCTGACGCGATTACCATGCTCTCCCAGAGCAGGCAGTATTTGAGTCGCTTACTGTTCTCCTTACCCCGCTCCGCATCGGTATCCCGTCTACCAGGGAGACGGGATGGGCATGGGGAGAAGCAAGACCGGGATGGGTGCCCCCGGTCATTTAGCCGTACTGACAATCCGGATGATATCCCCGTCCTGCAGCTCATGGGTATCCTTCACCCGCATCTTTGTCCGGGCATCAACGGCATACAGGAATCCCTTACCGATATCAGTATGCACCATGAACGCAAGATCGCGGGGAGTTGATCCCCGCTTCATCAGGAACGCATCCGGGAGTATCCGGCCTTTGCTGTCCGAGAATTTATGTTCATCCTCCACCGGATAGACCACGATCAGGTCGAGGAGCCTGCGGATGGTGTAGTCGATTGCCTGCTGGACACCGGTACCGCCGTATTTCTGCATGACCTCCGCGATTTTTCCCAGGCCCGCTTTCTGGGGAGGGGAGAGGGCGGATTCGTTGACGAGCGAAAACCCGGGATCACCCGGGAGATACCTGATCAGCTTTGCCTGGGCCGCGTTCCGGAGTGCCAGTTCACCAGCGGCAGAGGCAAAGAGGAACCCCTCGTTCTTCAGGGCAGCAATAATCTCCCCGGGTGCCTGGTCCACCTTGTTTCCGATCGGCACCATCGGCTTGCTGATCCTCGTGATCTCCCGGCAGAACCTGATCAGGGCATCGGGATCTGCATGGACGAGATCGATCCCTGCTTTCTCCTCAGCATCCTTCACATCTTCAGGAGTGATGCGGAGACCGGTGAGGACTTCGGCTATCCCCCGGTGAACCGGGTAGGTCTTTGACTGGGCCTGGCGCTGGATCTTGGACCAGTGTTTCTCAAGGATCCCGTAGATCCACATCGTCATCTCGTATTCGAGAAAGACGACATCCTTTCTCGGGTCGTGACTGCCGATATCGACGGGGTTTCCCTCACTGTCGGTCGAGCCGCTTGCATCCACGATATGGAGGATGGCATCGGCCTGGCGCAGGTTATCGAGGAACTGGTTCCCTAACCCCCTGCCCTTGTGTGCATCGGGGACGAGCCCTGCAACATCAACAAGATTGACCGGGACGAACCTGACCCCGTCATGGCAGTTCTCGCAATGGAGGTTCAGGCTCCCGCAGGGGCAGACGGTCCGGGTGAAGGCGACCCCGAAATTGGCATTGATCGTGGTGAAGGGGTAATTGGCAATCTCAGCCGGGGCAAGGGTGGCAGCCCTGAAGAACGTGGATTTCCCGCAGTTTGGCTTTCCCGCCAGCGCAAGCGTGATCATAGCAATTTCCTTTAAGTGATACTACCTAATTAAATTGTTATTATGTCGTTTACCGCCCGAAACACGTATTATTTTGACGCGCCGGGCCCCGCGAACACTGCCGACTGTGCACGCTTTGCCGCTGAGAGAGCCCTGGATCTCGGGATTGGGAAGGTGGTGGTCGCAAGCACATCGGGGGAGACCGCCCGGATCTTCCACGCTGCCCTGAAGGGATCCGGCCTGTCCCTGATCGTGGTCACCCACGTGGTCGGGTTCTCAGAGCCAGGGATCTGGGAGTTTTCCCCCCAAATCGCCTCAGATCTGCGTCAGGAGGGGGTCCGGATCGTCACCGGCACCCATGCCCTCTCCGGTCTTGAACGAACACTCTCCCGTTCCCAGAGAGTCGGGGGGGGATCGAGGACGGAGGCAGTTGCAGAAGCATTCCGGCGGGTAATCGCGGTCGGGCTGAAGGTTGCGGTGGAATGTGTCCTCATTGCTGCCGACCAGGGAGTGGTGAGTCCTACTGAAGAGGTCGTGGCGTGCGGCGGAACGAACAGCGGGGCCGATACGGTCTGTGTCATCCGCCCCTCCCACACCGCATCATTCTTTGATCTCCAGGTCAGGGAGATCGTGGCCATGCCACGGGTCCGGTAATTATGGTATCAGCGTCTCTCCACTCGGCAATGGCCCTGCTCCGATCCCCTGCAGCGTGGCTGCCGGGGCTTGCCCTTGGGAGTATAGCGGCTGTGTTTATGATCACGCAATACTACTACGGGCTGTTTATTGCAGAACGACTCCTCATAATCCTGCTTGTGATGATGCCGCTCTTCATGGCAGGGGTTCTTTCCATGGTAAAGAGCGGAAATTCCGGGTTCCATTCGTTTCTCTCCGGGGGACTGGCAGGGTATTTCCGCATCCTTCTCCCCTCCCTCCTGGTCCTCTTTGCCATTATCATCACGATCATGCTCGTCCTGATCCCGCTCATGGCCCTTGGATTCGGAGGAACTGCGCTCATCTTCTCAGTACTGATTTGCACCCTGTCGATCCTCTTTTTTACCCTCTTTTACGATGCCGCAGCTGTACTTGAAGGGAGAACGGTGTTTGACTCGATCAGGAGGAGCGTTGAGTTTGTTATCCGCAATACGCATTCCTGTATCGTGTTCTACCTTACCTCCCTGGTAATCGGCGGAGTGATCTGGTTTTTGACGCTGCTTGCCTGGACGGCAGCACTATACGAACGGCTCGTTCCGGTCTCTACGATGACACCGGACGAGATCCAGGCCTTCACCCCAGACCAGTTCAATGCCCTGATAGGGCCGGATGGGATCCTGATCACCGCTCTCATCTTCTTCGCGGGCATTGCGCTGGTCTTCTCTCTTCTTTACCTGTTCAAAGCCTATTTCTTCAGGGATTATGCGAGCAACCGGGAGGGGGAGCCGAGGCAGCAGGGCGAGTACGACAGTAAAGGACGCTGGTACAAGTACTAACCGAGCATGGCAAGGAGGAGGCCGCAGATCCCTCCCCCTGCTGTCGCCACAAGGTTCGTCCCGGCATTGCCGAATACCCCCTTGTTCTCGATCAGTGCCCCGACTAGGCTGTCAATATTGGTCCCGATGAATCCGGCAACCGTTCCTACGACAACAAACGGGAGAGGAATGACCCCGAGAAGGAAGGCGATAACAGAGATGATGAAGGCACCTGCAGCGGCAACCGTCTCCCCAAGGATCGTCACCCCGCCGTTTGTGCCCGCGGGAACCCGGGAGAAGGTCGTGATCATGTAGGGCTCTCCTCCCGTCACCCCGATCTCGCTCGCCATCGTATCTGCTGCCGCGGTGGCAACGCTTCCGACAAAAAGGGCTGCAAACAGGGGATTTGCAGTCACCCCCCAGAGCACGGCAGAGGCGGCAGCGATAACCCCGTTTGAGAAGACGTTCAGGTAGCCCCTTGCACCACCATGTTTCTGCTCCACCCCCATCTTCTCCTTCTCGCGGTAGTGGTACCTGGTGCTCACCGATCCAAGGATGAAGAAGGCGAGCATGATCAGGAACCACCTGATATCCGCAAAGACTATCAGGATGATCCCGATCAGGGCTCCGGAGAAGAGGCCGCTGACATCGGCAGTCCGTGTCCGGTATGAGAAATAACCAAAGCCAAAGGCAATGAGCACCGCGGCAACGATCAGCACGATATCTGCCTGGTAGTTCAGCTCCATGATCAGATACATGGTCATCGCGATCCCGAGCGCCTCGATCATCAGGGCGTCCTCGCGGTTGCGGAGGATGGCTTTCAGGAGAACGGCAACCACAACGCCGAACAGGATAACAAGAGGAATGATCTGGTGCAGGTACAGCATCACGAGGATGCACCCGGTAAAGGCGGCAAGGATGTAGGCAAGGTAGGACGGGAGCTCTCCTCCTCCCCACCGGAACGCCAGTTCACCGGTCACAATGATGGTGATCGTGCAGCAGAATACAAGGAGGGGAAGGAGCGCCAGTCCATAGAGGAGCGCGATGGGGATAAGGGCGATGGCAAAGTAGCGGGTTTTCGTGATCAGGTACAGGGTGGATGAGAACAGGAGGATCATAATGGTGAGCACCCACGGTGGCTGGAGGTAGGGTGCGATAAGGACAAACGAGAGCGCCAGAAGTGCAGCAAGATTGTCCCCGAGCTGTTCGGCCATCCCGTGTATGGTTGGTGCCTTGTGCACAAGAGGTTTTTCAAGGATGTCTGCACAGAGCCCAGCTCTCCTGTTTCCGATCTCACCTGTATCCTCTGCTCACGGAGGATGACACAAAGATCGTCCCGTCAGATCTTCGGGGTATTCGAACAGTATATTTCATGAAAAAACAAATATGAGAAAAATGTCTCCCCCAAAGGATCTCCCCAAAAATTATCATTTTGCTGAAGTGGAGCCCCGCTGGCAGGGCATCTGGCGTGATGAAGACAACTATTTTGACCGGACCTCCTCCCTTCCGCAGTTTGTGATTGATACCCCCCCTCCCTACCCGACCGGCACGTTCCACATCGGGAACGCGTTCAACTGGTGCTATATCGACTTTATCGCCCGTTACAAGCGGATGAAGGGATACAATGTGATGTTTCCCCAGGGATGGGACTGCCATGGCCTGCCGACCGAGGTGAAGGTGGAGGAGATCCACGGCATCACGAAAAACGACGTACCACGGGAGAAGTTCAGGGAGATGTGCAGGGAGCTCACTATCGCCAATATCGGGAAGATGCGCCTGACGCTCCGCAGACTGGGATTCTCAGTGGACTGGTCCAATGAATACATCACCATGCTCCCGGCGTATTACAAAAAGACCCAGATCTCGTTTCTGAAGATGCTCGCTTCCGGGTATATCTACCAGAGCGAGCACCCGGTCAACTTCTGCACCCGGTGCGAGACTGCCATCGCCTTTGCCGAGGTAGCCTATGAACCAAGGGAGACGTTCCTGAACTACTTTGACTTTGACGGGGTGGAGATTGCAACGACCAGGCCTGAGCTGCTCGCTGCCTGTGTTGCCGTGGCAGTCCATCCTGAAGATGAGCGGTATACGGGGATTTCCGGGAGGCACCTTACCGTGCCGATCTTCGGGCACAAGGTCCCGATCGTCTCTGATGAGGCCGTGGACCCTGCGTTTGGATCAGGTGCCGTGATGATCTGCACCTTCGGGGACAAGCAGGACGTGTTCTGGTGGAAACAGCACCAGCTTGAGCTCCGCAAGGCCATTGACCGCCAGGGAAGGATGACCCCGGTCGCGGGGAAATACGAGGGCAAGAAGTCAGGGGAATGCAGGGAGGCGATCCTCTCGGATATGAAGGCGCTCGGCATCCTCAGGCGACAGGAACCCCTGGAGCAGCGGGTCGGGACCTGCTGGCGGTGCAAGACGCCGATCGAGATCATGAGCGAGCGGCAGTGGTTCGTAAAGATCGTCCCGGACGAGATCATGAAGGCGGCACGAGAGGTGAAATGGACCCCGGGGCACATGTTCCTCCGCATGGAGAACTGGATCGGGCAGATGGAGTGGGACTGGTGCATCTCGCGGCAGCGGATCTTTGCAACCCCGATACCGGTCTGGTTCTGCAGGGAGTGCGGCACCATGATCCTCCCTGAGGAAAAAGATCTCCCGCTCGATCCCACGACCACAAAACCCGGTCATCCCTGCAACAAGTGCGGTTCGACCGAGGTGGTAGGGGAGGAGGATGTGCTCGATACGTGGATGGACTCCTCTATCTCGGTCCTGAACGTCACCGGGTGGGATGGCACAAGGGCTCCGCCATTGTTTCCCGCCCAGATCAGGCCGCAGGGCCACGACATCATCCGGACCTGGGCATTTTACACTATCCTCAGGGCGGTGGCGCTTACCGGGAAGAGGCCATGGGACGAGATCCTCGTCAACGGGATGGTCCTTGGCGAGGACGGGTTCAAGATGAGTAAAAGCAGGGGCAACATCATATCCCCTGAAGAGATCGTGGAACAGTACGGATCCGATGCCTTCCGGCAATGGGCAGCCGCCGGCGCTGCCACCGGTTCTGACATCATGTTCAACTGGAACGACGTGATTGCCGCATCCCGGTTCCAGACCAAGCTCTGGAATGTAGCCCGGTTCATCCTCCTGCAGCTCGAGAAGAGTGAGTTCAACCACGAGGCTCCGGTAACCGCTCTTGCCGACCGCTGGCTCCTTGCCAGGCTGGCCGAGACGGTCAGCGAGGTGACCGAGGCGATGGAGCAGTACCAGTTCGACCGGGGACTGAAAGCGCTCCGCGAGTTCTCATGGAATGTCCTTGCTGACAATTACATCGAGCTCGTGAAGGGAAGGCTCTATTCCGATGATCCGTCCCGCGATTCGGCCTGCCGCGCCCTCTGGGAGACCATCGATGCCCTCTGCAGGATGATGGCCCCTTATGCCCCCCACTTTTCCGAGGAGATCTATTCGCATCTCAGGGAGGGGAGTGTCCACAAGGCGGCATGGCCGGAGGCACTGCACTCTGACCCGGAGGCTCGCGAGAAAGGAGACCTCCTCGTCAGGCTTGTCTCCGAGATACGCCGGTTCAAGCACGAACAGGGACTTGCCCTGAATGCACCGCTCGGAAAGGTCACTGTCTTTTCCTCCCGCATCAACGGGGACGGGGGTGACATGGCACGAGCCCTGAATGCATCCATCGAGTGGTGTGCCGACACCGGTGCACTCGAGAAGAGGCCCGGTGAGATCGTCTTCAACATGGCGGTGATAGGCCCGGCTCTCAGGAAGGATGCAAAAGCATTCATGGATGCCGTCAGGGCGCTTCCCCCTGATCTCCTCTCCAGTCCACCGGCCGCAATCGACATCGGGGGAAGACATGTGGGGGTGCCCGCCCATTCATTCTCTCAGCAGACCGATTACCTGGTTGGGGGAACGCGGGTGGACCTTATCACGGTCGGCGATGTGATCGTGACCGTCCAAAAGCATCCCTGATCACCCCGGCAACAAACCCGGCAATCTCCCCTCCATCCTTCGTGCCATCCACCAAGATAAAGCGGGAGGGGTCGCTCTTTGCAAGGGCAAGGTAATGGTCCTGCACCTTCTCGAGGAGACTATGGTTCTCGAAATGCTCCCTGTTCTGTTTTTCCTTGATCCGTGCCAAGGCTTCATCGACAGGGAGGATGATCAGGAACGTGAGATCCGGGCGGATCGTCCACCCAGCATGCAGTACCTGGAGCCAGGCAAGCGGGTCATCGATATATCCCTTGAGAGTCTCCTGCTGGTAGGCATACCGGCTGTCAGAGTACCGGTCAGAGATGACGAGGAGTCCGCGTTCAAGGGAGGGGCGGACCAGGGTGGAGAGATGGGCTGCATGATCGGCTGCAAAGAGGAGGGCCTCGGTTATGGGATCAGCCTTCTCGGCGACTGCCTTCCGAACCTGGTCACCGACCCAGGTGGACCCCGGCTCGCGGGTAAAGACCGGCGAGAGATCTGAAAGGAGCGTATGAAGTGATAAGACAAGGGAACTCTTTCCGCTCCCGTCAATCCCTTCAATGGTCACGAGCACCAGTATCCCTCCCTGACCGATGTGTGCGGGATGCTCCCCTTGTGGACTCCTGTTGCCACGATAGCCCCGTCGAATCCGGCCCGGGCAAGGCGATCGAGGTCATGCCCGTTCCGGACACCGCCCCCGTAAAAGAGCTTCTTTCCAGAGGCGTTCCGCATTCTTTTGAGAAGAGAGGTGGAGAGCAATCTCCCGGTCCCGACCCCGCTGATATTCATAATCAGGCAGCAGTCGAACGGGAGACCGGCTGCCCCGGAGAGGACCTCCTCCGGCGCTCTCCCCTCCGGAAGGACCAGTCCGTCCCGGATATCAAGCGAGAGCATCCCCCCGCGGTACTGTACCAGGTCACCGGCCGTCTCGGTCCCGACCACGTTGACAATGTGCGCCCCTTCCAGGGAATCGTCCGGAGACCGGGATCCCCGGTCGACATAACACCGTTCCACCATCCCGGCACACGAGAGGATGACCGGGTCATGCGATCCCGTACCTGCTATCCGGTCGAGATCGGCTATGTAGAGGTACCGGGGCTGCATCACCTCAAGGTACCCGATAGGGTCTGCCACCGGCGATATCCCCCAGGTGAGCGGGCGGTAACCGGCCCTGTCACCCTTCTTCCCGTGCACAACGAGCCCGCCTTTCAGGTCCATTGCGAGAACCAGATCCATGGTGCTAGCGTAATCACTATTAGCATGAAGGATCATTAAATCCTATGCGATTGCTGGTCAGCCCGAGGGATGTTGAAGAGGCGAAGCGATCTGGTGCCGCGGATATTATCGATGTAAAACGGCCGGCAGAGGGATCGCTTGGCGCAAACTTTCCATGGATCATACGGGCAGTCAAGGACCTTTCGGACAAACCCGTCAGTGCAGCGATTGGCGATTTTGATTTCAGGCCGGGAGGGGCTGCCCTTGCTGCATACGGGGCTGCCCATGCCGGGGCAGATTACGTAAAGATAGGCCTGATGTTCGACGGGGCAAAACGGGCAGAGGAGGTGATCGAGGCCGTGGTACGGGCGGTCAAGGAGGAGTTCCCCGAAAAGTTCGTTGTGATTGCAGCCTATTCGGATTATGAACGGCTCGGGACCATCTCCCCCTTCGTGATGTCTCCGCTCGCGGCTGCAGCAGGAGCCGATGTCGCGATGGTGGATACCGGCAGGAAGGACGGGAAGAGTACCTTTGAGTTCATGAACGAGGAGGAACTGGCGGAGTTTGCCGGCATGAACCGCGACGCGGGGATGCAGACCGCTCTCGCCGGGTCGCTCTGCTTTGAGCATATCCCTGCACTCAAAAGGATCAATCCCGATATCATCGGTGTCCGGGGGATGGTATGCGGCGGAAACAGGAATTCCACGATCCAGGAAGACCTGGTGATACGGCTGGCACGGATGGTGTGATAAGGGATGTACCTGACGAAGCTGGATGCCCCCCTTGCGCTCACCTTCGATGACGTGCTCCTCCTTCCCGCCGAGTCACAGGTCGAACCGAATGAGACCGATACAAGGACCCTCTTTTCAAAGAATATCCCGCTGAACATCCCGCTCGTCTCCTCGGCCATGGATACCGTGACCGAATCCTCGATGGCGATCGCGCTTGCAAGGAACGGGGGGATCGGGGTCATTCACCGGAACATGAGTGCTGAGCAGGAGGCGACCGAGCTCCGGTTCGTGAAGCAGGCCGCGGAACTGATCGAGCGGAAGGTCCTCTCGGTCTCTCCTGATACCAGTGTGGCAGAGGTCGAACGGCTCATGAACGAGCAGGGGATCGGGGGAGTCCCGGTGCTTGAAGAAGGCCGGGTAGTCGGAATCGTCAGCCGGCGGGATGTGCGGGGGATCTCCAGCCGGCGGGGGAGCGAGAAGGTCAGGACGATTATGACCAGGAAGCCGATCACGGCCGGGGAGGATATCACCATGGAGCAGGCGCTCGAGGTGATGTATACCCACAAGGTCGAGCGGCTCCCGGTCATCGACAAGGAAGGGGGTCTTGCCGGGATCATCACCATGCAGGACATCCTCGAGAAACGGCAGTACCCGAATGCAACCCGGGGAAAGACGGGAAAGCTGAGGGTTGCCACTGCGGTCGGGCCCTTTGACTTCGAGCGGGCGATGCTCCTTGACGAGGAGGGGACCGATGCCCTCGTGGTCGACTGCGCCCACGGGCACAACATGAACGTCGTCAAGTCGGTGCGAAACATCAAGGGGAGTGCAAAGGCCGACGTGATTGCCGGGAATATTGCCACCGCGAAGGCCGCCGAGGACCTGATGGATACGGTTGACGGGCTGAAGGTGGGGATCGGGCCGGGCTCCATCTGCACAACCCGGATCGTGGCCGGTGTGGGGGTCCCGCAGATCACCGCGGTTGCAAGTGTCGCCGATGTCGTGAAGGACGCCGGCATCCCGATCATCGCCGACGGGGGTGTCCGGTTCTCCGGCGACGTGGCAAAGGCGATCGCTGCCGGGGCTGACAGCGTGATGATAGGGAGTCTCTTTGCCGGCAGTGATGAAGCCCCGGGACGGATCATCACCATGAAGGGTCGGCGCTACAAGCAGTATCGGGGGATGGGGTCCCTTGGCGCCATGAGCGGCGGGGTTTCGAGCGACCGGTATTTCCAGAAGAAAGAGATCGGCCGTACCAAGTTTGTTCCCGAAGGGGTGGAAGGGGTGACCCCCTATGTGGGGAGCGTCTCCGATGTCCTCTACCAGCTGGTAGGGGGTCTTAAGTCTGCCATGGGATACACCGGTTCGCGGAATATCGCTGAGATGCACAAAAAGACCCGCTTTGTCCGGATCACTGCCGCCGGGCAGACCGAGAGCCACCCCCACAATATCCTGATCACGGACGAGGCGCCGAATTATCGGCTCTCGGACTGATTTTTTCTTTTCCCGGTTCTGGTGCGTCTTTGTGATTTCGTCAAAAAGGAGCAGGAAGGATCGGATATCCTGACGGGGAAGACAGCATTTCTGTTCAGCGCATTATAACCACTTACAAAAACCTATATATAAGAAAATCCCTAACATAAAGTAATCAATGCTGGATCATGTTGAGGTCGCCCGGATCCTCGATATCCTTGGTAACAGAAACCGCCGGCGTATCATCGAACTGCTCAGGCAGAAGCCCTGTTTTGTCACTGAGATCTCTGATCGCCTCCTCCTCTCCCCAAAAGCAGTGATCGAGCATCTCCAGCTGATGGAACGGGAGGAGATCCTCTCCTTCCGACTCGATGATCGCAGACGCAAATACTATTACCTGGCAAATGATATCAGCGTCATGGTAAGCCTCCACCGGCTGGAGGAGGGAACCCGGGGTTCCGATGACGTCAACAACCGGCTCCGGAAATCACTAGGAAAACTCCGGAAACTGGTGGATGCCCGCGAGGAACTTGCCGGAAACCTCCGCAACATAGAGAAGGATATCGACATGCAGATCCGCGAGATCGTGCAACAGGGAAGGGAGGTGGTCGAAGACGATAACGGGATCGACCTGCTCATCGCCCTTGCCCACTGCAACCTGACCGGCGAAGAACTGGCAGAGCTGACCGGGCAACCTGTCCAGAACCTTGCCGCAGGACTTGCGGAGTTACGTAAAAAACATATCGTCGAACAGGAAGGCCCGACATTCAGGTTGTGTGGTATCAATGCCGAATGATTCGTATGATGATTTCCTGAAGCACATTGCGCGGATGGTGGAGGATATCGTCCGCAACCTGCCTGAAGCGGAAGGCACCAGGTTTGTCGGATATACCATCATCGCGGGCAACAACGGCGAGGCCCCCCATGTCATCCATATCGGAAAAAATCCCCGCGAGGAGATCGAGTACGAGGTGGTTGAGGACCAGGAGTACCTGTTCGTCACTGGGAGCCTGCCTTCCTCGTCGCAATGTGCGGCCTTTGCCGATATCTCGACCGACTCGGTCACTATCATCATTGGGGAGAAACGTGCATCTATCCCCCTTAACACAAAGATCGACGTGGTGCACAGCTTCTACCGTGTCAGGCACGGAGTCATCGATATTGTGTTAAAAAAGAAGAGACAGTCCCAGTAATGGATCTGCCGGGATCACGCCTGTATCCTGGTGCCGGACGAGACCCATTCAGAAATACTCTTTTTATCCGGCCTGAACTCGCGGAACTGCCTGAGCGAGACGGTCAGGTCCCGTGTAAAGGCAAAATACCCGATCTGGGTATTCATGCAGAGCTTCATCGCCATGTCCATCAGCCCGCCGGGATCAGGCCGTTGCTCACCGAGCCAGATATGGAAGATGTTCCCCCCGTCCACGATCGGGAAGAAGACATGCTCGATCTCCATCCTCCTTGCAAGGGGAATGTTGGCTGAAGGGGCGACGTGAGTACCATTTGTGTAGTAGAGGGGGAGATCCCTGCTCTTCCCAAGCATCTGGATCCCCTGTTCGATATCCCCCTTGATCACCTTCTGGGCATACTCACGGTACTCTTTCTTCAGGAGGTCGGCGACTGCAAATCGCTGTCCTGTCGTCTCGGCAGGGGTCCGTGCAAGGGCGATAGTCATGTTGTTCCGGGCTGACAACTCCTTGGCATACAGCTCCATCTCGGTCATCGCCCGGATGGCAAGTACCCATGCCTCACGGGACTCGTGGAGCTGGGAGCCGGTATGGTGCTGGACCATCTCGTTCACCCCTACCACCCCGATGGTATATACGAGCCCGTCGAGATCGACCGCAATCTCCCCCCGCTCACCGGTCTGTGGATCCTTGGGGCGCTGCATGGCAAACGGCATCCGCCCGTTCGTGCGGATGATCTCGAGCCAGCGCCGCTTGATCTTGAATACCTCGACACAGATATCCATCAGCGCCCTCAGCTCGGCAAAGAGCCGATTGTCATCCCCGGCGGCCTCGTATGCAGCGCGGGGACAGTTGAGCGACACGACCTGCCAGGAGCCCATCGAGAAGTGTTTTCCGTCGCGGAAAAAGAGTTTGTCTTCGAAATGAGTATCCTCGTCAGCCACGGCCGAGAACTGGTAGGCACAGCACTGGTAGCAGGAGATTCCTTTCCCTGCGCCGCGGTAATCCGGCATCTGGTTGTCGTAGTAGGGGGTCCCGAACTTGGATGCCAGTTCGAAGGTGAGGAGATAGAGGTCCCGGTAGGTAGGGAGATCCGGGTGTTCCCGGTTGAACTCCTCGTTTTCATTGATGAAATCGGGCTCGATGCTGATCTCAGGCTTGGGGAAACTGAACGGCTTTCCCCAGTAATCGCCCTCGAGCATCACCTCCATCAGTGCCTTGAATAGGAGCCGCACCTCCCGTTCGAACTGCCCGTAGGTTCGGAGCGGTGCAGAGCGGCCGTCCCAGATCTTCCCCTTGTAGACACATGGCTTGTCTTTCCAGAGGGAGGGAACCCCTGGAGAGAGCTGCACGGAGGAAAACACGAGCTGGCCGCCACGGGCGACCATCATCTGGGTCATCTCGTACACAAACATCTGCATGTGCTGCCTGATCTCATCGTAGGGCATGCCATCGAAGAACGGGGCGATGAAGGTGAGGAAGTTGTAGTATCCCTGCCCCCCGGCAAAGTTGGTCTGGGCGCTGCCAAGGGCCTTGACGGCGTGGAGGATGGCGACTTCCGGCCGCTTTGCTGGTCCTGCCACCGATGCTTTCGTCCCATTCCCGTCCGGCATCAGCCCATAGTAGAGGAAGTACCGGAGGTCCCAGTCCTGGCAGAACGGCCGGGTGCCGAAATACTCCAGATCATGGATATGGATGTTCCCGGAAAGGTGGTGGTCGGCGAGGTGAGGTGGCAGCTGGAGGAGGTACTGCTCCTTGCTGATCTTGTCAGCCTTCTTCTTGTGCGAAGTTTCGGCATTTTCCTGGAGATTGGCGTTGTCCCGGGCTTCAAAACCACGGCCGACATCGATGAGGTGGGCATCGAAGACCGGGGTCCCCACTCTTGTGCAGACGTTCCGGTACTGGGTCATCCCCCCTTCGAGGAGGGTGATGTTCACGATCTCCCTGATCAGGGGTCCCGAGAGGGCTTTTAAGCGGAGCGAGCAGATACGGTCCTCAACGAGACGCGCTATCTCCCGGGCGGTATCTTCGTTTGCACTCTCGTAGCCATAGAACGTCTCTACCAGCTTTGTCTCCTCGACAATCTGGCGGATGATCCGCTGCCGGTCCCAGTCAACGATATGACCATCGGAGGTCCTGACTGGCGGCATCCGGGGGACAAAGATGCCATCGAGGGTGGTCTGCTGGGTCTTGTGGTCAGGCATCAGGGACCCTCGCTGCATCTCCGGATCCTCTCCTCCTGGAGGTCCCCCTTGGAGAAGAGATCCCGGGTGGTGAGGAATCCGCCGGGGCCCCGGAGCACCGGCGCCTCGCTCACGAACACCCCGTTGATCCTGAGCTCGGTGAGCGACTCCGCCGTTGCCATATTCTTCTCTTCAAACGGGATATCGTTCCGGTTCAAGTAGTCCTTCACTAGTTCACAGTTCGGACAATATTCAAGCGTATAAATAACCAGCTTTTGTGTATCTGCCAATTTCAGCCCCCCGTTTGCATTCAGACCAGTACTTGTTTTCCGTGAAAAAATATTTGTTGATCTGTCTTGATTATACATTGAAAAGAAGATAAGAGAGACTGATGCGGAAAGCAGCTTGCGGGCATTTTTTTATCCGGCACTCATGGCCGGTACCGGGACTGCAGCATCAAGGAGCAGTACGTGCATGGTTCGTCTTTTTGTGGCAATCGATCTCCCCGCCGATATCCGGGAACGCTTGAAAGGTCCGCAGGAGCACCTGAAGAAGAGCAGCGCCCGGCTGACCTCTGTAAATCCGGCCCTGATCCATATCACCCTGAAATTTATCGGGGAGGTGCCGCAGGACGCCGTCGGAAGGATCATGGCGGCGCTCTCAGGGATACTATTCTCTCCGTTTGACCTGCGGGTGACCGGCATCGGCTCCAACAATCCCCGCCAGCCCCGGGTCATCTGGTGCACTATCGAGGACGGAGGAGGAAGTGCCGCGCTCCATGCGAAGGTGGAGGACGCCCTTGTTCCGCTCGGATTCTCCCGGGATGACCGTCCGTTCAGGCCTCATGCCACCCTTGCACGGGTGAAACAGGGGGATCCCACCCTCCCGGGGTGCATACGATCGATCCCTCCAGGGGATCTGGGTGCATGCAAGGTAACCGGTTTTCTGTTGAAGAAGAGCACCCTCACTCCAGAGGGACCCATATACGAGACGCTCCTGGAGGTTCCTGCATCATGAGAAGCCCAATCGAGGAGTCGGTGCTGTCCGCAATCAGGCCGGTTCCTGCCGAGAAGGACCACATCGCACGGGTTGCAGCACGGATCATGGAAGCCGTAGCAGGGAAGGGGATCGCGGCTGAGCCCATGATCGTGGGATCGGTTGCCCGGGGAACCTTCATCCATGGCGACCGGGACCTCGATATCTTCCTGCTCTTTGATCCCTCCCTCTCCCGGGAGGAACTGCAAGAGAAAGGGCTCTTCCTCGCGCGGAGCATTTCAGAGGATCTGGCTGAACGGTACTGCGAGAAGTATGCGGAGCATCCCTACATCAGTGCAACCATCGAGGGATTCGATGTGGATCTCGTCCCCTGTTTCCGGGTGGAATCGGCATCGGCGATACAATCGGCAGTCGATCGGACCCCGTTTCACACCCGGTATATCTCTGCACGGATCACCCCTCTCGCGGACGAGGTATTGCTGGCAAAACAGTTTGCAAAGGGGGGAGGTGTCTACGGATCTGACCAGATGACCGAGGGATTCTCGGGATATCTCTGCGAGCTCCTCGTCCTCTATTACGGGGGATTCTCCGCACTTCTCGAGGCCGCTGCAGACTGGAAACCCGGGACCCTGATCGATCTCGAAGCGCACCGGACAAAGGACTTCACCGAGCCGCTCGTGGTGGTCGACCCGGTGGACGGGGGGAGAAACGTCTCGGCATCGGTATCGCTCGATCGGATGTATGAGTTTGTGGAACTGGCACGCGGCTATCTGGAGGATCCGTCATGCCGGTTCTTTTTCCCTCCAGAGCGACCCGCATGTACCCGTGAAGAACTGGTCTCCCGTCTAAAAGACAAGGGCACCTTTCTCTATACGATATCGTTTGCCACCCCTCCCTTCATTCCCGATGTGGTTGTCCCCCAGCTGCGGCGGAGCATGGACTCGGTCCAGGGGCTCCTGGAGCGGAACGGATTTGCCGTACATTCAGCCGGTTGCGAGATGTTCGAAGATCGCTGTCTCCTCCTCTTTGAACTGACCGCCGAAAAGGTCCCGGATGCGCGAAGGCATATCGGACCGCCCCTCTGGAACCGGACCAATGCAGACAAGTTCTTTGCAAAATACAGTGCAGGAGAGATCCCTGGTCTCTCCAGCGGACCCTTCATTGAGAACGGCCGGTATGTCGTCGAGATCCAGCGAAAGTACACGGATGCTGCCGATCTCCTCCGGTCCCCTGAGGTCCTTGAGGTGGGGCTGGGGCGGCACGTGCGGCAGTCCATGGAGCTGTACTGGGAGGTATATTCCGGGGGTGACTGCTGGTCCCCTGATAGTGCCACGTTCCTTTCAGGCTTCATCGTCCGGAAATCCCCGCTGGCAAGGATCCGTGCAGGGAGGACTGATGAGCGGTAAAAGATGCTTACTTACAAACCGGCAGGCGCATGGGTATCATCCCCAGCATCAGCTGCTGAACTCTCCTCTTTCCACCGTTGCTGAAAAAAGGCTCCACCGCGGTTCCTGTATAACAGTTCTCCGTCGTGCAATAGCAGAGGGGAAAGGCTATATTCCATCCTGATGAAGAGTATCTTTCCTGAGGTGCCCCGTGAAAAAAATCCCACTATTCAGCGTTTCAGTGCTCCTGCTCGCCTGCTCCCTCCTTGCGATGCCGGTATCGGCTGTCCTTGACGAGGTTTTAGTCTACTCGTCCGATTTTTCAAGTGATCCGGGATTTACCACCAATAATCCTTCGCGGTACTACTGGGATGTCGCAAACCAGACCTATCACTTCGAGACTGAGGGGGGAACCAATGGCTATAGCTTCATCCCGGTCGATCTCGACAACGGGCCTTTCACCCTGGAATATGATATCAATATCAGCTCGATACAGAAAGGAGGGGCGGTCAGGTTCGGGCTCACCACGACTGACATGGACATCTCAAAGGCTGCAAGCGTTCTTTCGGTCTTTGATAACGGGCAGTACGGAAGGCTGATGGGGCTCCAGGTCATCGATCAGAACAACCACATCTACGAGACAAAGAGCCTTTACAGCGTGTACTGTGGCGATATGAGAGACTGCGACACGAAGCAGTACGAAGAGAATGTCACCTACCATGTCGAGATACGCTACAACAAGCAGCTCAGGCAGGCAAATATCAAGGTCACGGATCCAACAGAAGCACTGCTCTGGGGATTCTATGTCCCGCTTGGCCAGGATCTTCTCTCCCTGAACAGGCTTGCGATCACCACCAAGGGGGATTACACGCTTGAGAACAATGCGATCGGTTTCATCGACAACGTGACACTGCATACGTACCGCGAGATCATCCCGACCACGGAATCCACCACCATCCCGACCACCGAGCCCACCACGGTCCCGGAAACAACCGTGATACCGACCACGACCGAGGCCCCGATGAGCCCGGTCATTCCGCTGGGGTGCCTCCTGCTCGCTGGAATACTCATTGCATACAGGAAAAAACGGGGTAATTGATCGCCAGGAAACCGATAATTACCCTCACTTTCAATTAGTATTCACGATATCAGGTGACTCTTATTTATGACCATAAACCCTGACGAGCACGTAATCGAGGCGATAGGAAGATGCAGGATCATCGTCCGGAACGGCTCGGTCGTCGAAGTAGGACACCCGCTGATCCGTGAATGCCCGCTCGCCCGCAAGTTTGCCCTCCCCGTCCACCCGATCACCCCAGAAACAGTCGGGGAAAACATCGCCCACCGGATCCGGAAATTCGGCATGTGCACCCCGGACCGGAAGGTCCTGATGTCAGGGGAGTATGTCGGGTTTGGCGCCTCCGAACTGATCAGCTACGGTTTGTCAACCGGGGTGTTCGATGCTGCAGTCATCGCCTGCGACGGAGCCGGAACGGTGATCGCCACAAAGCCGGATCTCGTGCAGGGTATCGGGGGGAGGATGTCCGGGCTTGTGTCTACCTGCCCCTATCCCCCGGTCATTGCAGCAATAGAAGAGAACGGGGGGATCGTCCCCTTCCGGGAAGATGCCCGGCTTGACCAGGTGAAAGGGACCCGGATAGCCTATGAAGCCGGATACTCAAAGGTTGCCGTCACGATTGCACGTGCCGATGATGCCCCGAATATCCGTTCAGAGTTCCCTGATGTATTCATCATAGCCGTGCACACCACCGGGATAACTGATGAAGAAGCCCTGCTCTTTGCAGATTACGCGGATATCGTGACCGCTTGTGCTTCCCGTGCAGTCAGGGAGGTCGCCGCAACAAGAGCCCTCCTGCAGGCCGGCTCATCCGTCCCGGTCTTTGCCATGACCCAGAAGGCAAAAGAGCTGATCCTTCGGAAGGTCATGGTAACAGAGGGGCAGTTCCTCGTGACGGGTGCGAAGCTGCCGTTTGGATCGGACACGTTACCAAAACCGCTGGTGTGACGAGAGGAAGTTAGTTCCATTTTCATCATTACATTAAAAGACTTTTCTTTCCATTAATTCCTCAACATTAAAATTTCGATGAGCATCACTTGAGCGCCTGCACGATCTCCTCAGGAACAATAAGGTCGAATATCTCATGGATCCCTGCCCGGGCATCATCAAACCAATTCAATATACTGCTAACGGAACCAAATCTGACCGGTCTTTCAGTGTTCACAGTGAAGATCAGGGTCCATCCGGGTTTTCCAGGGCTGTCATGAATGGATTGGACTGACCCTATGGTGTCTGGGATCTTCGTATCGATGAGGATGATTTCATTCTGTGTACTATCAAAGGAGTACTGATATATCCCGGAGATCAGGTGTGCGATTTCTTCGGTTCCGGGAAGGTTTTTTCCGTCAGAGAAAGGAATCAGGTCGCTATACCGTAGCAGGCACCCATTGATGTGGGAGATCTCTCCTGCCCCCATGACCATATCCTTGATTTTTTCCCTGATATGCGGCCAGCCCGGATAGGGAGGAGGAATTGTCAGGGACAGTGCTTCAGCGCCAGATGTACGCATACAAGAACAGAAGACCTCCTCGACAGGTGACCGGGAAAAAGAATGTGGCGGTGGATGGTTCATGACAAGAACGATTACACTTGGATTATTATTCTTCTTAACATGCTGAATAATGGTTAGGATGTGATGAGTATAGACAAGCCGATTGTAGCTATACTTCAGCATGAACGCACTGAACCAGGCGGTCTTTTTGTGGATTATTTCGGGGAATGCGGGATAGACCTGCTGCAGCTCCCCCTTTATGAGACAAATGAAGTTCCTCCCCTTCACGCAACCCACCTGATCATCATGGGAGGCCCCATGAGTGTCAATGATGAGCGGGAGTTTCCCTGGCTGATTACAGAGAAGCAGATTATCAGGGATTGGGTAGTGGAGGGGCGGCCGATTCTTGGGATCTGTCTTGGTGCACAATTGATTGCATCTTCCTTTGGAGCCGCTGTATATCCCTGCAAAAAAGAACTGGGATGGACATCGGTGAATACCATTAGAAATGAATTATTCCCCGAATTACCCGGCATCTTTAATGTGTTCCAGATGCATGGCGAGACGTTTGACATTCCGGAAGCGGGAATGTTGGTATTCCGTGGAGAAGAGGTGCCGAACCAGGCCATATGTATAGGCAGTGCGCTTGGCTTACAATTCCACCCTGAACTCACTCTCGATATGATACAGAACTGGGTCTCCTTCCTGCCACCTGAAAGCCGCGAATCCCTTCTTGCACAAAGCAGGCAGTATCTTCCGGAAAGCCGGAAAATTTGCAGAACGATTGCTGGCCGGTTTCTGACTGCCCCCTCCCGTACTTTTTCATGGATGAAGTTCGCTGGCTGAAAGAGCGATTGGATTTTGATTACCGGGTAGCCGCTGCCTTCATTTTTCGAGAGAATACCACAAAGAGGGTTATACTCTTCCAATTCAGATTCTGGCCATGGAATGGGACGTATGATTCAGCCCGATCGGAGGACACGCTCCTAGCAGTGCCGGAATGTATACAGAACAGTACCATTGCGGACCATGATGATGTCTGAATCCTTCGTCTGTATCACATAAGTATTTCCCTGCCTGTCGGCGATGTAGTGATTCACTGTCTTTTCATTCAGATGCGCGAGATACACTGTGGTAATGCCGCGGAAACTAAGGGAAAGTGTCGGTCCCGCATCAAGGCACCAGTCGCAGGATTCATTCGCTTCCGGATGCGTCACTCGGCGACACCGGCTCCCAATCAGGTTCATATCATAACCGATGCCGGTAATCTCCCATCCCTCCCGGATCAACTGCTCAATCCGGCAATCATCCATGAAGAGCGAGGCACTTTGTGAAAGATTTTCCGCTGTCCACCCGCACCCTCTTGCAAGCTCCCAGTCGAGATCAGTAAGCAGGACGGGGATCGAATAATGAGAGGTCCCAGGGCCGGGAACCTCAATGATCTGAGCGGTTGCTGGGGGAACGAGAATATCTCCTCCAGGGGTAACCTGTGGGGAGGTCTGTATAGAGGGTGGGATATCTGATATGCACCCGGAAGTGCCGAGCGCCAGGAAAATTGAGAGAAATAGGAATATGATACCCCTGTTCATCGCAATCCCAATTACTCGTGATATCCCTTAATCTTTCTATAGCCACTACTGCAAATCGAAACCGATGCCTCATCAAGTGCAGGGGAGAATCAAATGATGTTCGAGAACTTGCTATTTTTCCGATTTAGCCAATTAAAATAGAGCACTTTTTACCAAGTGCGAGGGAAGGGATTTGAACCCTAGAACTCCTACGAGACGGACCCCTCAAGCCCGCGCCTTTGACCTGGCTCGGCAACCCTCGCACGTGCCATAATACAAACGACGTTTATCTAAAAAAGGGTATCCATCCTTCTCGTGGGAGCAGGTCTCCGGTTCTCCCGGTCCGGTCAGTACGGGGGACAAATAGTAGATATGCTGCATCTGTTCACTGATGCCCATGAAAGAGCAGTGATGTATAAGAACCGGCAGCCCGTATACTCTCCTTGAGTATGTGGGCTGCCATCATCAGCGAGTTTGCGGATTCGCCCTCCCAGAGCAGGGTTGCCCGGTTCCTCATCGAGAACGGTTTCGGGGTGAATCCGGAGGGCAGGATCGAATGCAACGGCATCGAGATGTCTGCGACGAAAGTGGCAAAGGCAATCGGGACTGACCGGAGGGTAGTGGACGCCACAGCGCGCCATATCCTCGAGTCATTGTCTTTGAGGGAGATCTTTACCAACATCAGGGCAACCCCCGACCTCTCGCTTCTGGCCGGACCACTCGGACTCTCGGTGATCACGATCATCCCGAAAGATGCCCGGCAGAAGGGAATCGTGGGAGCAGCCGTGGAGGTCGTCACCACCCATAACCTGAATATCCGGCAGATATTCGTGACCGACCCGGTTCTCTCGGAAGAACCGAGGCTGGTGATCATCATCGATGGCGCTATGCCCGGGGTGGTGATAGAGGAAATAAAAAGCCTCCCGCAGGTAAAGAGGGTCATCCTTTAGGTGAACCGGATCATCCTCCAGGTGAACCTGGCATCTTTTTAAAAAAAAAGGGAACAGCCCCCTTCACATGTCAGGGAAAGGAGTGCGCCGGATCTGTTCACAGAACAGCCACAACCGGTAGGTCCGGAACGTGATCCTTCGTCCAAGATACCGTGATGACTCCAGCCGGTCATAGATACTGACCACCCTGCTTCCCCTGACAAGATTGTCGGCATTGGCAACGACCTTCTCCTCTCCTGTCCGTGGCATGCAGTCGATGGGGAGAAGCCCGACAAGGGTGCACTCATCAGAGGTTAGTCCGGCACCGATATGACGTTCGACAATCCTCACAATATCGGGGGAGATCCCGGCGTCCCGGAGATAGGCTGCGCCTGCCTGGGCATGGTGCAGCGAATGGGTGATGCCCCGCCCGATATCATGAAGAAGGGCTCCGGCATTCAGGAGCTCGCGATCGAGGACTCCCGCCCCGTCAGCAGAGGCAAGGGAGAGATCACGGACGGCGTTGCAGTGGGCGATCACCCGCATGCTGCAGCCGGCTTCCCTGAGAAGTGTATCGATCCGTGAATCGTCCTCACGCATGACCGAGGGTCTCTTGGATCTCCTCTATCCTTTTCTTGAGGGCACGGAGGAGCATCTCGTTTTCGTAGTGCTCGAGCTGCAGGTCACAGGCAGGGCAGACAAAGGAGACATCGAATGCCTGGTTGAAGGTCACGATCACACCGCAGGACTTGCAGATGTAAAAGTCGTTCTCCTCTTCGTATTTCTCCCGCGTCTTCAGTTTCTCGAGGATGGTTTCAAGGTCTTCACGGATCACATCAAAGATCGAGTCGGTGCGCAGGTGCCAGAGATAGGTCAGCCAGCCCGTCTCGTTATTCTTGATCCTCCGGTATTCCGCGAGACGCTTCTCGTACAGGGTGTACAGTGTGTGGCGTACCGAATTCAGGTTGATCCCGGTCTGGGCAGCGAGCTGTTCATCGCTCCACTCTCCCTCCTCGGGGAATTTCTGGAGGAGCGCCATCCCCTCCTCACCGATCAAACGCAAAAGGTATGCCTTTACCGCCGGTTGTTCCAGGATCTCATCCATAAAGCCTTCCACCCATATATTGTTGTACTATTCTAATATGCTTATCCAGCATCGCCATCACCTCTTCCTCCCCCGGTCCCCATCCGTAGACGCTCAGCACCGCCTGCCCTTCCTCGAACGATGTCCCCGGCCAGGGAATATCGGCAATCAGCGGTGAAAACCGGACCAGGTTCCGGCTGATCTCCAGGTCCTTTTCGGCAAAGAGTATCTTTCGTGCGGCCACCTGGCGGCAGGCAGGCCATCGGGAGGGGAGGATTCCCTGGCATGCCCTGACATGCGGTCCAAAGAGGTTGAATCCTGTTGCCATCTCGATTGTATCAAGCGTTGCCTGGAACCGGGGATTGACCTCAATCGCGTGGACCGTATCCCCGGTCATGAAATCGATCCCGATCGTGCCCACACAACCACTCGCTGAAGCAATCCGCTCGGCATACTGCACCATGAGAGGGGCGGCACCATTACAAAATGGGGTCACCGAGCCTGAGAACCCGAATGCCGCTTCCCCGCTTCCCCGAAGGATCTGGCGATTGACGGCAACCGCCATGGCAGACGACCCGGTCCCCAGGCAGCAGACCGATGACGGGACCCCGGCGACCACCTCCTCGGCGAGATACGGCAGGTCACCGAACTTCCCGTTCCAATCGAGGAAGCCGGTATCATCGTGGACGATGGCATTCCTCCACCCTCCCGAACCCTTCCGCGGTTTCATCATGGCCGGGTAGGTCCCCGGGGGGAGGAGCCCGGGGACAGGGATTCCCAGTTCCTCGAAAAAATGGTGGGTGGAGACCTTGTCCAGGAACCGCTCCACCTTTTCAGGGGGAGTACCACAGAGTTCCCTTGTGCCGATCAGCTCGGCACCTGATGAAACGATGACGAGATCCGGGGAAACCCGCTCGCACATCTCCACGACAGCCCCTTCCAGGTCGCCAAGTTCATCAAACGACCGCGATTCCCGGACATAGAACCCGAGGTCCTGGTCGCAGAAGTGATCAACGGCGTATACCTCGTAGCCGGCAGCATGGGCAGACTGGGCAATATGCCGGGTGGCAAAACCGGCCACGAGTACCTTCATGACTCCTCGGTATGCTTTCCCTGCGGGGAAGGAACAACCCGGATCGCTGCACCTGGAAACTCGTGCCCGAGCTCTGCCCCGGAGAAGAGATGGTCCAAAAAGACGGCAAGGCTTGAGATCTCCGAATGAGGCTGGCCGGTGATCCCTATGTTATAATCCGCCAGGCCGTACAGTTCACCGGGGACCTTCTCGGCACCTACCACCACGAGGATCTTCTCCCTTGACTTTATCTCCTCCTCCCTGTCCAAAAAGCGCTCCCCGTACATCGTCAGGTGGACCACGCACCCTCCTGACTCCTTCCACTCCCTGATGCACCGCTTCCACGGGATCTTGTGCTCGATGAAAAAGTCGCCTCCCCACCGTTTGACCACGTCCGTTATACTCCGGACGACTCCCTTGTCATCGGCTGCAAGATACATCCCCTTGGCTCCGAGCGCCCGGGCTGCGAGCCCGACATGGGTGGTTACCCGCTGGTCGCGTTCAGGACGGTGCCCGATCCGGAGCACCACGATCTCCGGCATTATCACTCCTTCCTCTTCCGCTCCCTGATGATCCCGTTCTCGATGGTAAACGGGGTGGTCTCATCGTACTTTGCCTGGCATGAAAGGAGCATTTCATGCATCGAACGGATCCGGTATCTCCCGTTGCAGCCTTCGATGAGGAATGTTGTTTCAAGACGGGCGAGGGAATCGGCAAGAGCGCTCCCGGGGCAGCCGGTTGCAATGGCGAGTGCCTCGATATCCTGATCTGGTGTGTCTGCAAGGAGGTGGTAGATCCACCAGTCCAGATCCTCTTTTTTCACCTTTACACATTCCGCGGGTCGATGATTATAGGTTTTTGTTCCGCCAGGAAAAGGGGGTACTATATACAGGGAAACTCCGATACGATTGTTACATTGAACGATACCACCTCCATTTCATTCAGCGAGCTTGCCCGCATAGCCGACCAGATACTCGAGAAGGCAGAGGATGATCCGGAAATCCTTGCGCGGGAACTGGACGCACTTGCTCCCGTGATCCGAAACGAGCTCCTCACCTCAGATCTCCTCAACGCGTACCAGGTCTTTTTCTACTTCTTCAGGGAGGACCCGGGTGATCTCGAGCAGGATAGGCTCACCCTCCAGCCGGCGTCTGCACTCATGACCGGGGTGATGATGAGCGAGACCGAGCTCTTTGAGCTGTCCTTCTCCATCGATACCGGAGAGCCGGTCTTTTCAGTGACCGACGGGGACCAGGTCATTGCCCGATTCCGGGGAGCTGATTCCTACCGGAAAGCACTCCGGTTTCTTGATGAATCGTACTGACACAGTTCCCTTCTTACCAGAGCCCCCCCGTGATGAGATCGTGCCGCACGTATGCTTTGACAACCTTCGGGAGGGTCCCCTTCTGGTACCGCCACTCCCCAATGATGATGCAGGCTCCCTCAATCCCGCTGAGAAGCGCTTCATCGACCACTGCAGTGTCATCCGTTCTCACCCGGTTGCAGAGTGCGGTTGCCCAGGCATCGGCGAGCGCCGGGCTCCGGGAATAAACGATGGCCGCGTCCGCAACACCGAGGGAGATGGAGTGCCCGACGGTCGCTGATGAGGTGCAGATCGCCCATATCCCCGGGAGAGGCCTGGTGACAAAGGCATACCTGTCGGAGAATGGCGAGCTGCCGGCATGGATCCCGATACGCACCTCCCGATCGGAGAGGAGCGCTATGTCCCCGCCATTGTCAACGACACCGAAGGATGCCCCCGCCTCCTCCATCGCTTCCACTCCAGCCCAGGCTATCGACCCTGCCACCGCGGCCATCGGCCCCACCCCTGCGGCAACGGACGCGCCGGACATCCGGTCCACCACCCGGATCCCGGTATCAACAGAATATGGCTCAAAGGTGGTGAGAAAAAAGGGATCCCCCGCGATATAGTGTTCCAGTTCCTGCCGGGCACGGGTCATGCCCTGCCTGGCTGCCTCGACGTGCTGCTCGTCGTCGGCAAGGATAGTGGCGATGGTCTCCCGGAGGTGGAACCGGTGCCTGATCATAGGAGTACTTTTCTCTTTTCGCGGGACAAATACCCGTCGTCCGGAAACGCCCTGACCAAACAGGGAGCTATTTATCGGATCATGATTGAGCCTTTCATGAAGTGAATATGGGCATGGGAGGGCTCAGGGCCCAGCGGTCATGGCGGATCGGTTCCCGGAAAGCTGCTGATTATATCATCCTGGCCCGGTTCCGGGACCAGGCCCTGGGGGCACTGATCAGCCGCTTTCCCGCACTTGCAGGGATGTCATCCGGTGAGGCACGCGAACTCCATGTCACCCTCTTTGGCCCGTTCCGTTCCCGCAGCAATGGCGCAGCACTCCTCACCCGGATCGAAGAGGGAGTGGGAGACCTGAACCGGCTCACCTTCAGGACGGGTGATCTGATCCGGCTGAAAGGCTTGCGGGGCGGGGCTATCGCCATGAGCCTTGTACCTGACCAGGAATTTTCCGCGTTTTACCAGCGGCTGGTATCGGTCCTCTCCCCTTTGACAGAATGGTGCACCTGGATCGACACCCCTCCCGGCCACCGCATCTTCCACATCTCTCTCAGGTTCAACATTCCCTTCCGCGATTTCGACCTGTTCTGGGAGAGGACGCTTGGAATCACTCCATCGCCAGAGTACGAACCTGGGGAAGTGAGGAGTCCCATCCCTGCTGTCCGGACCTACCTCAAAGCCTGTGATTCCCCGGTCAGCATCTTCAGGATCGCGATCATGCGCAGAGGGTCGCTCTGGAGTGAGTACGATCTCCCGCAAAAGACCTGGCTCTCGAGAAGAGAATCGGCGGACCCGGGCGAATGGGAGAGGACCTATCAGACGTTTCGGCAGAATGAAGGGCTGGAGTTGCCCGAGGACAAGCATAGCACCCCATCCCGGCAGTTCCTGATCTCCGACCTCCATCTTGGCCACGGGAATATCATCCATTACTGCCGACGGCCATTCTTCTCCCCGGGTGAGATGGACGATGTCCTGATACGGAACTGGAACCACCGGGTCGGCAGCTCCGATGAGGTGTTTTACCTCGGCGACCTCTGCCATGGCAGGGACGCACTCCCGGCAGCCGCATACCTCTCCCGACTCAATGGAACTATCCATTTCATCGCGGGAAACCATGATGAAGTGATTCGCGGGGCGGTCACCAGCTTGATACTCCGCCGCGGGCCTACGCAGTTCTACCTGATCCATGATCCAGCACAAGCAGCTCCGAATTTTCCAGGATGGGTAATCCATGGCCATCACCACAACAACGACCTGGAAACATATCCTTTCATCAACGCCCGCAGCCGGACGGTCAACATCAGTGCAGAGCTGCTGGATTTTATCCCAATCAGCATCGATGAACTCGATATCATCCTCCAGCAGGTCAATCCCGATGAGAAGATAGGTACCCTGAAGGAAGCACGGGATCGGATCCATCCCAGGAGGCTGCCTGATGATTCGATATGAAAATCCCTGGTATTCCGGAATTCTCACTTCTGCATGTTCCAGGAACCTGATAAAGACGATAACCCCACGGCTGCAATCCCTGCGTTCATGGATCCTTGTCCTCCATTCTCTATTCCCCTGCAGGAATTGGGGAGCATCGGTATGAGATTGATCAGTATCAGGAATCCCTGATACATAATCTCCTCCTTATCGGATCCCTTGTGTTGAAAAAAGGGAGCATCCGCCCGTTATCCCTCTCCCTTGTGGGAGAGAGCCCTGTGCGGGCAGATCTCGATACAGCGGCCGCAGAGGACGCACTTCTTCTCATCCATCCGGAGTCTCCAGTCATCATCGAACGAGAACACTTCCTGCGGGCATATGCTGATGCAGGCACCACAATCAACACACCGGCTCTCATCGAGTGATATGATGTCCTCAAGCACCCTGACCGCTGCACCGAGATCGGCCAGACGCTCTTTTACAAGTGCACAGGACTCATCCGGGATATCGATCAAGGCCTCGCCCTCCGATGAATCGATCAGCGCCCGCTCGACATTGATCAGCACCCCCGTGTCCCTGACGACCTGTGCGATGATGGGTTTCTTCCCTGCTTTCCGTGAGAAGGTCACGACCAGTTTCATTTGAGCCACCTCCCGAACAGCTTTCCAAGGTTCATCGCGGTGAGCATCCCGATCACCCGCTTCTCTCCATCGACAACGGGAAGGGCGCTGATGTTGTACTGTTCGAGCTTCCGGACGGCGACATCGACCGCTTCTTCGGGCGTGGTCGTGATCACCTTCTTCTTCATGATGTCCCTTACAAGGGAAGCCTTGCCGGGGCTGACCACTGCCTTCGAGATATCATAGGTAGTGACGATCCCGACCAGCTGCCCTGTAGTATTGATGACGGGGAGGTGATTGGTCTCACCTTTCAGGAGCTTCTGCGCGGCTGCCCGTATCTCCTCGTTCTCGCGGATGGCGATGACCTTCCGGTCCATGATATCGAGGACACGGGGTCCCCGGGTGGTCTCCCGAAGCGGCATAGCACTCTTCAGCGGATCGATCGGCCGTGCGGGCTGAACCGGGGTGAGGATGCCCTGCTCCACCCATGATTTGACAACCCCTGCGATCTCGCGGGCTTTCCGGAAGCTCGAGAGCGACGAGGTCCGCACCTCCTCACCGTTCAGGTCCACCACGCCACTCTTCAGTTCGGCATAGCTGACCTTGCGCAGCGATGGGCGGGACCGGGTGGGGATTCCGTAATCGATCACGTCCACGATAATGTCTTCGTCGCGTATCGCTGTAGCCCGCACCGCTTCGATATCGAGGATGGGAATCGGGATGCCGAGCCCCATATACAGAGTCACCCCGTACCCTGCCATGGTGGCAGCCCGGAGATAATCGGTGGACATCTGCTTCATATCGGCTGTCACCATCAGGGTGCCAAAGCCCCCTGCAGGAGAATGCTGGGTACCTTCCCCAACCACCATCCCAGGAGCTCCTCCAAGAAATGCCGGGACCCCTCCCCCGATCATGCGGAAATGGGGATCGTTTGCCAGGGGATTGAGCAGGCCGGATCCGGAATACGTGATATTCCCGCAGTTCGGCAGGAGCAGCCCCATGTAGGTCCGGAGACTCCTGTCGGTGGAATTCGAAGCGGCATTGTACCGCTGGTACCCATTCCGCGGGTTGAGCATGATGGCCTGGTTCAGGTTTTCGAGGAGGAGTTCGGTGGTGATAGTTCGCCTCGGGTAACAGTCGGTCCCGGTGGAGAGAGCCCTGAGTTCGACGGTCTTTCCCGCGATGAAGTCCTCGATGACATGGGCACCGCCATAACTCTCCTCGCGGGTAGCGGACTTCTGCGTTGCCCCGATATAGGCATCGACAGCTGCTATGCCGCCATATGCCTCGACGTCATTCAGCCAGATCTTCTCCATCTTGATCGGGGGATCTGCATGGCCAAAGTTCAGGAATGCGCCGGACGAGCACATCGCCCCGAACGTACCGGTCGTGACCACATCCACCTCACGGAGCGCTCCCTCTTCACCGAGCTCGGCAACGATCGCCGGCATCTCCTCTGCCGTGACCACCCGTGCGTTTCCGTCCCTGATCCGCTCCCTGATCAGGCTGATGGTCTTTTCCATAGCCATGATGTCTTTTTATGAATATTTATAAGTGTTGCTTATTACCTGTAGTAATTACATACTTTTTAACCCCGTGGCACCGATACGTACCCATGGACATCAGGGCAGTGATCCGGGAACTCGAGGAGATCGCTCCACCCGATGGTGCCGAAGAGATGGATCGCGGCAGGATCGGCCTTATCATAGAGGGAACGCGGGAGATCGGACGGGTAACCTGTGCTCTCGATGCCACTCCGGCAGTGATCCGGGCGTCGGTCAGCTCCGGTGCCGATATGCTTGTCGTGCATCATACCCCGATCTGGTCACCGATCACTGCTGTCCCGCAGGCACTGGCCGCCTTCCTCAAACCGGTACTCTCGGCAGACCTGAACATTTACGTGATGCATACCAACTTTGATCATGCAAAGGGTGGGATCAACGATTCCCTGGCAGGACTCCTCGGGCTCATCTCGGTGGATGAGATGAGCCTTGGTGTCTGCGGGGACTGCAGCCTCGATCTCCCGGGCCTTGCCCGATGCCTTGGTTTCCCGCTTCGCACGTGGGGGCCGGTCACACTTCCCTGCCGGATCGGGGTTGTGGGAGGGAGTGGATTTGATCCGGAGCTCATAGGAGAGGCTGCCTCGCTTGGGGCCAGGGCGTACCTCTCCGCGGAACTCAGACATTCGGTGGCACGGGGCTCCCCGCTCCCGCTGATCGAATCGACGCACTATGCCCTCGAAGCCCCGGGCATGCGCCGGCTCGCAGAACGGATGGGGTGGACGTTTATCGATGACCCTCCGGTAATGGAAACATGGAGATAGACGAGCTGTTCGAAGCTTTGCAGGAAGGGAAGGAACTCAGCCCGGAACTGCGGGACGAGATCACGCGGATATTCGGGGCAAGGGGAAAAAAAGCCCTCCAGGCGATTGATGAGCGGCGGATAAAGAGATACCGCGATTTCTTCGTGGTGGTCGGGACTTCGGATGAGTACATCGTGGATGACGATTTCTGCACCTGCCGGGATTTCATCTTCAGGAAAGGCCGCTGCTGGCACGAGCTTGCCGTGCGTATCGCTGCTGCCATCGGCTCGTTCGAAGAGGTCGATCTCTGGTACCAGGCCGCCTGGACCACTGAAACCCCGCCTGACAAACAGTATTTATCGTAACAAACCCAAAAATAAGAGGTACAACGTGGTTATCCATGCTCGAGGACGAATATCAGCTCGAATATTTCAAAATCCAGGGGATGACCCGCAAGGTATGCACCCGGTGCGGTGCAGCATTCTGGACCCGGAATCCGGATCAGGAGATCTGTGGCGATGCCCCCTGCGAGACCTATAATTTCATCGGCAACCCTGTGTTCAGGAGACACACGGTCGACGAGATGAGGGAGGCTTACCTCTCGTTCTTTGAGCAGAACCACCACACCCGGATCGACCGGTATCCTGTCGTTGCCCGGTGGCGGGACGATATTTACCTGACGATCGCCTCGATCGCTGATTTCCAGCCCTGGGTGACCAGCGGCGTGGTCCCCCCACCCGCAAATCCCCTCACCATCTCGCAGCCCTGCATCAGGTTAAACGACTTCGACTCGGTCGGGCGTTCCGGGAGGCACCTCACCCTCTTCGAGATGATGGCACACCATGCCTTCAACTCGGATTTCGAGGAGGTCTACTGGAAGGACAGGACCGTCGAACTCTGCGAGCAGTTCCTCTCGTCAATCGGGGGGAACCTTGAGCAGGTCACCTACAAGGAGCACCCATGGATCGGCGGGGGAAATGCAGGCCCAAGCCTCGAGGTGCTGATCGGCGGCCTCGAAGTTGCCACCCTCGTCTTCATGAACCTGGGAAAACAGAACACCGGGAAACCCCCGGTCGACCTCGACGGGCAGCTCTACTACCCGATGAAGAACTGGATCGTGGATACCGGGTACGGTCTTGAACGGCTCGTCTGGGCTTCACGGGGATCCCCGACCATCTACGACGCGGTCTTCCCCGAGATGGTCAGCAGAGTGATGGAATCGGCAGGGCTCGAACACTTCCTCGACAACCAGGAATACACCAAGATCCTCTCCCTCAATGCGAAATTTGCCGGCGTCATGGACATCTCGGGCACCAACCTGTACCAGCTCAGAAAGAAGGTCGCCACCGCCATCGATGTCCCGATCGAGAAACTCGACCGGATGATCACCCCCATCGAGAAGGTGTATGCCGTCGTCGATCATTCCCGGTGCCTTGCCTACATGCTCGGTGACTGCATCGTACCATCCAACGTGAGGGAAGGATACCTCGCCCGCCTGGTGCTCCGGAGGACCCTTCGCATGATGAACGATCTCGGCATCAGGGACAACCTAGCCGACCTGATCGAGCAGCAGATGCGGATCGTGGGCACCGGATCGTTCGAACAGGATATTCTCATAGTACGGGAAATCGTTGAGCGTGAGGTGGAGAAGTACAATGCCACGCTCCTGCGGGGGACCAAGATCGTCCAGAAGGTAGCCCGGACCTATAAGACCAAGCGGGAGCGCCTCCCCCTCAAGGAGATCATCACCCTGTACGACTCGCATGGCATCCCTCCTGAAATTACCAGGGACGTGGCGGTTGCTGAGGGTGCAGTCGTCGAACTGCCTGACAACTTCTACTCGCTAATCGCCGACCTCCACTCGGAGTCAGGGGAGAACCAGGGCGATGATCCCTTTGCACGGTTCAGGGACCGGATAGGGAGCCTCCCGGCTACCCGGAAGCTCTTCTACGAGCAGCCCTGCAGCATGGAGTTCGATGCCATGGTCATCGACTTCTTTGAGGGATATGTCGTCATGGACCAGACCCTCTTCTACCCGGAGGGGGGTGGCCAGCCCGCCGATGCCGGCATGCTGATCGGGGCAGAGAGCATGGTCCGTGTGGACGATGTCCAGAAGATCGGTGACGTGATCATCCACCATATCTCAGGAGGAGTTCTCCGGAGGGGTGACCGGGTCAAGGGCATCATCGATGAAGAGCGGCGCTGGTCCCTGATGCGCCATCACACCGCCACCCACCTCCTCCTCCATGCCGCAAAGGAGGTGCTCGGGGCTCACATCCACCAGTCCGGCGCCCAGAAAGGCGTCGAGAGTGCCCGGCTGGATATCAGACACTACAAGCATATCACCCCCGAAGAGCTTCGAAAGATCGAGGTGGCAGCCAACCGGATGGTCATGGCCGACCAGAAGGTGGACGTCACGCACGAGGAACGGACGAAGGCTGAGCAGCGGTACGGCTTTGCCCTCTATCAGGGAGGGGTGCCTCCCGGCAAAGATATCCGCATCGTCCAGGTCGCCGGTGATGTCGAGGCATGTGCCGGGACCCATTGCCGGGGAACCGGGGACATTGGGATGATCAAGATCATCCGGGTGGAGCATATCCAGGATGGGATCGAGCGCCTGGAATTTGCTGCAGGTATGGCGGCAGTTGAGTACGTGCAGCGCCTCGAACAAATTGTTGCCGACGCTGCTTCCGTTCTTTCCGTGCAACAGGAGATCCTGCCTTCATCGGTGTCGCGGTTCTTCTCCGAGTGGAAGGAACAGAGAAAAGAGAACGAACGCCTCTCCCAGCAGCTGGTTGAGATGGAAGTGCGGAACCTCACCCCGGAGGCGATCAAGGGAGTTCCCCTCGTCATCCGGCAGATTGACCTCCCTCCCCGGGACCTCACCTCCATCGCCTCCCATGTGGCTGACAAGGGTGGGGTAGCCCTCCTTGCCAGTGCAAAAGACCGTGCGCATGTCGTGCTGATGTCTGGCAGCCAGCTGGTCGATGCCGGCGAAATCATCGGGCAGGTCTGCGTGCTGCTCGGCGGGAAAGGTGGCGGTTCGAAGACCATGGCCCAGGGTGGTGGGCCCATCACCGACCAGGTAGGGCTCGCCCTGAAAGTGGGACGTGAGCGGATCCTGGCAGCACTCAATGACTGAAGAGATTATCGTTATCGAGCCCGGGGATGAACGGGCACAGAAGATAGGAAAGGCAATAGGGAGCCCCATGGCAAACGAGATCCTGCAGATCCTTGCCGGGGGTCCAAAGACGGCATCCGACCTGACGGATCTCCTGAACATCCCGATGGGGACCCTGAAATACCATATCGACAACCTGCTCGAGGCCGGCCTGATCGAGATTGCCGAGACCCGGTACAGCGTGAAGGGTCGGGAGGTCAAGGTCTATGCCCTCCGCGACCAGCTGTTGATCGTTGCCCCGAAGGTGACGAGCGTCCGTTCGATCCTGCTCAAGTACGCATCGCTCTTTGCGATCGTGGTCCTCGCCTCGATGGCGATGTTTGCGATCTTTCCGCTGCTTGACATGGGGACCACCCCAATGACGGAGCCGGCTTCGTTCCAGATCGATCGGTCTGCTGGTGGGGGTGAAGGTACCTCAATCCTTGCCGAAAAAGCCACTGCACCCGCTGCTGCACCGGCACTACCCTCCTCTGTTGCAATGGTCATAGCATTCTTCCTTGGAGGGTGCCTGATACTGCTGGTCCTCATCCTCTACGAAGCATACCGGTGGCAGAAAGGCTATTCCCCCTGATTCTCCTGGGGAGAGTGGTCATTTCCCCCCTGTTTTTTCATATATCTTAAGAATTACCATTGCGGGAGAGACGCTCTTGAGGATTGCGCATTTGGCTCATCACCGCCACTGTAGAGTCTCAGGCGATGCGATGGGGCGTAATCAAGATTTCTTCCTCTTTGAAGATATTCCTCTTTGATATTGAGCGGGGCATCTCTTTTTTTTCCAGAGATTTGAGAGCTCCGGTTATGGTCAATGTTATGGCAGGGTGTATGAGAAAGACAGGTGGTGAAAATAGTGCGTACCCTCCTTTATGGTATATGCTCCATTCCACGAGATATCGGGTGATCTGCTCCACATCACTCTTTTTTCCCACTTCAGGTGTGATTGCAGGGAAGAACAAATCGCCATGGGTATCTGTTCCACTGGTGAATTTTGAGCCGGATTCCGGGGAAAAGGAGATACTGGACTGGTTCCGGATAAATTATCTCCTCTTCCAGGAGACCAAGGCGGCAGCCACCCCGATGCCGGCGATCATCCCAGCAAGCGGAACGGACATTCCCGCCGTCTGCGGGAGGGAGGTGGATGGTATTTCCGTGGTCGACGGGTTTGTTCCAATCGTGCCGGTTGACGCAGTTACCGAGTACCGCAGTTGGGTGATGAAGCCCTTCGCATCATAGACATTCACGTAATAGTTCCCCGGTTCGGTCACATTGACCTTCTTTGAGAAGTGGCCGTCCTTGGATCCAAGAGTGGTGGTCGTCCTGATACTCTGATCAGGCAGGGAGAACCCCTTGGGGCCATCGACCTTCATCGTGATGGTAGCAATCCCCAGATCAGGGATATATCCCTCAATCAGCAATGCCTGATCCAGGGTCTGCTCTTTTGGAGCGGTGAGGACAATCTCATCGGACCTGTCAATGAGATTCACGAGCAGTAGGGTAACCGATGATGACCCCAGGCTTGACCCGGGATCATCAAGGAACTGGACTTCTACCTTGTACTGCCCGGCAGGGTGTGCGGTTGTCGGAAACGAAGCATCGAATTCCTTGGTCTCATCGACGACAATCATTCTTCGGTCAACTATCTCGGGAGTCGTGAACTGGGTCCGGTAGAGGATGATGTCAAACTGGGTCCCGACCGGAAACGTGGTGGTGCCGGTCACTTCAAGGGGAGCCCCTGCCTGAATCTCCGGGAGAGACTCAATCGTAACGATATAAGCCTGGACAGCCCCGATAAGAAGCGCGAGAGAGAGAAGAAGAACAATAGAGCGCTTTTTCATATCCAGCTCTTGGATCGTGGGCAATAATTAGTTTCTGTTCTCAGGAACAGAATCAGGGCCGGTCTAACCCATGCGTCTTCTCAGATGAGACCGATGAAGTTTTCTAGGATCCGGAGCCCCGTCGCCCCGCTCTTTTCCGGGTGGAACTGGACACCATGGACATTTCCGCTGGTGATGGATGAAGCAAAGGAACGGGTGTAGGTGGTGGATGTGAGAGTATTTTCAGCACGGGTATCGGCATAATACGAATGGACAAAGTAGACGTAGGAACCTTCCCTGATCCCTTTCATGAGTGGGTGGTCAGTCATCGGGGACTCGAGTGAATTCCATCCCATGTGGGGGATCTTGTACCCGGGTGATCCCTGGAACCGCCTGACCGTGCCAGGGATGATCCCGAGCCCCGCATGGAGGCCATGCTCCTCGCTCCATTCAAGGAGCATCTGCATACCAAGGCAGATGCCCAGCATGGGGACGGAGCCGGCTGCCTCGGTGAGGACTTGCTGCATCTCGCCGATCTGCTCCATCCCGTCCCTGAAAGCACCAACACCGGGAAGGACGATGGCATCTGCCGCCGCTATCTCCTCACTATCGAACGTAATAACCGGTCGTGCTCCTGATTTTTCAAGCCCCCGGAAAACACTCCTGAGATTCCCAAGCCCGTAATCAACAATTACTATCCGTCTCATCTGACACCCCTTCCCTTATTCTCCACCTCATATCATCGATCCATGCAGCGGGCAGACCATGGTCCTCCCGCCATTTCCTGAGCTGCAGTTCCCACGTCTCCCAGAGATCGGGGTATCTTTTCCGGATATCATCGAGCACGGCCACATCGCTTGAAGGGCACAGGTAGCACCCGATACGATCGAGGCGTTTCGCATACAGCGGATTGAACGGGGCATCTTCCCTGAAGAGATACAGCCAGACATGGAGGGCGGTCCAGTTCTGGATGGGGGCAGCCGAGGTCTGGTTGGTCACGATCCCGTTCCTGAACACCCTGCTGCTCTCCCTCCTCCGGAACGATTCATACCTCCTCTGGCCGATAAACGAGAGGCATTCTCCCCAGGTCGCTCCGATTGCCTCGCGGAGCGGGAGGAGTTTGCAGGCGCTGCAGCACCAGCGGTGGTTCACTGCAGGGGGACCGTGCCGTTCGTACCCCTCCCAGAACCTGCTTTTACCATCGGAACGGACGACCGGAAGCCCGTACAGGGCTGCCACATCAGAGACATTCTGATACGTTTCCGGGAATTCGAACCCGGTATCGGCAAACAGGAGCGGGACGTTCCCTATCGCCTTCAGCACAAGGATGAGGGTGGCGAGGCTGTCTTTCCCGCCAGAGTACGATACGCTCGCCTGCCCATTATAGTTCGACGAGACGTTCCGGATGAAACTGATTGCTTCTGCCTCGGCCTCCTCAAGCACCTTCGCGTTCGCCCGGACCACGGCATCCCATGTGGATAGACCCGGGATGCAGGCCGAACGGGCATTCTTCCGGGTCCTCACCACCTGCCCCCGGGTCATCGAGGCTGCTTCTGCTGCATCAGTACGGGCTCTCCCGACTCCCGCAACTCTTCCGTCGGGATCAAGGATGAACACCTCATCACCCGACCGGACCGAGGGATGTATCGAGATGAGCCCGGGTGCAAGCACGCTTGCCCCTTCATCCCGGATCGAGCCAACCGCACCGGGATCCACGACCACAAAACGGAGCAGCGGGGTCAGGAAAAGGGCAGACTCCGGCCTTGGAAGGGGCTCCCAGGTTCTCCCGGGAGGGGTGTAACGTATCGCCCCGACAACGGCCCCGCCCATGATGATCTCTTCCATCCGGTCATTGTCCGGGACCTTGTTAAGGAGGGCGATATGCCCCTCGGGTATGAGAGGCACCCCGAAATGGGCAGTAAAGACACGGTTGATCAGGTCGACATCCGCGGGGAACGCAGGCCGTATATCACCTGGTGGGGTGACCTGTACTTTCCGTGTCACGGCACCACAGGCACAGGTCCCCGAGAGGACAGGGGCATGGCAGGTATCGCACCAGTGGAGGAGCATTTTTCCCAGGAACGAAGGGCGCATTCACGCTTACCATTGGCAATGAAACGATAAATACCAGAGGGATACGGGCGATATATTTTTACGGGGATTCCGGTAGAGTGGGTAAAAACTGATAATTTGACGTAATTTTTTCCAAGAACTGATAAAATGCGTTTTTTATCCGGAACAAATCGTATTGTTTAAGATTCGGAGAACCAATATTCGTAGTTATACCATGTGATGCGGCAGATCGGTGTTCACCAATGAAGGCTGTATCAGGACCGCACCGGAACCTCCGGAGATTCGCGTGATACCTATGAATGGAACGTGTTTGGCATGCTCAAACGATGAACGGCCGGAGGCGATCGGGTGATCGCCTTTATCCTCACCTTTCTCCTCTCCCTCTTTGTCTACCTCGTCCTGACTGCAGGGAGCGGGAATATAGGGCTCTGGTCGGCATCAGAACTCACTGCAGGGATTGTCCTCAGTCTTTTAACCGCTGCAGTTGCCCGGAACTTCCTCTGCCGGGCACGAAATTACCGGATGGCAAACCCCCTGCGGTTCCTGCTGATCCCGATTTACGTGATTGGGCCGTTCTTCCTGGAAGTGATCAAGGCAAACCTCGATGTTGCCTACCGGGTGATCACGCTGCGGATCCGGCCGGGGATCATCAGGGTCTCCTCAGACCTGAAGTCAGACCTCGGGATCTTCATGCTGGCAAACTCAATCACCCTGACGCCCGGGACTATCACCGTTGACATCGATGAGCATACGCATGATCTGTTCATCCACAACATCAATGTTGGAGAGGGTGAGGAGGCTGCACCGGTCATCCGTGACCATGAACTCTTCTCCATCGCTGATCTCCCGCGGTGGATCCGGAGGATTGCCGAATGATCGATCCGTTTTACCCGGCAGTCCTGGTCCTTGTGATCCTGATCTGCCTCTGCTTCATCAGGCTGATCCTCGGCCCTACCCCTGGTGACCGGGTTGTCGCTGTCGACACCGTCAATACCCTGACCGTCGCCTCGCTCGTAATCCTCGGCCTGATCTACCGGGAGGTCATCTTTATCGACGTAGCAATCGTCTATGCCCTGCTCTCGTTTATAAGCACCCTCTACATTGCGAAATACCTTGGAGGGGAACTCTGATGATTGCCGAGTGGCTCATCATTATCTTCCTTGTGATCGGGATCATCTTCAATACCCTCGGGGTGATCGGCCTGCTGCGGTTCCCGGACCTGTACACAAGGATGCATGCCACCACGAAAGCAACCACCTTCGGGTCGGTCTTCACCACCCTTGCCGTGATCGTCTATTCGATCTCCCTTTACCTGAGCACGATCGATTCCCAGTTCATCGTGCTCGGCGTCCATGCCTTTATCGCCGCATTTGCCCTGGCATTCACAAACGCTATCGGCTCCCATGCCATAGCAAGGGCTGCTCACCGGAGCGGTATTCTGCCTTCCCCTGCAGTGGTCGACCGGCTGAAGGAGGCGGGACGATGATCGAGACCATCATCCATGTCCTCGTGATTGCCGGCCTTATCGTCTCGGCAACACTCGTGTATTATTTCCGGGACCTGCTCGCAGCCGCACTGGCATCAGGCCTTTTCAGCTTCCTTATCTCCCTTGAGTTCTACCTCCTCCAGGCCCCGGATGTCGCAATCTCCCAGGCCGCCATCGGGGCAGGTCTCACCACGGCCATCTTTATCATTGCTATACGATCGACCAAGCGTTACGAGGAGGATGCCCCATGAGGAAGGAACTATCAGTCCTGATCATCATCATCTTCGGCCTCTTCCTGGGACTGATCGCCCTCGACCTGACCTTCGGGGAGCCCGACAACGCCGCAATGGACGACTACTTCATCAGGAACGGGCAGGAACAGGCTGCGACGAATAACATCGTGACCACAATCGTCTTCGATTACCGTGGTTTCGACACACTCGGTGAGTCCACCGTACTGTTCACCGCCGTGGTCGGAGTGGGGCTGATCTACCGGAAGCTGGTAAGGGGTGATGCTGATGAGAATGAGTAAGATCGTCCGCTTCGGGGCAGATGTCCTCTTTGGTGCGATCGTGATCTTCGGCCTTTACATCATCATGCACGGCCATCTCACCCCTGGAGGCGGATTCCAGGGCGGGGCAGTGGTCGCTACCGGGGTGGCACTTGTGATCGTCGCCTACTCGTACGAAGAGGTGATCGGCATGGTGAAAAAGTTCGTGCTCACAATACAGGAGTCCGCGGGGCTCGTGATGTTTGCCGGAGTCGCGCTGATAGCGATCGGGCTTGGGACCACGTTCTTCTTTAACTTCCTTGCCAACAGCGGCTCACTCTTCGGGATGACCGTCCCCTTCGGCCCGAACTCCGGAGAACTGAATACCGGCGGGGTGCTCCCGTTGATGAACATCGCTGTCGGGATCGAGGTCTGGGGCGGGCTTGCCATCATCATCCTGTACATGCTCTCGGGGATCGGAAAGACGGAGGAGGCCTGACGATGTTCTGGAACCTTCCTTATATCGCCGTGGTCATCCTCTCTGTGATCGGGCTTGCCACGATCCTCCTGAAGAGAAACCTCATCAAGATATTTTTCGGAGTGAGCATCCTCACCTCGGCGGTGAACCTCTTCATTATTGCCCTCGGATATCGTGAGGGAGGGATCGCACCGATCTACACCTACGCAGTATCTGAGAACATGGTGATGGCAACCCCCCAGGCGCTGACCCTCACCTCGATCGTGATCGGGGTTGCGACCACGGCGCTGATGCTCTCGTTTGCCGTAGTCATATACCGGATGTACGGGACTGTGAATGTCGATGAGATCAGGGAGCTGAAAGAATGATCCCGGGATATATTACGACCAATGCACCGGCACTGCTGATCGCCGTCCCGTTGCTCGGGGCATTCCTCTCCCCTTTGATCGGCAGGATCTCACGGGACACACGGGCACTCTGGGTCCTTGCCGTGATGACCCTGACAACCCTCATCGGGTACCTGACTGCATTCCTTGTATACACTGAAGGGACACTGATCTATGTCTTTGGAGCGTCAGAGGCCTCCCTTGCCATACCCCCCGATTCCGGGGGAATACCGATCCGGATCATTTTCACCCTTGATGCAATGAGCGCCCTGATGGTGACCATTGCCGTTACGGTCGGTTTTGCCGTTATTCTCTACTCACTCACCAGCGATGCCAGGAGGTCAGGGCTCGAAGCGTACTACACGATCTTCCTCCTGATGATCGGTGCCGTCCTCGGGATGGTCTCGACCGGAGACCTCTTCAACTTCTTCGTCTTCCTTGAGATCTCCTCGCTTGCATCGGCCGGGCTGGTCGCCTACAAGGTCGAGAACGGGAGGGCGGTCGAGGCAGGGCTCAAATACCTGCTCGTCAGTACTATCGGCGGGATATTCTTCCTCTTCGCCATCGGCATCCTGTATGGCCAGTACAACGCCCTGAACATGGCGATGCTTGCGGACATGATCCAATGGACCCCTCTTGACAAACTCGCTCTCGTGCTGGTTGTCGCAGCCCTTGCAGCAAAATGCGGAGCGGTCCCGATGCATTTCTGGACCCCCGATGCCTATTCAATGGCCCCCTCCGCGGTTACGGCAATGCTGGTTGTTGCAAGCCAGGCGAGCCTGTACGGGCTGTTCCGGATCTGTTTCACCCTGTATGGCATCACACTCAACTACGTGACGATTGGGTGGGTGATCATCATCCTGGGGATACTCTCGATGATCATAGGGGTCACGATGGCAATCCCCCAGAAGGACATCAAGAGGCTGATGGCCTACCATGCCGTCTCCCAGACCGGGTACATGCTCCTCGGAGTTGGCGTGGGACTTGCCGTCCTCGGCGACCAGGCGCTCCTCAACTCCTACGGGATGACTGCGATGGAGGGCGGGATCTTCCACATCTTCAACCATGCGATGTATAAGGGCCTCCTGTTCCTGACGGCCGGCGCCATCATCTACCAGGTGGGGACAAGCGATCTGAACCGGATGGGAGGTCTCGGCCACCGGATGAAATGGACGATGATCTTCTTTATCATCGGGGCGCTCGCCATTGCCGGGATACCACCCTTTAACGGATTTGCCTCCAAATTCCTGATATACGAGTCCGTGTTTGCCTTCAGTCCCATCCTCTCAGTCATAGCAATGGTCGTGAGTATCCTCACCCTTGCCTCGTTTGTCAAAGTGTTCCATTCTGTCTTCATGGGCCCTCCCCTTCCCGGGAATGAGCAGGTAAGAGAGGCGCCGCATACGATGCTCATTGGGATGACCATCCTTGCCGCGATAGTGATCATCTCCGGGATCTTTCCGGAATTCTTTGTCCAGAACCTGATAACCCCGGCTGCTCATGCGCTCACCGACCAGGCAGGATACATTTCAGCAGTGCTCGGAGGTGCATGATCATGGTATCTGCAACATCCCTTACCAGCGGATTCGGGATTTGGGACCCGGTCCTATGGGTGCTTGCCATCATCATCGGTCTTGTCATCGCCTGGATCCTCTGGAGTTCCGGCGTCTCCGCATTCAAGAAAGGAACCGAACAGGCACGGCCATACCTATCAGGAAATGCCGAACCCCCAAAGGGTGAGGTTCACATCAGGGCAGGGAACCTCTACTGGGGATTCACGGAAGGGATAAAGGGGTACTACCAGAGGATCGTACCCCTTCATACCGGGATTATGACCGATTATCTCCTCTGGATGTTCTGGGTGGCAGGCATCCTGCTCATCATCGTGATGGTGGTCTGACATGAAAATCCCCTCATCATTCAACCGCTCGCTCTGGGTCTTCCACCTCAATACCGGGTCCTGCAACGGGTGCGAGATCGAGATCGTGGCCACGATTACCCCCCGTTACGATCCGGAACGGTTTGGGATTCGTCTCGTGGGCTCACCAAGGCATGCCGATGTGCTTCTTGTCACCGGGCCGGTCACCCGGAAGATGGCGCCGCGTGCACGAAGGGTGTACGAACAGATGGCGGACCCGAAAGTGGTGATGTGCATCGGTACCTGTGGCCAGTCGGGTGGTGTCTTCTTCGATTCCTACAATCTCGAGGGCCCTGTCGACCAGGTACTGCCGGTGGACGTATACGTGCCGGGTTGTCCACCCCGCCCAGAGGCCATCATATTCGGGGTAGTGAAAGCACTTGAAAAACTGGAACGCCTGGAGGCGCAACAATGAACGCAACATCTCACCTCACCCCGCAGGAGATCGTCGACTCATACAGGGTTACCTTCGGTGACGGGCTTGTGGAAGCGAAAATTACCGAACGGGGGGAAGGAACAAAAAAGGTCAGGGGCTACAATATCTGGCTCCGATTCAGGCGCGATCTCTTCCGCCCTGCAATCCAGAAGCTGATTGAGATACGATTTCCCCATCTGGCAGTCATTGCAGGAAACGACCTGGGGAGTGAGATCGAACTTCTCTATATATTCTCCGTATTCTACGGGCAGAAATTCGGAGAATATATGGTAACCATAGGCGTCAGATTGCCTAAGAGCGACCTTACCATTCCCACAATTACTGACCTGATCCCGGGGGCATTGTTCTCGGAGCGGGAGAAACAGGAGTTTTTCGGGGTCACGGTCACCGGTATTCCCGATGGCAGGCGACTCTTTCTGCCGGAGGACTTCCCGCAGGGAGTCTATCCATGGAGAAAGGATGAGACCGGGATCCCCCCTGAAATGGTCAAGAATCTCTGGGAAGTGGGCCGCCCGAAGGATCGTCCAGCTCCCCCCGTTCCGGAAAAAGCCCCTGCTCCGCAAGGGAAAAACGAAGGAGGTGAAGCTCCATGAGTGCTGAGAAGACCAAGAAAACAATTCCCTATACGGTCCCAATCGGGCCTGTCCATCCCGCCCTGAAGGAACCGGTGATGTTCACTTTCGGGATGGAGGGCGAGATCGTAAAGACCGTGGACTTCGCCCCCGGCCAGACCCACAGGGGTATCGAGTGGATGGGGATGAGGAGAAACCCGGTCCAGATCGTTCATATGACCGACCGGGTCTGTGGGATCTGCGGGATCGTGCACTCGCTCTCATTTGCCCGTGCTGTCGAGCAGATCGTAGGGATCGAAGTCCCCGAGCGGGCTGACTACATCAGGACGATCCTCCACGAACTGGAACGGATACAGTCCCACCTGCTCTGGGCTGGAGTTGCTGCCCATGAGCTCGGATTTGATTCACTCTTTTACCTGGCATGGAGGGTCAGGGAACAGTCGATGGACCTGATCGAGAACCTGACCGGAAACCGGGTGAATTATGGTATCATCCAGATAGGGGGCGTCCGTCGGGACATTTCCAGCGAACAGCGCCCGTTGATCGAGAAGGGGCTCGCCTATTACCAGGGACTCCTGGACAAGATGGCAACTCTCTTCCTCGAAGACAGTACAGTCCGGATGCGATGCAGGGATCACGGGTTCCTGTCAGAGAACGATGCCCGCATCCTATGTGCAGTCGGACCTACCGCACGCGCATCCGGTCTGAACATGGATGTCAGGCAGGATTACCCGTACTGTGCCTATGGGGACCTTGATGTGAAAGCGATCCTTCCTCCCGCAGAAACCGGTGGACCGCGTGGTGATGTGTATGACCGGATCATCGTCCGGCTCCTTGAGATCGGGCAGTCAGTAGAGATCATCCGCCAGTGCCTGGAGAGCCTGCCCCCCGGAGAGATCCTCTGGGAACCGAAGATGGCCAAGCTCCTTGCTGCCTGTAAGAAGGCAGAAGGTGAGGCTATCGGGAGGGTAGAGGCTCCCCGTGGTGAATGCATGCACTATGTCAGGATGGCGGGCAAGGAAGCCCCCGAGAGCTGGAAGATCAAGGCCTCATCATATAGCAACCTGATGTCCTGGATCCCGATGCTCCAGGGTGAACAGCTGGCTGACATCCCAATCATTGTTGCCTCCATCGACCCCTGCCTCTCCTGCACTGACCGTGTTGCGGTGACCAGGAACGGCCGGTCTGCTATCCTCACCAAGGAGGACCTGACTAGGTTGTCGCGGGAGAAGACCCGGAGGATGATGCAATGATCGAAACCCTACCGGCGATCCTCATCGGGGCAGTACTGGTTGCAGTATTCTCGATAATTATCGGCCTGCTGCTCATGGGATTTGACAGAATCGTTGCCGCACGGATGCAGGCACGGATTGGTCCTCCCCTGACACAACCATTCATTGACATCAGGAAACTCCTTGCAAAAGAGAACGTCGTGCCAGAAAATGCGATTCCCTGGCTGTTCAACCTCGCACCCGTCATCGCTCTGGCCTCGGCGATCACCATCCTCTTCTATCTTCCGATCGCCGGGTTTGCCCCCGTCTTATCCGGAGGCGGCGATCTCATCCTCGTGATGTATCTTCTCACCCTGCCTGCCCTGGCACTGGTTGCCGGGGGATTTGCATCCGGTTCACCCTATGCAACGGTCGGTGCCCAGCGTGAGATGGTGACGATGATCGCCTACGAGTTCCCGCTTGCTATTGTGGTTATCGCTATTGCATGGAGACTGGCCGCTGCCGGGATATCCCTTCCCTTCTCGCTTGCCACCATCCAGGCTAATCCTGTCTGGGGTCTTGTCGGCCCGCTCGGGGCAATGGGGCTCCTCATCCTGCTATTCGTGCTGCTAATCGTGACACCGGCAGAGCTCTCCCGGGTTCCCTTCGACACACCAGAAGCAGAGACTGAGCTTGCAGGGGGGATCCTTGTCGAATACTCCGGGAAGAACCTTGCCCTCTTCTCCCTGACCCAGGGGGTGAAGACCGTGGCGATGGCATCTCTCGTCGTGGCACTCTTCTTTCCCTATCGTCTCTCTGCATTTCTGGGTATTGCAGGAATCCCTGCAGCGGTGGCAGACATCCTGTTTTTCATCATCCTCATCACCATCGTTGCCTTCCTGTCAGTGAGTCTGGTCCGGGTCTCGATGGCTCGGTTCCGCATCAACCAGGTCATATCAGTGTACTGGATCTACCTCGCCATAGCAGGTCTTGCAGGACTCGTCCTTGTCATTACCGACCAGATCATAGGGGTGATCTGAAATGGCCGGACTTCCCTTCGTCCCCGAGGTGATAAAGCAGCTCTTCACCCGGCCGGCAACCAACGCGTTCCCGGCACGGCACCTTCCCCCATCAGTGACAGAGTTCCTGGCAAAGGTAGCACGTGGAGAGGCCCACATTCATCCTCCAGTTCCAACACCCCCGAAATTCCGTGGGAAAATTGTCTATGACCGCGAGGCATGCATCGGCTGCTCACTCTGCCTCAGGGTCTGCCCTGCCCATGCCATCGAGTTTATCCCCGAGACAAAACGGGTCAGGATCTATGTCACCCAGTGCATCTTCTGCTCCCAGTGCAATGATGTCTGCCCGAAAAATGCACTACACATGAGTCATGAGTTCCTGCTTGCAACCGAGGACCGGTACGCAGAGAGCCAGATTGTCGAATGACGATCCAGGCCACCATCTTTTTTCCAATTGTACCTTGTGCTAAATATGCATGATTTTCCGGAAAAACGCTGCCTGTTGGACCAGTGCATACCGGTCAATCCCCCCGCTCATCACATTTTTCCCTACCCTCAAAGGATCTTATTTCCCGTATCCGGTTCTGAATGAGCAGTGTGATCAGCTGTTCTGCCCCCGTTTTCACAGCCGGGCTGATCCCCTCCCCTTCTCCCAGATGTCCCGGCTGGATACCAATAAAGATCACCTGCCCGGCTGATTCGGCCAGGTACCTGATCAGGAACGAGAGGGGCAGGTTGTGGGTTCCCACGCTCACATCCTCAATCTGCTCCTCGCTGACGATCCTGAACTCCCCGGGATCCAGGCCTAATTCGGTTGCATCCACAAGGACCAGAATCTCAGGATGATGGCGGCGTACTACTGCCGTGAAATTTTCAGGCATCGTCCCGCAATTGAGAGCGAGCCACCCCCGGGCATGGAACCGTGACGCGATGTAATTCCCGATCCCATCATCGCTACGGAGTGTGTTTCCGATCCCAAGAAGCATCCTGACTATTGCCATCACCCGGGATGATTTCCCATTTGTATTGTCATGGCAGGATGAAAAATCAGGCACCTGCGTGCCAGGAACGAGAGCAGGGAAAAGGAGGCCGATACCGGCATTCAGGGACCATGCCCCTGTTCTGTCCTGATTCTATGGATTCGAGAGAGTAATTTCATGAGAATGGAACTATTTTCAGCCTGTTTTCATCGGAAACCGCAAAAAATTTTATATTACGTGGCATCAACCTTCCATGTCCTGTTATTGGAGTACTACTATGTCTGATGATACAACCACAACAATGGGAATGTGTAACATTTTTGGAGGATTCTTCCCCTGGTGGGTTTTGCTTATCCAGGGGATTATCGCCCTGATCCTTGGCATCTTCTTCCTGACCTCCCCTGCAATGACTGTGCTGGTCCTTATCACCTTCCTTGGTGCGTACTGGTTTATCAGCGGGATCTTCACGCTCTTCAGTGCAGCAGGAGAGCAGAAAGACAGGGGAATGAAAATACTTCTTGGCATTCTCGGAATCATTCTCGGGCTTGCCATCCTTGCTTACCCGTTTTATAGTGCGTTCATTGTGCCATTTATCTTCATCATCATGGTGGGGGTGTGGGCACTGGTGATCGGGGCGATCCATATCTACCAGGGGATTACCGGCGGTGGCTGGGGGGTTGGAATCATCGGCCTTCTCTCGGTAGTGTTCGGCCTGATCCTCCTGGTTCATCCGTATCTTGCCACTCTGGCTCTCCCGTTCGTGCTTGGTGTTCTCGGGATTGTCCTCGGTTTTGCCGCCATCATCGGGGCATTCATGATACGGTCAAAACAGAACGCAGCCTGAAAACCACCCCATATTCTCTTTTTTTTAACCGTTCCCTGTGGTATGAGCCGGTTCTCCTTCGCCAGACTATTAAGGGAGTTCCATCAAACCTAATCAGCGTACGAATGCACAAGGTACTGCAGGGAAGAGGTCACGGATTCCATGTTTGAACTGTTTTTTGAGATTGGCAACTATGCGATCTGGATCTTCGTGGTCACCAGCATTGCCGCAATGGGTCTCAACCTCACGGTCCCTGAAGTCCTTGCACCATGGAAGAAGAAATGGCTCCTCTCGATCTCCCTTATCGCGAACTTCGTGGTTGTCCCCCTTTTTGCCCTCTTTATCCTTTATCTCTTCCCGCTTGATCTTGAGCTTGCAACCGGGCTCATCCTCGTAGCCGCAGCAGCCGGAGCCCCCTCGCTCCCCAAGGCCATGGAACTGGTCGGAGGTAATGTTGCCTATGCTGTAGGCCTCACGATGATCCTGATCCTTGTGACGATCTTCTACATGCCATTCATGCTTCCCTACCTGATCGAAGGGGTCCAGGTAGACCAGACCAGCACGGCGACGTACCTGATCGTCTTCATGCTGGTCCCGCTCCTCCTCACCATGGCGATCCGGGCAAAATTCCCGCTCCTTGCCTACCGGTTGTATCCCATTATCGATCGCGTATCTGACCTGTCCATCATCGTGGTCCTTCTCATCTATACCGTCGCCCTCTTCATGAGTGATTTTTCGGTGAAGGCCGGGACCCTCCTTGGCCTTGAAGGCATCGCCGTTGCAATCCTCTTCATCCTCGGCTCTTTTGCGATTGGGTACACACTCGGTGGTCCCGAACTGCAGAACCGCCAGGTCCTCGCATTCGGGACAGGATTCCGGAATGTCTCGGCAGCACTGGTGGTGGTCTCTGCAAGCTTCACCGATCCCCAGATCCTCTTCATGGTCCTGGTGATTGCGGTATTCGGGATTGTGTTTATGTTTATTACCGGAGGGTGGCTCTACCGGAAGAACAAGAAGGAAGGAAAACGCAATCCTGCACGTGACCTCTAATGGACACGAGTCTCCGCTCTCATGGAAATGCCTCAACTCATGCCTCGTGACTGACCGCACCGCGGTCATGCGAGGCTCCTATGAACATTGTTTCGCCATTTTCACTTTTTATGCTTGCAGTTTTTGTATGCTTGCAGCTTAATGCGAATCATGTGATTTTTCCCTGGGGAGGATCACTGTTTTGTATCAGTACTGGATGATGTATTTCCCATGGTACTTCGTAGGGTTTTCTTATTTTGTATCCTGGTACTTTTCGGATTGCTCTTTACCGGATGCAGCGCTCCTGCCCCGATGCCTGAGGTGCAGGTGGAGGGGGCAGCAATATCATCTATCACCTTAGCAGAACTGACCATCGAGGTCTTTTTGACTGTCGACAATCCATATCCGGTGGCAATAACACTCCAGTCTGTTTCCTTTGATGTGTATTACCGAAATGGTGATGAGTGGAAGTATCTGGCACACGGGAAAGAAGCAGGGATCCTGGTCAATCCGGGAAGGAATCTTGTCACTATCCCTGTAAAAATACAGAATACTGATCTCCTTGTATCCCTCTTCTCATTCATGGAGAGCAGACAGATTCTTCTTGAGATTCGAGGGGTGGTCGTTCCTGACCTGCCAGGGAACCTGGCCCCTGAAATTCCTTTTACAAAGACGGTCTCTATCGTCCGCTGAAAACACCGAATTCCTCTTCTCCCTTTTCCAGGATTTCCCAGGAAGGCTCGAACCGTTCATATGTTGGATAGGAGCGCTGTATCGCAGATTTTCATCCAAAATTCAAGGTCCTGCCAGCGGGGGGAAAAGAGCGGATTTTTTTTATGACAGGCGGTCAGGGACTGATTTTGATTCCACTTTCCGCGGAGGGGAGCGAGCCGGGGGGAGTCCTCCTCACTGCCTGACACAATCTTCACTGTCTGACATAATTCGTGCAAATGTAAGAAAAACGTTAATGCCACATCCTGAGCTAAACTAACAACCATTCAGACAGCCACAGGAAGCCTTTTTCCATGAATTCGACCCAGAAGATGTCAGAAGTCTCCCGGATCCTTATCCCCCTTGCAGCGTTCGTCATTGTCCTTGCGGGAATGAAGGCGGCGGTATCGATTGTCGGTCCCATACTCTTCTCAATTTTCCTTACCGTGATCTTCGGAATGCTCCTCCACTGGTTCGAGAGAAAAGGCTTCACTACCCGAAACGCCTTCATCCTGACGCTTGCGATCTTCTTTGCAATTCTTGCCGTTTTTATCGTGGTGATCGCAGGGTCCTTTCTCCAGCTGCTGTCCGATCTCCCCCGCTACCAGCAGGAACTCGAGGCAAGTCTTGAGCTGATAAGCCCGTATCTTATCTCAGTCGGGATCGACCCCTCCTCCCTGACCCTGCAGGAGATCGTCACCTCACTCTCTATTGAAATCGGAAGCCTTATCCGGCAGCTCTGGAATATCGCAATCCTCTTTGTCATGATCATCCTCACCACCATCTTTCTCCTCTTTGAAGCCAGGGGATTTTCCCACAAGCTCCGGATCATCATCGAACAACTCAGGCCGGGTGACCTCCCCCGCTTCATCTCCCTTGCGGAGAAGAACGTCGGTTATCTCATCATCCGGACCGAGGTGAACCTCGCAATGGGTATCGGGACAGCGGTCATACTCGCACTTATTGGGGTAAAATACGCAATATTATGGGGTTTCATTGCCTTCTTGCTCGGATTCATACCCTATATCGGATTCTGGCTCGCGGTGATTCCACCCATGCTCCTTGCATGGTTCGATATCGGCCCCGTAGCCGCTATCCTGGTCCTTGCGGGCTCTGGGATCGTGAACCTCATGGCCGAGTATCTCATGTTCCCGCACCTGGCAGCACGAGGCCTGGCGCTCTCCACCGCAGTGGTGTTCATCTCCCTGATCTTCTGGGGATGGCTCCTCGGTGGCTTCGGTGTGCTTCTTGCAGTCCCGCTGACCCTTTCCGTTCAGATGATCTGCGAACTTTTTGATGAGACCCGGTGGATCTCGCTACTTCTCGGACCAGCTCCCGGAAAGGATAAACGTCCATAACATCGCGTCCCTTCCTCTGCAGATTCCTGGAATTGTCCCCTTCTCATGGTAAGGGTTATTTTTTCTTCCCGCTCTGGAGAGGGGAGCAAGCCTGGAGATAGCTTCGATCATGGACCCGTTTCCCGGAATAAAGGAGGATGGTCACGATTGTCCCCGGTTCGTAAGCAGGAATTAATTAGCCGGCCCGGTGATACCTTCACCATGGAGAAGAGTTATGGTATTTACCTCGCCTATTTTTTCATGGCTCTGATCGCCCTGAATGCGTTACGCGCCCTTTTCAGGGGGGAGTACAATGCCATGGTCACCGCGGTCCTTATGCTCGGTATGACCGTGATCCCGTTTGTTGTTGCCAAGCGGATGAACATCCACCTGCCCTGGTTTGTCTTCTTCCTGGTTGCCCTTGCCCTCTGGATCCACACTGCCGGCTATGTGCAGGGATACTACACCACATTTTACCCCTACTACGACAAGATTGCGCATATCGTCTCGGGGACAGCTGTGGCTGTCCTTGGTTTTCTCGGGGTCATCTTTGTTGACAAGTACATGAAGATGAACCTGACCACGTGGTTCATCATCTTTTTCACCGTCATCTTCGGTATGGCGATGGGGGCAGCCTGGGAGATCTACGAATTCATGGTGGATTTCTTTTTTGGGGGCAGCCTTGCCGAGCCCATGCAGAACAGCCTGAACGATACCATGCTTGACATGATGTTTGTCCTTGCAGGCTCTATCATCGTCGCCCTGCTGGGTGTGTTCTGGTTCAAGCAGCACCGGAAGGAGGAGATCACCCGGGAGGCAAGGATCCCGGTCTGAAATGATCCTTTCCCTCTTTTCAAGTCTTTTTTTAGGAACATGGCTTTGGCATATTCTTTTTGTATCCTCGTCTCAATCAGATTCGTGTGAAACTGTTCTGATCCTTGAAGTAGTTCCGGGCTCTGCAGGGGTCATCCGAGGCAAATCCGTCGATTCCCAGGTGTGCTGCCACCAGGAATTCTTCCGGCGTGTTCAGGGTCCAGGAGACCACGAGAAGATCCCGGGCATGGCACTCCGCGATCAGGGTATCGTTCAACAGGGCAAACTTCGGAAGGACCACATCGGTACCTAGTTCCTGTGCGGCACCTGGCAGGCTGGCTGGCTCCTTTGAAACAATAATACCGGTCCTCACTCCCGGCAGATGAGCGAGGGCAGCAATGATGCTCTCCGGGTGGAACGAGACGACAAACAGGTCTTTTCGTCCAAACTCACTGAGCACCCGGCTGATCGCCGGCTCGCTCCCCGGTTCCTTGATCTCGACAAAAAGGCCGCAGCGTCCCGAAACAAGACGGCAGACTTCTTCAAGGGTCGGGATGGACTCCCCCCTTCCGGCATCAAGGGTCTTGAGTTCCTCAAGAGTATGGGCATTCACCGGTCCTGTACCATTGGTGGTGCGATCGAGCATCGGATCATGCATGATAATCGGCATCCCATCACGGCTGAGCCGGACATCCACCTCGATATAATCAGCACAGGTCATCCCCGTCTTCATGGCCCGGAGCGTATTCTCGGGCTCCACTGCTCTGGCACCACGATGGCCTACGATGAACATGGGACTCCTCCAACAAGCTGCGGTATACTCCCTAAAAAACGGCCTGAATTGAGAGGGGAGGGCGGTGGGGGATGCGGTTTTTTACCAATCTCGGGTTGTGCCCCACATGACTCTCACGATACAAGGGCGGGAGTTACTCCCTGATCATGACAAGCATCATCTTGAACGGGGTTATCGCTGTCAGGGCATGCGGGGCATGAGCCGGCATGATGATCGTCTCCCCTTCCTTCAGCAGGTGGACCACTCCTGAGAGCCTGATCTCGCATTCCCCGTCAAGGATGGTGGCAAGCGCGTCGAATGGGGCGGTATGCTCCGATATTCCTTCATCCCTGTCAAATGAGAACAGGGTGATACTCCCCGCCTTCGAGTTGATGATCATCCGGCTGGCGATACTCCCGTCCTGGTAGGTGACAAGGTCCTTCAAGCGCAGGACCTTTCCCTTTATCTCTTCACGGTCTTCTCTTCCCATCCTTGTCTTCCTCCACTCTCTTCTCTCTTCTCAGGGATATCAGTTGCGTCTCCCGGCACACATGAATGGCTAGTTCTTCATCTCAAAAAAAATATTATTTCGCCCCTTCTTTCCCCAGTTCTCCCCCAGCTCTCCTGTATTCGAGGGCTCCTTCAACCGGGCAGACATCAAGGCAGCGGTGGCAGAGATAACACTCCCCTTTCCGATCATCCCTCTTCGCCTCGTTTGTGGGGCACGCCCGCTCGCACTTCCCGCACGAGATACAGGCATCGGTCCGCCGGATCTTGAACCGGCTCCCCATGGCAGGAACTGATGCAAGAGCCCCGAACGGGCAGATGAACCTGCAGAAGGGGCGATAGAGGAAGAGAGAGATTGCGATGATTGCCAGGAAGATGATGAATCCGGCAGACAGCAGGAGGAGGAAAAAGTCCCGGATCCCAAAGAGGCGGAGGAGGCCATAGGTGAAAAAATACCCGGCAATGATGAAGAGGATAAAAAAAATCCACCTGATCGCTCCCGGCCACACTTTACTCCCCACTTTTACTTTTGATACGGGTGCAAGGGAGGCCAGCTCCTGGACGGCTCCGACAGGGCACAGATACCCGCAATAGAACCTTCCGAAGACAAAACTGAGCACCAGCATAACGATGAGGCCTGCCGCCGCGACCGTGAGGGGTCCTCCAACTCCACGGGCATCCCTCAGAACGAGACTCTGGAACTGCCAGGGGATGATCGGTGAGAAGATCAGGAAACCGAGTGCTACCGTGATCAGGAGAATTATCCAGCCGATCCGCCGTGTCCACCTTTTTGTATACCAGAGATATGCAAGAATAAAAAACATCACAAGGGCATAAATGAACCCAAGCGCCCGGGCCTGCTCGAATACCATAGTTGTCTCCAGCATACGTGTACAGTTTTCCCTCTTAATAGGATAATGGCCCTAAGAGATTATGCAGTCTCTCTGCAGTCTTGTGGTTCGCGATACCGGACAGATGGCCATGCCGGAGGAGACTCCTTATATATGACCCAGGGGAAAGGAAGCTGGGCAGGAAGTCGAGCCGTCCTGGAGATGATGATCCTATGAGCCTTGTCGTTGCATTCTCAGGTCGTGACGGGGCGGTTATCGCAGGTGATCTCAGGGAGATCCTGATGCAAGGTCCCGATGCTGAAATTGCGGGGTTTGAGCTGGAGCTGTACTCGGGGCAGATCGTCAACGACACCGATCTTGGAAAAAGGGCCGCAGAAAGGGGTATTGCTCTGCAGGTTCGTGACGACAAATGCAAGGTCTCGGAACAGGGTGGGATCCTCGTTGGGGAAGTGTCTGAGTCTGAGGGAGCCACCGTGAGGATCCGGAGGCTTTTTGTCTCCTGTGGGACCTATGCCATCGTCGATGTGAAAGAAGGCGGGCCGGTCCTGCAGAGGACAGGGAAAGGGAGTTCCTTCGTGGTGCTTGGAAACGAGGTGACCAGGAGCATCGCATATGACCTGATCCGGGATGAGTGGAAGAACGGTACTTTTACCGATGCTGTCCGCCTCATCATCGGGATCATGACCGCCGCTGCATCACGTACAGCCTCGGTGAGCAGGGCATTTACTCTCCTCCAGACCAGGGGGAAGGCAGATCTGGATACTGCGGCAATCATGGGTTATGGAAAGAGTGGCAGGGATACGTAAGCAGGCCGGCGAGCAATCATCGTGAGTCCTGTAAAGAGAGGTCACGAATCCTCCTTGCTGTCTGAGCCAGAATCTTACGGTGACAACCGATGACAGACGATAATGGGGTTGTTCGCAAATAAAACGTCCCCCCATGGTATACACTCCTCATCCATGGATATTCCCTGCCCTTCGCGACAAGGGAACATATGTTCAGGGAAAGGGAAGAATGTGGATTCCTGTAGCGACAGCCCGGGAACTCCGGTATGATTGGGGGGGAGGGTAACGATTGTTCCTAACCATTACAGTGAAAAAGAGGGACATTTATTACCAAATAACCCTGACCTAGCCTGGAAGGAGATGGGATCCTGAACCCAAAAGTGACGATGATCATCAAACAGTGTTTCCCTCTCGTTATCGAGAGGTACGAGAGAGACCCGGTCTCTCCGGAGGCATCGATCGGGAGTCTTGAACGGTACCGCAAGATGGGATACGATGCGATCCGGAATCTTCCGCAGGAAGAGAAGGAGAGGGACCAGAGCGCGATCGATACTGCATTCCAGGAATCAGCAGAAAAGATCCAGCGACTGGATGAGCAGAGGAGACAACACTGCACCGACACCCACAACCCTGATGATCTCCCGGTTCAATCCTGAAAGGAAATGTCCCGGTATTCATGGCTCGTACACTCTCTGAAAGAGATCTCGCGATCCTCTCCCTGCTTGCACCAGAGGTGACGGATCCGCTCTGTCCTGGATCAGGTCATGGTTTCTTCTCGATCCTTCCCCCGGTCTCAAACCACTTTGCCACGGATGATGCCGATTTTCTCAATCGCATCGAAAAATTGCCGGATGAAGATCTCATGTACCTCGCCGGGCTGATTCTGGATGGCACCGAGAGCATCGGGTGCATGCGCCCGGAGCATGTCGTTCTTCTTGCTGACGAGATTGCGAGGCGGATCTCCATGGAGACAGCCGATTCGATCATCGGCCTCTATGCGACAGGAGTTCCCTGCGGAAATGAGGACGATGAAGAGTGATCTGAAGTATACCTGGGTTTTTTGGGAGGACCCTAGGGTTCAGGGATTATTGGTAAAGGTCGGTCTGCTTTCCTTTACCCTGCAATGCTGATACAGCTCTTTAGTTTGTGCCGTTCACCAGGAGTGCCGTCTTTCCACTGATACCGTCTCAGGTAGTTCCCTGCTTTTTCCCCGGCCAGAGGAAGTCAGAGGTTGTTTTGATGAAATACATATGACAGGTTCATCATATTCCTCCCTCTGATGAAAACATCGAAGACGGAGTTCATACCAAAAGAAGAGAGGGCCTGTATTTCTTCACGCGTTTTTGTTCCCCGGAACTTCGCCCACAACAATCCCGGGGTAACAATTGATATCGATGAGGTAGAGATGGTTTGCTGCTCCTTGAGTCCACTTGCTGATCTGATGGTGCAAAGATTTGTCCCAGTCAGGAACCCTTCATGGACAGGAGGTTTTGAATGGCATTTTCTGCAGATTGTGTTCTGTCCATGGCCGGATCACACGCTGGTCCCCGATAGAAACCACGATGAAAATGCACATCACTGAATTTCTATGGGTAAGAGAACATACCATCGGGAATCACTTATTTATCACGTGGATGAGGATTCATCGGGTAAATGAATTCCGTCCCGATATTCATGTATGCGAAGAACGAGATCGGTACCGGATACTGGTTTCCCCCGCATCCATGGTGTAATGCAGGAGGTGCAAAACCAGGGTATAACAAACCCCGAGAGAGCATTCATCGGGCCAAGGAGGTGAGGTGATTGGCCAGGATATCTCGAATGAGGTACCATTGCTGCTGCTTCACAGGAACCAGGCCAATTGTTACCTGAGGTCTCCCCTCTTTTCAGGGACTGTCTTCTACCCTACCGGGATCAATCCGGGGTGATTGCCGGTGATGCTACGACCGCCATTCGATGTGACGACAAAGGTATTCTCTGTTCCCACCATACCGACTCCCTTAATCCCTTTCTTTGGTTCTAATGAGATCACCATACCTTCCTCGAGAGGATGGTCAAATCCTTTTGCTATCACCGGATGTTCGGCGATCTCAAGACCAATCCCGTGACCTAAAAACTGGACCTTCCTGTTCCCATATCCCATAAAGTTATTGAGGAACGAAGGTTCGAGTTCCGCCATGACACTCTCATAGATCTGTGAGGGAATTGCCCCGCATTTCAGGAGTGATGCGACCGTATCCTGTATCTCAACGCACCGGCGGTGAATTTCGATGACTTCTTCGGGCAGGCTCCGTCCAAAGACGTAGGTCATGGTCTTATCGGTGTGGTACCCGTGAAATCCGCATCCGATATCGACAAAGACCAGGTCACCGTCATGCAGCTTCCGGTCACGACTCCCAAGCAAAGGGACCGCGGGTGACAGCCCCGCATTGCCACCAGGGCTGTCAAGGTAGGTGGGGTAAATGGAGCTCTCACCGAATCCGACCAGTCCGAGCATGATGTCTGATTCGGACATGCCGAACCTTACGATCCCATGATGGCCCTCTTCCATCATAAGGCGATAGAGTTCATTGGTAAACTCCGCCTCGCTGATCCCCTCACTCAGGGCTCCCGGAACCAGCTCCTCGAGGACTATGCGGTGGATCTCTCCCGCCCGTTCCATCAATCCACGTTCATAGGGGCTTTTTACGGAACGGATCTGCAGGATCTGCTTGTCAACCGCCCTCACGTATTTGAATGGGAAATGTTTTCGCAACCTCGAGAAGAGGGCGAGGGGGACCTGCTCGGTCTCAAGGTAGACGGTATCCGGAATCGAAGGTATTGATTGCGCTGCATCCCGGTAGCTTCGCATCGGCCTGATCTGCGGGAAGAGGGATTCATCCATGGCCCGTTCATAACTTCTCTTCACCCAGAGGCAGGCTTCTCCATCCCGGGGGATGAGGAGCATGCCGTCCTGTAT
>Ga0116142_10000140_pt1 | contig 91516 bp, 79 predicted proteins | sample AD_UKC033_MetaG_FD_89785 | JGI IMG/M metagenome (GOLD analysis project Ga0116142, IMG submission 89785) | Active sludge microbial communities of municipal wastewater-treating anaerobic digesters from USA - AD_UKC033_MetaG | ecosystem: Engineered > Bioreactor > Anaerobic > Digestate | place: USA... | reverse complement strand
GTTACCGTAACCGAAACGTAATCTTTCCACTCTTTCAACTTTTCCCGGAAGAATCGGCAGAACCGCGGAACCGGCATCAGTCGCAAAGTCCAACCCCGGATGGAAAAAGGAATAACCTTTGGTCAAATGGAAGGAATCAACCGGTTTTTGCAATGACTGTTCGGTTGTAATTTCCACCGGCAGAACATGGCCGAAGTCGACTTTGACAAAACTTATTTGGAATAAAGATAAGACCGCCGGGAAAACGTTCGCGGTAAAAGCGGCAACAATCACTCCCAGACCCAGCGACTCTTTAATTTTATTAAACTCAAAGACTTTTCGGAAAAAGACACTCGCGGGTTTGGAAATGTTAAGGTAAGAAAAGGTAAGAAATTTCAACCAAAAGTTTTTTAAATTTCTTTTGATTTTAATCATCGTTTGGGTTAATTTAGCCCAACAAAAAATCCTAAACATAATTGTTTAGGACTGATAAGTATTATAGCAAAAAAACCCCAAAAGTCAAGCCGCCGGAGAGTCAAAATAGAGCTTAAAAGGACTCAATTTAGCCTCAAAACCCTCTGTTTCAGAAGGTATTGGAGGCCACGACCGGATTTGCACCGGTGCATGAGTGTTTTGCAGACACTTGCCTTACTACTTGGCTACGTGGCCATCGCGGGGTACCGCGCTTTTCACTAAGTTTTATTTTACAATTTCACGGGTGATTCAGCTTCAACAATGATAGCAAAACTGACCTACTTGTCAAGCTTCAGAAGCTATGGTATAGTAAGCCTGATGAAGAAAACAGCCTTAATCCTTCTTTTAATTCTTGTGCCCTTCCTTTTTTCCGGCTGTTCGTTGAAAAAGCAGCCTGCCGCCTTGCAGGTTAATTCAACTCCCGTAGCCGCGGTCTTTATTAACGGCAAGAATGTCGGTAAAACACCTTACCTTGACCGGAACCTGACCGCCGGCGAAATTACCTTAAAGCTGATTCCGGAAAGCACGGCTCAATCTTTAAGTTCCTGGGAAGGAAAGATTAAATTGGTCGGCGGAGTCTTGAGCGCTATTAATCGCGAATTTGCCGAGACTCAAGAGGCTTCTTCGGGCGAGATTTTAACCCTGGAGCCGATTAGGGATAAGAAATCGGCTTCTTTGGCGGTGGTGACCACGCCTGACGGAGCCGTGGTGATGGTTGACGGCCAGAATCGGGGATTTACCCCTCTGGTTTTGGACAAGATCAGCGCCGGCGAACGGCAGATCAGTCTTACCCTGACCGGCTATGGAGAAAGGGTAATTAAGGCGAAAGCGATTAACGGCTATAAACTGGTGGTTAATTCCAAACTGGCTCAGGAAACCGAGCCGACCCCGACGCCGACTTTGGAACCAGGTTTGTCTCCGACACCCACGAAAAAAGCGACGGTTACGCCGACCCCCAAGCCGAAAACAACGCCGGTGGCCGGGCAAGTTACTGTTGTGGTCAAGGGAACTCCGGCCGGCTGGCTAAGAGTCAGGGAAGAAGCCTCTTCCAGCTCAAAAGAGCTTGCCCGGGTTGACGAAGGGGACGAATTCACGCTTTTGGAAGAGAAAAACGGTTGGTACAAGATCGCTTACGAACAAGGCAAGGAAGGCTGGATCTCCGGCCAATATGCCGAGAAGCAGTATTAGCTTTAATCTACCCCGTAGATTATCAGGATAATCATTACTCCCCAGAGCAGAATTGTGCCTAGAAGAGGTTTATCGGAGAAAATCACCCTTTCCGGGGACTCCGCCCGGGAGCCATTATAAATAATCCGCAAATACCGCATAATAATATAGATAATGACAGGAATGGTCAGCATCAGAAATTTATTACTGCCGGAAAAAGTCAAAGGCAGAAGAGTATAAAGGAAACCGGGCTTGACCAAAACCGGCGATTCAAAAAAGGTAAACAAGGCCCAGGAAAGCCAGGCAGAGGTGGAAAAAATAGACAAATAGCCGTCCAGCAGCGATTCGGAATAGTGGCTTAAGGTTTTCCGGTGGCTGGCAGCGGTAGAGGCAAGAATCGTCAGCTCCGCCCTTCTTTTCCCAACCGCCAAAAAGAGAGCGACCGAAATGACACAAAGCAAAAACCAGGAAGAAACGTGATAGTTAAGAATAATGGCGCCGGCATATACCCGGAGAATAAAACCGGTAGCGATGGACATTACGTCCAAGATCTCCAAATTTTTAAGATAGAAAGAATAAAGAATTTGAAGGGCAAAATAAGCAAAGCAAACCAGAAAGAAGAAAAAGGAAAGTTTTGAGGCCAGGAAAAAAGAAATCATAAAGCCGGCGACGGAAAAGAAAAAAGCCAGCGGAACCGGCAATTTACCGGCGGCGATCGGTCGGAATTTTTTAAACGGGTGCCGGCGGTCGTTTTCAATATCAATAATATCGTTAAGAAAATAAATAGAAGAGGAAATTCCGGAAAAAATAATGACGGCGGCCGTCGAAAGGAGAAAAGCTTCGGTATTGAAAAGCTTGCCGGAAAAAATCAAGGGCGCATAAAGACTCAGGTTTTTGACCCATTGTCTCGGCCGGGCGGTTTTAAGGACGTTGATAAAAAGTTCAACCATAAAAGGAAAACAATAAAGATAACCGGTAACAGGATGATTGTATAAAATTTCTGCCGGCTATTCAAATTTAAAGCCAGGATTCCCAAAGCGGCGCTGTTTAACCAATAAAAAACCGCAATTTTTCTTTTACCCCAACCTAAGTCCAAAAGCCGATGGTGAAGGTGTTCCCGACCGCCGATTACCGGCGAACGGCCCTGAGAAATTCTTTTAAAAACCAAAAATATGGCGTCAATCAGGGGAACTCCCAAAACCAAAATCGCCGTTGCCAATTTGGCGCCGGAGAGAATAGAAAGAACGGCGAGTAAAAAGCCGGCTAAACTTTTTCCGCCGTAACCGGGCATAATCTTTTGAGGATAAAAATTCCAGGGGAGAAAACCGCTATAGGCGCCGGCGGTAATGCCGGCCAGAATAATTACCGGCCATTGGGAAATATCGGCGGTAAAACGGAAACTCAGCAAGCCGATCGCCGCGGCCGAGATGGCCACAAAACCGGGAAGTTGTCCGTCAACTCCGCCGGACATGCCGACAAAATTCATACACCAGGCAATCCAAAAGAGGGCAAAAATATCGGCGGCCAACCAAAGACAACGGGTTTTCTCCAAAAGAAAAAAACAAATTTGCGGCCGGTCGAGATTGAGAACACCGCCGGTTAAAGGATTGGTAATGAAAGAGATGCCGATTCCGGCGCCGACAACTGCAGCCGCGGCCAAGAAATTGGTTCCCAGACGCAATAGCGGACTGACTTTTTCTTCAAATCGGTCATCCAAAAGGCCGACCAACAAGGCGATTCCGCTGCCAAGTAAAATTCCCGAAAGATGTTTATCCAAAGGCAGAAAGAAAAGCGCTGTTAAAAGCGAAAGAAAAATCGGCAAGCCGCCAGCGCGGGGCACCGGGTATTGGTGAACGACCTTGGGGAGATTATGGGTTTTCGGGTTGTCCAGCAAATTAATTTTACGGGCAAAATAGATCGTTAAAGGTGTTGCCAGAAAACTGACAAGAAAGGAGACCAAAAAAGGTTGCCAGAAAAAAGCAATCATCAGCTAACCAGAAAAATAATTTTTAACAGGGAAATTAAACCTAGGACAGCAACGACAAAGGAAGTCAGATAACCGAGATCGGCAAAAATCGGATGGTTCTTTTTAAAAACGGTTTTTGCCAGGACGGAATTGATTAAAAAAATTACGAGGGAGATTCCCGGCAAAAGCAAAAGAAAGATTTTTGGAGCCAATTGATCTTCACCCCAAGGGCGGCTATAGAAAAGAGGAACCCGAGAAGGAAGGGCCGCCCATTTGATAAGTAAAATCAAAACCATTGCCAAAATTAAATACGGATTAATTTTTTTTACGGATTGCATTTTCATTTCATTAATAATCAAGCCGGCGGAAAAGATCCATCTTTCCGATTGTTTTGACTTTTAGATAGTAATTCAGAATCAGGTTTTCCAATTCCGGATAAAGACCTTTTTTGTTTTGATCAAAAACAATTATGACCGGCGGATTTTCTTTTAAAGATTTTAAGGTTTCTTCGGTCTTTTTAAAATCAAGGATATGGTAAGCGGTTGTCATTCTTCCCGGCGGCAATCTTCGGCTAAGAGGGAAAAGATAGGGTTCGTCGCCCCAGACAAATACCGGTTCGTTTTCTTTGGTATGGGTTAAAAGATAGGCGGCCGTTTCATAAGTTTGGGGAACTTTTTGATCAAAGAAAGCAAAATAATCATGAAGATTTTTTTGACCTAAAGTATATTGACCAAAATTACGGTAATAGGAAAAGACCGGGTAAATCCAAAATCTCATTTTGAAGCCGATAATTGCCAAGCCGAGCAAAAGGGCCAGACCTAGGTATTTAACAAATCCTTTTTCGTTGAATAAAGAAGCAATCAACAAACAAAAAGAGGGCAAAATCTGAATCAAATAATGAGCATAAGGCCGGTTGGAAAGCAAGGCGGCAAAAAGAGCAAAGGCAAACCAAATTTGGCTAAATAAAATCAAACGGGAAGAATATTTTCTTTTCAAACAAAACAAAACAGCCAAAAAACCAAGCAAGAGCAGACCTTTTTGGAAAAGGCCGCTTTTCAAAAGAGAAATCTGATGAGAGCCGGTTTGCCAGGAAGAAAGATAGCCCAGGTTTTGCATAAAGGCAATTTGGACGAATTCTTTCAGATAATTATTGGCAGCAAAGAAAAGCATGGTTAAGAGAATCGGCAAAACAACTCCGGCCAAAAGGTAAAAAAGATTTTTTTCCAAATTCAATAATTTCTTTGGTTGGGAAAAGAAAACCAAAAAGACGACGATTGCGGCCAAATCAAAGATCGCCGGAATTTTAAAAAGGATGGCCAGGGAAAAAAGCAAACCGGCCAAAAACGATTGACAGCGGGAAGGATTATTTTTTCCCAACAAGAGAAACAAAGCCGCCAAAACCGGTAAAAGCTGAAAGATTTCCGCGTTGGCGATATTGCCTTCAATCAAAGGCAAAGAAGAAAAAAGACAAAAAAGAATCAGGGCAATTTTTTGGCTTGAGAGCTTTTTCGGGAAAAAGATTTTGAGTAAGCCGGCGAAAATTGAAACTGAAGCCAAAACGGAAATTAAGAGCATAAATCGGAACCAGAATTGACTTCCGGCCAGTCCGGCCAAAAGGTAAATTAAAGGAGGCTTGTTATCATAGATATCCCGATAAAGCAAAAGTCCTTTTCTTATCCCCAGACCCAAAGTTAAATAAATTCCCTCGTCGCCATACCAGTAGGGTTCAAAAAGGGAAGGCAGACGGAGAAAGAATGTCGTAAGGAGTATCAAAATTAAAAAACGATTATTTTTCAGAAAATTCGCCATCTTCCCAATTTTAAATTTTAAATTTTAAATTTTCAATTAAACTAGACCTTTTCCGTTGCCCGGTATTCCAGATATTTACCCAGCATTAAGCGCGTATGGGCGTCCAGGCCGGGCAAGGCGGTAAAAATAAATCCGGCAATCGGCATCAGAATAAATTCAAAAGGGATCATCAGCGCGCGGAAGCGGGAAATTTCTTTAGGTCGCGGCGGCCGCTGGCGGGAATCGATATAAAGGATAATGGCCAAAGAGAACAAACAGAGCGAGAGGATTAAAGATGAAAGCCGCGGTAGATTAAAACCGAGAGCGGTTCGGCTAAAACCCGGATTGAGAAGAGAGGGAATATTTACACCCAGGGTAATAATGAACCAGTTTACCGGCCAGAGAAAATGGTCTTCAATAATTCTGGCGGTTCTGATTGTTTTTGACCAAAAAGAAACTTTATCGGAAAGGAAATAATTTTTAATAATATAGGGATTATCGGAGACTCCCCAGGCCCAGCGTTTAAATTGCTCGTATTGATTTTTCAAGGTTTTGAAAAAAGTAGTTGATTCGGCGGCATCAACGGAAATCGGCAGAAAAATCGGCTCCACTTCGGCCTGTCCCTTGGTGGCGAAGAAGGCTTTGAAAAAAAGATGATAATCTTCGGGAATGACTTCCGGATCCCAAAAGCCGGCTTTTTCCAAAAGCCGGTAGGAAAGGGAATAATTTTGTTGGTTAATCAGGCGGTCGGTTCTGGACAAAGAAGCCATATTCCAGATGGAACCGAAAGTATTGGCAACCCGGGAGATAGCGGGCAAACGCCAGAAATTATTGTAATAAACAATCGCCGCCTGCCAGAATCTTTCGTATCGCCGGGGCGAATCCAGAAATTTGTAAGTCAGACAGGAAAAATGTTTCGGATGAAAAACATGATCAACATCGCAGGAAGTAACCACCAGATAATCCGGATTGTAATAGGGTAATTTAAGGAGTTTTTCGGTAAATTGGGAAATCGCCCAGCGGGCGTTGGAGTGTTTTCCGGCAGTTTCGCCTTTTTTTAATTCATGTTCGGTAATCAGCAAATCGGCAAATTTGTTTTTAAATTGTTTTTCAATTTTGGCGGCTTTTTCTCTCCAGCCGACCTCTCTTTTTTCAAAAGCCAGAACGACCACGAATTTTTTGGGGCCGATTTCCTGGTCCAAGATACTGTTTAAGGCCCGTTCAACCAAGTGAAGCGGTTCGTTATACATCGGCATAATTATCAGGTGGCGGACATTCTCCCAATCGGGGAAAAATTTCACTTCTCCAAGCCAATCCATTCTTTTGGAGGCGTTAATTTTTAAATGGGAAAGGATGGAAAAGAAAGCCATCATTAAAGATTTATAAAGCCAAAAGACATCAAAAAGAAGAACAAAATAAGCCACCGCCTTCGGAGAAAAAAAACCGCCCCAGACGGGAAATAAAATCAGATTCCAGGAGACAAATCCGGGCAATATTTCCAGTAATCTTTGGACCTTACGGTCATGGCGAATAATAAATTTTTTTAACATTTTTTTATGACAACTTTTTTTGGTTATCTCAAGAAATCCGGGGAAAAAGCGGTGGTTGGGCTTTAATCTCCGGTCCGGAAAATTGATCCAGAATTTTGGCCGAAGTTTCCGGCAGGAAAGGTCTTAAACTAAGACCAATTTGCAAAATATTTTTTACCGCCTCGGTTAAAACCGTTTCCGCTTCCCGATCGGTTTTTTCCCAGACTTTATTTTCGCTTATCAGCCGGTCGGTCAGATTAATTTGCTGCCAGATTTTTTCCAGAGCCGGTCCCGGACGGATTGAAGCCAATTCTTTTTCGCCCAGAATTTTTTCCGGTAACGGAAGCTTGACAGTAAAGTTTTTATTCTCGCAAAGCTTGGCCAAGCGGGCAACCAGATTACCCAATCCGTTGGCCAGATCGGCATTGTATTTTTCCGTTAATTTTTTCCAGCCTACGTCACTGTCGTTATTTTCCGGAAAAGAAGAGGCGATCAAATAGCGGGTTGCGTCAACGCCGAATTTTTCCAGTAATTGTTGGGGGGAAATAACATTGCCCAGCGACTTGCTCATTTTTTGATTATCAATCGTATAAAAATTGTGAGCGAAGATTTCTTTGGGTAAAGCCAGGCCGGCGGCAATTAACAGGGCTTCCCAAATAGCGCCGTGGAACCAAAGAATTTCTTTTCCCAAAAGATGAAGGTCGGCCGGCCAAAAAGATCCCCGGCCGGTTATTTTTGTCGCCGTATAATAATTAAACAAAGCTTCCACCCAGACATAAACGGTTTGGGTTTTGTCCCAGGGAACGGGAATTCCCCAACTGACTTCCGCCCGGGAGATACTCAGGTCGTTGATCCCGGCTTTCAGTTTAGCCAAAACCTCGGTTTTTTTACTTTCCGGGGAAATCCGGTAATGGTAAGGACTGTTTTCGTTCTCCAGCGCTTCAATAAGAATAGGCGCATAGCGGGAAAGTTTAAAAAAGTAATTTTCTTCGGATTGTTTTACAACTTCCCGATTGGGATGAAGCGGGCACTTGCCGTCAAACAATTCGGTCTCCGTGATGAACTTTTCACAACCAATGCAATAAAGGCCGGTGTATTTTGCCTTGTAGATATCGCCGTTTTTGTAGATTTTTTCCAAAATATCCTGAACAATTTTTTCATGGTCCGGATTGGTTGTCCGGATAAAATAATCGTATTCAATATTTAACTTCGGCCAGATATCGGAAAAAGTCTTTGACACCCTATCGCAAAATTCTTTTGGCGGAAGACCTTCTTTTTTGGCCGCCTCGGCGACTTTGGCTCCGTGTTCGTCCGTTCCGGTCAGAAAAAAGACTTCGTCCCCGATTAGCTTGTGGTATCGGCTAAGGATATCCGCTATAACCGTTGTACAGGTATGGCCGATATGGGGAATGTCGTTGACGTAATAAATCGGCGTGGTGAGATAAAACTTGTTTGCCATAGCCGTATTTTAACCTAAAGCGAGGCTCTTTTCAAAGAAGAGATTCTTTGCCCTGAAGCCGGGATTATGTTGTATTTTGGGAAGGTTGGTTTTAGCTAAAAAGTTGTTTAATTTTGGAAGACCATTTTTCCGCCCATTCATCTGCCTCAACTTTATTCAAGGCCAACTTAAGACCGCTTTTTTTAATCCATTTGGCGGTTTGGGAAATGGTGGCGCTGGAAACTCCCAGTTCTTCTCTGATTTTGGAATAGCTGACTCCTTCTTTAAGCAATTTTGCCAAATAAATTTTTTTGGCGATTGAGGCAATTTCGGTTTGGGGAATAACTACCGGCAAGATTTCCTCGGCTTCTTCGGGAGTTTTAATATCGGCAATCAGCTGGTAAAAAGTATTAAGAAAAGGAGAAGCCTTTTTTTCTTTTTTAACCAAAGATTTTTTAATTCCCTTTTTCATTTTTTTGTTTCAACAAAAAACCCCTTTCGAGGCAGTTAGGTAGTTTAAAGATAACATTATCCTTAGGTTTATGTCAAGGGTTTTTGTTTTTTCGGGAAAAGTAGAGTTCCAGACAGACAATAATTCCTATCAAAAGAAGGATATTTAAAGGGTAAGCCTGTTTTATCAGGCGAAGCAGTAAAAAGCCGGCAATAAAAAGACTAGTCAAAAAACCTTTTCTGGTGTTGGAAAAGATAAAGGCGAGAGTAAGGGTAAGAGATAGTGTCAGGGTGAAAAAAAATAAAATAAGAGAGAAGGGAATATCAAATGAAAAATGAAAAATGAAAAATGAAAAATGTTGATCGGGAGAAATATTAAAGACAACATAAAACCACAGTAACCAAAGAAAAAGGTTAAGAATAAAAGTTAATAAAAAATTTCTGCGGCGTTTTAGCGGCATGCGTTAGTGATTACTAGACTTCGGACAGTGAACTCGAATAAGGGAAATCTATTAATCTTCAATTTAAGATTAACAAAACCATGATAAAATAGATACATGACAAAGGAAATTTATTTGCTTTTCGCCTTGGTAATAGGATTAATAGGCCTAATCGGATATTTTATTAACAAAAAACTTTCCGAAGTTGCTCAGGGTTCCCAGCAAGACCAGGTTTTGACCGAGTGGCTTAAGACCATGCAATCTTCGCTTGACAATACCACCAAAACTTTAAATTCAGCGCTTTCCTCTACCAGTAAGAACCTTTCCGATACTTTGCAGAAAGGCAATCAGGACTTAAACCAAAGACTTGATAATGCCGCCCGGTTAATGTCGCAAATTCAAAAAGATGCCGGTCGGTTTGCCGAGCTTTCGCTTTCAATGAAAAATTTGCAGGATTATTTAAAGTCGCCGAAATTAAGAGGCAACATTGGCGAGGAGGTTTTAAAAGATCTGATTTCCCAAATGTTTCCCAAAAATTCTTTTTTTCTCCAGTATTCTTTTAAATCTGGAGACAAAGTTGACGCGGCTATCAAAACCGATGCCGGCATTTTGCCGATTGATTCAAAGTTCCCCGCGGAAAATTTCCAAAAAATGCTGGCGGCGGAAAACGATACGGAGAAAGAAGATTGGCGCCGGGAATTTATCAAGGATGTCAAAAAACATATTACCGATATTTCCAAAAAATATATTTTACCCGAGGAAGGGACGATGGATTTTGCCCTGATGTATATTCCCTCGGAGCCGATTTATTACGAGGTGGTAAATTTATTGGAACTGACGGATTTTGCCCGGAAAAACCGCGTCTATCCGGTTTCTCCCAATACTTTGTATGCCAATTTACAGGTGATTTTATTGTCTTTTCAGGGAAAAGAGATTGAAAAAAGAACCAAACAGGTTTTTGTTTTAATGAGGGCAATTCAAAAAGACTACACCAAAATTACCGACGAGCTTTCGGTTCTTAACCGCCACATTACCAACTCCTATAATCAGATGGCCAACGTTAATTCCGGCTTTGCCCTAATGGGCCAGAAATTATCTTCAACTCAAGCTTTGGGAGAAATAAAAGAGGAAAAAGGAAAAGGAGAGAACAGAGAGTAGAGCAAGAGTAGATATTTCTTTTTTCTTTTACTCAAACCTCTTTTTCTCTGATGTAAGTTATATTAGTTATGGAAGAGAAAAAATTAAACCAAGAACAGATTGAGGCGGTTCACTTCGGAAAAGGACCGCTTTTGATTATTGCCGGCGCCGGAACGGGGAAGACAACGGTTATTACGGAAAGAATCAAACATTTAATTACTTCGGGTTTGGCTAAGCCTTCGGAAATTCTCGCCTTAACTTTTACGGAGAAAGCAGCCAAAGAAATGGAAGAGAGAGTTGATGTTGCCCTGCCGCTTGGTTATACGCAGATGTGGATTATGACCTTTCACTCTTTCTGTGATCGCGTTTTACGTGACGAGGCGGTTCATATTGGTTTGGACTCCCGGTATAAATTGATGACCGAAGCGGAATCAATCATGTTTTTGCGAAAAAATCTTTTTAAGTTTGATTTAAATTATTTTTGTCCCTTGGGCAATCCGAATAAGTTTATTGATGGGATGCTGAAACATTTCAGCAGGTTGAAGGATGAAGACGTAGCGCCAGAAAATTATTTACTGTATGCTAAAAATTTTCCGGAGAAGTTAAAAGTTGAAAGTGAAGAAGCAAAGAAATATTGGGAATTGGCGGGAGCATATAAAACTTATGAAGAAATGAAAGTAAAGGAAGGAGTAATGGATTTTGGCGACTTGATAACCAATACCTTAAAATTGTTCCGCCAAAGACAAAACGTTTTAAAACAATATCAAGACAGATTTAAATATCTTTTGGTTGATGAGTTTCAGGATACCAATTATGCTCAAAACGAATTGGTTTTGCTTTTGGCAGGAGAAAAGAAAAATTTGACCGTGGTTGCCGATGACGATCAATGTCTACCTTTGGGAACTTTAATTTCTACTTCAAAGGGGGATAAAAGAATTGAGGAAATAAAAAAAAAGGAAAAGGTCATAACCGCTGTAGGGAAAGGATATACTTCATTTTCTGTCGTCACCCATATATTCAAGACAAAAAAGAAGAGTAGATTTTTAAAATTAGTTACCGATAAGGGAACCCAGATAACTCTTACCGATAACCATAAAATGTTTTGTCTGGTTCCCAATAGAGTTTACGGAAAAAAGAAATATTTTTACATTTATCTTATGGAAAGAGTTGGTTTGGGGTGGAGATTGGGAGTGACTAATGATTTATGCCAACGCTTAAAACTGGAAAGATCAGCGGATAGAATAATTGCGATAAGGGCTTGTCAGACAGAGGAGGAGGCAAGATATTTTGAAACTTTTTACTCTTTGGTTTACCACATTCCCACAATATGTTTTAAGCCTCGGCGCCGGACGATAATTAAAGGCGCTTGGATGGAAAAATTGTTCAAGGAAATCGATACCGAAACGAACGTTCAAACTTTAGCTAAAGATTTGGGAATTGATTTACGAGGACATCATTTTTGTTTAGGAGCGGTAATAAGAGGCCGGCAAAGAAGAGTAAAAATAAATTTAAGAATTTGTAAAAGAAACTATCGGACAAAATATGCCCTCGGCAGATATTTATCTAATCCTTCAGTCCTTCATGAGATAAACATTGAAACTTCTGACAAAAAAGTGACGAGTAAATTAAAAAAAGAGGGTTATAAAATTCTTAGAGCAAAAAAAGGCGATAGGGTAAGAATTTCTTTTGGAAATTTGGATCGGGCAGAAGAAGAGATAAACAAATTAATGATTCTTACGGGAGGGATTTTAGACGTGAAGTTTGATGTTGGGAAAAGAAATAAATATGCGAGACAAGCACAAACAATGGCGGCAGGAAACGTCTTGCCGGGTTTTTATATTCCGGTGTTAAAGGATTATCAAATAGAGTATGAAATGGTCGTTAAAAGAGAAGAGTTTGTCAAAGAGAATTTTGTTTATGATTTAGAAGTTGCAAGGACTCATAACTATGTCGCTAACGGTGTAGTTGTCCACAATTCAATTTACAAATGGAGGGGCGCCGCAATTTCTAACGTTATCCAATTAAGAAAAAGAATTCCCGAAACGAAAATTGTTGTTTTAACCAAAAACTACCGTTCAAATCAGAAAATTTTGGACAAAGCCTATCGGTTAATTCAAAATAATAATCCCGACCGGTTGGAGGTTAAAGAAAAGATTGATAAAAAGTTAGTGGCGATGAGAAATATTAGGGGCGTTGGGGAGGTTGGGGATGTTAAGTTGATACACGCAGACAGAGTGGAGAATGAGGCGGAAGAAGTAGCGAAGGAAATTAGTTCTTTAATAAACGGTAAACAGTTAGCGGAAAGCGGAAGCTACCGGTTTAAAGATTTTGCGATTTTGGTGAGGGCCAATAATCACGCGGATGCTTTTATCCGGGCATTGGCCCGCCGGGGAATTCCTTACCAATTTTTGGGGCCGGGGATGCTTTTCCGCCAACCCGAAGTTAAAGATTTAATCGCTTATCTGGAAGTTTTGTATAATTTTGAAGATTCGGTTGCCCTTTACAGAATTTTGGCGATGGATTTTTTCGCTCTTTCCGGACGGGACTTGGCCGCCATAAATAACTTTGCCCGTAAAAATAATCTCTCTTTATTTGAAGCTTGCGAGAAAATTGTCAACAATAATTCGGTGATAAGCGAAGAGTCAATAGAAATCGTAAGAAAGCTGGTGGAAATGATTCACCGCCATCTGGATTTGGTAAAAAAGGAAACCGCCGGACAAATTATTTATAATTTTTTGGAAGAAAGCGGGTTACTTAAAGGCCTGACCGAGTATAAATCGGTCGGCGACGAAAGAAAAGCCAATAATATCGCCAAATTTTTTGACAAGCTGCGTTCTTATGAAGTTGATCACGAGGACGCTTCGGTAGCGGCAGTGGTTGATTGGATAAATTTATCAATGGAATTGGGCGAGTCGCCCCGGGCGGCCGATATTGACTGGACGGAAAACGACGCGGTTAATATTTTAACCGTTCACTCGGCCAAAGGTTTGGAATTTCCGGTTGTCTTTTTGGTCAATTTGGTCGGCCAGCGTTTTCCGACCACGGAAAGAAAGGAGCAGATTCCCCTTCCGGAAGAATTGATAAAAGAAATTTTGCCGGAAGGCGACTATCATCTTCAGGAAGAAAGAAGGCTTTTTTATGTTGGGATGACCAGGGCGAAAGACCGGCTTTATTTGACGGCAGCCGATTATTACGGAGAAGGAAAAAGAGAAAAGAAAATTTCGCCTTTTGTTTACGAGGTATTGGGAGAAGAGACGGTTAATAACAAACAGTTAACCGTCAACAGTAATCAGATGTCTATCTTTGATTTCAAACCAGCCCAGGAGTCAAAATCTCCAATTACCAATCAACAATCACCAATTACTTATCTTTCTTATTCTCAGATTGACACTTTTAACATCTGCCCTTTGCAATACAAATATAAATTTATTTTAAGAATTCCGACACCTCCTTCCGGAGCGGCCGCTTTCGGCAGCGCCATTCACGAAACAATGCGCGATTTTTACCAAAGGATTTTGGCGGGACAAGACCCGACCCAAGAAGATCTTTTAAAGATTTTGGCGGAAAATTGGGTTTCTTTGGGTTATTCTTCCAAAAACCAGGAAGAAAAATATAAAAGAGAGGGAGAAAAAATTCTCCGGGCTTTTTATGAAAAAACTTACGACCGAAAGACGAAACCGAAATGCTTGGAGCAGGTTTTTTCGGTTAAAATTTCTTCCGGGTTAAAAATCGGAGGAAAAATTGACCGAATTGATTTAACGGAACAGGGAGTTGAAGTCATTGACTATAAAACAGGCAGTGCCTCTTCCAAAAAGGACGTTGCTAAGGATTTGCAATTGACAATTTATGCTTTGGTGGCGACCGACGGCACTTTGGAATATATGGGAATTTTAGACAAAACTCCCCTGCCGGAAGAAGTTAAAGTTTCCTTTTATTTTTTTGACAACCAGGAAAAAGTATCGGCCGTCAGGACCAGAGAGGAATTGGAACAGGTAAAAAAGGAGTTAATCGCCAAAGCGGAAGAGATTTACAAAAGTGATTTTTCGCCCTCGCCGGGAAAGATGTGCGATTTTTGCGACTACAGACTTTTATGTGAAGCCTGGAGATAAGGACGGTGCTGGAGTGGTTACGGAAGAGGGAAACGGGAAAGAAAGTTAGATAAAGAGCGAGGAAGAATTCTTTAGGAAATTAAAAAGGAAAGCCTAAAGACTGTTTTTCTGATTCCCGGGAAGATTTGATAAACCCTCCTTAGAAAGTAGTTTTTTGAGAAGAATCAATTTTAAGAAAGTAGCCTCTATAATTATCTAAGACAAAATCAAGCCCATACACCTCCTGTTTTTCTTTAGCCAGAGATTCCCACAACCCTGATTCGAAACGGGAAAGAACCTTGCCGTTGGATTTATCAAGGATGTAAGAGGCGAAACAATTAACGCCAATTTGGCAGGAAGTTTTGGGCAACCCAATAGCATTCCAGCCAGGCTGCAAATCTAAAGTAATTGATTGAGTTATTTCTTCACCTGAAGGTTGCCAAGTCGAAGTTTTTATGGCATTAACAAAATATGAAACGCCCGGCTTGATAACAAAGTTATTAGAAGTAGTATTTAATGAGTAGCTTTCCCATTTACTATTTTCCCATTTTGAGATAATGTATACTTCTCCTCCCTGATTATTAATTTGATCAAGTAACTCTTTAGCGTTCATTGATTCATTAGGCATAATGGGTAAACTTAACAAGTTCCAGCCCGGATTAATTTTTACTGATCGAATGACTTCCTTTATCTCAAAACTACCTTGAGTTGAGGAATTAAGCTTTTCCATTTTAATATCTGCAAAATAGTTCTTATTCGAAGATGTGGGCGTCCAATCGAAGTTTAAATCTTTGTATCCGGAGCTAGAAATTGTAACTTTGTAACCTTTCCCAATATCGGTTATTAATCCAAAGTTCCCGTTAGCATCAGTGACGGTCTTAATTTTTTTACCCGAAGAATCAGTAAGTGTAATAGTTGCGTTGGCAAGACGTGTTTTGGTATTTTGTTCAGCAAAAACTTTTTTAATCAGAATATTTAATGGAGGAACCAAGAATGATTCGCTATCAGGAGTTGGTTCTCCAGCTGAGACGGTCCCGCTTATTATTGTTTGTTCGGAATTCGGTTGGGCAGACTCACCCATAATACATTGGCAATTTTGACAGGTACCAGTCCGCCCACCAAAAAGGGAACAACTTTCACCATTATTGTGGTTAAAACAAGCATCTAATTTCGATAAATGTTGACAAGGCAAAGGAGTAGAAGAGGGTGGAGAAGTAGGATAGGAACTTCTACATATGCAATTTTTGCAATTTCCCGAAACTATTCCTAAACTACAAGGGTCATTTTCGTATTTTCCTTCACAGGCGAGTATTTCCATTGAACCCGGATTCATCGGACAAGGAGTAGGGGAAGGGATAGCTGGTACACGAGTTAAAGAAGAAGTAAGGGTAAGGGTTGGTGCGCTAGTTGGTGAGGTCCGAGTTGGTACACGAGTTAAAGAAGGAGATGGAGTATTGGAGGAAGAATTGGGAGCATGACAACCTAATTGGCAGGCTTGATCAGTGCGAAACGAACTATCAGAGTTGTAACAATAGCACCGATTATTGCCCGTTTGACAGTTTAATGCCAAAAGTATTCCCGGATAGGAACGATTACATTGAGTTCCGTTGCAGAAATAATCAGGACGACTGGAGGTTAGGCATTCTCCACCGCTAGTATTAAGCAATTTTTTGCAGGCTGAATCACAGTCAACCGGGAAATCTTGTCCCGGAGAAGGGGCTGGAGAGATGGTTGGGGTTTGTTGAACTGTAGGAGAAGTTACATCTCGACATTCGGCAACTCCCTGTGCATTAACAGTACAAGTTGTCCCTTGGCAGGTGCTGGTTCTTTGCCAATAACGTCCATATTGTGTAGCTTGGCAAGTTTGGATGCTTTTCCCGTCTGAGCTACACCTGCTTTTATTTAACTCAGAGGCTTGACAATTAAGATTTTGGCTTACGGTTGTTGGAGTCGGTTGAACTGTAGGTTGGGTAGCAGATGGAGTTATGGTCGCAAGACCATTAGCATTTTCGCAATCGGCTTGAGTGGAGTAAGAGCCGCTCTCTGTGAAACAGGTGCAGACATATCCCGGGCAACTGGTTTGGTTGAGAGTTCTCTGCTTGGTATTTAATTTATACACCGCGCCGGAAATAGCACACCATTTCGCCGGTTTTGAGCCGCAAACATTATTGTAGGAGGCATTAGCTGCACGACAGGCTTCAGCACAGTTGGGGAAAGGAACAGTAGGGATAGGAACATTACAGCCGGGATTGGGTTGACTGCATGAAACTCCGGTGTTGCGACCGGCTTTGGTATAGGAAAAACCCCTAGCATCACACCACTTTTCCACAATTACCCAGTTTGTTCCATCGCAATCAACTCTTTCGCATGCGCTTAATTGTTGGTTTTCTCTACCGGCACAGTCTGGCTGTGGTAGCGGTTGATTTTGGCAATTTGTGCCCGGACAACTATCGCCTCCGCGGTCGGCACAATCACCCCAATAGAACAAAGTTCCTCCGGCAGTATTACATTTTCTTACCTCTTTTGCCTTATGGCATTCGTTAGGACAACATTCACCATAAGTTCCTCCGTCAGTAGAGCCGGGGGGACAAACAGTGGCTGGGACACTGGACCCACCGACATAACCGGCTTGAGCATCACCAGTTAAACCTCTCGAAAATATTCCCAAAAGGCAAATGATCAATAGTCGGTGAAAAATAGCTTTTCTTTTCATTTTAGAGTTACAAATCTAGCTGGTTGTCTTAATGTCGCCGATTGAAAATCACTGTTGTAGTAGCGACCGCTTCTGGCTTCTAAGAATATTAAATCTTCTTTTGTAATTTCATGAAAGCTTTCTTGGTTAAATTGTCTTAAATTGCCTAAATCTAGACTCCAAACCCCCCGGATATCAGTAAAAGTTGAAAGAGTTGAAGATTTGATTAAATTGGTATTTTCGCCGTCAATAAGAACTAAATAAACTAATACATCAGCCGCGCCAGTTTTGCCGTCACTTTGAAATACCCGGGAAAAAATTGGCTGGGGCATTGACAATTTTTCCAAAGCCGAGGCCGTTTTTATATCCGGTAGTATTTTACCATTGGCATCTGTTTTCAAAACTTTATTGTTGGAAACAATTCGGTAATAGTAACTGGAATTTGGTTTTAAATTTTTTAAGGTGACATGGTGGGTATAAGAAGGGTTGGTAATTTCATTTTGGGCGATATTGTATTTTTCCAATAAAAGAGGATACAGAAAGCTTAACTGAAGGCTTCTTAAAATTCGGTTTTCCTGTTGACTAAAAATAACTTGGCTTCTGACTGGTTTATCGGTCGTCCAGGAAATTGAAAGAGAAGAATCAGTCACGTTGGAGATTCTTAGATTTTGTGGCGAAACAGTCGGGGCAGGGGAAAATATAATAATTAAAAATCCAACCAGAATGGCTACAAACAAGCATAAAATAAGTTTAAAATAGCGGTATGAAGTAAGGGAAATTTTATTTCCAAATTTTTTCATTTTCAAGTTTTTTTATTAAAACTAAAAATTCTTTTGAAAAATTTTATAATTTTTGTTAGCCAATTTTCCTTTTCCTCAACCGGACTGGCTGGCCAGAGCTGGGTTTCGAATGAAGGAGGCGATTTCAAAGTGCTTTCTGTTTCCGCATTTGTTTCTTTTGGAGAAGCGGTTAGAGTTATATCGGTCAGAGTTTGATTGTCTTGGACGACTATCGGTTTGACAACAGTCGTTTCTCCGTCAGCCACCAAAAGATAGCCTTTTTCGTTCATTTGTACTAGGTATGGAGTTGCCCGGTCCTTGTTTCGGCTATTGTTGAGATTTAAAAGGTAATTCCCGTTTTTGTCAGTTAGAGTAGAAATGGGGGTAGAATTATTAAAACTGAAGTAGACCAGAACTTCATTGGCCGGCATTTGGTTGGTATTTAAGATTCTTCCTTTAAGAATAAAAGGAGGCAGGGGGGTAGCGGCTGGAGTGGCGGGAGTGGTAAATTCATAAGGACGGCCATTGTTGTCAAATCTTTCTTCACCAGAAACCAAAAGGAAGTAATAAGTTTTTCCAGGATAAAGGTCTTTAAGAGTGATGTGATGGATTTTAGAACTTGGTTGACTGGGGCGATCATCAAAAGCAACCTGTTTTTTTAATAAATCATTACTTTCAGAGTAAAAAAGCAATCCCTTGGTAGGGAAGTCTGTTAGCCAGGAAACGGTTAAGGAATTTTCTGAAAGATTAGTTAGCTTTACTTCTTTGGGGGTGGGTTCCGGAGCAGCTTGGGATCGAAAAATAGTTGGATTTTGAATTAAAAATAAAAGTCCGCCTAAACCAATAAGGATTGCACCAAAGCCTAGTAAGTTTTTTTTCAGGTGGTTATCGATTTTTATTTTTTTCATCAACAACGGTTACTTTTTACTATTATACATAAAAATTTGAATGTCAAGTGTTATTATCTGATAGGGTTATCAGGCTATAATATATATGAGATATTTATTAAAAATAAAATTAGAGCAAAAGAGAAAGCGGGAGACAGAGTAGAAGTTATTTTTGACTTTTAACCTTACGTTATATGCTAAAAGCTGAAGCGGTTTTTGATTAAAGACGGCGGAAAATATATTTCTTTTCCACCGAATCCTTCTTTAAATTTGGTAAATCCTAGCCAGGCTTTGACCGGATATCTTTCATCGTAGATTCCTTCAAAATCAAAAATTTCGCAATTCATTTTTTTAGCCAATTTAAATGCTTCCCAAGCTAACAACGAAGGGGCAAACATTTTTTTGCCCTCTTTGGTGGCAGCGGCCAACCAATAGTAAGCCACTTTATTTGCATGAAGCAGAAAAATTCCCGCGACCGGCTTTTCTTGAAAATAGGCAATCAAAATTTTGGCACTTTTCGGATAAAAGGCAAGGTAAAGATTTTTAATTTCATTATCGGTGGCAAAAGGAATAATATTTTTTTCCCACAAAGAATGTTTCTTCAACCAAAGGAATTCCCGAAAGTCTTTTGCCTGCTTAACCATAATGCCGTTTTTTTCCGCTTTTCTGACGGCCCTTCTTTTGGCTTCGGAAAAAGAATTAAATATTTCCGGCTCCGGTTTTGTGAGATCTACTTGAATAGTTTTAGTCGGAAAATAAGGTTTTTGATTGATTTTAAAATCAATCCTGCTTTCTTGCTCTTTTGCTCTTTTACTTTTGTTAATTTCCTGATCAATCAAAATTTGGAATGCCCGATTTTGTTTGGCAATTTTTTCAATTTCCGCAAAAGGAAGCGGGGGTTTGATTCTTTGAACCTTAATGATTGAACCGATCAGGGGAAACTTTTTAACAAATATTTGCCCGCCGGAGATTTTTTCCGTTTTCCAGCCCAGAAGTTTTAAATAATTGGCATAATCGGGAGTTTGTCTAATATCGATCATTCATCGTTGTCTCGTTAGCTTGTTTTTGCCTTTAGCCTTAAAATTTTCCAGCGAAGTTTGTCAATCAGATTGTAAAGCTTATAAAGCTTTGGATTAATCACTAAATCGTAAGTACCCACAAATTCTACCAATTTAGGGGAAAAGCCTTCTTTGAAGCGGTGAAAGCCGTAATAGGGGTGGTTGGGGGACGGATTCGGTTCAAGGTCACCCCAAAGGTCAAATTTTTTAAGCCCCAGTTTTTTACCGAACTTAATTGCTTCCCACATTAATAAAGTCGGGGCCATCAATTCTTTGTGTTCCCTAGTGGAAGCGCCGTAAGGATAGTACAAAGTGTCCTTAAAAACAAAAAGCAGAAAGGCAGCGAGAATATCGTCCTTGGAGCCGGCGGTCAAAAGACGGGAAATACCGGCCGGTTGTAAAATTTGCCATTGGGCTTGGTGAAAGTTTTGGCTATGGGCGTAGAAACCCTGTCTGGCGGTTGTTTCGAACAAGAGTTTTAAATATTCTTTAAACGCCTTTGGGGAATTGTCCTCTTTGGCGGTAACGCCGCGTTTTTCTGCCAACCGAATATTGTATCGGGTTTTCGGATGCATTTTTTTAAGCAATTCTTCTTCGGATAAGGATAAATCAATCACGGAAGTATATTTGGTAAATATCGGTTTCCCGGGAAATAATCCCCAGTCAATCATTGTCTTCCTGTTTACTGTTGATTGTTTACCGTTGACAGTATTCGGTTCTAACTTAATAAAGATGGCTTTGTTTTCTTGGCCGATTTCTTTCAGGAATTTGATTATTTCCTTTGTCGGCAATGGGCCCTTGGGAAAATAGCCAACGGTATATGGCAAATGAGGAATCTTATGAAAAAATAATTGAAAAGCAGAAACCAGCTTTTCTTTTTCGTAAATTCCGGCGCGGACAACTTTTTGCCCCAGTTTTTCCCGGAATTCGCCCCATTCATAGGATTGAAGGGGATGATTTACAAGTTTGTTAAACGCCTCTTTGTCTTTTGCTGTTAGTTCTTTAATAATCATCTGCCTGAAGAAAATTTTCTTAAATTTCTTGGGAACTTTAACTTGCTTTATTTTACCACTCTTTTCCTACGAGAGTAGCTGGAGCAATTCTTGGGGAATATCCATCAAAAAGCGGGAAGGAAGGTTGGCACTTCTCTGGCCAAAGTAAAGACGGCGACGGGCATAAGTTAAATATACTTTTTCCTTGGCGCGGGTAATTCCGACATAGCAGAGCCTTCTTTCTTCTTCCAATTGAGAATTATCTAAAAGACTGCGCGAATGGGGGAAAAGACCTTCTTCCATCCCGACCATAAAAACAACGGGGAATTCCAGCCCTTTAGCGGCATGAAGTGTCATCAGGGTAACCGCTCCCCTCTTGTCGGTCGTTTTTTTGTCTTTAACCGGATGATCGGGAAGTTGCTCCTGTTCAACCAGGGCAACATTTTCCAAGAACTGGTTTAGCTCGGGAAAATTGGTGGCGACCGAGCCAAGCTCTTTAATATTTTCCAGCCGGGTCAAATCCTCTTCGTCTTCGGCATCGTAAAGATCTAGGTAGCCTGTTTCCTTAAGAGTTTTTTCAAGGATTTCCATGGTTGTCAGGTTTTTCCGGCCGATTAACGATTTTTGCAGTTTTAAAAATTTTTCCAGTCGGCCTTTCCCCAGTTTTTCAATTCTTTTATAAGAAACCATATCCTTAGGATTGGCCAAAAGTCTTAAATAAGAAAGAACATCTTTTATTTCCTTCCTTTCATAGAAACGAGTACCGCCGACCAGGGAATAAGGAATCCCTGCTTGTAAAAAGGCCTCTTCCAGAACGCGGGATTGAGCATTGGTTCGATAAAGGATGGCGAAATAAGAGTAATTGGGGGCAAGTCGTGAGTTGGAGGAGACGCGATTCAGAATTTGGCGGACAATAAATTCCGCTTCTTCCAATTCGTTGGCAGCTTCGTAAAGAAAAGCGTTTTCTCCTTTCGGGTTTTCGGTCCAAAGTTTTAAAACCGGATGGGAAGAGTTATGGGAGATGACGGAATAGGCGGTGTCCAGAATTTTTTGGGTTGAACGGTAATTTTGTTCCAAATTAATAGTTTTCAGGTCGGGAAAATCTTCCTTGAGTTTTAAGACATTTTTAAAATCGGCGCCGCGCCACATATAAATTGATTGGGCCATATCGCCGACAACGGTTAAATTATTAAATCTTTTGGCCAATAATTTAGTCAAAACATATTGGGCATGGTTGGTATCCTGGTATTCGTCAACAAGAAGATAGCGGTATTTGTTTTGATAATCGCCCAGAATTTCCGGAAATTTTTTAAAAAGATTGACCGTTTTAAAAATCAAATCATCAAAATCCAAAGCTTCGTTTTCTTTTAAAAAATTTTGGTATTTCCGGTAGACTCTGGCCACGGTTTCCTGCCAATAACCGCGGACATATTGGGGATATTCCAACTCGGAAATCAATTCGTTTTTCGCTTCGGAGATGGTTGTCAGAACCGCGCGGGGATTAAATTCTTTTGGCGACAGTTGCAATTGATTAAGAATTTCTTTAACCGCGTCAATTTGGTCCTGATCGTCATAGATAAGATAATTGGGGGGAATGCCGATATTTTTCCCTTCTTTACGCAAAATTTTGGCGCAAAAGGAATGGAAAGTGCCGGCATATGGAAGGTGGGAAGTAAAGCTTGAGAGGCGTGCCGGGAGTTGAGAAGCGAGGATTTTTTGGAGGCGGTCTTTCATCTCGCCCGCGGCCTTATTGGTAAAAGTCAGCAGCAAGATATTTTCCGGAGGGACTTTCTTTTCCGCTATCAGCCAGGCGGTCCGGTAAATTAAAACCCGGGTTTTTCCCGAACCGGCGCCGGCCAGAACCAAAAGCGGGCCGTTATGGTAAACGACCGCTTCTTGTTGAGCCGGATTCAAATCTGCTAAAATATCTTTCATGCCAGACAATTTTAAAGGAAAAACGGCAGAAGAGAAAGTGGAGCCGGAAAAGGAAAGCGTTAAAAGCAGTAAAAAAGGTAAAGGAAGAGGCTGTTTATTTTTTCTCTTTCTGGTTTTGGTTTTATTTTTTTGGGGAAGAAGATTTGTTAAAGGGCTTCCGCAAATTAGAGAAGACAATGGGAGGGTAAATTTGGTTTTGTTGGGGATCAGCGGCGATGGTCAAAAACCGGCCGATTTAACCGATACCATTATCTTTTCCTCTTTTAATAAAAGCAACGGCCGGACTCTTTTCCTTTCTTTGCCTAGAGACATTTGGTCCGACAGCTTAAAGTCTAAAATCAATACCGCTTATCATTACGGCGGTTTTTCTTTGGCCAGACAATCGCTTGAGGAAATTTTAGGCCAACCGGTCCACTATCTTTTTGTTTTGGATTTTGAAGGTTTTAAAAAAGTGGTTGATTTTCTCGGGGGAATTGATATTTATATTGAAAGAACATTTACCGACTTTAAATATCCGGTTCCCGGAAGGGAAGACGATCTTTGCGACGGGGACAAGGAATTGAAATGCCGCTACGAAGAACTTCATTTTGAAAAAGGATGGGAAAAGATGGACGGGGAAAGGGCTTTAAAATTTGTCCGTTCGCGGAATGCCGAAGGCGAAGAAGGAACGGATTTTGCCCGCAACCAAAGACAGCAAAAATTTCTTTTGGCCCTGAAGGATAAGGCTCTTCAGCCGAAAAACATTTTTCGTCTTAAAGAAGCAATCAAGTTATTGCCCTCTTTGATCAAGACCGATTTAAAACAGGAAGAATATTCGAATTTCGGGTTAACTTTTTTAAGATTTCAATCGGATAAAATTAAAACAGAACAGCTTAAAACCGAAGGGGAAGAAGCCTTACTTTTTCATCCTTTAAGGCATTCTTCCGGACAATGGGTTTTGTTACCCAAAGACGGAAACGGGGAAGAAATAAGAGGTTTTGTAAAAAAGAATTTACCGTGATAGGCATTACGAATTAAGGGATTAAAAGATTAACGAAATTTCTTTACTCTTGCTTTATCAATCCATTTTGTAGATTCTGGCGGTTCCCTGTTGAAAAACAACCTTTCCCAGACGATTAAATTTTGCTTCCTGAAGTTTGGGGTATTTGGTTTTTTCCATTCCCGAGACAATAACATAGCGGACAGCATACTTATCAAGAATTTCTTTAGCGGTGGCAGGATCATTGGTTTCGTAAACGGTTTGAACTTCACCGGCTCTTTTTCCCGGTTCGTCATATGCGCCTCGCCAAAGCCATTCATGGACCAGCCAGCCTTCAATTGTCGGCAAGCCGGTAGCCATGGAAATTCTTTCGTAATCGGTATAGCTATCGCCGACCGCTTCCAAAATTACCGGTTGTCCGGTAACGTTATTGTTTAGCCAAACGACAACAGCATAATCATCCGGGTAAAGTCTTTCCAGAAATTTAAGTCCATAAAGGCCTTTGTAATTTTTTGTTTCCAGAACCCCGTAATAGCCGGTGATGGAATAAATAGGATAAGACATAAGCAGGGTAAACAGTAAAAAGTAAACCGTAAACAGAAGGGTTTTTGTTTTGCTTTTAGGAAGAGATAATTTTAGTCTAACAAAAATGTAGCCGATAAGGACGGAAAACATAATAAAAGACTGGTAGGTCAGCTTAAACATCGTATTGGCCCGATGATAAGAAGGGATATAAATATCTTTTAAATAGATAATTTCCGGAATAATTATCAGAATAGTGGAAGCGAGAAAAAGAACCAAAATAAAAATATCGGGAATTAACAATTGGTGATTGGTTTGTAATTGAGAGTTAGTGGTTGACGGTTGGCGATTGGCAGTTGTTTTTATTTCTACATTAACCCCCAGCGCGGAAGAGAAGAATCTAACAAAAGATTCTTTTTTTAAACCTGTTTTTATTCTTTTCTTAAACAAAAAAATCAAGTAAGTTATTCCAAAAAACCAGGGAGCACCCCAAAGTATCAACAACTGGTGCGGCAGGGAATGTTTCCAGACCAAGCCGATTCCCTTGCCGATTTGGTCAAATTTCAATAAGAAAGGCAAAATGAAAGGAATACTTCCAAGAACGGTAAAAAGACCGATTTTAATTGTTTGCCAAAGGGCTTTTTGAAAATCTTTGTAAATAAAGGAATAACCGGCCAGCAATGTTAATCCCCAAACCATTAGGTAAATCGGGTAATCCCATTGGTTGGTCATAAAAGCGATTGAGAGGAGGATCGGAAGTGGGAAATGAGAAGCGAGAACGCGGCATGGAGAGATAGTTTTCTTTCCAATTTTGATTAGGAGAGTAAAAGCAACGGCGAGGAAAGTAAGAACGAAGGGAATGTCGGAAACGTGGCCGTGGAGGTCGGCGACGATAAAAGAATATGAGGGAAATTCGTGGATGGTTTTATCTTCCACTTCCGGGCAGTAGCCGATATAGCGGGTAGCGTCAGGATACCAGTAATTGTAGCTGCCGTTGCAGTAAGGTTTGTTCAAAACTTTCATTTTAAAGTTATAGTAGCCGGGATGAAGATTGGCGCCGAGAGAGACAAGGAGGGCGGAGATAAGGCCGGCAGCGATAACGGGTCGAAAGTTGTGAGAAGCGGGGTTGGGTTTTGAGAATTTTTGGAAAAAGTAAACAAGGTTGGCAGTTAGAGAAAAAGTCAGGGAAAAACAAAAAGCAAAAAGGGTAGCAATCATCAGATTATAGGCGACTGCGGAAGAAATTTGGGTAAGCTTAATTAAAAAGGCGGTTATATAGTGGCCGTAATAGTAATAGTTAATCGCCTTTCCGGCAAACCACATATCCGCCGGCGGGAAGTAACGGCTTCGCAAGATTGAATTGACAAAACCGTAATCCATAAATTTTTCCAGTCCTTGAATATCCGGTTGAAAACCCCGGATAAAAGACCAGAAAATAAGAGTAGCCAGAAAAAGAAGTTCTTCGGGTAAATAGTAATTAGCGATTAGCGATTTGTAATTTTGGCCCAAATGCTTATTTCTTTTAAAAAGCCATAAGTTAAAGGCGACTCCGGCAATTATGGTCAACAAAATCGTTTCTTGATAAAAAGGAAGGATTTTTAGGCTGGCCAACAGCCAGACGAGATAAGAAGAGAAAAGAATTCCGATGACCTTGGAAAAAAGATAACCCTGGTCAAAAAAATCGGCAAAAACCTTTCTGGTCAAAGGCAAAAAAATTAAGCCTAAACCAAAAAGACCAAGCCACCAGCGAAGAATGGTAAATAAATCGGAAAACATAAAGCCATTTTAGAAATATGTTGTGTTTGTTTCAAGAGGCTGGTATATTTGAACAAGAAAAATTCGAAATCCGAGGCTAAACCTGGTGTTTAAAATTTAGAAATTGAATTTAGTTTTTTTATGATTAGGAAGATCAAAATTGCTTTTGATTTGGACGGAATATTAATTGATAAACCGCCTTTTGTCCCCAAGAGATTATTGGAATGGCTTTTCAAGGGCAGCGACGGGGAGAGATTGCACTATCGTTTTCCCAAAACGAAACTTGAACAATTGATTAGGAAACTTTCCCACTTTTATTTTTTCCGGCCGGCGATTAAGGAAAATATTGAAGTTGTTAAACGATTGGCGAAAGATAAAAGATATGAACTATATATTGTTTCGGGAAGGTATTCCTTTTTGGAGAAAGAAACCTACATTTGGCTTAAAAGAGCCGGAATTAAAAATTGCTTTGAAAAGATATTTCTTAACCTGGGCGACAACCAGCCCCATCTTTACAAAGAACAAATCTTAGCCTCTCTCAAGCCCGATATTTTTATTGACGATGATGATTTAATCGCCGATTTTTTGGCCGGGAAATTTCCAGAAGTTAAGATTTTTTGTTGCTTCGACAGAGGCGAAAAGTGCCGCAAAGCTAAATTTATAAACCAACTTACGGAAATCACAAGTTAATTTCCAAATGAAGATTTTAATAGTTCTGACCTACTATCGTCCTCATTGGACGGGATTGACCCAATATGCCGCCAGATTAGCGGAAGGCTTGGCCAAAAAAGGCCACCAAGTAGAAGTAATTTGCAGCCAACACGACAAGGAAACTGCCCTGGAAGAGACGGTTAACAAAGTAAAAATTTTTCGGGTTCCTTACCAGTTTCGGTTTTTAAGAAGTGTTATCATGCTTGGGTTTTTCGGGAAAATTATTCCCAGGATAAACAAGAACGAAGTGGTTTTGGTTTTTTTGCCGTTACAGGAAATTGTTTTTGTATCTTTTTTAACGAAAATTTTCCGGAAAAAATTGTTTTTGGTTCATAACGGAGACTTGGTTTTACCCGAAAAAGGAAATTGTTTAAATCGCTTAACGGAAAAGATTTATTATCGGACAACTTCGTTGGGAATTAAAAATTCCGAAGGAATAATAATTCATACCGAAGACTATGCCAAAAATTCAAAACATTTGTCGTTATTCAAAGACAAGTGGCGGGTAATTTTACCACCGTTTATTATTCCCGAAATAAAAGAAAAGCAAGTTGAAAACTTTTTAAAAAAATACAAATTGCAGGGCAAAAAGCTTATTGGTTTCTCCGGCCGGTTTGTCGAGGAAAAGGGAGTTGATTATTTGTTGGAAGCGATCCCCCTAGTCATTAAAAAGATTCCCGAAGCCCATTTTGTTTTTGCCGGAGAACATAAAGTTAATTATGAGAAGTTTTGGGAAAAAATTGAACCCTTGATTAAAAAGTACCAAAAGCATATTTCTTTGCTTGGAGTGCTTAACCAAGAAGAGATTTTTGTTTTTTACAAAGCAATTGAGGTTTTAGTAATTCCTTCAAGAACCGACTGTTTTCCTTTTGCGCAGATTGAGGCGATGCTTTCGGGAACACCGGTGGTTTGTACGGATATTCCCGGAGCCAGGTGGGCAATAAAAGAAACAGGGATGGGCGAATTGGTCAAGCCAAAAGATCCGCTGGAATTAACGGAAGGAATTGTAAGAGTAATTAAAAATAAAGAATCTTATCGGGAAAATTTTTCTAAAGCCCAAAGAATTTTTAACGATAAAAAATCAATTCTCGATTATGAAAAACTCTTAGAGGCTTAAACAAATGAAAATTTACAAGGAAGACAAAGAAACCATTTTTCTTTCTCAGTTTAAAGATCCGTTGATGGACCATCTTTATAAAAAGATTCTGTTTCATTTAAAAGACGCACCCGGAAAAAAATTGTTGGATGTTGGCTGTGGGGCGGGAAAAGTTATTTCTTTGGCCGGAAAAGACGGTTTTGAGGTTCTTGGAGTTGAGATTGAAGAAAAAGTTGCCGGATTGGCTCAAAAGAATCTTCAAAAAGAGAGGGTTAAAGGAAAAATTATTACCGTAGATATTTTAAAGACGAAATTAAAAAAAGAGCAATTTGACGTAGTTGTTTGCTCTGAAGTTATTGAACACGTAGATTCGCCGGAGAAGATAATTCAAGAAATCCATAGACTTTTAAAAAAAGATGGAATACTAATTCTTACCACTCCCCACAATCAGAGATATTGGACGGTTTCTGACGAATTTGCTGAGCACAAAAGACGTTTTTCTATCAAGCAGATAAAGAAGATATTGGCAAATTTTGAGATTAAAAAAATATATACGGTCGGTTTTCCCGGGATGGCCAGCTTAATACTAATTTATAATTTTTTGGTGAAATTATTAAGAATTCAGCACAATGCCTCTTGGAGAAGACAACAATTTAAGCAATGGCCTTTTTATTTGGTCTCTACAATCTTGTTGAGGATTGACGATATTTTTAACGGTCTTAATTTCGGAATTGACATTGTTGCCGTTGCCAAGAAGAAGTAATTAAAACAAATTCGTTAATTTATTTTTGCCCTTCTTTTAAAAATCATTACTTTCGGGTGGTCGTAAACCGTGAATGATTCGTCGGCCGATTGGTCGGGAAAACAAAAAAGATTATATTTTCCCGGAGGAAAACAGGGATAGGAAGTAAATTCGGCAATTTTTTCAAAATTTAATTTTCCGGCGAGAAGATCTTGGTAAAACTTGGCGGAAACAGGATATTTTTGAGGCAATCTTCCGATTGATCCCCAGAGCCGGTTTGAAGAGAGAACCAGGTAATCAATTTTCGCCAATTGCCGGTTAATAATTTTCCATTTCTCTTCGGTATCCGGCGCAAAAAGTGCCAGCTCCTCAAGTTGATAAAGAGAGCTGCTTTTTCCCTTCAAGCCAAGGGGTAATCCGTCGTCCCAGTGTTCGTAAGAAAGTATTGAGCCGGGAAGAATGTTTTGGTAAATCCATTCCGAAGCGGTGACGCGGGTAATGGGTTTAGTATAAATATTCAGAAAAGAAAGCGGGTACACTAATATTAAAATGAAAAATGAAAAATTAAAAATTAAAAATTTATGAGGAAATGTTTTTTTGATGCAAGTTGAGATATTGGATAGGAATAAGGCGGAGAGGATGGCCAGGAAAGGATAAATCGGATAAAAGTAACGGGATACTTTTCCGAATTGAACGCCTTGGTAAATAAAAAGAAAGATTATCCAGAAGAGCATAAGTAAATAGGAAGTGCTAAGCGGTAAGCGGAATTTTGTTCTTTTTTTGATGATACTTTGGATAAGAAGGTTTATAAAAAAAACTATTGCCCCAAGAGAGATTATTCCCAAAGGAAGACCAAGTCCCCACAAAACCATATTTTTTAAGGGAAAGATAATTGGCTTGGTTCCGATCCATTGGATTGCAGGAGGATACCAGCCGTTGGGATCAGCCGAAACGTTTAGTTCTTTAAGATTATTTACAAATTTTGGATTGGGAATTGGCCTAAAAAAATTATTATCGACAAAAGCTTGGGGTTGGTTAAAACGAAATGCGCCGTAGGCGCATAGTCCAAAACACAGAGCGCAAAGCGCAAAGAAAATTATTTTTTTTGATTTAAGAAGAATAAAAAGAAACCCCAGACCGATGACGGGCAAGAATAAAGCGGCGGAGATTTTACAGGCAAGAGCGAGGCCGAAGGAAAAGCCCAGGAACGAGGCGGTTAAGAAAGAGCGTCCCCGCTTCGTCTCGGCGAAATCGGACTTTGTTAAAAGTAGGGAGATTAAGAAATAGAAGGAAAGGACGAGGAAGAAGTTTAAAAAAGTGTCAACGGTGAAAAAGTGGGAAAGTTGGATTGGCAGAACCATAATGGAATAAAGAAAGGCGGCCAGGAGGGGGACAGTTGGTTGTTGGGGGTGAATAATTTTTTTGGAGATGAGATAGACGAGATAAACGGTGCCAACATCAAAAAGAGCGGAAAGAATCCGGCCGATAAGGTGAATATTGCCGTAATTATCGTTATCGGCAAGAACTCCCAGAACTTTGGTTAGATTTAAAGGGAAGGTGCCGTAGACAAAAAAACCGTAACCCACATTATAAGGATTCATCGTGGAAATTTTGGGATCAAGATAGTCGCCGAGGCTTTGGGGAATTTTCATTGAAGTCAGAACCATCGTTAAAAATCTTTCGTCCGGGTGAAGATGTTGGCCTTGATCCCAGTTAAGGCCGTAAAGACGAAAAATAAACGCTAAAAGTAAAATAATTAAAACTTTTGTTTTTAAATTTTTCATTTTTAATTAAAATTTACCGACCTTTGTTTTACATAATTTAAAACTACCCAGTGGTTCTTTTAGCTTTATTTGCTCTTCACATAAATCATTGTAGGCTATGATTGATCTTCCGGGAAGATCGGTTGGAACTTTCAAAATATTAGTTTCAAGAACTAAAAAAACATTTTGATTCTTTTTAAATTGAGAAATAGGGAATAAAGAATTCTTTTGAAAAGGCGATTCGTCTTGAGGGTAGTAGAATTTATCGATCATATTCCAATAGCTAGCTATTTCTGGCGGGAATATTTTATTATCATTGCCGATTAACCATATTACCGAAAGGTTGGTTGGCTTCTTACTTAGAAAGTATTTATAAATTTCATTTTGCTCCCTATAGAAGGTTAAATAGGCTGGATTTTTAGAAGAAATATATATAAAATCTTTCATTTCCCTTACAATAGTTACTCCAAATAAAACAAAAGAAAAAATTAAAAAAATCCGAATATGGGTACGCGTTCTGGTCATTTTTTTGACAGCAAGGATTATGTTTTCAAGAGAAACAGCAGCGAGAAAGTAAAAAAAAGGGACTAAACAAATATATGTTCTAGGTAATAGAATTCCAAATATAATATGATAAAAAATTGCTCCTAAAAAAATGAAGGCAGCAAAAAAGTATTTTGTTTGAATCAATCCTAAGACCAATCCCATTAGAGATAAAATAGTTATGATTTTTGGAACGAAAGAATTATTGTTTTCAAAAAGGAAATCTCGCACCCCTCCTGTAAGTTGATTTTTAAAAGTAAGAAAATTATTTTGGAGGACAGTGAAATCAATCTTAAAATTTTTCTTTAAGGAAAGAGACGGGGTCATTCCATAGGATTTTGAAATAGCATTTTCTTTAATATTATTTATCCATTTTTTAGTAAAAAAACAGGGAAAAAGACTAAAAACCAAAACCAAAATAAGGGATTTTTTAAATAAAACCCTTTTTTTTAAGACGGCTTGGAACAGACAAGATAAGACCAGAACAATAAAAAAAAGTATTAAATAATGATAGGCGATATTAAAACTCAAAAGACAGATTGAGATTAAAAAACTTGAAATTAATATATTAATAATAGAAAAATTTTTAATTCCTCTTAAGAATAAATAAACCGCAGGAAGAAAAAAAATATTAACAAGGGTATCTCCGTGGATAATTCTCGCGCAAATTAGTTCATAATTGGAGAAAGCGAAGAGTGAAAAGATTGACAATGATACCGGGAGAGAAAAAAAACTTGTTAAGCAGATGAAGAAAATGAAGGAAGAAATAACATTAAGAAAAGAAAGAAGATAGCGGAAGGATAAAACATTCTGGTACCCAATAATTTTGTAATAGATTGCGCCTATCCCGAAAACAATTGGATATTGTTTTAAATCTAAGTCGTATCTAGACCAAGTGCCAAATGATGAAGGTTCTTCTTTTTTGGATGCAGCGGCAAAACTCGCTATCCATTGGATTTCATCTCCTTCTATACCCCAAGGGATTTTATCAATAGCATATATTCTTGAAAATAATAAAATAAGCAAAATTAAAAGGTAAGGAATTACTTTCTTAATTTTTTTAAAAAAAGGCTTGACAATCATTTGTTGTAAATTGGCATTTTTTTGTAAATTCTGATTACCGGGTGGTCAAAAACCGAGAAGGTTTCCTCGGCCTGTTCGTCGGAAATTTGTAATTGGAAATTAGTGGCTAGTAGTTGGGAAAAAGGGAAAAACGTTTTAATTTCCTTATACCCCAGTTTTCCCGAAAAAAGCAATTGGTAATATTTGGTTACCAGGGGGTATTTTTCCGGGAAACGCAGATGATTCATAAATACTCTTCTTGAGGGAACGATAATGAAATCGGAAGTTTCCAAATAATTTGACAAATTTTCGTAAAGCTCCGGAGATTGGTCCAAGTCGTAGAAATTGAAGGAAATCATCTTTAAAAAGTAATTAGTGGTTGGTGGTTGGTGGTTAGAAGGGAGAATCGGTATGTCAACAACATTGGCGGTATCAAAAAGAACCTGAGAGCCGGAGGGGATGTTTTGGTAGATCCATTCCGAGGCGGTAAAACGGATATCGGGCTTAAAATAAATTTGAGAGAAAAAGAGGCCGGGTAATAAACTAAAAACTAAAAATGAAAAACGAAAAACGGCAATTAAGAATTTAAAAAGTTTTAGTTTTCCCCCTTTTAAGAATAAGGAAGAAATTTTGGCGGTAAATCTTATTAAAAAATAGGAGGCAAAGAGGGAGAAAAAAGGGAAAATGGGTGCCATAAAACGGGTCCATTTGGCAAAAAGAAAGGCATTGGGAAGAAAATAAACTAAAAATGAAAAAAGAAAAAGAAAAAATGAGTACTCGGCTAAGTTAAATTTTCTTTTGATTGCGGATTTTATTAAAGAAACGGCCAGCAAAATAAAACCCAAAGTGCCGAAAATAAATATCGGCCAGCCGAGAGCGTAAGGAAAGATTTTTTCCAATTGGAATAAAACGGGAACGGTCTTGATAAATTGCCGGGTATAGAAAACGGGGCTTTTTCCTTGGGCGACCGAGATTTCATACAAAAGAGTTCCTTTGGTTTCCTTATATGCCAAGAGAAGATAGGGGGAAACCAGAAGAGTAAGAATAAGAGCAAAAGCAAGAGACAGGGCGATTTTAAAGACAAAGATGGATTTTACTTTAATTTTTGCCCTTGTATTTTTAAGTTGCCATAAAGCGGCTAAAAACAAAGGAATAAAAAAAACGACAGCCGTAATTTTCGTTCCCAAAGCAATTCCCAAAAAAAAGCCGGCAGAAAGATAATTTTTAAGACTGGGTTTTTCCAGAATCTTTAAAGAAAAATAGATGATTGCCAGAAAACAGAAAGCAAGAATTGATTCAGTGGTGCCGAAATGAGCGGCTTGGATAAGGCCGGGAGTAAAAGCAACGGCGGTTGCAGTTAAAAGTGAAAAGTTCAACGTTAAAAGTTTTTTGGAAGCGAAGATTTTTTGGGAGATTAAATAGGCGAGGCAGATAGTGGCGGTTGAAAAAAACGCGGACCAGAAACGCAAAAAAAGAATCGCTTGGTCCAGTTTTAAAATCTCACCGAATTTTGCCGGAAACCAGAAAGAAAGCAAACGGGCAGAAAAATAGGCCAGATATAAAGGGAATTGGCCATAAGCGTAAAACCGAGGATCCAGATTTTGGGAAGAAAAACTGGTAATCGCAACCGCCATATTTCGTTCGTCCGGATGGAAAGGATAAGGCAGTCCCCAGTTTAGGCCAGAGAAACGGAGAAAAGCACCGAGGAGGAGAATTAAAAACATCGAACAATGAACTTTGGAGAAATTAAATCTTTTTAAGGATCTCATAAGCGACATCATTTCCTAATTTAACGGCGTAGTTGGTTCCCCTGTCCCAGGGATAAATATGGTGCATGGTTGCCAGATAAACGTTGGGAAGCGGGGTTGTGAACGAAGGTAGAATTTTTGAATAGTTGGTGGGGACAATGGGTTGGGCATAGAGACTGGAATGAAGCGAGAAACGGGAAGCGAGAAGCGGGAATTTAAAGGCAGGATTTATTTTTTTTAAGTAAGGAAGAAATTCTTGATAGATTTCTTCTTTGGACATTTTAAAATAAGGGTGGTTTTGGGGATAGTAGCCGCCGACATAAAGGAGACGATTGTTGCCGTAATTTTTGGCGTCAATGAAATTGGTATGTTCCACTACCGCCACAAAAGGAAAACCGGCTTCGTTAATATTGAGCCAGTAGGTATTGTCTTTTAAAAATTGATCTTTTAAAACCAAAACCAGATTTACCGCCCCGACCATCTTCAAATTATTAAGTCGGCCTTGATATTCCTTCGGCAACTTTGGGGCAATTTTCAAAAAGTTCGGAATCGGTCCGGTCCAGATTATTTTTTCAAATCCCCGGTTAAAATCGGAGGCCGTAAATTCGCGGTTAAACAGAACTTCCCCGTTATTTTTCTTGATTTCTTTTAGCAGGGAATCAATTAAGATTTGGAATCCTCCCTCAAAATAGCCGAGCTTAAAACTTCTTTTTTTAATTCTTCCCCAAAACCAGGCCATTGAAACTTGCTCGGCATCGGTCTGGCCGAATTTTGATTTTAAAAGCGGCTCCCAGATAATTTCGTAAGGTTTTGTTCCGTAATATTTTTTCAGCCATTCGGAAGCGGTAGTTTTTTCCAAAAGTTTCCAGTTGTTGGTTACTTTCAAATACAAAGTTGCCAGCGCGGTTTGCATTTTTTGGGCGGGAGAAAGCAGGGGCGATTTTAAAACGGAAAGAGGAGAGTCAAAAGGAGAAATAAAATTATTTGAAAAGATGGAGGTTTTCGGAGAATTAAAAAAAACTTTTTTGGCCAACCCCAATTCTTCGGCCAAATCAAGAAGCTCTTTATCTGACGTAAAAAAGTGATGAAAATAAAATTCCAAAGGCCAGTGCCAGGATTTTTCCTTAAAAGAACCGGCCAGACCGCCGGCAAAATCGTTTTTTTCAAAAATCGTGACCCGGTTTCCTTTTCGGGAAAGCCGGTAGCCGGCAGTTAAACCGGTTAATCCGGCGCCAACAATTGCAATTCGCATAGGCTGATTTTAGCAAAGAAAGCCCTCTTTTAGAAGATTAAGGCCAGGCCAAAGCTGATTAAAAGCAGACCGATTCCCAGACCGGCGGTAGTCGGAACTTTCAAGCCGGTTACCGGTTGGGCAACGGTAGTTTCCGGTTCGGTAACGGCGGTAACCGGTTTGGTTGTTGCCGTCGGCTTTAGGGTTGCAGTCGGTTTTGGCGTTGTTGTTCCGGGGATTGAAGTAGCCGTCGGAACCGGAGTATTGGTCGGCAGACCGGCGCAAGTGCAATCTTCGTCGGTAGAGCAGCTGGAATTGACACATCTTTTTTCGCCGGAAACGGACAAGCATTTTAAGCCGGAAAGGCATTCAACGTCTTCGGTGCATTTGCCCCAGCAAGGATTGCAGGCGCAATCAATTTCCGTCGGGCAATTGGAATTAAGACATCTCTTGGTTCCGGAATAAGTCAGACAGCGCAAACCGCTGGCGCATTGACCATCACTTGAACATTCGTCAAAACAGGCGGTTTTGCTTCCTGGAGTCGGGGTTGCCGTCGGCTTTAAGGTCGCGGTCGGCGTCAATTGGGAGGTTGGTGTTACGGTTGTTGAGACAGGAGTTGTCGGCGTCGGCGTCGTTACCACGGTAACGGTAAAGGTTAATCTACAGGAATTGTCGACTGCTTTCGGTTTTGACTCCGGCGCTGTCGGCGCTACCGGTTTTTGGCCGATTTGGTAAAGCTTTAAGGCGGTGGTGACCGTAATTGCTCCCAGAATAACGGTCGCGACAAGGATAATAATTAAAAGCAGATTTTTTTTGTCAATTTTAGGCATTGTATTCATTTTATTGATTATTCCATCCAGTTGCAATGAGGTGCTTTGTCAACTTCGGCACAGCAAATTTCGGCGGTAACCTGATAACTGGCCGGATTTTCCGGCACAGAATAATTAATAAAGTAACCGCCTTTATTATCCGGCTTATGCAGATATTCGGCTGTTTCGCACCAGCCGTCAATCAATTGGCCACTGCTGCAAAGGTTGGGCGGAATCAGATTAGCGCCGTTGCCGGTATGAACCTTAAGTCTGGCTTTCCATTGGTATAAACCAGTTCCGCCGACGGTCAATTTGACGGTTTGGCCGGCCGGCAGTTGGCTTAAATTAATTTCATTATTGCTTGAATCGTAGGCGCGGACTGTTGTACAGCCGCAAGCAGAAACAATCGGCGTTCCGGAAGCCGGCGATTGGGTTGGAAGAGGAGGATTAGTGGGTCCGGACGAGGTGGGTTGGGGCGGCGGATTACTGCCGATACTGCGGCAGGAAGAGCCTGAAGCACAACCGGGAACATAATCCAAAGCACAGGCATTATCTCCGGTCTCATTAGAACACATATTTTGTCTTGCCAGACATGATTCTGCGGTTGTATCCCCCGTTTGAGCTCGATTAGTTTGGCACCAAGAACAATTTTCAATATTGGGCCAGGGAATTATGGTGGGTGTTATTGAAGGGTTCAATGTGGGTGAAGGTTTTAGCCTTTTTTTTAAACACTCATAATAACTGCAAGTACAGGTACTGCCCTCAAAACTACAATTAAAGTAGGTTCGACAGCGGGATATTTCCTCGTAATAGTCATCCGATGCTGAACCAGAGCAATATCTGGGGCTATCGCAGTTAATAGTCTGTGCCGGAGCGTTTAATTGACGTCTTTTGGGTAAAATGTTTCTAACCAAGGGGATTGAAAGCAAAAAAAGAACGGTAAGTCCCAGGGGGGCAATTACTTTTTTCAAATTACCAGAGCGGGAAGGAGCCTTTTCCGGTTTAAAAACAAAACCGTTTCCGGGAGCAGACGGATCAACTGTCGGATTTGGTGTTTCGGCAACCGGGATTTCTGTTGTTTGGGCTGCCGGAGGCGGAGGCGGAACGGGCGGTTCGGTCGGTAAAGGAGAAGGAGATTCTGGCGGCGGCGTTGGTGGCGGAGAGACAGGATTCGGAGGCAAGGGATTATCGTTATTGGGTGGCGGCGGCGGAACCGGTTGGGAAAGCGGCGGAAGATCGGTTGGCGGGGCAGTCGGATTTACTGGTTCCATATAAAGAATTTAACGCCCAAAAATAACAGGGCTAATCCCATTGTGAAGAAAAGGAAAGTTGTTGTCAAGTTGCCTGTTTGGGGCTGATCCGGTTTTTCCGTCGGCGTGGCGACAATCCGGGTCGGCTGGGCCGAAATGGTGGTTGTTTGGGCCGGGGAAACCGTAATTGCCGACGGAGTAGCTTCAAAAGAAGGCAGATTGCTTTCACCGGCAGCGTAAACGGTAAAATTGCGGACAACTTTTTGGCTTACTCCTTCTTTGTCTTTCAAAGTAACAGTGATGGTATGCTCGCCGGGAGGTAGATTGGCCGGCGGGGTCCATTTCCAGTCTCCTTTTTCGTCAACCAAAACCTGACCGGAATAAGCGGTTTCCGATTCCACTTTAATTTCCAGAATTTCGCCGCCCGGAGCGGTTCCGATAAATTCCGGCTTGGCGGTATTGATCTTTTCCCCTTCGTCCGGATTAAGGATAGTTAATTTTTGACCGATTGGCGAGGGCGAGGCTTGAGGCAAGGAAGAAAAGCCGCCGTTGTTGGCCGGAGAGGAAGTAGACGTAACGGTCGGAGTGGGAATTTGGTTGTTGTTAAAAGCGTTTTCCAAATCGGAAGCGGAAGTTCCCGATGGGACAAAAGGAGCCGGAGTTAGCGTCGGCGTAACCGTATTTCGGAAGTCATAATTTTCCCCCAAGGTAATTGTCGGTGCCGGACTGTCAATTTTGGTGGTTAAAATTGCCGTCGCGTTACCGAGATTGCCCCCCTGGACAAAGATTTCCTCAACTTGAATTTCCCGATCGTAGCGGGAGTAACTCGAAAGAGTACTGGTTCTGGCGGTAGATAAGGGAATTACCCAGCTGCCGTCGTTTCCGACCAGACTGGAAAGAGGCGTCGTGTTGGCCAGACTAAGATAGACAATTGTTCCCTTGGCCGGATTTCCCTGGCTGTCAATAACCATTCCGTGAGCCGTATCGGCCGTTGGCAACGGTAAGTTGATAGTGGGAGCGGTGGTTACTTCATAGGGATTGCCGTCGCGGTCAAAATTCACTCCTTGTGAATTGATCCGGAAAAAATATAAAGTTGAGGGTTTTAAATTTTCCAAAGTGACATAATGGACGAAGCGGGGTTGTTTGACGGTTAAACCTTTTTCCTGGTCATCCAAGACAACCCGTTCGTCTCCGGAAGATTCTTTATAGCTGATAAAACCTTGGGTTGCTTCCTGGGTAATCCAAGAAACGGAAAAAGAGCTATCGGTTAAATTGGTAATTTTTACTTCTCGGGGAGCGATTTCGACAGAGGCCTTTAGGGAAAAAGACTGGCTTTGGCGAATCAAAAAAACTCCCAGGCCGGTTGCCAAAGTTAAAATCATTATTCCCAAAAGGGTCGGAATTGTTTTCGGCTGTTTATTAACGATTTTCTTCATAGATTATTTTTTTCATAACCTGTTTATTTTTGTTTATTATTGCGGATTGGGATTGGCTTCCGCGGTTGCCGTCGGCGTTGCCGTTTCCATTTCCGGAGACGGGGTAGCCGTTTCGGGTGTTGCCTCCGCCGCCGGCGACGAAACCGGCTCGTAGGCCTGGATTTCATAATAGTTTTTTGTTTCCAAAGCGTCCAGTACCGAAGTTTCGATTTTCGGAGTTAAAGGCTCCAGACCCTTCATTATTTTAACCGAATCGGTTTTGTTTAAAGTTTGAAAAACATCAATTACCATCCAAACAGTAACCGTTATCACGGTTAAAATTGATAAAATAAAAAAGTCTCTGCTGACGCTTCTTTTTTCTTTCATGATTTTCTCAAGAGTAAAAGAGTAAAAGCAAAATCTACTCTTGTTCTGCCCCCTGTTTTCTCTCGCTCTATTATTCTATTCTTTCAAATAAAAATTTGATGTGCCGGAAAGAGTAAGAACAATAGTGCTTGTTTCCGTCCGGGTTTTCTTTGTTTGGGTAAAAGCGATTTTATCAATCGTCACCAGCCGCCGCAAAGAGTCAATTTTACCCAAGTAATTTTTTAAATTTTGGAAATCGCCTTCGGCGGAAAGACTAAATTCAAAACCGGGCAGGTCGGCAGTCTTGGCCTTGGCCGTCGTTTTTTTGACAATTTCAATCTTTGTTACGGAAAAAGACCGGATTTTGACTCCGGAAAGCAGGGCTTCTTTTTCCAGGGGATAGATAAGCGAGGGAAAATCGGGAATATTAGGGAGAGCTTCTTCCAGAAGATAGAACCGGCTTTGATTCAGGGAATATTGTTCCTGGGCCTGGACCAAAGAAGCCACTTTTTTTTGGATTTTTGCCAAGGAGGCCTCCTTGTCTTTAATTTCCTTGGTCAACCCGGCAACAATAACCAGAGTCGGTTTAACGGCAAAAAAAGCGAAAAAAGAAATTGTCAGCAACGATAAAGACAGGGTAGTAAAAGAACGAACCGGTTTCTTTTGGGTAAATTCCCTCAGGCTGACGTAATAGCGGTTATATTGGTGGAAGCGGTCTTTTAAGGTGACGCTCATAATTTTCTCCAGTCGGCCGAAAGGGTAAAGCTGATAACTTTTTGTTCTTCTTTTTCGCCGATAGTCAATCCGGAAATATTGACTTTTTCAATTTGTTTGGCCGAAAGGAGGTTTTTCATGAATTGGGAGATACCGCTTTCCGAAAGGGCGGAGCCCGTAAGGTTAAGTCCGTTTGGAGTTAAAGTAAAAGCGGTTAGAGTTACGTCGGCCGGTAAAATACCGTTGATAAATTCAACCCGATCGTCGGAATCAAATTTATTGCCCAAAATCAATTTGACCTGGTCGATTTTTTTCTGGAGGCTGAGAAAGGTTTTTTCAAAATCAGCCGTGGCTTCAATAATTGCCTGGCCTTGTTTAATACTGTCGTGAAGGTTGGCCAGCTTAGTATCAAAATAAAAACGGGAGAAAAAAGCCAGAATAACGATAAAATCGGTAAAAACAACGATCCAGCGGCCGACCGTAATTGACCAATGGAGAAATTTTCCCAATGGCGAATTTTCAAAATCGTCTTTTTGAATCAGATTTATCTGATGAGCAGTCGGCATTTTTTTAAATTTATCCTCTGTTTTAGTATATATAAAGGTAGTTGGCCCTGTCAAAGCCGCCAAAGATAATTTTCCCTAATTTATTTTTGCTGGCCCTTTTTAATTGGGTTTTTTTTCGGTAGAATTAGGCTGATGTTTAAGAATTTGTTTATCCGTGGTGCCCGTTTTCTTTTCCACCGGCAAAGCAGTGTTTTATCGGCGGCGGTAATCCTGATGATTACCTACGCCGGCTCAATGGTTTTGGGAATTTTAAGGGAAAGAGTTTTGGTTGCCCATTTTTATTCCTGTTGTTCGTCTTCCTTGGATGCTTATATTGCCGCCTTTCGGCTTCCGGATATGATCTTTCAATTGGTGGTTTTGGGCGCTTTGTCCGCCGCCTTTATTCCGGTTTTCAGCGAGCAGTTGGTTAAAGACGAAAAATTGGCTTATCGGATTTCTTCCGCCGTGGTGACTATTTTGGTTGTTTTTTACCTTTTCTTGGCCGGAATTATCTTTATCTTTACGGAAAAATTTTCTCTTTTGATAACCGGCGGTTTTACCCGGGAGCAAATTCATTTAATGAGCGGGTTGACCCGGATTATGCTTTTTGCCCAGGGCTTTTTTTTAATTTCCGATTTCCTTTCCGCCATTATCCAATCCCACCGCCGCTTTATTATTCCGGCAGTAGCGCCTTTGCTTTATAATCTCGGAATTATCGCCGGTGTGGTTTTTTTGGCGCCAATAATGGGAATTTGGTCGGCGGCCGTCGGCGTGGTTATCGGCGCTTTTCTTCACCTTTTGGTCCAGGTTCCTTTGGTTTTCCGTCTTGGTTTTTCTTACCGTTTTTCTTTGGATTATCGTCTGGCGGGAGTTAAGGAAATTTTCCGGTTGATGTTGCCGCGAAGCTTGGGTTTGGCGATTTACCAGGTTGAAGCAACAGTTGCCGTTTTTTTGGCGACTTCTCTTCCCGCCGGTTCTTTAACCATCTTTTATCTTTCCCAAAAATTAATGGATTTGCCGGTCAGGCTTTTCGGAACTTCCATCGGCCAGGCGGCCTTGCCCTTGCTTTCGGAGCAAAAAGCCAAAACGGACGAGACTGCCTTTAGGGAAACCTTAATCAGTTCCTTGGGGGAAATTCTTTATTTGGCCCTGCCGGCAACGGCGGCAATTTTAATTTTAAGAATTCCTTTGGTCAGAATTGCTTTCGGCGCAAAAACTTTTCCTTGGCAGGCAACCATTTTAACCGGAAGAGTCGTGGCTTTAATTTCCTTGGCGATTTTTTCCCAGTCAATGACTCAGTTATTGGTTCGCGGTTTTTATGCCCGCCACAATACCAAGACCCCGTTTTTTATTGCCTTGGTTTCCGTAACGGTTAATATTCTTATGGGCACCGGGTTTATTTATATTCTTTCCTGGGGAGTAACCGGCCTGGCCCTGGCGACTTCGGTTTCCAGTTTTATTCAAGCTTCCTTGCTTTTGGTGTTTTTGGAAAAGCAGATTGGCGGCCTTTTGACCAAAGAAACAATGATTGATTGGTTGAAGATGACTTTGGCCGCGATTTTAGGCGGGATTACTTTTTGGGCAACGATGAAGTTTTTGGATTTATTTATTTTGGATACCAGCAAAACTTTTAATCTTCTTTTCCTGACGGCCGTAACTACTCTTTCCGGATTGGTGGTTTACTTTTTTACCGGCCGGATTTTAAAAATTAAAGAAGGCAACCGTTATTTGGAAGTTCTTTCCAAAATCAGAAAGATTAACCGGTTTTTTTCTCCGCCTCCGGAAATTATCGGAAACGGCCAGAATTTGGCTTCCTGAAGAAATCTTTGTCAGTTGAAATTTTCCCAAATAATTTCCCGGCCGTTCATTTTCAGAAGAAAATTATCAAGATCGGCGTTAATGAAATTTTTATCATCTGCATCGGCGCCGACAGTCAGGAATTTGCCCAAAGAAAGATTAATGTTCGCTCCGGTTGATTCCTTGACTTCCCGATCGTTAATTTTCATTTTCATTTCCATCAGGGGGTTGCTCCAGGTAAAATTCAAATCATACCATTTGCCGGCTTGCCAATCGCCGATATCCAAAGAGATTGATTTTTTTATCTCTCCCTGTTCAAAGACAAAATCAAGGAAATTGGCAAAGCCTTCGCTTCTGGTTTTGGCGTAAAGCCGGATAGACGGAGAGACTCTTGATTCAAAAAGAAAACGCTCCGCTGCTTCCGCGCCGGTTTGGGAAAATCTTAAGGAAAAAGAAATTTCGCCGTCTTCCTGATTGCTAAAATAACCGTCAAAAAGAGGAAAAACCAGGGGCGGCAAGGGCGCGATTATTTGGGCGGCGAAATTGCCCGGTTCCTCTTCCTCGGCCGGAATTCTGGTCGAGGCCGGACTAAGGCGTCTTAATTTAATAACGGCTGTCGTAAAAGGTTTAAGGTTAAAACTTTTTTGCCAGGTTCTTCCGGAAGATTGAAATCTGAGGTTGCTTTCCGGATTTGTTTCGGATCCGAAAAAAGAAACGGATTCTTCAAATTCACCGGGTAAAAAATGATGCAAAGAAACCGAGAGGTCTTTTTCCCGGTTAGCGCCGGAATAAGGGAAAGAGGTTAAGAAGAGAACAAAATTGCCCTTGCCGTCGGTAGAGGAAAGACCGTAAACATTAAGGCCGTTTTCGTCTGCCGGCAAAAAATATTTCAGATTTTCGTTTAGAAGGGTAAAGGCGGCATAGCGGGGTTTTTTTAGACTGCCTTTTTCCTGGTGGGTCAATAATCCCCAGCGGCCCCAGAATTGGTTGCCCTTTGGGTCAAGGCCGTCTTTCAGTTCAAAAGCGAGCAATAAATCGACGGCACCGAAGGATTCCCCGACAGTGGCCAAAGTATGACTGGCATCAAAAAAACTGTCGTGGTTGGCCGACATTTCCGAATCCGACCCCCATTCGGTAACAACTTTTTCCGTCTTTTTCCGGAAAGAATTAAAATTCGGCAGATTGTCAACCACCCCGGCTTCCAGTTTGATTTTTTTCGGATTGGCGCCGTAGGAATGCCAGGAAACAAAATCCAGACGGAGGTTGTTGGCTTTAACCAGGCCGAGGAAATCATTCAGCCAGGTTTTGTTGACGCCCAAAATCGCCGGACCGCCAAATTTAAAAGGTTGGCAATCAATCGCGCTTTCGGCTGCTTTGGCCGCGGCCAGATAAAGGGAAAAATATTCCGCCGGTTTAAATTTTCCGAAAACATCCGGCTCATTCCAGACTTCATAATAGAGGTTGCTTAAGTTTTTTCCGTTGCGGCCGCTATAGCGTTCAATGGTGGCCCGGATTAAATTTTCCCAGTCGGTTATTGACGAAGGCAGGGAAATAATTGAATTGGAAGCGGAGAATATCGGCGGTAGATAAGAAAGGGAAAGAAAAGGCAGGGCGCCGACAGCGGTAATTTCGGCAATTCTCTCGTCCAACTCTTCCCAGTGGTAACTGATTTCTCCTCTTTCGTCGCGGGAGACGACTTGGGAAAAATCAAAAAGATGATCAATCCGGATATAGGAAGGCATTAGTTCGGCGACTGCTCCGCTTACCGGAGCGATTATTTTGGTTGTTTCTTCTCCTCCCTGGCCAAAACCCTGCCAGATTTTGGGAAAAATTTGGGGAGAGGCACCGTCTATATTAACGGTGACGGAAGTTTTTTCGGCTCGGCCGGCAAGGTTCCGGATAGTTTTCAGACTGACCAGGAAAATCACTCCAACCAAAATCAAAAATAGCAGCTCGCCGATTAATTTTTTCATTTTACAAAACGGTTAAGACCAAAATCAAAAGGCCGATGCCGGCAATCACCAGAAGGGTTCCCAGTGGTTTTATTATTTTTGCCAAAGGGGAAACTGTTGCCGGAGTCTCGGTCGGCGAAGGAGTTATCAAGGGCGGACGTGTCGGCGAAACAGCCGGAGAAATTTTTGCCGGTGACGCATTGGCGGAACCGCCAGGAGAAAGCGTTTCCAGACTTGCCGGAGAAGAAGTAAAAGAAATTTTTTCTCCACCGGCTGCCGCCAAAATTGTGGTGGAGTCAAGCCCGAATTTCAGCGGACCGTTTGTTTCTTTAAGGGCTTTTAATTGGACGGTAGCCAGGTTGCCGTTTCCGGATTGTCCGGGAGTACTGAAAAGACTAAAAAGCAGTTTGCCTTCCTGGCTGTTAATTCGGCTGGTCAGAATTTGGGGATTGGCCAAAAAACTGCCGGGGGAAATTTTTTGGATTTCCCATAAAGCCGGATCATAACTTAAATCCAAATCGGCAGCAACCAGTTTTTGAGCGGTGGTAATTTTTACTTCCAGGGTAAAAACATTACCGACCGGTCCTTTTATTACCGCCGGTTCCAAACTGAGAACGGTTTGGGCGGATGATTTTTTCACCTTGCCGAAAAGGAAAACCGGCAGTAAAAAAAGTAAGGAAAAGAATAGGCAGCAATATTTTTTCATTGGCTCAAATCAATCTTATCATAAGCCCGCCGGTCCCGATTGGCGGTAATTGGCCAGCAGTATCGTCAAGTCCAACCCGTTAACTTGGCCGTCAAAATTTAAATCGGCCGGGCTGGTGGTCTTTTCCTGGTTGCGGAATTGACCAACCAAAATTCCCAAATCCAAAGAATCAATCCGGTCGTCGTTATTCAAATCGCCTCTGACCAAGGGCCGGTCGGAAAAATCGTAAAAATTGCTACCCGGATTGACTTTTATCGCTTTAAGCTCCCGGCTAAGGGAAAAATTCTCCTTTAAGCTAAGGTCAAAAGTTCCTTCGGCAGGCGAGTCTATTTTTCCCCGGTATTCTCCTTCGGCTTGATTTCTTAAAGCCAAAGTTTCTTTTAATTTCGGGGTGGCCGAATCGGAACTTTGCAGAATAATTTCGGCGGTTAATTCTTCCGGATATTTTTCCGTTGGTGGAAATTTAACCCTTACTTCCAGAAAAGTTGCCGGCGTCGGCGTTGGACTGGGAATTATTTTTGTTTCCTTCGGAACTGCGGGAGCAACGCTTGCTGTCGGCAAAGGCAGACGGAGAATCAAATTGATCGGATTGGTTTTGTCTGTCGGCGCAAAGGGACAGTTATGGGGGCTGAGATTAAAACAATCTTGGGAAAAGACGGAAGGAATCAATTGGTAAAGAGAAGTTGTTTTACCTTCCGAATCTTCGGCGCGGAGCCGGAGAAGATCAATTCCCGGATCATAGGCAAGGTATTCGTTAAGATTTTGATTGAGAAAGTCGGCCAGATTGATTACCCATTTGCCCTGGGAGTTGGTCAGGGTTGAAAGAAGCGAGGATTTTCCGGGAATTTCGGCGAAAACAAGGGTTTCTTTAAGGATTTGGCGATATTGGTCATTTGTTTGGCCCCAAATTAAATTTGGCCGGTAGCAGGGGCTGATAACTCCTTTTTCGGTGCCGTCGCTGCAGGGTTTCCAGGAGCCGGGTTCCAGGCTATAGGCGCCTTCGGTATTTTTTCCGGAAACCGGAACCCGGGGATTAAAACCGATCCACCTTGCCGTTCTTTGTTCCAGCGCTAGGCCGTCTTTTTGCCAGCTTCCGTCCAGCCTTTGATAATAAACTCCGCTGCCGGAAACAATGGCAAAATAATAGATTTGGCCGGGGTTAAGGTTTTCCAGATTAACATAATGGACCAACGAGGAGGTTGCCGGTCCGCGGATATCCAGGCCGGTTTTGTAATCTCCCGATCTTTTTTCCACCGCTTCTTTGGAGGTTGAATAAATAACGTTGCCGGTGGTTTTCTTTTCGGTCAGCCAACTGACGGTAAAACCCTGGCTGGAAACATTGGAAACAATTACTTTTTGCGGAGCCGAATCTATTTCCGCGGCCCGGTTTTTAAAAATAACTCTTTGGACCAAGACGGTTAGGCCAAAAAGCAAAACCAGGTTCAAATAGAAAAACTTTAAAAAAGAAAATTTGTTTACGGATGATTTTTTATTTTTTCCGGCCATCAAGAGAAGTATAGCTTTAGCCAGGCCAAAGAATCAAGGGACCGGAGGTATTAGATAATTGAAGATTAACGGATTAAAAAATTAACAAAATTTCTTTTACTCTCTTACTCTCCCGCCCTTTTACTCTATATAATGCTTCTTGACATTCTTTAGCAGTCATGGTAAGTTAGTGCTAATTGGATAAAAAAGAGATGACCGAATTAAGCGAAAGACAAACAAAAATTTTAAAGGCGATTATTGAAGATTTTATTGAGACCGCTTCTCCCGTCGGTTCGGAAACAATTGAGAAGAAATATAACATGGGCGTTTCTCCGGCAACAATCAGAAACGAGATGGTCAAGTTGACCGAGGCCGGTTATTTAAAACAGGTTTATACTTCTTCCGGCCGGACGCCGACGCCGATGGCGCTTAAACATTACGTCAACAATTTAATGAAATCGGAAAAATTGACTTTAACCGAAGAAGTGGCGGTCAAGGAAAAAATCTGGGATTATCGGGCGGAATTTGAAAAGTTATTAAGAGAATCTACCCGGGAATTGGCCAAGAGAACCAAGATGCTTTCTTTGGCTACTTCCGACAAGGGCGAGGTTTTCAGCTCCGGAGTGGGCAACATTCTTGAATCACCGGAATTTTACGATATTGATTTGACGAAAACCATTCTTTCCTACTTGGACCAATTTGATTTTTGGTCCAACTTGGTGGAAAAGGCGGCCGAATCGCTTGATCCGATTCATCTGGTCTTGGGCGACGAATTGGGGATGGAGATGTTTGAGCCTTGCGGATTTATTTACACCCGTTACAAAGCCGGCCCCCACGAAGGGACAATCGGGGTTGTCGGTCCGTCACGCGTCCGGTATTCAAAGATCATTCCGATGGTTAAATACTTCGGGGAGCTTATTGAAGAGGTCAGCAAGAATTGGTAAGTTATAAAAGCAAAGGAACAATATGGCCGATTTAAAAAAAGACCAGCCTAAAAAACAGATTGAAGATTTGACCAACCGTTGGAAACGGGCGTTGGCGGATTATCAGAATTTGGAAAAAAGATACGAAAAGGAAAAAGCGGATTTTGTTCAATTCGCCAATTCGAATTTGATTTTAAAACTGTTAAATATTCTCGGTCATTTGGAAAAAGCGTCGGAGCACCTTAAAGATGAAGGCCTTGATTTGGTGATTGTTGAATTCAAAAGGCTTTTAGATAATGAAGGATTGGAGGAAATTGATTGTTTGGGCAAGCCTTTTGATCCGGAAATAATGGAAGCGATTGAAGTTGTTAAGGGCGGGGAAGCTAATCGGGTAGCCGAAGTTGTCGGCAAGGGCTATCTGTTAAAAGGACGGCTTTTGTCGGCGGCGAAAGTGAAAGTATATAAAGAATAGAGTCCCTCGACTCCCTCGACTTTGCTCGGAATAAGTTCGCTCGGGATAAACTACAAGAGCAAAAGAGTTTGGGGATGTTGGGAATATTAGAGATTTAGAAATTATAATTAAAAATTAAAAGAAAGATTTTAAAGGAGGTTAAATAATATGTCTAAAATAGTTGGCATTGATTTAGGAACAACTTTTTCCGAAGTCGCCGTTATGGAAGGCGGCAAACCAAAAATTATTTTTTCCGCCGAAGGAAGAAACACGATTCCTTCGGTAGTGGACCCCATTAACCATATTGTCGGAGACGTTGCCCGAAGGCAGTTGGTTTTAAAACCGAAATCAACCATTTTCTCCGTTAAAAGATTGATGGGAAGGAAATTTTCCGACCCCTCGGTCCAACACGATATCAAATGGTTACCTTACAAAATCGTTGAGGGGAAAAACGGAATGGCTTGTGTTGAAGTTGAAGGCAAGGTCTTTACGCCCCAGGAGATTTCGGCGATGGTTTTGCAAAAAGTTAAAGCGGATGCGGAAGCCTATTTGGGCGAGAAGGTAACGGCGGCGGTAATTACCTGTCCGGCCTATTTTGACGATTCCCAAAGGCAGGCAACCAAGCAGGCGGGAGAAATTGCCGGGTTTGAAGTGAAAAGGGTAATTAACGAGCCGACCGCTTCGGCTTTGGCTTACGGATTGGATAAAAAAGGCGCCAAAAAAATCGCGGTTTACGATTTCGGCGGCGGCACCTTTGATATTTCCATTTTGGAGTTGGGCGAAGGCGTCTATGAAGTCAAGGCCACCAACGGCGACACCCATTTGGGCGGCGACGATTTTGACAAGGCAATTTGGGATTGGATCGCGGACGAGTTCAAAAAGGAAAACGGCGTTGATTTAAGAAAAGATCCCCAGGCCCTGCAAAGAATCAGGGACGCAGCGGAAAAAGCCAAGATTGAACTTTCCACTTCTTTGGAAACGGAAATCAATCAGCCTTTTATCACCCAAGGAAAAGAAGGTCCGTTGCACTTGACGATGAAATTGACCCGGGCCAAATTGGAAAGCCTGACCGCAGATTTGATTGAGAAATCAATTGCTCCGGTCAAGGCCTGCTTAAAGGACGCCAAATTAACAATCAAGGATATTGACGAAGTTATTTTGGTCGGCGGCATGACCCGGATGCCCAAGATGATCGAGGCGGTCAAGGAATTTTTCGGCAAAGAACCGAACCGGTCCGTTAATCCGGACGAAGCGGTGGCTTTAGGCGCGGCGATTCAGGCCGGAGTTTTAGGCGGCGAAGTAAAAGACGTTCTTCTTTTGGATGTCACGCCTTTAACTTTAGGAATTGAGACCTTGGGGCAGGTTTCAACTCCTTTAATTGCCAGGAATACGACCATCCCGACTTCCAAGTCGCAGGTCTTTTCCACGGCGGCCGATAATCAGACCTCGGTTGAAATTAACGTTTTACAGGGCGAGCGGCCGATGGCCCCGGACAATAAATCTTTGGGCCGGTTTATCTTGGACGGGATTCCGCCGTCACCAAGGGGAATTCCCCAGATTGAGGTTTCCTTTGATATTGACGCCAACGGCATCTTAAACGTTACGGCCAAAGACAAAGCGACCGGACGTTCGCAATCGGTTTCCATTAAAGGTTCAACCGGTTTGGCCAAAGACGAAGTGGAAAAAATGACCAAGGAAGCGGAAGCCCATGCCAGCGAAGACCAGGCGAAGAAAGATGCCATTGAGGCAAAGAACAAGGCCGACACCTTAATTTATACGGCCGAAAAAACTTTGAAAGACGCCGGCGATAAGGTTTCCGAAGAGATTAAAAAAGAAGTGGAAGAAAAGATAAGCAATCTTAAGGGAATTTTGGAAACCGGTTCCAAAGAAGAATTGGAAGCCAAAACCAACGAGCTTTCCGATTCTTTACAAAAAGTCGGCTCGGCGATGTACAAATCCAGTCAAGGGGAAGCGGGAAAAAGCGAACAGCCGGGGCAAACAGGACCAGGAACGGAGACAGAACAGAAAGCGGAAGAGCAGAAGGCCGATAAAGACAAAGCGGAAGAAGGAGAAGTGGTTAATTAAAATTTAAAAAAAAGTGGGGGCGGGATGCGAGAAGCGGGTCGCCCCCATTTCTTATTTATGGTCACTACCAAAGATTATTACGAAATTTTGGGCGTAAACAAAAGCGCTTCGGTCGACGAGCTTAAAAAAGCTTACCGCAAGCAGGCTTTGGAATGGCATCCGGACAGGAATAAATCACCGGAAGCGGAAAAAAGATTTAAGGAAGTCAACGAGGCTTACGAAGTTTTATCGGATAAAGAAAAACGGGCGGCTTATGATCAATACGGCCATTCGGCTTTTCAGCCGGGTGGCGGATTCGGCGCCGGCGCCGGGCCTTTCGGCGGCCGGACCAGAAGTTATCAGCAGGGACCTTTTTCCTACACTTATACGACTTACGGAGGCGAGGAAATGCCGGAAGGAATGGGTTTTGATTTCGGCGGATTTTCCGATCCTTTTGAAATTTTTAGCCAGTTTTTCGGCGGCGGTTCGCCTTTCGGCGGCCAGGGCCGCTCGCAGAGAATTCCCCGATACGGCATCTCCTTAAGTTTTATGGAGGCGGCCAAAGGCGTTGAGAAAGAAGTTGAAATTCCCAAGGTCGGCCGCAAGAAGATCAAAATTCCCGCCGGAGTTGACGACGGAAGCAGGATTAAGTTTTCCGATTTTTACCTGACGATTGAGGTCAAGCCGGATAAAACGTTTAAGCGTGAAGGCTATGACGTCTATATCAAAAAGGAGATTTCCTTAAGCCAGGCAATTTTAGGTGCGGTTGTCGGCGTTCCGACAATTGACGGCGAGCTTAATTTGCGCGTCCGGCCGGGGACCCAGCCCAATACCATGGTTCGGCTTCGTGGCCAGGGTATTCCGGTTCCTCATTCTCATCAGCGGGGCGACCAATATGTCCGTTTGGAAGTAAAAATTCCCGAGAAGCTTTCCCGAAGGCAAAGGGAACTTTTGGAAGAATTTGAGCAAAGCTAGAACTTCATCGTTTTTAACGGTTTTTACCAGTTTTTAGGCTTCTTTTTACCTGTTTTTACCAGTTCTTACCAGCCTAGTTTGTGGAAAATTTGTGTTCATTTGGTATTTAGTTTGCTTTTCTTGTATGATTTGGTTAGTTAAGATAGCCAAGATATTAAAAATATCAAAGGAGGTGAAAAAAATGAGGAAGATAATTTTAACTCTATCTCTATTTCTGCTTCTTTTGGTTACCCTGGTGACCCCATTGGCTCGTGCCCAGAATGAGGTAGAAAGACCAAGGGGATTGGAAGATAAAGGTCCTTTAACCAAAATCACCTTTATTCATTATAAAAACGGGACGGTCAGACAATATCCCGCAACCAAGCCTAAGGTTTCCGCTTGCTATACTTTTTTAGCCAGCGGCGCCAAGTGGAAGACTACGGAAGAATATTTAATTAACCCGATTAACCAAGACGGGCTAAGCGGAGATTTTATTAAAGACGCTTTTGATAAAGGAACAACTGCCTGGGAGAGCCAGGTCAGCTTTAATATTTTCGGAAGTTCAATTTTAGATTCGGCTTCCGTTTACCAGACAGAATCTCCGGACGGGGAAAATGTAGTTGTTTTTGATGATTATCCGGACAACGGAGTTATTGCCATCACTTCGGTTTGGGGATATTTTTCCGGTCCGCCCAAAACACGCGAGTTAATTGAATGGGATATGCTTTTAAACGAAAGGTTTGTTTGGGGGAATGCCGACGGCAATGAATCGGTAATGGATTTACAAAACATTGCCACTCACGAGTTGGGTCACAGCGCCGGCATGGGTGATTTATATACCACCGATTGTAATCTGGAAACAATGTTCGGCTACTCTAGCGAAGGGGAAATAATTAAAAGGGATTTAAATTCGGGAGATATCGTGGGAATTAAAAAGCTTTATCCTTAAACCGTTAGTTTAATTTTGGTGATTTCCTAGGGAGTTTAGTTTTTGTGGCATAAACTTCCAATTTATATTTATGATCTATAATCAAGATAATGATAGAAATTGAGATAAGGGGAAAAATAAGCCCAAAAGATTTTGAAAGACTGAGCGGGCTTTTTAGCCAGGAAGGGAAATTAATAAGGCATTACCATCGTCTTTCGGTTGATCTTTCTCCGGGTTTTGATCCAAAGACTAGATCTTGGCCTAAAGATGATCAATTAGATTTAAGAATTAAAAAGACAGATGAAGAAGAAAAAATTTCCGTTAAGGTAGGAAACATAAACGCCCAGGAGAGAGAAGAGGTTGAGATTAGATTAAAGGAAGGGGAATTTGAAGATGCGGTAAAGATGTTTACGGCCTTAGGATTTAAACAGGGAATGATTTATTTTTGGCAAAGTTGGGAATATGTTTATAAAAAGTTTGAAGTTAAGCTCACCCGATACGGCGAAGAATATTATTCTTTGGAGATTGAATCTCCGGAAAAAAATCTTGACCCGAATGTTTTAGCCAAGGAATTAAACTTAGATCCTTTTACCGACAAGGAATACAAAAAAGAAATTAACTGGCAGAATTTTAATCTTCACCAAATATTTTCCTTAAAAGCGGTTGAAAAAATTTTAAAAGAAAATTTTTAACCCAGAAAAAGATTATGGTTAAGATTGATCCCCAAACAAATCAGGATTACGAGAATAAAAATTGGCAGAGGCCAAAGAGTTACAAAAGATTGAGAAGAAACGATCCGACTCCGCCGACCCTAGCCGACCGGGCCGGCCGGGAAGAAGAAATCAGATTGGCGAGGAAGGCCAGAGTGAAAGAAGCGGAGGGAGAAATAAAAAAACATCTGGCCGTTTTCTTTGGCGGAGAAACGGAGCAAGATCAAGACCGGATAAAAAGATATATAAATTGGGTGAAAAATTCGCTTCAACTTGGAGAAGTGCCTCTCAATTTGGAAAATTGTCAGGAAATTAAAATTGATTGCTTTACTTCTTCGGTCAAAGCCGGCGGCCAACAGCGCCAAAAAAGTCATACGGCCGTCAGGGTAACTCACTTGCCGACAAACATTTTCAGTCAAAACCAGGACGAAAGATTTGCCGATTCAAACAAAAAAGCAGCCATTGAAACTTTGGCTCAAAAATTGGAAGCCCATCTGGAATTATGGAGAACAATTAAGAGGAATTCTCTTACTCCCGTTAATATTGAAGAAAGAACTTCTTGTTTGATTCGAAAATCTAATTAAAGCTTGATTTTGGCGGAAGAAATTATTAAATGTCACGCCATTTGAAAATAATTATGCTTGTCGTTGACATTTAAAACCTTTCTTCATATCCTTAATTTAATGATGAAAGTAAATCCTTCGTGGAAAAAAAATCGGAGGACTTCGTTTTTCTTGTTTGTTTTGGTTTGCTTCTCGTTTATATTTTTGACCTCTTTCCTAAAAAAGAAAATTTTTGTTAATTCCGAATATCGTGGAAAAGAGAGTCCGCCTTTAATCCAGACGGAAACCCGGGTTTTAGGCGAATATTCTTCAACTAGAATTATTGTTTCAGGCGGCGACGGCTATAGCAGCGGCGGCGTGATTTCTCTGGCCTCAACTGATGAGCCGGCGGTTTATCTTACCAGCTATGGGTTTTCAGGGGAAGCCGAAATTTCTGTTTATAGAGCTGACGAGGAGAATATTTTAGACTATTTACTTCACGATAATGAGGGCAAGCAACTTAATAATAAGCCGGATTACGACAAATTGAGCTTAATCCAAACCTTTAAGCAAAATATAATCTCTGGTTACGACAGTAAAAATAAAGTTTTATTACCACTGGAAGAAAATGGAATTTATCTTTTAGTTGTCAAAACCGCCGGGAAGGAAGAATACGCTTTTGTTTTTCGATCTGATTATGGAGTTTTGGTCAAGCAGGGCAACAAGCGTTTAATTTTTTGGGCCCAAAGTTTTGAAACTAAAAGAAAAATAAGTGGTGGAAAAATCAAAGTTTATAATCTTTCAAGGAAGAAGACACTTTTAGAGGAAAGTTTGTTTGACGGCGACGGTATCGCCAGCGCTAATTTAAATCCCGATGCCGACTTGGGAATTGTTGAATTTGAAGGAAAATTAGCTTTAGTTCCTATAAATTTGCGCTATATGGGTTCTTCCTGGCGCAGATTTTATTCCAAGGAAACAACCCGATATTTTGTCTTTACCGACAGGACCCTTTATCAGCCGGGGGATAAAGTTTATTTTAAGGCAATTCTCCGGGATGATGATGATGCCCGTTATTCCCTTCCTTCGGGAACAGCCAATGTAAAAATTTATAAGGACTGGGATGAAAAAAACAATGTTCTTTTTGAGAAAAACCTTTCGGTTTCCGATAAAGGTTCGGTTTACGGAGAGTATCAACTCCCGAAAGACGTTACCCCCGGCGATTATCAATTAAAAGTTGATACCGGCAAAAAAGCTTCGGGAGATTATTATGATTTTTCTGGCGCGAGTTATATTACTTTCCAAGTACAGTATTACCGCAAGCCGGAATATTCTTTGGAGATTGAAACAGATCAAAAAGAATTGATTACCGGCGACAGGCTTTATTTTAAGCTGAAAGGAAGTTATTTTTCCGGCCAACCGGTTTCCGGGCAAACAATTAAATATTCAATTTTTACTTCCGATTTTTATAACTTTGAATATTATTCTGATTACAGTTTTTTGGATGAAGACGGACACGATTGGGGATATTACGGTAATCAAAAAATTAAAGAGGACCAGATAGTCTTGGATAAAAAAGGAGAGGCAAAAGTTGAAGTTGAGACCAAGAACTTGGCCGGCGACGGCAAGGACAAAATTTTTATAATCAGTGCTGAGATGGATAATGGCTCTGGTAATCCCAGCGTTGCCAAAAAGAATGTTTTAGTTTACGCGGGGGATTTTAATATTTTCCGGAAAAATTATGGCTATCAAAATAAAGTCAACGAAGAACTTTCCCTTCCTTTAGTTTTAAGGCCTCACCAATTTCAGGATATTTCCAACATTTCTTTAAAAGTTAAAGTCCAAAGGAAAGAATGGGTTAAATATTACGTTCAAGACCAAAAACATCCTCAATACCGAGAGGAAAAAGAGGATTATCCGGAGATGAACATCGTTTCGGACAGCCGCGGTGAAGCCGAGATTCGTTTTTTGCCAACCAAAGCAGGATCTTATACTTTTTCGATTGAGGGTGTTGATAAAAAAGGAAACTTAATTGCCAACAGTTTTTATACTTGGGTTACCAATAAGGACTATTCCTTTTATTCGGAGGCGAACCAAAGTAGGTTAACCATTAAACAAGATAAAGCAAAATACAAACCTAACGAGAAGGTAAAGCTGGCTATTTTTTCCGAGATTCCCGACAGAGATATCTTTTTATCATTTGAAAGAGGCAGATTGGACCGCTTCCAAATCATTTCTTTAACCGGCACTAGCGTGGTTTTAGAATCATCTATAAACAGCACAGATTTGCCCAATATTTACGCTGTGGCGAGCAGTTTTTCCGATTCTTCGTTGGAATCCGCCAATACCAATATTTTGGTTTCAGCAGAAGAGAAAAAAATTAAAGTTGAGCTGACTCCGGATAGAAAAGAATACGGTCCGGGAGAAACAGTGGTTCTTAACGTACAGACCAAAGATATTGGCGGTAATCCGGTGGCGGCCGAAGTGGCGGTTTGGGCAATTGATAAGGCCCTTTTCGAGCTTTTGAATCAGGAGCCGGCAAAAATCTTTGAAAGGTTTTGGGGCGAACGGGGGTATAACTCGCCCACTTCTCACTCTTTGGTGGGGATTGTTGTTCCCGGCGCGGAAGGTGGAGGCTGCTTTGATGGCGAAACCCCGATTCTTTTGGAGAATGGCAAGGAAAAGAAAATCAGCGAGATTGCGGTTGGTGAGAATATTTTAACTAGAGATAATAACAATCAAAAATCGGTTAAGGCCAAGGTAAAGGCAATTCACAAGACAAATGTTTCCGGTTACTTAATCATTAATGGGAATCTCAAGGTAACCGAAAATCATTATCTGAGAGTTAATGATGATTGGCGGGAAGCTGGCAGCATTCAAAAGGGAGACTGGTTAACGGATATCGGTGGCCAAAAAACAGTGGTAAGATCCCTGGAATATATTAGGGGAAAATTTATGGTTTATAACTTAGAAATTGAGAAATATCATACCTATTTTGCGGGAGGGGTCTGGGTTCATAATCAAAAAGGAGATGGAGAGGGCAGAACGGTTTTTAAAGACGCCGCCTATTGGAATCCGACAGTGCAAACAGACAGCTCGGGATTAGCTAAATTAACATTTAAACTTCCAGATAATTTAACTACCTGGGTTATTTCCGGCATTGCTGCTTCTAACGATACCAAGGTCGGTCAGCAGACAACCGAAATTGTCGTTTCCAAAGATGTTATTGTCCGGCCAATTTTGCCCAATATTGTTCGGCTGGGCGATCGGCTATCGGTTTCCGCTTTAGTTCAGAACTTTACCCAAAGTGAACGAAATTTTTTGGTTAATTTAAATTTTGGCGCTGGAGACATTGAAGAGCCAAAAGAAGGCAGTCTTTTGGTTCCGGCTTCCGAGACGCAAACCGTTTCTTGGTGGATTAATCCAAAAAAAGAAAACGAAGCGGCGGAAATGACCTTTTCGGCGGTAGCCAAAGAAGACGCGAAAGACGAAGATAAATTAACCCTGACTCTTCCGGTAATGAAGTATGGCTTTAAGGAAAAACGGGCGATGATAGGAGAAGGCAACAAAGATTTCCGCCTTAATCTCTCGCCCGATGTCGACAAAGAAAAAAGCAAAGTTACTTTATCCCTATCGCCTTCTTTGCACGGATCTTTACTTCCGGCGATGAAATACTTAATTTATTATCCTTACGGCTGTGTTGAACAGATAACCAGTACTTTTGTTCCGGCGGTTATTGCCAAGGAAAAGCCGGATTTATTTAAAGGTTATTTAGAAAACGAAGATATTGATAAAAACATTAAGGCAGCGATTACTAAGCTGCAAAAAATGCAAAAAATTGATGGCAGTTTTGGTTGGTGGGGGAATCGGGAAAGTTCGGCTTTTGTAACCGCTTACGTGGTTGAATATTTAAGTCGTGCTCAGAAATTGGGTTTTGATGATCGTGGAATTTTGGGCCGGGCAAAAAATTATTTAATATCGAAAGAGAAAAATTCCACTGACAGTGTTAGCTTGAGTTATGGCCTAAGCTTTTTAGGGGAAAACAAAGAATTATTATTTGATCTAAATAGGGTCGATTTACCTGCTGATATTTTAGCTTTGGCGGTGATGAGTAATATTCGCAACGGCAGAACCAACCCGGAAACCAATGGCTTAAATGTTTTAATTTCCTTGGCTAAAGAGCAAGGAGAAGGAATTTATTGGGATTCAGGAAATAAAGAAACCTTCGGTTCAAACGAAGCTTCAACTGCCCTGGCCGCCCGGGCCTTGATGGTTGCGGGAGCGGATAGAAATTTAGTTACAAAAGCAATCAGATTTTTACTAAGATCAAGGAAGTTTGATTATTGGGCAAATTCTTTTGCTACGGCCCAGATAGTTCAGTTAATTTCTGATTATGCCACTTCAACCAACGAAAGTACACCAGAATATTCCTACAGCGTTTCTTTGGATGGAGAGATTATTAAATCGGGTAAAGTTCAGAGTACTCGGGATATTATTAAAGATATTATTATCTCCGCTTCAAAAATAAAATCCGACGGATCCAATCTTTCCGTTTCCCGGGTAGGTGAAGGCCAGATTTATTCTACGCTACTTGTTGACGAGTGGCACACGGATGAGAATGCCGTCTCTCAAAGCAATGGTTTAACCATTAAAAGGGAATATTTGGATAAGAACGGCGATATTTATAAAACTGTAGGGATAGGTGACGAAGTAACCGTGAGATTGACGGTTTCCGGACTTTCGTCCCCCGAATATTATGGTGTTTTAACCGACGAGCTGCCGGCCGGATTAATTCCGATAAATGACAGTTTTCTTAACGAACAATATCCCCAATCAAGGAGTTGGTATGCTTATTATGATATGGATACCCAGGTGACAAAAAACGGTGCAGTTTTAAGCCTTTATCGCGTTGAGCAGGGTTCAAGTGTTTATACGTACCGGGCTCGGGCAGTAGCGGCCGGCAAATTTTTGGTTCCGCCGGCAGAAGCCTCTTTGATGTATTCTCCAGAAATTTGGGGAAGGACCGAAGCTGGCAAATTGGAGATTACCGACGTCGGTTCGGTTTATCCCAAGCCTCTTCTCCCCGGAGAAAAATTAGCCGCTAAAAGTCGTTTTTATCTTTCGACAATTGCGATGGTTTTAATTATTTTCGCCGGCTCAGTTTTGGCCGTTATTCTTAAAAAAAGAAAGCAGCTTCCGCCCCCGCTCCCGCCAACTGCGGTATGAAAAAAAAATTAGTTTTGCTTCTTTCGGCTATTTTATTAGGGTTATCTTTTGTTTTTTTCACTCCGAAATCATCAGAAGCGCCAATGCCGGTAATTGTCGGCGGGATTATCCCTCATCATTTATTGGCAGAGTTTATTATTGATGATTTTTTTGTCCGATTGAAAAAACAAAATCCGGAATCAATTATCCTTATCGGCCCCAATCATGAAGAAAAAGGAGGCAATGTTTTAAGTGCTGAAATTGACTGGGAAACTGAATTCGGCCAATTGAAAAGAGACCAATACTTGATTGATAGGTTAAAGAAGGGTAATTTTCTTAATATTGACGAAAAGATTCTTAAGGAAGAGCATTCGATTATCGATATTCTTCCTTTTATTAAAAAAAACCTGCCTTCGGTTAAAATTACCCCCTTGATATTTAGAGGCGTTTTAAGGCTTTCGGAATTAAAGAAAATCGCGATCAATTTAGCTCAGGAGCTGGACGAAAAAACTATTATTATCGGGTCAGTTGACTTTTCTCACTATTTAAGCGCTCAGGAGGCCAAATTAAAAGACGAAGAAACAATTGAGGCAATTAAAAATTTTGATTTGGAAAGGATATATTCTTTTGGTAATGATCACCTGGATTCACCGGCTTCTTTAATCATTGTCCTTTTGGCCTCGAGAATAAAAGGAAAAGATAATTTGAAAATTTTAAATCACACTAATTCGGGAATAATTACCAAAAACAGCTTTCCGCCAACGACAAGCTATTTCTCCATTACTTTCAATTAATCCTTTTATTATTTCTGAAAAAGCCGCCGAGGACATCACGGAAATCTAAGCCAAAATAGCTTAAGGTCGAAAGAAGGAGAAAGGTGGCGGTCGCTTCGTCAAGGTTGCCGATAAAAGGGAAATTATCCTGAATTATTTCAAAAATACCCATTCCCGGATTAATTAAGTAAACGGCTGAGATAAAGCCAATAAGAGCAACCCAGATTTTTTTTGTTTTCATTTGAACTCCCTATTCATTCATTATATTCTTCATAAGCTTCGGGTGGAAGGAAATAGGATAATTTCCCCTGTCTTTTTTCCGGTTTTTCGTTAATCGCCAAAATTTCTTCCATTTTTTTTGAGGATTCGTCGGAAACAACCGAAACGTGGTGGCCGGAACTGAAAAAATTAGCGTGGTCTTGGGCGCGAAATTCGGCCACCTTTTTCGTAATAAAGTTTTGGCTTTCGGCAGTATAAAGAATTGTTCTACAGGTATGACAGACGACAATTAACTCACTCTTTTCTTCTACTGCCAAAACGGAAACTTTCCCTAAGGGCTTGCCGGTTTCGGTTTCCTTGTTCATTGGTCTTATTATACTTGTAGTTAACAAGACAGGTTGGATTTTAACAGCGAATCTACCAGCTGATCGATTTTGGGAACAAAAACGGTATTGGCCGGCATTGCTCCGCCGCCTTCACGGTAAACAACCCAATTGCTTGGGATAAGGGCTTTGTAACGAATACCGGCTTCGTCGGCGGCCATAATATCTCCCCGAAGATTATCCCCGATAACCAGGGTTTCCGCCGGTTTGATTCCCGGAAAAGAGTTGACTGCCGCCAGCCAGTCTCCGCTGTTTTTAACGCCGTCTTCGTCGGCAACCCAAAAGTGGTTGAAGAATCTTTTTAAATCCAATTCCCGGATTTTTAAATTACTCCAGGTTAAGTTTCCGTGGGTAACCAGGCCCATTTCCGTACCGGTTGTTTTTAACACAGACAAAGTTTCTTCGGCGCCGGGATGAAAATCGGGCACCGTTTTGTAAATTTCCAGCAATATCGGCAATCCTTCTTCAAAAGCGGCGGAAATTTCCTTTTCCCGGCCGGGTTGATAAGCGGCGGCCAGTTTTTTGCCGAGTTCCAGGTATCTGACCGGATTGACAAAATGGGTATAAAAAACATCAATATCCAGCCGGTGAAAAATTTCGGTAAATTGAGTTAACTCATCGGTTGAAAAAGAGAGTCTTTGTCCGACTAAGGCGAAGAAATCACCATATCTTCTGTTAAAGTGGTTGTTGGTATCGATCAAGGTATCATCAAGATCGAACAATATCAGTTTAATTCCCCTTTTATCCAGCCATTTTTTTAAATCTTCCGGCCGGTTTGTCTCAGGAGATATCGCTTCTTTCATTTGGGAGTAATTATAAAGGATATTTTTTAAAAAGCCAGGCGGCATATTTGTCAAAACGGAATTTAGGGATATAATAAAAATATGAATGCCAGTCCCGAGATTCATTCTTCCGGTAGCTTCAAAGAAAAGGAAAAAGATCCGCTTTACTGTTTTCCGAAAGAAACAGCAGTCTGGCCGGATCATTGGGGTAGCGTTTGTTGGATAGTTAAAGAGGAGGAAGGTTTATTGGCAGTAAAAGCCGAAGGAAAATCAATTTCCGGTCTTGGAGGATGGATAGTTGTTGAAAGAAACGCGACCCTTTATCGGGACAATAAATTTAGAGAGTTGGCAGTCGGCAAGTGTTTCGGCGCTTATGCCAACAGCGCTCGTCGGGCAAAAAAAAGAGGATAAAAAGGAAAAGAATCAGATAACAAAAGAGAGAAAACCCAAAAAGGAAACGATAGTTCAAAAATCTTTATTTACTATTCCTTAACCATAATTAAAAATCGCAAATGGCGGAAAGTCTTTTTGAAGGCGTTATCAAAGCCAAAATAATTGAGGTCAGGTTTGCGGTTGCCGGCCGGCTGTCGTTAATTAACCGGAAAAAAGGCGATTCCGTTAAAAAAGGCGAGTTATTGGCTTCTTTGGATAAAAAAATAAGCCAAACCCAATTGGATAAGGAATTGGCGGATTTTGAAAAAGCCCGGGCGGAATTTGAAATCTTCAATATCAAAAAAGGCGAGCCCCAGGACGAAATCGGCAAGTATTTAAAAAAACAAGTCCAGGCGGATTTGGACACGGCGGTTAAGGCGGTTGAATTGGCCAAAGCGCAATTGGACCAACTGGACTTGTTCTCTCCGGCGGAAGGAATTGTTTTGGAAGACAGCAATCTGACGCCGGGGATTTATTTAACGCCGGCATCGTCACCCTTTTCCGTTTTGGATACCGGTTCTTTCTATTTTGAATTTGAAGTCAACCAGGCGGATTTAATTTTTTTCCGGGATCCCAGACAAATAACCGTTAAATTAAGCGGCGTTGAAAAAGTTATTGCCGGCCAAACCCGGCCGGTTATTTCTTCGGCCAAGGGCAAGCTTTCAATTATCGCCGATCTCCAGGACAGAAGCGGCTTGATTTTGGGATTGACGGGAGAAGGTATCGTCGGTTAAGGTTGGAAAGAAAAAGATGAAAAGCACAATTTTACGAAAAAAGATTAAGGCGGAGGGAATAAAATTTTGGGTAAATAACGGCAAAGAAGAAGTCGGCCGGGCCTTTCTTTATCTTTTAAAAAACGATTTACACAGCGAACCTTTCGGATTATTGGAAGACGTTTTTGTTAAGGAAGAAGAGCAGAAAAGAGGAATCGGCACCAAATTGGTTGAGGAAGTAATTAAAGAAGCAAAAAAAAGAAAATGTTACAAATTAATCGCGACCAGCCGCTATTCCCGGCCCCAAGTTCATAAATGGTATAAAAAACTAGGTTTCAAAGACAGGGGAATTGAATTCAGGAAAGATTTTTAAGTAAAATATATACTCCCGGCCGGTTGACCGGATTAAAAGCGCAAGCAAGTCCCGGTTTGTCTTTTAAATGAACCAGGAATGGCAAATTAAATATTTTTCTCCAGTCGCGTTTCCGGTATTTTTCCGACTCTTTTTCCAGAACGGTTAATCCCTGGCTTTCAAATAAATTCTTCCAAAAAGAGACATCCGAACGGTCGCTATTTCTTTTAATATGACCTTCTACTTTTTCAAATCTTGGCTCTGACGGATCGGCAATTACCAAAAAAGCCTTTCCGTTTGGCTTAAGGACTCTTTTTATTTCTTCAACTGCTTTTTTAGCGTCCGGAATATGTTCCAAGACATCGGTGGAAACGATTGCGTCAAAGGATTCATTTTTAAAAGGCAGGCCGGTGACGCTTGCCTGGACCGGTTCAATCGACTGGTTTTTACTTTCTGCCGCCGAGCTAAAAGCCAGATCTATGCCAAAGTAATTTACGGAGATAGGACCGATAACTTTTTGTATTGCTTTACCGAGAAGACCAAGCCCGCTTCCCAATTCCAAAATTTTTTCACCACCCCTGAGATCCAATTCTTTGGCAATATTTTTTGCGGCCAACTCAAATCTTAAAGGAGCCACTTCTTTTCTGATTTCCGCAAGACTGGAAGAAAGTAAAGATATTTTTTGGTCTTTTGCCTTGTATCTATTATATGAATAGGGATATTCTAAAACTCCGGCAGCAGCTTCACTCATTAACTATTGTTATCTAAAGAAAATATTAATTAAATAAAGTTTACCACTTTTAATTTGTGAAAAATTTTAAGAGGGAAAAATACCAAAAGTTGTAAAGCTATATAGTAACGTCTTGCGCTGAGTAAAATCGAAGCGTATAATTGGAAAAATTAACTGCCCAAAAGGCAGTTTTTATGTTGGAAAAATTTAGACAATTCAGATCCGACCTTAGAAGGGAGCGAGATACAGCTGCTGGTGCTTTGATGATTTTTGAAATTCTTCAGGCCAAAAAACAAGTTAAGGCAGAGGAGACCTATGCGACAAGGATTGAGGCGGCCATTATTCTTCGAGAAATTCAATTTGTTTCCCGATTTCCGTTTGATCCGCCAGAAGAGCCGATTGACATAAGACTGGCAAAATTTGCTGAATTTGAAAATAAAGGATACGCGGTTCTTTTGGTGATTAAGCCAGAATGGCTTAGAGAAGTTCTAAGGTCCGGTAACCCAAGGGAAAAGGATTATTTTTACGAGAAACTCAAACTTACTCTTCAAGTTATCGACGAGTTAAGAGGGGAAGGAGATAGAGTTTTAACCGAAGGAGAGATTCAAGGAACAACGAAGGAACAAAGAAAACAAAAATAAAGCTTAGAAATTTTTTATTTTGCTTGTTTCTTTATTCAGTTTCATGAAGGTAGCTTGCTTTCGCAGCACAATTGGACTAATTAGACAAATAGGATAATTGGGGAAGTTGGGGAGGTTGAGGTCAGGAATCAGGAATAAAAAATAAGGAATAAGTCAATTCTTAATCCCCAATTGCTATAATAGAATAAACTGAAAGTCAAAAGGGTTAAAAATTGGTTAATTTTGTTGGGAATTTTACTTCTAGCCTCCGTTGGATTAAATATTTTTCAATTTCAAAAAAATAAAAGCCTTGAGGGGGTTGAGGTTTTGGGAGTGATTGACGGGGATACTTTGGTTTTGGCCGGAAAAGTCAGAATTAGGCTAAGAAGTTTGGACGCGCCGGAATTAAATTATTGCGGCGGACAGGAAGCAAAAGCGGAATTGGAGAGATGGGTTTTAGGCAAGCAAGTCGTCATAAAAGAAAAAATCGTGGATCAAAAAGGCAGACCGATGGCTTTTGTTTACAGCGACGGCGCCTTAATTAATTTAAAAATGTTGGAAAGCGGTTGGGCCAGGTTTCATTCGGATACCAGCTCGGTCAGGGCACAATTAAAAGCGGCCGGCGATCAGGCCAAAAAAGAAGGAAGAGGAATTTATAGCCCCAAATGTTACCAGAAAACCAATCCGGAAAAACCCAAATGCAATATTAAAGGAAATATTGATAAAGTCAGCGGTAAGAAAACCTATTTTTATCCGGGTTGCAGCCAATACGAATTTACCATAATTGAAAAAGATTTAGGTGAAGATTGGTTTTGTACGGAAAAGGAAGCGAGAGAGGCGGGATTTACGAAGGCGGAGACATGCGGAAAACTTGGAAATTAGATATTGGATATTAGGGGGAAGTGGGGGCGGGAAGCGAGAAGAAAGATTAACGGATTAAAAAATTAAAGGATGACGAATGGGGGAAAAGTTTATTGTTAGTTTGATGTCTCGTTTAATGATGAGGAAAAAAGAATTGGGGCGGAAGAGCTAGAAGCGAGGGTAAATATATTGGTTATAAAGCTCCTTGTATTTATTTAAACGTTCCTCGTTAGGACCTTCAACATAAGTAGATTGATTTGGTTTTTGGCCAACAGTCCCGATAAAAAGAGCGCTTAAGAGCATTGATCTTTCCGAATCGATTGCATCTTTCAGGGTTGCGCCCACGCTAGTATTCGGAATATTGTAGTCGGCGGTTCCGCCGTAATCAATAAAATGAAATTCCGGTTGGCCAAATTGGTCCTCGGTTACTAAAAGATTCGGATCGTAAATGTGGCTACCTTCGCCAAGATCTCCGTGCGGATGGCCGGTAAGATCTTCCAACCGGGCCAGAGTTAAAAACAGTTTTTCCGCTTCTCCAACGGAAAGCAGTTTTTTTCTTTCATTTAAAAATTCTCTTAACGACTTGCCCTCAATTAATTTTTGTTCGTAGCCGACTACCTTGCCGCTTTCTTCAACAATTTTCAGGACCGGAGGAAATCCCGGGACCGGCCCTTCTTTTCCTTGGATTTCCAGAATTTTTTTCAAAATTTCAATTTGAGGTTGATGTCCCGGATCTTCGGGGAATTTAAAGATTTTTCTGACGGTTCCCCTTTCCTGATCAAGAGTAACAAAACTTCTGGACGTTTCAATTACTTCTGGTACTTCTTGAGTATAAATTGTTTCTCCCTGTTCTGACATATAGGAATAATTATATTACATCTGAGCAGGGAATAGGAATAAAGAATAAAAAATTAATCCTTCTTCGCCCTCCGAATCGGAGGGCTTCGGAGGTACGGGCGGATTAAAAAATTAAAAGATTAACGGATTAAAATTGCTTTGTTTTTCTCAGTTGGTTTTCAGGTTGGGTATATAATCTGGTTGTATGAGAATCCTTGTCGTTGAAGACGAACACCAAATTGCCAATTCAATTAAAAAAGGTTTGGAATTGGAAGGCTTTGCCGCCGACGTTGCCTATGACGGGATTGAGGGCTTTGATTTGGCGTCAACCGAAGATTACGACGCCATTGTTTTGGATTTGATGCTTCCGGGAATGGAAGGAATGGAAATTTGCCGGAAACTCCGGCAGGAAAAAATCCATACCCCGATTTTAATTTTAACCGCCAAAGGCCAATTGGAAGATAAAGTTAAAGGCCTGAACAGCGGGGCGGACGATTATTTGGTCAAGCCGTTTGCTTTTGAAGAATTACTGGCCCGGATCAGAGCATTAATCCGAAGGCCGAAGGCAGCCAACGGCACAACTTTAGTTGTCGGCGATTTAAGTTTAAACCCCCTGACCTTTACTCTAGAAAGAAGCGGCAAGGAGATAAGATTGTCCAATAAAGAATTCGGTTTGCTGGAATTTTTGATGCGCCATCCGGGACAAATTTTTACCAAAGACCAGATTATCGGTCACGTTTGGAATTACGACGCGGATATTTTACCCAATACGGTTGAAGTATATGTCGGTTATTTGCGAAACAAGATTGACCGGCCGTTTCCCAAGAAAAAGGCGTTGATACATACGGTAAGGGGATTCGGATATAAAATTGGATAATCTCAAATCTTAAATGTTAAATGTTAAATCCAAATGCAAAACCGTAAATCTTTAAAGATTTTAGATTTAAGTTTTGAGTTTTTAGTTTTGAGTTTTTAACCATGTTTAAGTCTGCTCGAGTTAAACTGACCGCTTGGTATTTGCTGATCATTATGACGATCAGTCTTTCTTTCAGTGGCGTAATTTACTACGGAACCAGCAGAGAGATGGAAAGAAGTTTCCGGCGCATAGATTTAAGACACCGCGCCGAAGAGTTGGGAATTCCCCTGCCGCGCTTTTTTTCTTTTCCCGAAGATTTGCCCTTGCGCTTAAGAGAAACGGCTCCCCGTTACTTTTTTGCCGAGGATTTGGCCGAGGCCAGGAAAAGACTGCTTTTAAATTTGGTCGGAATAAACGGAGTCATTTTGGCCGTTTCCGCCTTGGCCGGATATTTTTTGGCGGGCAGGACTTTGGCCCCGATAGAAAATTCCCTGGAAGAGCAAAAAAGATTTGTCGCCGATGCTTCACACGAGTTGAGAACTCCCTTGACCGCCTTAAAAACGACAATGGAAGTTGCCTTAAGGGACAAAAAGATGAATTTAACGGAAGCAAAGAAAATTATTAATGACAATTTACATTCGGTTGACGATTTAAAATCTCTTTCGGACAAACTCTTAAGCCTAACCAGATATCAAAGCAACGGCGGGAGCCTAACCTTTGCGGAAGTGGATATTAGGGAAGTAATAGAAAAAGCAGTTAAGAAGATGGAATCGGTTGCGAAAGAAAAAAAAGTTCGCTTGGGGTTAAAAGTTAAAAGCGAAAATTTAAAAGGAAATGCGGAGAGTTTAGAGGAAATGATGTTGATTTTTTTGGATAATGCGGTGAAGTTTACGCCGAAGGGAGGGAGGGTAACGATAGAGACGGAGGTTAGGGGACAGAAGTTAGAGGTTAGAGTAAAAGACACGGGGGTGGGGATTGCAAAAGAAGATTTGCCGCATATCTTTGACCGGTTTTACCGGGCAGACCAGTCAAGATCCAGACAAAAAGTTGACGGGTTTGGTTTGGGGCTATCTTTGGCCAAAAAGATTATTGAGATTCATAAAGGAACAGTAGGGGTGGAAAGCAAAATGGGAGAAGGGACTAGTTTTAGCATAAAACTGCCAATTGCTCATTATTAGTTACCAATCGCCGGTCACTATTGCTATTTTCTCAGTTTCTTCTCAGTTGATGTCGTTAAAGTAATTAGGATTTCTTAAATTGCTTAATTTATTTTCCGGGTGTATATTGACCGAATGAAAATTTTTGAAACAATAAAAAAACAATTGGCGGACGCTCAAAGATGGTCGGCAAAGACGACGGCCAAGGATAAATTGATTGCCGTCAAGGATTATTTTTTAAAAGCTTCTTTAAAAAAGAAAGCGGTTTTGGTTATCGGTTTTTTGGCTTTGATTTTTTTAATCCGCCAGGCAGCCGGAAGTTCCCAATCGGCAAAAACAACTTACGAAACGGCCAAGGTGGAAAAAGGCACTTTGGTTTCTTCCATTTCCGGATCCGGGACAATTACCTCCGGCAACTACACCAACATTTCCACTAAAGTTTCCGGAAAGGTCGCCCGGGTTTTTGTCACCAACGGCGACAAAGTTGTTAAAGGCCAAAAAATTGCCGAAGTAGTTTTGGACGATTACGCCCGGGAAAGACAAACGGCGGCCTGGGTTGCTTATTTGGAGGCAACGGAAGCGGTTAAAGATGCCCAGACGGCCAAATGGACGGCGGATATCCAGATGTGGCAGGATCGGGAAAGTTTATTGACGGCAATTGAAAAAAATAACAACAATACGGGCAATACCGAAGGCGAAAGGCAGGTTATCATCAAGTCGGTTGATCAGAAAAGAGCGGCTTTCGCTTCCTCGGAATTAAAGTACAAAAACGCGGATAGCGACTTGGCCAACGCGCAAGCAAAAGTTTCCAAGGCCTTAAGGGATTATCAGGAAAATTCGGCCACCATTGTCGCTCCCTCGGCCGGTGTTGTCAGCGATTTGTCTTTGGCTCCCGGATTGGTAGTCAATGCCAGCTCTACCACCAGCTCCACCAGCGGCGCGACCATTGTTTCCGGCCAGGTTGTCGGCAAGATTAATGACACCGAAGGCCAGTTAATCGCCTCGGTCAGTTTAACCGAAATAGACATTATCAAGGTCAAGGCCAACCAGAAAGTAACTTTAACTTTAGACGCTTATCCGGACAAATCCTTTACGGGCAAAGTCTTGGCCGTTAATACCAGCGGCAACATTTCTTCGGGCGTTACTTCTTATCCGGTGACCATTCTTTTGGATCCGGTGACGGCGGAAGTTTATCCCAATATGGCGGCCAGCGTGGAAATTATTACCGAAATAAAAACCGACGTTTTGTTAATTCCTTCTACCGCGGTTCAGACGTTAAACAACCAATCTTTCGTTGAGGTCAAAAAAGACGGTTTGATTAGCTCGGTTCAGATAGAAATCGGCAGCAGCAACGATTCCCAGACGGAAATTATCTCGGGTTTAAACGAAGGCGACGAAGTCATTACGGCCACCATTGATGCCCAGACTTCCAATCAAACGCAATCCGGAGCAAGTTCGCCTTTTAGCGGCATCGGCCGGTCTTCCCAATCGAGACAAAGAGGGAACCAAATCCGCTTCGGCGGCCCGGGTTTTTAACTAACATGGCCAAATCAGTTATCAATATCAGTCGTTTATCCAAGATTTATAAGTCGGACAGTCTTGAATTGAAAGCATTGGACGATATTTCCTTGAATATTAATCAAGGCGAATTTGTGGCGATTATGGGCCCGTCGGGAAGCGGCAAGTCAACCTTGATGCATATTTTGGGCGCCTTGGATTTGCCGACCGGCGGTACCTATTTGCTTAACGGGCAAAATGTCGGCCTTTTATCGGATGATCAATTGGCCGATATCCGCAATAAAGAAATCGGCTTTGTTTTTCAGGCTTATAACCTTTTAGCGCGGACTTCGGCGATAGAGAACGTGATTTTGCCTTTGGATTACGCCGGAGTTCCCGAACCAGAGCAATACGAAAGAGCCCTGGCGATGTTAAAAAAAGTCGGTTTGGCGGACCGGCTCAGCCACCCGCCCAATAAACTTTCCGGCGGCCAACAGCAAAGAGTGGCGATTGCCCGGGCCTTAGTTATGAACCCGTCAATTATTTTGGCCGATGAGCCGACGGGTAATATTGCCTCGGCCCAGGCGGAAGAAATTATGGCGATTTTTGAACAGCTTAACGACGACGGCCACACGATTGTAATGATTACCCACGAGCCGGATATTGCCGAACACGCCCAAAGAATAATTCATTTACTGGACGGTAAAATCGTCAAAGACGGCAACGGTCATAAGCGCCGGATTATTAACGGAAAAGCGAAAGAATGAAAATTACCAAATTGATTAAAAGCGGAATTAAAAACCTGGCCATTAACAAAATGCGGACCGGTTTGGCGGTTCTGGGAATCGTCATCGGTATCGGCAGCGTTATTGCTTTGGTTTCTTTGGGCGAATCAAGCAAAAAAGCGGTTCAATCCTCAATCCAATCCATCGGCTCCAATTTACTGACGGTTTTACCCGGTTTTACTTTTTCCGGTAATGTCCGGGGAGCAATGGGTGGAGCCCAGACTTTAACCAACGAAGACGCCGAAGCCATCAAAACTTCCTCCCGGATAACGACGGTTAAAAGCGTTTCTCCCGAATATTCGGGGAGGGCGCAAATAATTGCCGGCCGGAATAATACCAATACTCAGGTGGTCGGGGTAGAACCGGTCTACGCCCAGGTCAGGAAAATCAGTTTGGAAAAAGGCTCTTTTCTTACTTCCCAACACTTGACCTCTATGGCAAAAGTGGCGGTTTTGGGTCCGGGAGTGGCCGAAGATTTGTTCGGCGAAGGGGTTGACCCGGTGGGCCAAACCATCAGAATCAACGGCAAGAATTTTTTGGTTATCGGTTTGACCAAGTCAAAAGGGGGAATGGGAATGGATAACCAGGACGACCGGATTATTGTTCCTTTAACCACCGCGCAAAAACAGTTATTCGGAGTCAAATACCTTTCCTCAATTGCTTTAGAGGCAAAAAGCGAAGCGGTAATGACACAGGCCCAAAATGAGGTCGGTTATCTTTTGTTATCCAGGCATAAATTAACCGCGGTTGAAGATGCGGATTTTCGGATTATGTCCCAGGAAGATATTTTGCAGGCCGCTTCCGCCGTAACCGGCACTTTTACCACTCTTTTAACGGGAATTGCCGCCATTTCTCTTTTGGTCGGCGGAATCGGGATTATGAATATTATGTTGATGTCGGTAACGGAAAGAACCCGGGAAATCGGTTTAAGAAAAGCCTTGGGCGCCAAAAAGAAAACCATTGTTTATCAGTTTCTAACCGAATCAATTATTCTGACTTTTACCGGCGGCCTAATCGGGATTGTTTTGGGAATCGGCGGTTATTATCTCTACGCCCGGGCCAATAACGCCGTTTTCAGCTTAAGTTTTTCCTCGGTTTTTTTGGCCTTTTTTGTTTCCGCCGGAATCGGCGTTTTGTTCGGTTGGTATCCGGCGCGCAAAGCCGCCAGTCTCCAGCCGATTGAAGCTCTGCGTTATGAATAGGGCGAAAATCCTGTTAAAAAATTAACGAATTAACGAATTATGATTGTTAGAAAGGTGGTGATTTAAATGAAAAAGAACAATGTTTTAACTATTATTTTAGTGGCGGCGGCAATGGCAGGAGCCGGTTTTTTTGCCGGGGTTAAATACCAGCAGCTAAAGCGGCCGGCGGGTTTTAGACAATTTGCCGGTGGTCGATTCGGAAACGGCCAGGGAATGAGAAATGTTCCAAAGCAAGGAAACGCCAATTTTTCCGGCGGCAGGCAGAATTTCCGGCCGATTAACGGCAAAATTACGGGAGCAGACGAAAAATCAATTACGGTTAAAGCGGCGGACGGCAGCAGCAAGATTGTTATCTATTCGGAAACAACCAAGATTAACAAAACTACCGAAGCAACCAAGGAAGATTTGAAAGTCGGCGAGTCGGTAATGGTTGTCGGGACCGAAGGAACGGACGGAACCATCACGGCACAAGTTATTTCGGTTGGACAGGAGATGGGAGTAAGGAGATTAACGGATTAAGAAATTAATTCCCCTTCGCCCCTTCAGGGCTCCGGAGGGACAGGCGGATTAAAAAAATTAAAAGATTAAAAATTAACGGATTAGAGATTAGAGGGAAGTGGGGACGGAAAACGGGAAGTGGGACGAGAAGTGAGAAACGGGTCGGAAAGTGAGAAATGAGAAGAACCGATGGACTTTTACTCTAACCCCTACTCTCTTTTGCTCTTTGTGCTTTGAAAAAGGACCCTCGGTTTGCCGGGGACAAAGTGGTGGTCGGGGCAACGGGCGGTATAACTTTCCTCGCCGCCGACCAGGATAATCGGGTCATCAAAATTGGCCGGTTGGCCGTTAATTAACCTTTGGGTTCTAGTGGCCGGCCGGCCGCAGATCTTGCCGTCCTGTTCAAATTTACAGATCGCCTGGAGCCGGGTAATCTGATCGGCCAGGGTCAACAAAACCGGCATTTGACCGAAAGGCTCGCCGCGGAAGTCGGTCGGCAGACCGGCGACAATAACCTGGATATTCTTTGCCAAAAGAGTTTTGACTACCGGAACAATATTTTCGTTGAAGAATTGAACTTCGTCAACGGCAACAAATTTGGTATCCGGTTTAAGAAAGCCAAAAAGTTCCTCGGGTTTTTCTATCGGCAGGCCGGTTGCCGGCAACTCAATATGGCATTCAAATCCGTTATCGCTTTGGGGATGGACGACGATTTTATCCGGTTTGCCGTAGCGTTGGTCAATGGAAGCTTTAAAAGCCTGGCCTTTTAGGGAAGCGTGGCGGTTTAAATCAAATAAACGGACCAGCTCCGTGCTTTTTCCGGCAAACATACAGCCGGCGATGACTGTTAATTTTTCGGCCATTTCAAAAATATCATAACAAAGAAATTAAGGGTTTCAAGTAGGAATTTTCTTTTGCTTCCTTTTTCATCTTTTTTCTGATATAATACTTATGGACTTTTTATTAAAACAATTTTTCTGCTCGATTTTGAATCTGCCCCTTGTTCTTTCAAACTTTGGCGGCAAGTCCTCAGAAAATATCGTTCCGGAAATGAGGAAAATAATATGGGAAACAAATTATTCGTCGGCAGTTTATCTTATTCAACTACGAATTCGCAACTGGAAGAACATTTTTCTTCAGTCGGCAAAGTGGTTTCGGCAAAAGTCATTATTGATAAATATTCCGGACAAGGAAAAGGATTCAGTTTTGTGGAAACGGGAAGCGACGAAGATGCCAAAAAGGCAATTGAAAAATTAAACGGCAGTATTTTAAACGAAAGAAGCATTATTGTTAATGAAGCCAGACCTCAGGTTGACCGCGGATTTAACGATCGAGGCAATTTCGGTAAGAAACGCTGGTAAACCGGGTCAAAAAAATATGACGCAAAATCTTTGTTCAAGATGCGGCAAGCCGCGAATCGTTGCCAAAGCTTGGAAGGAAAAAGTCATCTGTGAAGGAAAGGTTACTTACGTTGAATATACCCAGATGGTTTGTCCGGACAAGGAGTGCCAATTGGCCTTGGAAAAACAACTGCAAGCCCAATTGGTCAACCGGCAAAGGATTGAAAAGAATAAGTTGGAACGGGATTTGGCTCATAAACAAAAGATGGTTGATTTAAGGTTGGGGAAGAAGAAATAAGGCAAGACAGGTAAAAGAAATCTACCTTCGCTCTCATCTTTTACCCTCTAATAAAAATTTTGTCACCAAACTATTGAATTGTTTGGTATGGGAGGAAACCAGGGCGTGGTTGGCGCCGCTAATAATTTTCAGGGTCAGATTTTTCTTTTCCCGACAGAATTTGGCAATCTCCTTTTTCTTGGTCATCAGATCTTTACTTCCCAAAATAAAAAGAGTTTCGGTTTCAACGCCGCCGACAATATTTTTAATATCAATTTCAAAAAGGTTGGCCAGAATTCCCCAAAAAACCCGGGGATCAAAATTTATTTTGCTTACCCTTAAAGTTTCCTGGTGAAACAAATCCCAAAAGCCCCGGTAGCCGCCGAAATAAGCGGCGATTCCCCGCCAGAGATTAAAACGGACAAAAGCTTTGGCTGTCCGGCCGGCCAAACGGGAGCGTCTGAGCAAAAAGAAAAAGGGGCCAAAAGTTTTTCTAAATTTATTGCCAAAAACCCGCAGAGGCGGAGAAACGGCAATCAACTTGCGGACCCGCCGGGGATATTTTTGGGCAAACTGCAAAACAATAATCGCGCCGAGGCATTCGCCCAGCAGGTCAACTTCTTTCAGGTTCAACTTTATAAAAAGCGCTTCCAAAAGATCAAGGAATTGATCAATGGTCGTAACCGGTTTTTTTCCGCCGACGGAATAGTAACCGGGGATATCAATTGTTATTACCCGGTAAGATTTTCCCTCCGGCAAGGAGGAGAGAAAATATTTGGCGTAGCTATGGCGGGTATGAATCAGCACCAAAGGAAAGCCGGAGCCGGAAGATTGGTATTCAGCTTGATAACCATTGATGTTTAAAACATATTTTTCAACCTGAACGGACATAATGTTTTGGATTAAAACTAGAAATTTGATATTAAATATCAAAAAAAGAAAAAAATCTTTTTCTTTTCTCCCTATATCTATTATCCAATATCTAGTATCTTACCAGTTCCAAACTTTCTTGACTAATCGGACCGCTTTTGATAAGATGAAAAAGTTTTAAGTTAATTGTGAACGAAGAGGCGGAGTTAAACCGCCTTTTGTTTTAAGAAGGGAAAAAATGAGAAGTTTAAAATCTGCCCGAAGTGAATTTTCTTTAGCCTTAACTCAAGTGGCGACCGAGCGGGGCATCGCGCCGGAGATGGTTTTGGAATCAATCAAGGCAGCCATTGTGGCGGCCTATAAAAAAGACGCCAAGGAAACGGGTGAGCTTAAGGAAGATTGGGATTACGGCGTAGAAATTGATCCGGGAACGGGCGAGTCAACCGTTTTCGGTTGGCCCTTGGAAAAGGAAGACAAGAAAGTTGTTGTTACCCCTCCGGGCTTCGGCCGGATTGCGGCGGTTACCGCCAAACAGGTAATCAAACAAAAATTACGGGAAGCGGAAAAAGGCGTCATTATTGACGAATATTCCCGCAGAATCGGCAGTCTGGTTACCGGCATGATCTTGCGTTTTGACGGAGCGAATATTGTTGTTGATATCGGCCGGGCCGAAGCGGTGATGCCGCCCCAGGAACAGGTTAAACAGGAAGGCTTGCGGATTAACGAGAAGATGAGTTTTTATCTGGAAGGTATCCGCGAGTCGGCCAAGGGCAAGGATATTGTTGTTTCCCGCGCCAATCCGGGATTGGTAGAGGGACTTTTCAAAAGGGAAGTTCCCGAAGTCGCTTCCGGTGCCGTGGAAATTAAAGCGATTGCCCGCGAACCGGGCAGCCGGTCAAAGGTGGCGGTTGTTTCCACTCAGGCCGGAGTTGATCCGGTCGGTTCCTGCGTTGGTCAGAAAGGCGTCCGTGTTCAGGCCGTTATAGAAGAATTAAACGGCGAGAAAATTGACATCATTCCTTACAGCGAAGAAATGGATAAATATATTGCCTCGGCTTTGGCGCCGGCAGAGAATTTGGAAGTCAAGATTGAGGAAGATAAAAAAAGAGCCGTTGTTTTTGCTCCCCAGGATCAGCTTTCTTTAGCTATCGGCAAAGAAGGCCAGAATGCCCGTCTGGCGGCAAAATTGACCGAATATAAAATTGATATTAAAGGGGAGGAAGAAAAAGAAGAAGAGCCGATTGAAGAGAAGAAACCAAAAACAAAAAGAGCCAAAAAAGCCAAAAAAGAGTAAGAGGATTATCGATAATTAACTTCCAAATCGCGTTGGTAGATAAAGGAGAAAGATGCCACAAGTAAGACCACCAATTGTTACCATTATGGGCCATGTTGATCACGGCAAGACCAGTATTTTGGACAAAATCCGGCAGTCGGACGTTGCTTCCAAAGAGGTTGGCGCAATCACCCAAGCAATTGGCGCCTATCAAATTACCTGGAAAAATAAAAAAATCACTTTTTTGGATACGCCCGGGCATGAAGCTTTTTTAAAGATGCGCTCCCGCGGCGCTCAGATTGCCGACTTGGTCGTTTTGGTGATTGCCGCCAATGACGGCGTGATGCCCCAAACCAAAGAATCAATAAAAATTATTCAGGAATCAAAAACTCCTTTTTTGATCGCCGTTAACAAAATAGATTTGCCGGAAGCTTCTTTGGATAAAATCAAAGGTCAGTTGGCGGAGATGGAAATTTTAGTGGAAGGCTACGGCGGTAATATTGTCACGGTTCCGGTTTCGGCCAAAACCGGCGCGGGAATTGAACAGCTTTTGGAGATGATTTTATTGACGGCGGAGATGGAGGAATTGAAAGCCGATCCGCAAGGAGAATTGGAAGCGGACATTGTTGAGGCCAAGAAAGACCAGTCGTGCGGTCCTTTAGTCACTTTAATTATCAAAAACGGGACTTTAAAAAAAGGCGATTTGCTTATGGCCCAAGGAGTTTACGGCAAGGCCAAACTAATCCGCGACGACAAGGGCAAATCAATTGACGAAGCGGTTTTAAGCCAGCCGGTTGAAGTTTTGGGTTTTGAAGGTTTACCTCCGGTTGGCGCCAAGGTTAAATTAGCTAAAGGCGAAACCGTTACGGCTACACCCAAGGCCTCGATCCAACCGACCAAAGAGCTAAGCGAAGAGGAAAAAGCAAAAAGATTAAGAATAATTTTAAAAGCCGATTCGGAAGGCTCTTTGGAAGCAATTTTCGGCTCTCTTCCTTCCGAGGTGGAAATTATCAGCTCGGGCGTTGGCGAAATAAACGAATCGGATATTTTATTGGCCAAATCCTGCGGCGCAAAAATTTTCGGCTTTAATCTTCGTTTGTCCGGTTCGGTTAAAAGATTAGCCGAAGAAGAAAAAATAAAAATTTTCACTTTTCAGATAATTTATGATTTGCTTAAACAATTGGAAGAGATGATTTTAAAAATTATGGAGCCGACAATTGATCGGAATGTCTTGGGCAAGGCGGAAATTATCGCCGAATTTGAAGCCAAAGACGCGAAAGTTGCCGGAGCCAAGGTTGTTTCCGGCCGGATCAACCGGACCGATAAGGTTTGCTTGGAGCGGGCGGGCCAGATTATCGGCGAAACAAAATTAAAATCTCTTAAACACCAGACCCGGGATATTAACCAGGCGGATAACGGAACGGAATTCGGCGCTATTTTTGATCCGGCGGTTAAATTCCAAAAAGGCGATTTGATCATTGCCTGGCAATAAATTGCTTCGTTTGCTTTTTTCTTCAGGAAGTATATAATATGGGTCGTTATTTGAAAATCATTTAGGTTAGAGTAAGGAAGATATTGGGATAAGAAATAATAAAGTAAAAGAATTTGAACTTTACACTTTGTTTTTGAACGATTAAACAATTAAATCATGAATAAAAATTATCCGATAAGCGAACTACAAAATTTAATTGAACAGGCGGCGGCCGTCCAGATTGTTTTGGCGGCCAATCCCCGCTTCGATAGCGTTGCCGCGGCTTTGGCCTTTAAGTTGGCCTTGCAAAAAAGAGGCAAGCCGGTCAATGTTATCGCCGCTTCGGCGATGACGGTTGAATTTAACCGGTTGGTTGGGGTTGAGACTATTGGCCAAAAAAACGAGAGCGGCAGTAATTTGGTCATCTCTTTAAACTACCCCTTGGACCAAATTGAAAAAGTCAGTTATAACGACGAAGGCGGGCATTTGAATTTGGTGGTTGAGCCGAAAGCCGGCGCCCCCCGCGTAGAAAGAAATCAGGCGGAATTTTCCTATCAGGGCGGTCAGTCGGGCTTGACTTTTATTATCGGAGCCAACAACAATTCCGATTTCGGATCTCTGAATAAGGAATTAAATTTTAACGAAGCGGTTTTTATCGGTCAGACTCAGGTCGGTTCCGCCGTTGGCCGTTTAAACATTATTGATCAACAGGCTTCTTCCAATTGCGAGATAATGACGGCTTTGATTTCCGATTTGGGCTGGATGGCGGATGAAGATATTGCCGGCAATTTACTGCTGGGATTGGAAAACGCGACCCGGAATTTTTCCGGTGAAGCAAGCGCGGATGCTTTTGAAGCGGCGGCAATTTGCTTGCGCTGGGGAGCAAAAAGAGCGGCTTCCTTTGCCAACCGCGAAACCCAAGGAAGAACTTTTACTCCCAATAGGCCGCAGAGTAATTTCCGGCCGCAACCGGCAAAAACATTTGATAATAGGACTAATAAGCCGGCCGCAACCGGCAATCCGGCGACGCCGGCTTCTCCAGATTGGCTTGAACCCAAAGTTTATAAAAGCTCGGAAATATAAAAAATTAAAGGATTACGGATTAAAAGATTAAAAAAAGCGAAACTTCTTCCTCTAACCGCTAATAGCCAATTCATAATCCCTAATTGCTTCTTGGAGAAAGTTTTTGTATAATAGCTAAATAATATGGCATTAAAAACAGACGAAAAAAAGAAAATTATTGAAAAATACGCTCAAGTTAAGGGCGACACCGGTTCGCCGGAAGTTCAGATTGCCCTTTCCACGGAGAAAATTAATCGCTTGACCGGCCACTTAAAGGAAAACCGCAAAGATGTTCATTCCCGCCGGGGTCTTCTTTCTTTGGTCTCCAAGCGGAAAAGATTATTAAATTATCTTCTTCAGAAAGATGAAGGTCGTTATCGCAGGATTGTTCAGGACCTCGGGCTTTCCGGATAAACTTAATGGCAATTATCAGTAAATCCGCCGAAATCGGCGGTAAAAAACTTACTTTGGAGATTGGTCGATTTGCTCCCCAGGCAACCGCGGCGGTTCTTGGATCTTATGGCGAAACGATGGTCTTGGTGACGGTTGTTGAAGCCCAGCCAAGAGAAGATCTCGGTTATTTTCCTTTAACGGTTGATTATATTGAAAGGCTTTATGCCGGCGGCCGGATTAAAGGTTCCCGCTGGGTTAAAAGAGAAGGTAGGCCTTCGGACGAAGGAATTTTATTAAGCCGTTTGGTTGACCGCTCGGTCAGACCTCTTTTTCCTTCCGGATACGCCAACGAATTACAAATCGTGATTACGGTTTTGTCCGTTGATTTGGAAAACGATCCGGATATTGTTTCGGTAATAACCACTTCGGCGGCCTTGGCTTTAGCCGGCGTTCCCTGGAAGGGACCGGTCGGCACGGTCAGGGTTGCTTTAAAAGAAAAGATTCCTTTTATCAATCCGACGAATACGGAAAGGGAATTTTCCGATTTGGATTTGGTTGTTTCGGCGACTAAAGAGAAAGTTTTAATGCTTGAAGCGGGCGGAAAAGAAGTTCCCGAAGATTTGGTTTTGGCCGCTATCGCTGCCGGGAAAAAGGAAACGGAAAAGATTATTGATTTGATTTTGGATTTACAAAAAGAAGCCGGCGTTTCCACCCGGGAAATTATTGTTGCCCCCGAAGATAAAGAATTTAAGGCTCAGGTTAAAAAAATCGTTACTCCGGAAAGGATCAAAGAAATTATTCAAAAGAACGCCAAGGGCAAAGAAGGCGGCAACCAGATAGAAATTTTGGTTAACGAAGCGGTTGAGACCTTAGGCGAGGAAAGAAAGAAAGAAATCAGGAGCCTGGTGGACAAGTTGTATAAAGAGCAGGTCAGAGAGATGATTTTAAGCGGGGAAAGACCGGACGGCCGGAAAGTTGATGAAGTGAGAAAAATTGAAGTCGAGGTCGGTCTTTTGCCCAGGACACACGGAAGCGCGATGTTCCGGCGGGGCCAAACCCAAGTCCTTTCCGTAACGACTTTGGGAACTCCTTCCTTACACCAATTGATCGAATCGGCGGAAGGTGAAGAAGTTAAAAGATACATTCACCATTATTCAATGCCTCCTTACTCGGTTGGCGAAACCGGCCGGATCGGTACTCCTTCCCGAAGGGAAATCGGTCACGGCGCTTTGGCGGAAAGAGCGGTTGAACAGGTTGTCCCGATGAACGACAAATTTCCATATACAATCAGGGTAGTTTCCGAAGTTTTGTCGTCCAACGGCTCGACCTCGATGGCTTCCACTTGCGGTTCAACTTTATCGTTGATGGACGCCGGCGTTCCTATTAAAAATCCGGTTTCCGGTATTGCCATGGGTTTGGTTACCGGCAAAGACAAAGAAGTTATTTTAACGGATATTGCCGGGATTGAAGATTTTAACGGCGATATGGATTTCAAGGTAGCCGGCACGAAAAACGGAATTACCGCAATTCAATTGGACGTAAAAATTGACGGATTAACCCCGAAATTGATTGAGGAAACTTTCGCCAAAGCAAAAATCGGCCGGGAATTCATTTTGGAAAAGATGCTGGCGGTTTTGGCTTCTCCGAGAGAAAAAATTTCCCGGTTTGCGCCGCGGGTTTCGGTCATGCATATTGAACCGGAGAAAATCGGCGAAGTCATCGGTCCGGGCGGCCGGGTAATCCGCAAGATGATGGAGCAAACCAATACCCAGATTGATATTGACGATGACGGCACGGTCAGCGTTTCCGGAGTTGATGACCAATCGGTCGGGGCGGTTATTTCCCAGATTGAAGGAATTACCCGCGAAATTAAAGCCGGAGATGTTTTTGAAGGAACGGTGAAAAGAATTCAGCCGTTCGGGGCTTTTGTTGAAGTTTTACCGGGCAGAGAAGGATTGGTTCATGTTTCCCAAATGAGCACGGAATTTGTTTCCGATCCCAATAAAATTGTTTCTTTGGGCCAGCAGGTAAAAGTCCGGGTTTCGGAAATTGACGAGCAACACCGGATAAATCTTTCCATGCTTTTCGGCGAGGATGCCAATAAAGCACCCAGACGCAATAACAATACCGAAGGTTTTCGGCCCAAAGGCTTTTTTCCCGCTACCAGAACCGGTTTTCGTTCCAGCAGCAGACCGGGTTTTGACCGATCCCGCAATTCCCGTTAAGGGTCTAATTTAAAATTCTTCCGGAAAGTTGTGATAAGATTAATTTATGGATAATCCAGTCGATTCTTCTTCTGAAATTACCAAATTGGAAGAAAAAATTAAAGCTACGATTTTACCTCCGGAGTTAAAAGAAAAGGCCGACGAGATGATTAAAGGGGTTGGCCGGCTAAGCGGCCAGGCCGGTTATTCTTTGGAATACGAGCAGGTCAGCCGTTATTTGGATTGGATTGGCAGTCTCCCCTGGACCAAAAGAAGTGACGATATTTTGGATTTAGATCACGCCCGGAAAATTTTAGACAAGAACCATTACGGCCTGGAAGAAATAAAAAACCGGATTTTGGAATACCTGGCGGTTTTAAAGTTAAAATCGGGTTCTTCCCAAACAGCGGAAAGCGTGCCGGCCAAACAAAAATTAATGAGAGCGCCGATTCTTTGTTTTGTCGGCTTGGTCGGAACAGGGAAAACAACCATTGCCTATTCTATTGCCGAAGCGATGGGCAGGAAATTTGTCCGGATTCCTTTTGGCGGTATCGGCGATGCTTTATATTTACGCGGCCAATCAAGAGCTTATCCGGAAGCGGAGCCCGGTCAGATTATTAAAGCCATTCGCCAGGCGGGAACCAAAAACCCGGTCGTATTATTGGATGAAATTGATCGGGTGGTGGAAGCGAGCCGGACAACTATCATGGGCGTTTTGGTGGAACTTTTGGATCCGGAACAGAATGCGGCTTTTACCGATCATTTTTTGGATTATCCTTTTGATCTTTCGGAAGTTCTCTTTATCGCGACATGTAATAATTTGGGTAATATTTCCACGGCGGTTTTGGATCGGCTTGAGCCGATGCAGATGCCTTCCTACACGGACGAACAAAAAATAATGATCGGCAAGAGTTTTGTTTTACCCCGAATGATACAGGAAAGCGGATTAAGCAAAGACGCCTTGGAGATTGAAGAATCTCTTTGGCCGAAAATTGTCCGGCCTTTGGGTTATGATGCCGGCATCAGGACTTTGGAAAGAACCATTAACGGTATTTGCCGAAAAGTGGCGAAGTTGATTGTTGAAGGGAAAGGAAGCAAATTCAGATTAACCCAAGACAACATTAAAGAATTTTTACCGGGATGGTAGAGAAATAGAGAACAGAGAACAGAGCAAGAGCAGATTTTTACTTTTACTCTTTTACTCTAACCTCTTTTACTCTTAGAGTTGTAGATTATGGGAGAGATGGAAATCAGTCTGGCGGAAATTGCCCAACGGGTGGCAAATTGTCAAAAGTGCCCCCTTTATAAAAACACGACCAAACCGGTTCCGGGAGAAGGAAATCCGAAAGCGGAAGTGATGTTTATCGGCGAAGCGCCGGGTTTTAACGAAGATCAACAAGGCCGGCCTTTTGTCGGCCGGGCGGGCAAGCTTTTGGACGAGCTGCTTTCGTCAATAAAAGTGGCAAGAAGCGATGTTTTTATCGCCAATGTTGTTAAACACCGGCCGCCGGAAAACCGCGAACCGCTCCCAACGGAAATTGAAGCCTGCCGGGAATATTTGGACAGACAAATAGAAATTATCCAACCGAAAATAATTGTTACTTTGGGCCGCTTTTCTTTGGAAAAGTTTATCCCGGGAGTAAAAATTTCCCAAGTTCATGGTCTGGCCCGTTTCGTTGAGATTAACGGAAGAAAAATAATTATCTTGCCGATGTTTCATCCGGCGGCGGCTTTAAGAGGCGCCGGGGTAATGAATATGCTCCGCCAGGATTTTTTAAAAATTCCTCAGTTTTTAGATAACCAGGAAAAAGTTCCGCTGGAAAATTCGGCGACAAAAGAGGAAAATACTAAAGATAACGGTTCACAGCTGACGTTGATTTAATTATTAGAAAATTTAAAAGATCAACGGATTAACGAATTAAAATATTAAAAAATTAAAAGATAGAGTAAGAGTAGCAGGGTTTAAACGAGGTATTTTGCACGATGAACTGTTTAACAAATACTTATGAAAAACGAAAATAATAATTTTTCCAAGTTAAATAAATTAGATAAGCCCCAAGGAAATAATTCATTAAAAATAATTTCCCTGGGCGGGTTTGCCAGTGTTACCGCCAATATGTTTGTTTACGAAACCAGCCGGGATATTTTAATTGTGGATTGCGGTGTCGGTTTCCCCGAAGAGGAGATGATGGGTGTTGATTTGGTTATCCCGGATATCTCTTACCTTAATGATAAAAAAGAGAAAATCAGGGCGGTTATTTTGTCCCATGGTCACGATGACCATATCGGCGGCCTTCCCTATATTTTGCCCCAACTGCCAAAAAATCTTCCGGTTTATGCTCCCAAATGGGCGCTGGCTTTATCCCAGATGAAATTGGAAGAATTCGGAATTTTTGCCAACCTTAATGAAATTGACCAAAAAACCAGTTTAACCTTGGGAGATTTCAGGTTGGAATTTGTTAAAGTAACCCATTCAATCCCCGATACCTATCATATTCTCTTGAAAACTCCGATTGGAAACTTTTATCACGCTCCGGATTTTAAACTTGATTTGATTCCGGTTTTGGGCCAGCCGGCCGACCAGGTTAGGATTCAAGAGCTGGGGAGACAGGGAATCACTTGCTTGTTGTCAGACAGTTTAGGCGCGGAAAGACCGGGTTTTACTCCGGCGGAAGCGAAGTTGATTGAGATGTTTGAATCGGAGATAAAAACTTGTTCGGGTAATTTTTTTGTAACCACAATTTCTTCCAATATTTCTCGCTTGAAGCAAGCAATTGACGTTTCCGTCCGCCACGGAAGAAAAGTTGTTCCGGTTGGTCGTTCTATCGAAAAAAATTTGGAGTTAGCGGATAAGTTGAAATACTTGGCTTTACCGAAAGAGGTAATGTTGACCAAAAAACAGGTTAAAGATATTCCCCAAGGCAAATTAACTTATTTGGTTGCCGGCAGTCAGGGGCAAATTGGTTCGGCCCTAGATCGGATTGTCGCCGGAGAAGTGGATTCGGTCAAAATTAAGAAGGGCGACAAGGTTATTTTTTCCACCGATTATATTCCCGGCAACGAAACGGCGATTCGTCGTTTAATTGATAATATTTACAGATTGGGAGCAGAAGTAGTCTATTCCGATATTCATGATCATATCCACGTTTCCGGTCATGGATCCCAAGGTGATTTGGGAAAGTTGATGGAATTAATAAAACCGAAATATTTTTTGCCCATAGGCGGCAACTACCGGAATTTGGTTAACTATAAAAAATTAGCAATAAGCCGAGGTTTTAAGGAAAACCAAGTTATTTTGGCTGACGGCGGTATGGTAGTTGAGTTTTTTAGTGACGGCAGCGTTAAAACCAATAAAAAAATTGAGACCCGCCAGGTGATGGTTGACGCTTTGGGGGTCGGGGATGTCGGCAATGTTGTTTTAAGGGATCGGAAAATTCTTTCGGAAGAAGGAATTGTGGTTATCGTCTTGCCGATTGACCAATCTTCCCATACTCTTGACGGCGAACCGGAAATTGTTACCCGGGGATTTATTTACATCAAAGAAAATCTGGAATTTCTAAAGCAAACAAAGAAATTCACCAGCCAGGTGATTGAAAAAACCAAAGGCAAAAGGATGGATTACCGTTTTGTCAGGAATAAAGTTCAGGAAGAGTTGGAAGAGTTTTTCTTCAAATCCACCGGCCGCAGACCGATGGTTTTACCGGTTGTGGTTGAAGTGTAAATTGGCCAAATTTTACTTAGGAAGTTTCTCTGAAAGATCAATAATCGTATGCATCAAAGAATCAACCGTAATTATAGGATGATATTGTTTTTGAGCTTTTTCTCCCCATTTGGACCATCCGTTTATATCTAAATTTCCGCGGGAATCGGTTCCTTGCATAATGTAAAAAACCAAATCGTGTACCAAGCTTTGATAAACGTCATCCGGGGATATTCTCCGATCTTCCCGGTTTGCCAGAAAAACGGAAAGCACCAGTTCGTCTTTTAAAAGCCTTTTTACTTGGCGAACCGTGGCAAGATTTCCCGGTCCTTCCAGGTACGGATTAGGGTTGCGATAGGCGCCAAATTTTAAAGCTTCTTCTTGTTGGTCAAAAAGCTGAACTTTAACGCCCGCCCTTTCCAATGAATTTACAATTCTCAGAACATCTTCTTCGGTTATTTTTTGGGAATTCCTCAATGCTCCCATATAAAGATTTATTGCCTCACAAAACGGAGGAAACCTGGAAAAGTTTTTAATAAGATAATCCAAATCTTTTACCGCTGTTCTATGGGCTACTTTTAGACCGGGTTCGATTTGATTATAGTCAAAATTATTTTGGAAGTTGTTGCGAAATATCTCTAAAGTAGCCGGGGACAATTGTTGCGAGAAAGAAGGCGAATTGAATTCAGACCCGGAAGATCGTCCGGTTCGTTCTATCGCCTTGTGCATCTTGAAAAGCTCTTCACGGGCGGAAATTTCTTGAGTTTCAGGTGAATCAATCATCTAAATAATTTAAGAATTAAGAAAAATTATATGCTAAAATAGCGATATGCGCTACAGTCAACTTTTTGGCAAAACCTTAAAAGCCGTTCCGGCCGAAGCCGAGGCAATCAGCCACCAATTATTAATTAAAGCAGGTTTTATTGACCAGGCATTGACTTCCGGCGTTTATACTTATTTGCCTTTGGGCTGGCGGGTTTTTAAAAAGATTGAGCAGATTATCAAGGAAGAGATAAACGCTATCGGCGGCCAGGAATTATTTATGCCGACTTTGCAGCCCAAAGATCTTTGGCTCAGATCCGACCGCTGGGACCATATTGACCCTCCCCTTTTTAAATTGAAAGACCGCCACGAAAAAGAGTTGGCGATGGCACCGACCCACGAAGAAGTGATTACCGATCTAGTCGCCCGGTTTGTTCATTCCTACAAAGACCTGCCTTTGGCTTTATACCATATTCAAAACAAGTTTAGAAATGAGATGCGTTCCACCGGCGGACTTTTAAGAGTCAGGGAATTTTTTATGAAAGATTTATATTCTTTTCATTCGAGCTCCGAAGATCTGGATCGATATTACGAAAAAGTTTTAAACGCTTATAAAAATATTTTCCGGCGCTGCGGTTTTGAGGTCAAAGTAGTTGAAGCCGTTTCCGGCACCATCGGCGGTAGTTTTTCCCACGAATTTATGATGGTTTGCCCGACCGGCGAAGACACGGTGATTGCTTGTACCAAGTGCGATTGGGCGGCTAATATTGAGAAAACGGAAACCCAAGCTTGTCCGTTATGCGGTCAACCGACCAAAAAGGTCAGAAGTATTGAAAACGGCCACATTTTCAAATTGGGAAGTAAATACGCGGAAAAACTGGGAGCCTATTTTACGGACAAAGACGGAACGAAAAAAGTGATCTACGGCGGTTGTTACGGAATCGGTTTGGGCCGGTTATTGGCAACGACGGTTGAAGCGCACCATGATGAAAAAGGTATTGTCTGGCCAAAATCGGTTGCGCCGTATCAAGTACAACTGATATCTCTTAGCAATCAACAGCCAGCAGTCAGCAAATTTGCGGAGAATATCTACGAGAAACTGGAAAAGGCGGGAGTTGAAGTGCTTTATGACGATCGGGAAGGGGTCTCGGCCGGGGAAAAATTTGCCGATGCCGATTTAATCGGAATTCCGGTTAGGCTGGTAGTTAGTGAAAAGACAGATAACAAAGTTGAATGGAAAGAAAGAAAGAGTCAGGAAGTTAAATTAATTACCCCAGAAGAAGTTGCTGAAAGATTAACTGAAGAAAAGTAAATAGGCCTGAGATGATTGTTGTGCTATACTTTTAATATGGCCAGATCCAGGAACAAAGGTTTTTCCAAAATTCTCAGGCGCTCCTTTCGCTTAAAGATCAAGAAAAGATCAATTTACTCGATTGCTACCTTGATTTTTTTAGGGATAACGATTTTTATTGTTCTTTCTTTCTTTCGCCAGGGAATTTGGCTTATCAGGTTCAACGATTTGTTAAATTATGTCTTCGGTTGGGGAATTTATTTTTTGCCTTTTTTCTTTTTGTCTTCGGCTTTGTTGTTGACAAAATTCCGGACGCCGATCGGCCAGCCGAATGTTTTAATCGGCGGCTTGCTTTTGTTTCTTTCCCTCTTGAGCTTGACAAAGGCCGGCGCTTTGGGCGGGGAGATTAATTTACAGATCAGCGACCAGATTACGCCTTTCGGTTCGGCTTTAATTTTTTTAGGCAGTGCCTTGATTGGTTTCATTGTTTTTTTCAATACTTCTTTAGACCAAATTATCGTCAATTTGGCGACGTTTGTTGGAACGGTAAAAAAATATCTTTTTGGCGGTAAAAAGGAAAAACCGAAATTTTTGACGGAAAAACCGGCTTTGCGGGTTTTGGAAAGAGGAGCAATTATTCAGGATTCCCGTGAGGGGTCTAAGCCCAATTCCGCTCCGGCAACCGCGGTTGCGGCCGATCTTATCTCCGCGCCAGCGGCCAATGTTCCGGGTGCCCAGGTAAAAATTTGGAATTATCCTCCTCTTTCCATTCTTTCGGAAAGTTTTGGCGGCAAGGCGGATCGCGGAGACGTTAAGGAAAACGCGGCCGTTATTGAAAAAACTCTTGATTCTTTCGGCATTACTGCTCATGTCGTTGAAATAAACTATGGTCCGGCGGTTACCCAATATGCCTTGGAAGTTGCTTTGGGAACCAAATTGGCCAAAATTACTTCTCTTTCCAATGATTTGGCTTTGGCCTTGGCTGCTCCGACCGGCCAGATCAGAATTGAAGCGCCGATTCCGGGCCGGTCGTTGGTTGGAGTTGAATTGCCCAACCGTTCTTTGGAATTTGTTACCTTGCGCCAGATTTTATCCAGTGAGGAAATGAAAAACGCCAAATCCAAGTTGGTTATTCCTTTGGGCCTTGACGTTTCCGGCAAGCCTAAGGTGGCCGATATTGGGAAAATGCCCCATGTTTTGATTGCCGGCCAAACGGGAAGCGGGAAATCGGTTTTACTTAATTCCTGGATTGCCTCTTTTCTTTTCCGGACAACTCCCAATGAAGTCAAGTTAATTTTGGTTGATCCAAAAAGGGTGGAGATGACCCAATATAACAATTTGCCTCATTTATTAACCCCGGTCATTGTTGAGCCGGAAAAGGTTGTTTCCGCTTTGAAATGGGCGATGGGCGAGATGGACCGGCGGTATAAACTGTTCGCCCAGGTTGGCGCCAGGAATATTGACAATTACAATGAGCTTTCCGGCTTCCAATCTTTACCTTATATCGTTATCTTTGTTGACGAATTGGCCGATATTATTCTTTTTAAGCCGGCAGAGGTTGAAGATTGTATTTGCCGGTTGGCCCAGATGGCCAGGGCGACCGGGATCCATTTGGTCATCGCTACCCAGCGACCGTCGGTTGATGTTTTAACCGGTTTAATTAAGGCCAATATTCCTTCCAGGATTTCGTTTGCCGTTTCCTCCATGGTTGATTCAAGAGTAATTTTGGACGGACCGGGGGCGGAAAAATTGCTCGGCCGCGGCGACATGCTTTACATTCCGCCCGATCAGGCCAAGCCTTCCCGGATTCAGGGGGCTTACGTTTCCGAGCCGGAAGTTCAAGGATTGATTGAATTTTTACGCAAAACCGGAACAGAACCGGAATACGCCGAGGAAGTTGTTTCCCAACCGGTTTCGAGCGGAAGCTTTGGCGGTGGCGGCAACCAGGAAGGACGGGACAGTTTTTTCCAGGAAGCGTTAAAAATTGTTTGTCAGAGTGATAAAGCTTCTGCTTCGCTTTTGCAGCGCCGGCTTTCCATCGGCTACACCCGGGCAGCCAGAATTTTGGATCAATTGGAAGAGGCGGGAATTATCGGTCCGGCGGACGGCTCCAAACCAAGAGATATTTTGGTTAAAAATCCGGAGGAAATTTTATCAACCACTTAAACTTCTGAAGCATGAGAACGGTCGGGGAAATTCTTAAACAGGAACGGATTCGTAAAAATCTTTCCCTGGCGGAAATTGAGAAGCTGACCAAGATCCGTTTAAGGTATCTTCAATTACTTGAGGAAGACGATTTTGCCAAAATTCCCCAAGGAACGGTTTGCCGCGGTTTTATTCGTAATTACGCCCAAGTATTGGATTTAAGCCCCGAAGGGATTCTGGCCATATTCAGAAGAGATTTTATTGAGGACGAAAAAGGCCAAATTGTGGCCCGCAATTTTTCCACCCCCTTAACCAAATATAAATTTTCCTGGCAACCCCGGATGACCATTATCCTGCTTTCCGGATTAGGGATTGGTCTTTTTTTGTTTTTTTTGTTGCGGCAGTATTTAAATTTTGTCGGTTCGCCCAGGATTCTTCTCGAGCGACCGACCGAAGGAGAGATTTTTCGACAAAAAGAGATTTTATTTGCCGGGAAAACCGATCCGGACGCCTCTTTATACATTAATTCGGAAATTGTCAATTTAAGTTCTTCGGGCGAATTTCAAAAGATAATCAGCTTAACGGAAGGCGAGAACGAATTTATTTTGGAAGCAATTAATCGCCACGGAAAAAAGACTCGGTTGGTTCGGCGGGTCAATCTTCAACTTTAGCCGTATTACCGGTTGACAAGATTATTTTTTTTCCTTTAAATTAAGTTATGACTGCCCTGCCCGTTCAAATCCTTCTTTTTTTGACGGTTTTTATTTTAACAACAGTTTTAACTTTGTGCGGAATTCAGGTTTTCCATATTCTCAAGGAATTGCGGGAGTCGGTAAAAAAAGCCAATAAAATACTTGACGATTTCGGAATTATTTCCGAGTCGGTCGCCAAGCCGGTTTCGGGAATTTCCGGTTTTCTAACGGGATTAAAAAGCGGGACGGAAATTATCAATCTTCTTAAAAGGCAGGAAAAAGGAGTAAAAGAATGACCGGCCAGAACGAAAGCAACAATCGGGATAACGGTTTTTGGTGGGGTCTGATTATCGGTGCGGTCGCGGCCGGCTTGGCGGTTTATCTTTTGGACAAAGACAAAGATCGGAAAGAAAATCTAATTGCCAATTTAAAAGAGGAGTTTGCGGATATCTTGGCAAAATTTAAAAAAATAGTTCAGGAAGAAAAAGTTGAAAAAGAGGAAGTCGGGAACGGGGAAACAGTTAAAAAAATCTTGTTGGCCAATACAAACGGATTGACCAAGACAAACGAAGACGATTTGGGCCGGTCCGGTAGCTTGAAAACAAAAAAATTCTTCAGAAAAAACGGGAAAAAACTTCATTAGTTGCCAGGCGGCTGGCTTCCGGCTATAATCTGAGTATGCTTGCCAGCCAGTTAAGGGAAAAATATTTAAATTTTTTTAAGGCTCGGGGTCACCGAATAATTCCCAGTGTTTCTTTAATTCCCGAAAATGATCCTTCGGCTTTATTTATTTCCGCCGGCATGCATCCCTTGGTTCCCTATCTCTTAGGCCAATCTCATCCTTCCGGTCAAAGGCTTTGCGGTGTTCAAAAATGTTTAAGAACCAGTGATATTGAAAGGGTTGGTGATACTTTTCATCAGACTTTTTTTGAAATGTTGGGGAATTGGTCCTTGGGAGATCCGGCTTCCCCGGGAGGAATCGGACCGGACGGCTATTGGAAGGAAGAAGCGATTCCTTGGAGTTTTGAATTTTTGACCAAAGAGTTGGGGATTGGGATTAATCGCCTTTCGGTTACTTGTTTCGCCGGGGACGATAACGCGCCCTGTGATTTAAAAAGCGCTGAAGTTTGGCGGAAATTGGGGATTCCCGAAAAAAGGATTTATTTTTTACCCAAAGAGGATAATTGGTGGGGTCCGGCGGGTCAGGTTGGCCCCTGTGGTCCGGATACGGAGATGTTTTTTGACACCGGCAAACCCGCTTGCGGCTCCGATTGCCGACCGGGTTGTTCCTGCGGAAAGTATTTTGAGATTTGGAATAATGTTTTTATGGAATATCAAAAAAAAATTAAGGAGCCGACCAAAAAAGGAGTACCAGTTGAATACGAATTTGTTTCCTTACCTCAAAAAAACGTGGATACCGGGATGGGAGTTGACCGGACAATTACGGTGCTTGGCGGCCTGGACGATAGTTATCAAAATGATTTACTTTCTCCTTTAATTAGCCGAATTGAGGAAATTTCTTCCCTAAAATATAGCCAAGAGAAAAACCAAAAGCCGATGCGGATTATTGCCGACCATTTGAGGGCGGCGGTTTTTTTGATTTCTGACGGCGTTGTTCCCGGAAATGTTGAACAAGGATATGTTTTAAGGCGGTTAATCAGACGAGCGGTTAGGCATGGTCGAAGAATGCAATTGGAAGATTTGTTTACCGCCAAAATCGGGGCGGCGGTAATTGAAAAAATGGCCGATATTTATCCGGAGCTTATATTAAAAAAACAGTCAATTTTTGACGAATTGACTAAAGAGGAAGAGAAGTTTATTCAGACGTTAGGCCGGGGAATTAAAGAATTTGAAAAGATGGCGGCGGGGGTTGATCAAGACAAAAAAATCAGCGGAAAAGAAGCCTTTTTTCTTTATGAAACTTATGGTTTTCCGATTGAACTAACGACCGAGATGGCCGGAGAAAAAGGCTTAGAGGTTAACGAAGAGGAATATCGTCGGGCAAGCGAGGAGCACCAGGAACAATCCCGGATCGGAGCAGAAAAAAAGTTTGCCGGCGGGTTAGCCGATCATTCCGAAATCGTTGTCAAATATCATACGGCGACTCATCTTTTACACGCGGCCTTAAGAAAAATTTTGGGCGAGGAAGTCCGCCAGGTCGGTTCCAACTTGACCGCGGAAAGATTAAGATTTGATTTTACTTACCCCCGGAAGCTGACCGAAGAGGAAATCGGCCAAGTTGAAGATTTGGTTAATAAACAAATTCAAGCCGATTTGCCGGTCAAGATGGAAATCATGAGCCTTGAAAAAGCGCGGCAAACCGGAGCCTTGGCTTTTTTTGAACAGAAATATTCGGACCAGGTAAAAGTTTACGGGGTGGAAGGTTTTTCCCGAGAGGTTTGCGGAGGACCTCACGTCAAGAGCACCGGTGAAATCGGTCCAATCAAGATCTTCAAGGAAGAAGCGGTCGGTACCGGAAAAAGAAGAATCTACGCCAAAATTGCAAAATAGCTTCGGAGTTTGCAATTGGGGTATTTGTTTGTGCTACACTGATATCGATTGTTTCTTTTGTTTTTGTTTAATCTTTTTAATAATAAATTGCAAACTTGAATTAAAAGCATGGACCTGTCCAAACTAAACGAAATCGTTTCCCGGCCCAAAGAAAAAATTCTTTACCTGGCTTTAAAGATTGAGGCGGAGAAAATAAAAAGCGCTTTTTGGACGATTGAAAAAGAGGGAATAAAAATTGTTGCCCAGGGAACAGAGGAAGAATGGGGAGGCGGTAAAGGAGAATTGGTCGTTGCCTGTGATGCCAGCATTGCTTCAGCGGTTAACAGCCTGTCGGAATTGGCCGGCAATATCCCCAACCGTTTAATTTTGGGTTTGCCCAATTCCTGGGTCCAGGACGGGAAAATTATTCGCGAAAGAGCCATTGATTTAAAATTCCTGACGGAAAAATTAACTCTTAAGCCTTTGGGTTTTTTGGTTAATCCGGAAGCCATTGGTTTCTATTTGAAAAATACGGAAAAGGATTTTACTTCGGCGATTTTGATTTATTTAAGCGCCGGTGAAATTGTGGTTACTCTAATTGAAGACGGTCGGGTTAAACAGACCGAAAATGTCGGCCGGAGTGATAATTTGGCCTTGGATGTTGAGGAGGGAATTTTAAGATTCAAAAAGACTCTTAATTTACCGGCGCGGATTTTGCTTTACGACGGCGAGGATTTGGAGGCCGCCAAGCAAACCTTAATTTCCTATCCTTGGCAACCGCCGATTGATGATCCCGATGAGAAAAAACCCGGCTTTCTTCATTTGCCCAGGGTAGAAATATTGGCCAAAAATTTTGATATTGAGGCCATTGCTTTTGCCGGTGCCAGAGAGATAACTAATGGAAAAGAAATCTTGCCCATAGTTTCCGGAGGGGAGGAAAAAAAGAAAGAAAATGAAGAAGAAAGAAGAGAACCGGCTGCGGAGAAAGAAACTATAGAGGAGGAAACAAAAGAAGAGCCAATGGCAGATCAAGAGCCAGTGGAAGAAGATTTTCCGGAAGAAGAAAACAACGAAATAGAATTTTT
>Ga0116142_10000136_pt1 | contig 92574 bp, 69 predicted proteins | sample AD_UKC033_MetaG_FD_89785 | JGI IMG/M metagenome (GOLD analysis project Ga0116142, IMG submission 89785) | Active sludge microbial communities of municipal wastewater-treating anaerobic digesters from USA - AD_UKC033_MetaG | ecosystem: Engineered > Bioreactor > Anaerobic > Digestate | place: USA... | reverse complement strand
GGCCTTGGTCACGGCGCGGTGCACGTATTATCAACGGCGAAATCAGGCCTCGTATGAAAGTCGGAAACGCACTCAGCGTCGAGCCAACAAACAGATGGATTCGTCATAGCGCTGTCGTACTAATGCCTCCAGCCCCAGATTCGAGACGCTCCCTGCAGAGCCCAATTGCCCGAATAGGCCCAGATAGTCCTTCCCCGTGATTGTCAGACACAAGATCGTATGGCCGTTACCATCGAACACGCCCGTGAAGGCAGTCCCCTGAAAGCCCGACGTGACCGGATCAATGTCCGGGGCAATGACGGCCTTGTCAAAGACCTTGTGGCCAGGGAGGTTGGGGTCCAGGTCGATGTCGGCCGTCAGGAGGAAGTGCTTGTCGTAGTCTTCGGGCGTCTCGCCCAAGGCGATCAGATCGGCGGCCGTGGCGATCTGGTACGGGTCGTTCGGCTCGCCCGTCCCGCCGCTGTATTTGGCGTTCGCAGTCAGGGCGATCAGGCAGACGGCGATCAGGTACGGGATCGGACGCAGGGTTCGGGGAGTAACTACGGACACCATTTCTGATCCTCCATCCCCCCAACACCTGACAGAAGAACAGCCGCCTGCCTACAGGCACATAGGACGATGCTTCAAGAAAGAATTGCTGGAAGATAGTCTACCAGAAGCGAGGGTGTCGCGTCAATCTCAGGACTGCAAGAAGTCATGCTGCGCGTGAAATGACGTCGCCAGTGCGTCATTCGGGCGCGGCGGAGTAGCTGGCGTCCACTTCCGTATAGAGATCCCACTTGGCGGGCATCCAGGAGGCAACGGTCCCGCGTCCGGAGATGCCCTTAAACCGCTTGGTCCCGGAGAGGAACAGGATCGTCCCGGTCTGCTTGGCGCGGGGCTCGCCGGAGACATCGACTTTGGCCAGGATGCTGGACCCGTCGTCGAAGTCGTACATGATGAAGCCCTGGTAGAACTCTTTGCCTTCAAGCGACGCGGTGTGTACGAGCGAGCTCCACAGGCGCCCGAAGGTCCCATCGTTGAGCACGATGTACCCGGTCCGCTGGATGCCGTCCACCGCGGCCATCCGACTGTCGAACCGGTTCGTCTGCTTGGCGTAGGAGAACTCGCGCCAGCGAGTCACATCGCGCGGCGTCTGGGCGGGACTGAACCGGGCCGTGAAACCGAGGACCGAGACGATCGCGGTGAAGAGAATCGCTTCCCACCGCCCGGCGGCTCGAACGTTGCGTGACGCCCTTCTCATGTCTGCTGTCTCCAATCGCAACAGGGTTCCCCCGGCTCACGCATGCGCCAGCATGACGAGGTTCTCCGCCACCTTGCCCAGGGGGACGATTCGCTCGGCGCCCCCACGGGCGATGGCCTCCTTCGGCATGCCGAAGACGACGCAGGATTCCTCGTCCTGGGCGATCGTGTGCGCCCCCGCCTGGCGCATGTTCAGCAGGCCCGTGGCGCCGTCGTCGCCCATGCCCGTCAGAATCGCGCCGATCGCGTTGGCGCCCGCGTACTTGGCGACCGAATTGAACAGGACCTCGACGCTCGGCCTCTGGTGGCAGACCGCGGGACCGTCCCGCAGGGCGACGTAGTAGTTCGCGCCGGAGCGCTGCAGGATCATGTGCCAGCCGCCGGGGGCGATCAGCACGCGACCGGGCACGACGTGGTCGCCGTCCTGGGCCTCCTTCACGCTCACGGCGCATTCGCCATTGAGACGCTGGGCGAACGACGTGGTGAAATGGGCGGGCATATGCTGAACGACCACCGTGCCGGGGGCGTTGGCAGGCAGCGCCGAGAGCACGCAGGTCAGCGCCTGCACGCCTCCGGTGGAAGCGCCGATGGCGAAGATCTTGTTGGTGGTCTCCGCCATGCTCAGGCGTTGGACTGGAGCCGCGCTGTGCAACCCTGCAGCCGGCGTCCTGTTGATTCGGGCTCGCGAGGCGGCCTTGATCTTCTCGACGAGAACGGTGCAGACGTCGCCGACGCTGTAGGAACCGCCGGGTTTGCACATCACTTCGACCGCGCCGGCATCGAGGGCCTCCATGGCGGTCTTGCCGCCTTCCGGCGTCAGCGAGCTGAGCACGATCACCGGCATCGGCTGGGCCTTCATCAGCTTGCGCAGGAACGTGATGCCGTCCATGCGGGGCATCTCGACGTCCAGCGTCAGCACGTCCGGGTGCAAGGCGAGGATCTTGTCGCGCGCGATGAACGGGTCCGGCGCCGTGCCGACGATCTCGATACCCGAGTGCCGGCTCAGTTCCTGGGTGAGGATCTTGCGGACGATCGCCGAGTCATCGACGACGAGCACCCTTACCGTGTTGTTGATGGTCAAAGTCATTGCCAATCTCCCTTCTGAAGTGTGAAGCGTAAGAGACGATCCGCCCGGCAAGGGGGGCTTCACACGCGACGCTCTTATCTGAGGTACTTCTCCAGCCCGTTGGACCGGACCGTGACCGTTCCGTCCGCCATGTCGAGGTAGAGATTGCGGGCGCTGTTGCCGCCGATGTCTTCGGCGTCGATGATCATGCCGTTGCTCCAGAGGATCTTGCGGATCGCCAGGTAGTTGCGTTTGCCGATGTCGAAGCCCTGGGGACCGGTCGCCATGGTGGCGCCGCCGGCGAGCCGGACCTGGAGACGCTTCTTCATCGCCCCCATGGACAGGAGCTTATCCACGAGGAGCTTCATGCCGCTGTCGGCGAACATGAAGGGTCTCGACTGGGCTCGGGAGGCGTCCATCGTGGAGGTCGGCAACTGGTAGTGCAGCATCCCGCCGATGTGAGTGGCCGGGTCGTACAGGCAAACGCCGATGCACGAACCCAGGGAGTACGTCACCAGGACATCCGCAGGATTGTCGGAGACCTTGGCGTCAGAAATATCGATTACGACTCGGGTCTTGACCATGATCACCCTCTACGGCTTGGTGTAGATCGTTGGCTGGACATACTTGAACCGGTGCTCGACTCCCGTCAGGGACTCCGAGTGGCCTGTGAAGAGAATCCCGCCGGAGGCCAGGAGGTCATAATAGCGGTTGACCAATCGCTCCTGCGTGGGCTTGTCGAAGTAGATCATGACGTTGCGACAGAAGATGAAGTCCAGCGGCCCCTTGACCGGCCAGTCCTCCATCAGGTTGAGGTATCGAAAGAGAACGACGTTTCGAAGAGCCGGGGAGACCTCGTACCAATCTCGGCCTCGGTCGCGGGTGTGGGTCAGGTACTTGTTCCGCAGCGCGGGAGGAATCGGATCGATCCGGTCCTTTTCGTACATCCCCTCCTTGGCGCGTTCGAGCACGCGGGTCGAGACGTCGGTCGCCAGGAGCTTGACGTCCCACTGCCCCCGTCCGACGATGGACTCCAGCAGGGTGATCGCAATGGAGTAGGGCTCTTCGCCTGTGGAGCAGCCCGCGCTCCAGGCGCGAATCCGCAGGTCGTGACGGGCCTGCTTGGCCGCCAGCACGCGGGGCAGAAACTGCGATCGCAGGTACTCGAAATGCTGGTCTTCGCGAAAGAACTTCGTCAGGTTCGTGCTGAGCGAGTCGACCAGCAGGGAGAATTCCCGCCCGCTCGAATCCTCCAGCACGAATCGGATATAGTCGGAGAAGGTCTCGAAGTTGCCCTCGCGCAAGCGCTTGGCCAGGCGTGCCCGGACCAGCTCCTTCTTCCCGTCGTGCAGGTTGATCCCGCAGTGCTTGTAGACCAGGTCCGAGATCAGGCGGAACTCCTTTTCGCCGAGAGAGACTTCCTGGAGCGTCAATGCCGACATAATACGATCCCCCATGATAGCTACTGTTCCTGGGCCAGCTTCACCAGCCCAGGTACATCGAGAATGAGCGTGACTCTCCCGTCCCCCATGATGGCCCCGCCGGAAACGCCTCGGACCCGCCCGAGGGCCTCGCCAAGACTCTTGATCACGACTTGTTGCTGTGCCAGCAGGTCATCGACCATCAGGCAGCATTTGCGCCCGTCCTCTTCAACCACGACGATCAGCGCCTCGGTGGGCTCCTCCGTCGATGGAACGACACCGAGTAATCGGTACAGGCGGACCATCGGGATCAGCTCGCCGCGCTCGAGGACCATCTCGCCGCGGTTCTGCACCGTGGAGATCTGCTCACGCGTCGGACGCAGGCTTCGCACGATCGCATTGATCGGGATGATGTAGCGGGCCTCGCCGATCCGGACAACCTGCCCGTCGATCACGGCCAGCGTCAAGGGCAGGCGGATCGTGAACGTCGAGCCCTTGCCTTTCGCCGAGGTGATATCGACCCGGCCGCGGAGGGCCTCGATGTTCTTCTTGACGACGTCCATGCCCACGCCGCGTCCGGAGACCGCGGTGATCTTCTCTGCGGTCGACAGACCCGGATGGAAGATCAGCTTGAAGGTCTCCTCGTCGGAGAGTTCCTGGCCGGGCGCGATCAGTCCCTGCTCCGAGGCCTTCCTCAGGATCTTGTCGCGGTCGAGACCCTTGCCGTCATCGGCAAGTTCAATCACGATATTGCCGGCCTGATGGAAGGCCCGCAATTCCACGCGACCGGTCGGGCTCTTGCCCGCCTTGACGCGGTCCTCGGAAAGCTCGACGCCATGGTCGATGGCGTTGCGGACCATGTGGACCAGGGGATCGGCAATCTTGTCGACGACCGTTCGGTCCAGTTCGGTCTCTTCTCCGGTCGTGACGAAATCGACCTGCTTGCCGGCCTTGCGCATCACATCGCGAGCCAGACGCGACATCTTCTGGAAAACGCCCTGGACGGGGACCATGCGCATGGACATCGACAGGTCCTGCAGTTCCCGAACGATCTTGCCCTGATGCCCGACCTTGCGGGCCAGCTCGTGCTCGAACGACTCGGCATTGTTGACCTGTTCCGCGACCATGAGCTGTGCGATGACCAGTTCGCCCGCCAGGTTGATCAGGCTGTCCAGGCGCGTGATACTCACTTTGACTTTGTCCTCGGCCGTGACGGCGCCCGATGCGCCGGGAGCCTTGGGTTTTCGGGAGTCCGATGGCTCTTCGAGCATCAGATCGAGTTTCTTGTCGGTTTCCTCGGTTTTCGCCGCCACCTGCGGCGCAGCCGCAGCTCTGCCTTCAGCCGCGGCCTTGACCTTCTCCAGCAGTTGCGGCAGCGGCTCGAACGCCCCGACCGGCGAGCCCGATTCCAGCGACGTCTTCAGACCCGCGAGCATCTTCTTGAGAGCGTCGATCGATTCGAACGCCACGTCGCTGTTGACGCCGGCCAGGACCAACTGGCCCTTCCGCGCCAAGTCCAGCAGGTTCTCCGACGAGTGGGCCAGAGACTGGATGTCCGCGAGGTTCAGGAAGCCGGCCATCCCTTTGATCGTGTGGAATGCCCGGAAGATCTTGTTGACGAGTTCGCCGTCCTCGGGGTGGTTCTCCAGCTCCAACAGGGCGGACTCGGCGGTCTCGATGTGCTCGCCGGCCTCCGTGATGAAATCCAGCACGAGCGGCGCATCCTCTTCGGAGATCGTCATGGCCTTGGGGGCCGCCGGAGCGGACTCCTGGGCGGGCGCCGTCGTCGCGACCGGGGCGGGTTCCGTTTTCGTCCGGGGTTGCGCTTCGGTCTTCGGGTCGGCTTCTGCCGGGGGCTCGGCCAGTCGGCCGATCAGCCCCTGGAGAGTGCAGATCGCCTTCGAAACCACCGCCAGCGCGTTGCCCGTATCCTCCACGTCCTGCTCGAGCACATGCTGAAGCGTTCGCACCGTCTCGCTCGTGGTGTCCCGCAACTGCGTGCACACGTCTGCGGGCCCCTGATCGAGCTGGCCGGCAACCTCCTCGATCTGTCGAAGAACATCCTGAAGCTGCTGCGCATCCGACAGATCGGCCGGGCTGAGCATGTTGATGCAACAGGCCGCTTGCTCGACCAACTGAGTCAACTGGGTTTCGTATTCCATTGTCCTGCCTTCCGTCACATCCATATCAGCCGCCCCACCACCACTAGATCAACAGAGCGGGCGCCTGCGGCGGCCTGCCCTTGAAGGAAATGCTCTTGTCCGATTCCAAAACGCGAAGGAGGATATCGAACACGGTGACAATCCCCTGTACCGCTCCCTTGGCGTCGACCACGGGCAGGCATCGCCCCCCGCAACGACGCATCGTCTCGATCATCGACGCCAGGGTCGCATCGGGCCGGACCGTCCGAACCGGCCGGCTCATGATCCATTTCACCTTCACGCCCAGCGTCGCGTCATCCTGCGGGCGATGCCACTTGGCGAACATCGGACGCAGGTACAGGCTGACCGCGCTCTGGATGTTCGAATTCGAAACGAGCCCCTCCAGCGCGCCGTTGACGCCGATCAGCACATAGCCCACGTTCTGCTGCTGCATCTTGGCGATCACGTCCTGCACGGTGTCTTCCGGACCGGCCCAGACCACGTCTTTTTCCATGACCTCCGAGGCCGGCGTGGCGAGGAACTCCGCCAGGGGAGCCGGAGGCTGGGACTGAATGTAGGCAGCGTCGAGAAACGCAAAACCGCCCGGAGACACGGCGCCTGAAGCACGGGACTGCGCGCCGGCCAATTCCGAAGGCAGCATGCCCGCATCGACCAACGGGCTCCGCCGGGTCGGCGGGAGGAAGCCGCCGGCGGCCTCTGGAACTGGAGGCTCAAGACTGGCGATCTGAGGTCCTGGACCCGGGCCCGCCGTTGCGGGAGACGAGCTGTTGCCCGTGTCCTGCGAAGGAGTTCTCGTCGCTTGAGGCGTTTGCGAAGCGGGCGTCGCGCTGGCTGCGGGCTCTGCGGGTTTCGGCGTCGGTGCAGGGCTCGGTTCCTGTGCCGGCTGTGGCCCAGCCGCCCCCGGCTGGGGAAAGAACACCCCCGAGGGCTGGGGTGCCACCGGCCCAGGCGCCGGCTGGGTCTGGGCCGGCTTCTCGGCTGCCTGTGGCGCAGCGGCAGGAGTCTGGCTCGGCGCCGGCTCGGCCTGTGTCGCTTTGTCTTCTCCAAAACCCTCGAGGACTGCGGAGGGGAACACGGCCGCACAGGTGAAATCCGGGTACGACTCGATCCCCATCTCGTACGTGACGACGACGACCTGGGTGTCGGACTGCAACTCGATCTGCTCGGGTTTCTCCCACGGCTTGCCCAGGAACGTGCCCGTCTTGACGAAGTGCCCATGGCCGGGACACTCCTCGCGGAAGATCCGGTCCCACGAGCCGACCAGGAGGTTCCCGACCTCGCGGGCCGCATCCTGGAGGTTCGTCGCGTCCTCGATCGAGCCTCGCTTGGCCTCCTCCAGGATCCGCGACTCCGGCAGCATGACGATCACGCCCGACAGGATGAACAGGCCCCCATGGTCGAAAACCAGGTGGAACGTCCCGTTCACGGCCCCATCCGCCTTCGTCAGGTGTACAACGCTGAGCTTCTTGAACGAATCCCGGACGGCACGCACGGTGGACGTCTCGACCTTCTGCCGAGCACTGTGCATCTCCACCCCGAACATGCCGCCAATGTCGTCGCAGAACGCGGCAAACGCGGCGTCGGACAACTCGGCGATGCGAGACAGAATGTCGGTGGCTGTTGCTGCCATAGTCCACCTGTTTAGACGTTGCCTTCCCGGTACAGCAGGGAGAACTCCGCCCGGTACTGCTCCTCGATGCTCACACGGACGTTGACTTGCCCGGAGCCCTCGCCCAGGCTGTTCTTCAGCTCGCGACCCTGGACGACCGACGGGATCGACACCTCGACGGTCCCGACCTCGCCCTGAATCCGGGCCTTGACCGCGCCCATCACCATGTTGGCAATCTCGCCCATCGCGTCGCTGATGTCGTTCTCGCTGACCTCCTCGGGGCTCAGCATGCCCAGCATGTTGGACGCGATCGTGCGAGCGCACACCTCGTCACAACAGACGCCCAGGCAGCCTTCCAGATGCCCTTTGAACGTGATCGAGCCCAGCAGGGTGGTGTCCCCCAGGCTCGTCGTATCGTCGCTCGATTCCTCCATGGCCATGAAGACCATCGTCTCGAACACCTCTCGCGCGCTGTCGAGCAGCGCATCCTTCAATGACACGGCTGTCATCATACTCAGTACTCCGCAAATTATGGGTTCTTACTCGGATGGGAAAAAGGCAGATCTGTTTGGAGTTCCGCGTTTACGCGGTCTTCACCCGCCTGAAGGCGGAACTCCGAACGTCGCGTGGCACCCCCGCCCTCGGGGGTGATCGATTCCCATCCAGGCCACGGGTTCTCAGTTCAGCAACGGCGTCAACTTCTCCTGGAACTTCTCCGGCGTGAACGGCTTGGTGATATACCCGTCCGCTCCGTCGGCCATCACCTGCTTGATCAGGTCCTCGGCGCTCTCCGTCGAGACCATGATGATCTTCGTCGCAGCGCAGCTCGGCATTTGACGGGCCTGCTTGACCATCTCCGTTCCGTTCATCTCCGGCATGTTGATGTCGCACAGCACCACGTCGATCGGCCCGGCCTTGAGCTTCTCCAGGGCCTCGACCCCGCTGCCCGCCTCCTCTGTCCGCTCGAATTCCAGACCGGACATCCGCACGGTCCGCATAATGATCTTGCGCATCGTCGCGGAGTCGTCGACAATCATCAGTGACTTGCCCATATGAACTCCTCTAACATGACCTTGGGTCGCCCTCGACGCGCTACGCCGCATCGGGCGATACCCGGTTCCAATGCCGACGGACGTTGCCCGCCGGAACCCCCTTCAGAGCACTTGCTGTCCCTAAATCGGTCGCCAAGCCGACCCACTGAAGTCCGTTTCGCAGTTTTCCATGGCTCATGACCCATTCATCGATTGAAGTCCTGCAGGTCATCCGCTTCATCCGCCGGCTTGATGCGCCCTGACCCAGGCTTGGCACCCGTCCAACCCCGAGTGCGGCCGGTCGCAGAACCCTCGGCAATCTCGTGGAATGTCTTGTCGGACTGCCCGAAATGAGGGCCTTCCACCCGTCCCACGGACGCCGCGGGACGCTCCAGCCCGCCTCCGATGCCCTGCTTCGTCAAGGCGGCAGAGCCTCGCACCAGAGAGACGAGTTGCTCCACAATGCCGTTCATGCTCTCGGCCTGTGCGCTGAGCTCCTCCGAGGCACTGGCCGATTCTTCCGCGTTGGCTGCGTTCTGTTGGGTCACCTTGTCCATCTGAGAAATCGCGGTGTTGACCTGATCGATCCCCTGCGCCTGCTCCCGGCTGGCCGCCGCGATCTCGCTGACCAGGTCCGTCGTCTTGCCGACGCTCTGGACGATCTCCTCCAGGACCTTGCCGACCTCCGTGGCGATATCCACCCCGTTCTTGGCCCTCTTCACCGACTCCTCGATCATGCCGGCCGTGTTCTTGGCGGCCTCTGCCGACCGCATGGCGAGATTGCGCACTTCCTCCGCGACAACGGCGAATCCCTTGCCGGCCTCGCCTGCCCGAGCAGCCTCGACGGCTGCGTTCAAGGCCAGCAGATTGGTCTGGAAAGCGATTTCGTCGATCACCTTGATGATCTTGGCGGTCTCATCGGCGCTCTTCTGGATCTCCAGGATCGCCTCGTTCATCCGTCCCATGGACTCGCTGCCGGTCCCCGCGGCCTTCTTCGCCTCAGCGGCCAGCGCGTTCGCCTGCTGGGCGTTGTCCGCGTTCTGCCTGGTCATGCTGGACATCTCCTCGAGACTGGAGCTGGTTTCCTGCAAACCGGCCGCCTGTTCTGTCGCCCCTTCCGCCAGGGACTGCGACGCGGAAGACACCTCGCGGGAAGCGGCCGCCACCTGCTCGGAACCCTCTGTCAGGCCCAGGATGATCCGATGGATCGGCCGGGTGATCCCCAGGGAGAGGAACACCCCAAGGAGCACGGCCAGCACGGCGCCCGCGACCACCGAGACGAGCATGATCATGCTGTTTCGGGCTGAAGCCTTCGTCGAATCGGCCACTGTCCTGCCCGCGGCGTCCATGTTGATGCTGGCGATCTTGCCCAGCACCTCTTCGGTCGCCTTCTGACCCGCGATGCAGTCGCCAAAGGCCTGTGCGACGAGTTGTTCGCGGAGCCGCCGGGCCGCTTCCGCTTCCTGGCGGATTCGTCCGAAGTCCGCAAAGGCCGAGGCCATCAGGGCCTGGACCTGTGCGTGCAGCTTGGCAGCTTCCTCGGGGTTGTTCGCCCGGACGGCCTCTTTGACCTGATGGACCATGGCGTGCATCTGTCTGTGCGGCTCAGCCATCCCCTTGACAACGCCGTCGAGGACCGTGTTCCGGGTCTTGAACTGAGCGAGCCACTTGCCGAAATCACAGGCGGCCGCGTCCTCGCCGCCCTCGAATTCCTCGCGAGACTGGATCATCGCGGCAACACGGTCTCTCAACTCGTAGTGGTCGCACACGAAGTCCTGAATGGACAGAGCCAGCTCGGTCGGATTGAGAATATCGGTCTTCTCGAGCTGCTGGCACATCCCGAAAAACGCATTGTTCTGCCCTTTGGCGGCCTCGATAAGCTGCTTGAACTGAGCCCAGAGTTCCTGTTCTTCCTCGCTGTGAAACAGGGCCTCGTAGCCTTTGAAGGCCGCACCGTAGGTCTCGCGGGCCTTGGCGATGTCCGCGTATTGCTCCGCGCGGGTCGACGTGCCGACGTCCGGATTCAGCAGGGTTCGCTGTCCCAGCTTGATCCTCTGGAGGCAGTTCGAGATAGTCAGCAGATTCTGGACGTTCGGCAGATGCTCGCTACCCACCACCACGACCTGATCCTTGGCTTTCCGCACACCGACCAGGCCGACGATCCCGATCACCGTCGCGATCGTAGCCACCGCGGTGAACCCCGAGATCAGTTTCACACTCAGTCTTAAGCCCCTCAACATAGTTCCTAACCCTTTCACCAGTCTCTTCCTGCGACAAACCGGATAAGTGACTACAGTATCCTCGGCACCTATCCTTCGTCACATTGTGGGTCGAGGTTAACTGGCGACACAATGGGCGGACCCAGCATATCACTGGACCGCCCAAGCCCCTGGCTTGTCTTGTCGGCCGCTGGCCAAACACTCCCCCAACGATGGCTGACGACAAGGACGCGCGCCTCTTCAGGCCGCCACGCGGATCGGGAAGAGACGGTGGTACATCGATTGGCACGCGTGAAGCAACAGGCATTATGGGGCGCTGGCGAGAGTGCCCTCGGCGCGTGCGGCACCGCGCGCGACGAAATGTGCTTGGCGTTGTTCAGGCCAGCTCTGCGGCGTGTTCGGGGATCCAGGCGTCGGCGCCGTCGGCGAGGCGGATGTGGAGCCAGCCGGGACGCTGCTCGATGAGGTCGAACTCGGTGCCCTCGTGCAGGGGGTCTTTGAAGCTGGGCGGGTAGTTGGGACCATCGCCCTGACGGGCGACGACCTCGGCGGTCGTGATGACGCCGAACCGCTCGCTCGACCGGCGGCGCGTCTCAACGAGGATCGAGGCCAGCAGGGACACGACCAGCACGCCGGCAAGAACTGCGCCGGCGGTGCTCGTCGTCCCTCGACCCCGCCAGATCATGGCGATGCCCGCCAGACACAGAACTGCGAAGGCCAGGCAGGCCAGCAGGAACTTCGTCCGCAGCGACAGGTCGTAATGCCAGAAGAACAGGGTCTCCAGCACGCGTTTGGGGGCGGCCGTCTCAACCCGGTCGATTCGACGGCTCCGGGCGAAGGCCAGGTTCTTCTTGATGTTCAGGTCGGAGCGATCCAATCTCTCGGCCCTGCGGTAGTTCAGAATGGCCCGACCGAGATCGTCCTTGAGGAGATAGGCGTTGGCCAGGTTGTAGTAGAGTCCCGCGTTGCGGATGCCGCCGGCGTCGATGATCTTCTCATAGAGAAGGATGGCCTTGTCGAAGAGCTGTCGGCCCGCGTCGGGGTCCTGGGCCGCGTTGGCCTGCTGGAAGGCGGCGTTGGCTTCGTTCAGCAAGGCGTGGAGGTCCTCGCGGGACACGGACGCGGGGGGCCTATCGGTCCCATTCATCCTATCCGTCCCATGGGACAAATGGGACGAATCAGACTGATGCTGCTCTGCGGAGAGAGCACCCACCATCCCCAGGACAATCGCACTCAATAGGAGAAGCCTTGTCATTCCTTCGCTCGCTCCTCGATGGCGTTGATCAACTCCGTGGCCTCCTGGACCTGGGCGGCGCCGATGTCGGAGGCCAGGGGCGAATACCGCGACCCCTCGCAGGCGGCAATGAGATCCGCGTAGCGGGCCGCGAGGGAAAAAGACGAATCGGTCTGGAGTTCCGCTGGCCCAGCCGCCCCCGGCTGGGGAGAGAACACCCCCGAGGGCTGGGGCGCCACCCGGAGAGCTTGCGAGATCACCTGTCGGCAATCGTCGCCGGTCAGGGATGCACCCGTGCGGTCGAAGCGGTCGCCGACGTAGTTCCTCATTGCGGCCAGCATCAACTCCGGCCTCTGCTTCGGATCGGCCGAGACAATGGCCTTCAATTGCTGCATCGCGACACCGGCTGCCCGACGACGACGCCTGCGGGCGAGCGACTCGGGATTCGTCCGACCAACCAGGCGGATCGCGGCGCTGGCGACAAGGCCCATGAACGGAATCGCCCAGATCGCGGCATACCCGGGACTGACCATGGCCGACGGCAGCGAGAAGGTCTGATCGACCAGGACCTCCGGGCCGTAGTAGTTGGCCGACAGGCCTTTGCGGATCGCCTCCACTTCACGGTTCACAGGCGTGAACCCAGCGCCCTGCAGGTCCGCGTTCGTGAGCATCTTGGTCGGCGCGACCTCCAGCGGGATCGGATCGGTCCGGACCACGGCGTACTCGCCTCGCTGGGAATCGAAGTAGGCCAGCGGGATCGGCGGGATCTGCGAGACCGCCTCGCTGTTGGCGCGGAGCGTCTGGGTGAAGACTTTGCAGGGTCCCTCCGGCGCGGCCTCAATGGTCGGCGAGGCCTTCTCGGATGGGATCTTGAAGTTCGCTGCCAGCTCGGGCACCTGCTCGAGCTGCGGCCACTGCACCGCCTTGAGGTATGGATTGCCCCCGATCCGGATGGTCACGGTGATCGGGTCGCCCACGCTGACCTTCGTCGGCGCGGCCGAGGCGCTGATCGTATACCGCCCGACCAGCCCATAGAATTCCGCAGGCTTGCCCGTCTCCGGCAGCGGCAGCACCTCCAGTTCGATGGACGCGGACTGCACTGAGACCCGCTCATACTTCAAGGTGTATGGGTTGAACAAATCGCTCGTTCGGACCCGACCGACCGCGAGATTGGCGGAGACGCTGACCGGATCGAGCCGAATGCGTCCGGCACGCTGAGGAATGAGGACCTTGCTGAAAACGAAGACCTCCGCCTCCACGCCCTTGACCTGCTGGCGAGTGCCGCGGACGGTTGTCGGGACCCCGTCGATGAGCGTCTGTTCGCCGCCCGCCGGACCGCCCGAAGAGGAAACCTCCTCGATGAGGAAAGCATTCGACGTGAAGACGGGAACGTCGAACGCGACGTTCTGCCAGCGGGCTGAGACAGTCCATTGCACGGTCATCACGATCGGCTGGCCTACGTAGCACCTTCGCTCCGATACGGAGAACTCCACGGTCATGCGGTCCGTCGTTCCGGGCTTCGAGACCGTGACATCGACCGCGTTGGTGGTGTACGTCTTGCCGCCCACGACGACCGTCACGCCGGGCAGGTGCATCGTGCCGACTTCCTTGGCCGTGATTGCGTAGTTCGAGGAGTGGCTGATCACGACCTGATCGTTGAACTGGTGGTACGACGAGCCATCGCCGGCGGTGCGAGGATTGAAGGCTTTCAGCGGCGACAGGTCGATCTTGCTCGGCTTGCCGCCCCCCTCCACAACGATGGAGTATTGAAAGGTGTCGCCTGGGTAGATGGCGGTTTCCGCGTTCACGACGGCAGAGACACGGACTTGGTCCCCCCCGCCCGCCATGGCTGGATGGGCAAGACACATCGCCAGAACGACATATTTCAGAGCATTCTTCATCACCAATCTTTTTCGACCCGCTGGTACTGTCTTCTTTGGCGAGTCTCACGTTCTTTCTTTTGGCGTTGCTCGTTGTCGATCAGTTCCTGCGCCGTCGCGTCGGGCACAACCTTCTGCTCCTGTTGTTGGTCCTGGCCTTGTTGTTGCTGGTCCTGCGGCTGATTGGGCTCCTGGGCCTGCGAATCCTTCTCCTGCTGATTCGGGTCCTGGGTCTGGTTCGCATCCTTGGCCTGATTCGGATCCTGCGGCTGATTCGGGTCTTGCTGCGACGGATCCTGCTGCTGTTGCTGACCTTGCTGCTGCTGCTGTTGCTGCGTCTGGTTCGGGTCCTGCTGGTTCTGCTGGTCCTTCTGCTGCTGCTTGATCTGGTCGAGGATGTCCTTGATCGTCAGGCGGGCCACCTCGATGTTGCGGGCGGCTTTCTCGTTCTGCGGATCCAGATCGAGAACCTGCCGCCAGTGGGTGATGCTCGTCTTCATGTCCTCGACGGCTTTCTGCAGGTCGGAGTCCCGCTGCTTGGTTCCCCGCTGGAAGAAGCAGTTGCCCAAGTTGTACTTGGCCTTCGCGACGAGGTCCATGTCCTTGCTCCGGGCGGCCACCTCCTGATAGAGGTCCATCGCCTCGCCGAGATCGTCCAGTCGGTAGTAGCTGTTGGCCTTGTTGAATCTGGGCTCGACCGCCTGCGGCTGCTCCACGAGAACTTCGTTGTACTTGTTGACCGCGTCGGCGAACTGACCCGCGCCGTAGAGCCCGTTGCCTTCCTGGAGAATCTCCCGCGGCGTCGCGCCCTTTACGCCTGAAGCCAGAACGGCCAGCAGGATCAACGCGGAGTGCGTGAGGACAAGGGCGCCACGCCCAAGCGAAACTTGAGCGTGTCTTCCCAAACTGCGGAACACACTCGCACGAGCACGGTCAAACAAGTTTGGCCGTGCCACCCAAACATCGCACCTCAGGTTATGCGGTTCTTCTGCGTTCACTGACCAACACCTCGCCTACCAGCAATCCCATGGCCAGAGCCACGAAGATCTGGAATTTCTCATCATATTTCATCATCGTCATGGATTCCAGCTCTCGCCCCTCGGCCGAGGCGACCAGATCCACGTAGATCCGCCCGAGGTCCAGCGTCGTGCCCGGCGAGACGGACAGGTACTTGCCTCCTTCCGTCGCGTAGGCCACCTCGCGAAGCGTGTCGCTGTCCAGCTTGGACCAGACCTCTTGTCCCTGATGCTTCAGGAAGGTCTTCTGACCGTCGGGCCCGGTGATCGGGATGCGCGACCCGGTCTGGTCGTCGCCGAGACCGATGGCGATGATCCGTACCCCGTCCTCGGCCGCCTTTTGCGCCGCCTGGACAGGGAAACTGTCGTGGTCCTCGCCGTCGGTGATGAGGATGACGTCCTTGTACAGGCGACTCTGCTTGTCGAAGACCTCGTCCGTAGCCTTGCGGATCGCGTCGCCGATCATCGTGCCGCCCCGGCTGGTGCTCTCCGTCGAGATGTCCGCCAGGGCCATTCGGACGAACGCATAATCCTGCGTCAGCGGGCACTTCACCGTCGCGTTGCCCGCGAACGTGATGATCGCGATGCGGTCGCCCTGGAGGACTTCGAGCAGGTCGGAGATGGCGATCTTGGAACGTTCGAGCCGGTTCGGCGTGATGTCCTCGGCCAGCATCGAGCGGGAGGTATCCAGCAGAATCACCACGTCGCGCCCCTTGCGCCGGATTTGTTGCGGCTGCGGATTCCACTTCGGCTCCGTCAGGGCAATCACGATGCTCACGAACGCCAGGATCAGCAGTCCCGCCTTGAGGATCTGCTTCTCGAGGCTGACGGTGTTATTGATCCGCGCGAGCATTTCGTTGCTCGCGAGAATTCGCAGCGTCCGCGCCTTGCGCCAGAAGCACCAGACATACGCCGGCGCCAGCACCAGCGGCACCAGGAACAGAAGCCACAACGCATTATCATTGCCGAGATTCATAAGCTTATGTCACGTTGTTTCCCCAGCCGGGGGCGGCTGGGCCACGAACCCAGCGATTTCGTTGAAGAATATCTGTTGCCAACCTATGGTATCTTCCGAAACACCGTACAACCGAGTAGCATCTCCGCGCCCAACAGCACCAAGGCGGGCAGGGTCCACCAGCCGAAGTGCTCTGCGTATTGCGTGTACTGCACGGATTTCACTTCCGTCTTCTCCAGTCTGTCAATCGTCTCGACGATCTTGCGGAGCGACTCGGCGTCGTCGGCCCGGCTGTAGAACCCGCCGGTCGTCTGGGCGATCGACTTGAGCAGGCCCTCGTCCAGCTCCTCCGCAGCGGGCATCCGGAACGTCCCGAGCGGGGTCTGGACGGTCCGATAGGCCTGCGACGACCCGATCCCGATACAGTAGATCTTGATGCCCCACTGCTTGGCGAGTTGAGCCGCCTCCAGGGGACTGCGCTGCCCCACGTTGTTCCGTCCGTCCGTCAGCAGGACCATGATCTTGTTCTTGATCGTGAAGCTGGGAGTGTCCTTCTTCTCGCCGATTCCGGCGAAGCCCAGGTCCGCGTTGCGCCGTTGGATCTCCTCCTCCGCCTTCTTGAGCCGGGCGGCGGCCAGGGCAATCGCATCGCCGATCGCGGTCCCGTCCTCGCTCTGTATCGTCACGATCTGCGTCTGTTTGAGGAACTCGGTGAGCACGCCGTGACTGAGAACCAGCGGACACACAGTGTCCGCATACCGGGCGAATGTCACCAGGCCGATCATGTCGTCCGGCCGGCCGCGAAGGTCCTTCTTGTCGCCCTCGATGAAGTCGGTCAGCACGCGCTTGACGACCTCCAGCCGGTTGAGATTCTCACCGTAGTAATCCATCTCAGCCTGCATACTGCCCGAGCGGTCGACGACCGCCTCGATGGCAATGCCTTCCGTCGACACCTCGGCCATCACCGTTCCCTTGCGAGGCCGGGCCAGCGCCAGGATCAACAACGCCAGGCACAACAGCCGCGCGACGACCAGCAGCGGCCGCAGGCGGAGCCGCCAGGAGACCGGGCAGTTCCGCATGTCCACCAGGCTCGGGAATCGTACCGCGGCGCCGCGCTTCTTGCGCAACATGAGATAGCCCGCGAACGGCAGGATCAGCAACAGCAGCAACGCCCAGGGCGAGTACAGTTCCATCTACGCAACCTCCGACTCGACCATCTGCCCGGTCTGCACGCAATCCGTCACGTCCACCCTGTGCTCGTCGGATTTCGTCCGCTCGATGAAATCCTTCACGAGGTCGAACATCCGCTGGACCTGCTCGCTGGTCGGCTCATGCCTGGCGAACTTGACGAGGTCGCAATGGGTCAGGAACTCCTCCAATACCTGCTTGTCCGAGGAGGCAAACACCTGGGCGGACCGCAATTCCCCAAGGAACTCTTCCGTCGTCTGTTCCGGCGCGTGCAGATCGAATCGGTCCTCGATGTAGTGCCGCAGGATGCCGCTGATTCGCTCGTAGAACTCCTTGACCCGTCCCTGCTCGATGAGGTTCAAGGCCACCAGGGCGCGCAGGCGGGCGTAGGCCACCTCGTGGGCGGGTTTGAAGATCCGGACCAGTTGCCTGGCTCGCTTGCCGCGAAGGAGCAGCGCTCCCGTCGGAATCGCGGCCACAGCGAGCGCCGCGAGTGCCCAGAGCCACCATCGTCGAGCGGGCCTGGGCATCTCGACGACGCCTTCGATATCCTCGATCACGAGCTTCGCCCGCTGGTCGCCCAGCAACGACGTGACCTCGACGGCAATTGGCTCGCTGCTCAGCTCGTGCCTGGCGTTCGGGTCGTTGGTATCGCGGAATCCGAAGGTGAAGGCGGGGATCTCGTAGTTTCCCGAGAGGAACGGCTCCAAGCGGTACTGATAGGTCGTCACGACGTTGTTTTTCGCGTCGAGCTTCTCGCCCAGGTTGTCCCAATCCACGATCCCGAAGCTCTCGAGCACCTTGTCCACTTTGGGCATCTCGATCTTGTACCCGCTCTGGAGCGTCGCCTCGAACTGGAGCAGGACGGTGTCGGCGATGCTGAGCTTCGTCTTGTCCAGGCGGACGTGGACCGTAGCAGGCCCTCGCTCGTAGACCTTGTCCACCTCGAATTGTCCTTCTCTCGCGTCACCAGCAGAATCACGCCTGCAACCGGCAACGATCAGCAACAGAGCCGTGCAGATCAGTGGAAGATGGTGCGTGATACGCACCCTACGAATTGGTCGCGTCGATCCCCTCATGGCTTCGGCGACACCTCCTGCGGTGATTCCTGCCGGGCCGGCGCCAACACTGAGGTGTGGATGACCACCTGGTGCTTGTCCATCATTTCCTTGATGTAGTCGCGCTGGACCTCTTCGCTCTTGCGGCTCAGCAACTCCCTCATCACCTGCTGACGGACCTCGTCGAACGTCTTCTGCCGCGAGGGGTGCTTCTCATCGAGCCGGACGATCTCCCAGCCCTTGTCCGTCTTGAACGGCTTGTCGAGGATCTTGCCCCCTTCCGCAGCGAAGATGTTCGCGTTGAGGTCGTTCGAGTCGCCGATGCCGGGGACGTAGGAGCCCGGCTGCACGTCGGCCGGGATCTTGCCGCCGCTGTCTTTCGTGCTTGCATCCAGCGACGAACCGCGCGCCAGTTCCGCGAAGTCGTTGCCTTCCTGGGCGAGTTTGAGCAGATCGTTGGCTTTCTGCTCGTCGGCGACGAGGATATGGCTGATCTTCGCCTTGGCGGGCTCGACGTACTTGTCCTTGTTGGCCGTGTAGTACGTCTGGACGTCGGTGTCCGTGATATGGATCTTCGACGCGAGCTGCTCGTCGAGCATCTGCCGACTGAGAGCCTGGCGCGTCAGGCTGTGGAGAAACCGCTTCACCTCGGGCTCGTCGCCCAACTGCTGATCGAGCGCCTGGCGGTACAGGATCTCCTGGGCCAGCCAGCTCTGGAGGAATTCCTGTTTCGCCTGCGGGGCGCGGAGCTGTTCCAGGGCGCGCTTCTTCTGCTCGTTGATCTGCTCCGGCGCCATGAAAGCACGCATCGGGGTCAACTGGTCGTCGATGCTCTCCTCGATCAGGGCATCCAACTGCGACTCCGTGATCTTCTCGGCGCCGATCTCGGCGACTACCTTGCCGCCGGCAGGCTGGGTCGAACCGATGCTCGTGCGATCCATCAGCTCGTATCGCAGGGCCGAGAACTTGCCCAATCGCTCGAAGCACTCCTTGACGTGCGCGTTGATCTGCGGGCCGAGTTCGTCCACCTTGGCCGCCGCTTCGCTGCGATAGAAGTGCTCGATGGCATCGCCGTAGAGGCCGGCCTTCTCCAGCAGACCGCCGATCTGAAAATGGATCTGCGCCCGTTGGAGGCCCGCAAGCTGCGCGCTGGTCAGATACTCCTGCCACGCCGCCGCGGCCTGCTGGTAGAGACCCCGCTGGGCCAGCTTCGAAGCCAGGTCTTTGGCCTGTTCCTCGGACAGCCCTGTGCCGGAGACGCTCCGAGGCATCCTCTTGGCCATCTCGACCGTGAGCCTCGCGTGCACCGACACGAGAGCCAGCAGAACAAGCAGCAGAACCAAGGTCGCTACGCCGATCTTCGAACCGGGCGACTTCTTCTGTGGAAGTGAGAAATCCAGCTTATCTGCCATTGCTTTCTATCGCCTCACCCATTCAGTATTCACCGACCTCACCGTCGTCGGTGGCGCATGTGGAAGAACTGAATCACGTCGTTGATATACGGCTTGTCCGTCGCAATCGGGATGAAGTCCACGTTGCTCGAACGGAACATGCCCTGGAGTTCGTTGAATCGCTCGGAACTGTGCCCGCCGTACTGGTCGCGGAACCGTCGGCTCGACGTATCGACGAGCATGATCTCGCCCGTCTCGGCGTCCTGGACCTCGATCAGACCCACCGAGGGCATCGCCACTTCCACCCGGTCGCGGACCGGCACGCAGATGACGTCGTGGCGCTTGTTCAACAGGCTCAGCGGCTTTTTGAACCCCGTCTCGATGAAGTCCGAGACCACAAAGAGGGTCGCCCGCTTGCGGACCACCTTGGCGACGTAGTCCAGCGCCAGCGGGATGTTCGTCTTTCGCTTGGGCATCTGGAAGGCCAGCAGCTCACGAATCAGGCGAAGGATGTGCCGGCTGCCCTTCTTCGGCGGGATGAACAGCTCGATCCGGTCCGTGAAGATCAAGAGGCCCACCTTGTCGTTGTTCTTGGCCGCGGCGAAGGCCAGGACCGCGCAGAACTCCGCGGCCAACTCGTTCTTCATCTTGCTGACGGTCCCGAATTCGCCGGACGCGCTCAGGTCCACCGCGAAGAGCACCGTCATCTCCCGCTCCTCGACGAACCGCTTGATGAACGGCTTGCCCGTCCGCGCGGTGACGTTCCAGTCGATGGAGCGGATGTCGTCGCCGGGCATGTACTCGCGGACCTCGTCGAACTGCATCCCCCGACCCTTGAACACGCTCTCGTACTGGCCTGCAAAGCTCGCGTTCACCGCGCGGGAGGTGTAGATCTGAATCTGCCGTATTCGCTTGATGAGGTCTTGCGGTATCATACCGGATGCTTCACTTCGTTCAGCATGACAACCTCCGTGGGAAGTCCTGACAACAGGAGACCATTACGATTATGGCACCTCGATCGTGTCGAAGATCGACTTGATGACGTCTTCGCTGGTCTTGTCCTCGGCTTCCGCTTCGTAGCTGACGATCACGCGATGCCTCAGCACGTCGGGTCCGACGCTCTTGACATCCTGCGGCGTGACGTACCCCCGCTGCTGGAGGAAGGCGTGGGCCTTGGCCGCGACCGCGAGATAGATCGTCGCTCGCGGCGACGCCCCGTAGCTGATGAAGTTGCCCAGTTTCAGGCCGTACTTCTGCGGGTCCCGCGTCGCACAGACGATGTCCACGATGTAGTCTTTCACCTTCTCGTCGATGTAGATCTCATCGACGACGGTTCGCACCTCGGCAATGTCGCTCGGCTTGATAACGGGCCTGATGTCGAACTTCTTATCGGTCGCAGCCATGCGGTCTAAGATCTGACGCTCCTGCTCCTTGCTCGGGTAGTCGATCTTGAGCTTGAGCATGAAGCGGTCGAGCTGGGCCTCGGGCAGCGGATAGGTGCCCTCCTGCTCGATGGGATTCTGCGTCGCCAGGACCAGGAACGGACTGGGCAGCGCGAATGTCTGCTCGCCGATGGAGACCTGTCGCTCCTGCATGGCTTCGAGCAGGGCGCTCTGGACCTTCGCCGGCGCTCGGTTGATCTCATCAGCCAGGATGATGTTGGCGAAGATCGGCCCTTTTCGAGTGACGAATTCGCCGTCGGACTGGCGGTAGATCTGGGTTCCGATCAGGTCGGCGGGCAACAGGTCCGGCGTGAACTGTATCCTGTGGAAGTCCGCGTCGATGGCCCGGGACAGGACCGTCACAGCCAGCGTCTTGGCCAGACCCGGGACGCCCTCGAGGAGAATGTGCCCGTTGGCCAACAGGCCGATGAGCATTCGTTCGAGCATGTACCGCTGGCCCACGATCACCTTGTCGAGCTCGGAGAGCAGCGCCCTGACGAATTCGCTCTTCTGCTGGACCAGACCGCCGATCTGCTTCACATCCATCGCCATAAAGACTTACCCCAACGGAAGTTACAACTATCGTTAGATCCCTCGAACCCTGCCCGGCCGGGTAGACCGGTTTTCCTGCACGGTCATAAAAAAAACAATGCCGTTATTACGTCGCAAACGGCGAAATTGTTCCCATCTTACTACACCAAGGAACGCCATTGTTCAAGGCCTTATCCGCGTTTGCACGCCGCCTCGTCGCGGGGGCGGTCGCCCCCGACCCGCCCGGCCGATATGTCACGTCCTGAGCAAATTCCTTAGAACGGATTGAAGAGTCGCTTGCTATGATCGCCGAGGAAATTCACACGGTGACTCTTGTTGGTCAGGTGGAAGAACTCATTGCGTTCGCCAGGTTGAAGAAATGGTGAATCAGAACCGAAAGGACGAGGGGTCTGCTTACGACGCAGACAAGCCCCACCCTGCCACGAAACCCTCCCCCGACGCCGGGCGGCGGGCGTGGGTCCCGATTGCCATCCTCCTGACGATGCTTGCCTGCTTGTGTGTTGTGCCTCTGGTCGGCGCCCGCGGGTCGTCTCTCCGGGCAATCGCAGGGGGTTTCGCCATCTCGACGTTGTTCGCTGGATTCGGCGCCTGCCTGACAGCCAAGAGTTTTCTGATTCACGGCACACCGGGATTGCTGCCGCTGGGCTGCGGCATCGTCATGTGGGGCCTGGCCGGCATGGTCTCCAGCAGCACGTCGCCTCAGGGCGCCCGCTTCAGTGAGACCGTCTACTTCGGTTGCACGTCGCTGTCGGCCTTGTGGCTTGTGACGGGCGCATCCCTGTTGTTGCGAACGAGCCAACCCCTCTCGCGAAGGGTCTTCTGGCTGACAGCGACCTACACACTCGCCGGGGTGGCCGTCGTGGGGATCTCACTACTGGCATCCACGGGTGCGATCCCGCCCTTCTTTCTCCCCAACTGGGACACCCCTCCCATGCGACAACCCGGACCGGTTCTGAATATCACCTTGTTCATCCTCGCTGCCTTGTTGCTCGGCGCAGGGGCGGTGGAACGCAGACCGACATCCCCGTTCACGTACTGGTCCGCTGTGATCCCCGGGTTGATCGCGGCAGGGATCTTCGGGGCGAAGTTCCAGTCGGAATCCGGCATCTACGACCACACTGCCTATCTCTCGCAATTCCTCAGCGGCCTCTACATGCTGCTGATCGCGGTAGTCGCCTCCCAGCGGGAATCCCGCGCCCAGGAGATTGCTGCGGAAGCCGCCCTGCGGAGAAGCGACGAACTCTATCACCTGCTGTTCGAGAACATGACGGAGGGGTTCTTCATCGGCGAGGTGGTTTACGATGAAGAGGGCAAGCCCTGCGATTATCGGCATCTCAATGTGAACCCGGGCCACGAGCGACAGACCGGCTTCAAACGGGAACGAGTGACAGGCAGGACCTCGCGGGAACTGTTCTTCCCTACCCCCAATCCGGTGGCAACACAGAAGTTCTGTGAGGCGGGGCACCTCGGACGCTCCTCCCACTTCGAGATCTTCAGTCAGGCCATGGGCAAGTACCTGGACATCATTGCATTCCCGCTGGGAAAAGGCAGATTCGCCTCGCTCACCATCGACATCACCGAGCGCAGACTGGCCGAAGAGGCACTGCGACGAAGCGAGGAGAAGTACCGCACCATCGTGGACACGGCAACCGAGGGAATCCTGGTCGTCGGGCCGGACACACTGACGACTTTCGCCAATGCCCGCATGGCGAAGATGCTGGGCTATGCCGACGACGAGTTGGTCGGTCGGCAGATCAGCGACTTCATGTTCGAGGAAGATGTGCCCGATCACGCGCGAAGGATCGCGAATCGCCGCCGGGGGATATCGGAGAACTACGAGCGCCGATTCCGCCGCAAGGACGGACAAACGGTATGGACGCTTGTATCCGCAACGCCACTGCTGGACAACAACCAACGCTTCCAGGGCTCTTTTGCGATGTTCACCGACATCACCGAACGGAAGGAGGCGGAACGCAAAGCGAGGGAGTCCAACGACTTGCTGCGCGCCAGTGAACAACACCTCAAGGCGGTCGTGAACGGCTCGCCCATCCCGCAATTCGTGATCGGCAGGGACCATCGCATCATTTACTGGAACCGGGCGTTGGAGGAGTGCAGCGGGCTGCGGGCGGAGGAAATGGTCGGCACCCGCGAGCAATGGCGCGCCTTCTACGGAAGCGAACGCCCCTGCCTGGCCGACCTGCTGGTCGAGGACGAGACAGACAGGATCGAGCAGTTGTATGCCGGCAAGTACAGCCGCTCCCGATTGATCGAGGGCGCCTTCGAGGGCGTCGACTTCTTCCCCGAGATGCGCGGCGGCACGTGGCTCTCTTTCACCGTCGCACTGATTCACAACAAGGATGGCGAGGTCATCGGCGCGGTGGAAACCCTGGCCGACATCACCGAGCGCAATCGGATGGAGCAGGCCCTGCGGGACTTGAACGCAACATTGGAGAGCAAAGTCGTGCAGCGTACGGCGGAGCTGGAGAAACGGACTCGGCAGCTCCAGCAACTGACGCTCCAGTTGTCCCAGGCGGAGGACCGGGAGCGCACGCGGATCGGAGCGATCCTGCATGAGGATTTCCAGCAGCAAATCGCGGCCGCCAAGCTTCATCTGAGCTTGTTGAGCAAATGCGTGGAGGACAATCCGCAGCAACAGGACATCGTCGCCCGGGTGGATGAGATTCTCCGAGACGCCATCGAGCAATCGCGGAGCCTGGCGCACGAACTGAGTCCCGCCGCACTGTCTCAGAACGACCTGACCGAGATCCTTCGATGGCTGGCCACCCGAGTGAGTACGGAACTCGGCCTGAAGGTCCACGTGAGCGCCCAGGACGAAGTGATCCTGCCTTCTGACGCGCTGACGGTCTTCCTGTTCCGGGCGGTCCAGGAGATGCTCCGGAACGTGGCCAAGCACTCCCAGGCCCGTGAGGCGACGATTCGAACGACCTATCACGGGCGGTACGTGTGCATCTCCGTGCGCGACCAGGGCACAGGATTCAATCCCAAGGAACTGGAAGAAGGCGTTGGATTCGGGCTGATGAACATCCGCGAGCGGAGCGAGATGCTGGGCGGCCGCCTGAAGGTCCGCAGCCGCAAGAACGTCGGCACCGCGCTGTACCTCACGGTCCCCAACGAAGATGCCCAAGCAACGGACGCCGCCGTTCACGAGGTCTGCGTTCAGGGCAAGTGAGCCCGCGGCGCCAATGATCCTGCAATTGCCGCTGGAGTCATCGAGTTTGCTCCTGACGCCCGCGGCCTGCGCAATCCTGAAGCTTGATCCGACTCACCACTTGATGAGCGAGCCGCGTCGGTTCCGGGATGCGGTACCTCGTGGTGCACGCAAGAGTCACACGCACAGCGTCTTCCAGCAGACACCGGTGGCCAACCGAGACGAAGACCGGCTTCACGTGGCTTCGCGTCCGAACCACCGCGCCGATCACTTCTTCCCCATCTCGCAGAGGGCTCCAAGCCCCTTTCTCCTCGCTGGGCTCGTCGAATGTGCCGATCAGTCGACTTTTGGCGCAGCCGACCGTGGGTTTGTCGAAGAACAGGCCCAGATGCGCCGCCAGTCCGAGCCGTCGCGGATGCGCAACTCCTTGCCCATCAATCACATACAGATCGGGCTCGCGACTGAGCTTGCCGACCGCCTCCAGGCAGACCGGCGCCTCGCGAAACGACAGCAGGCCGGGGATATAGGGAAACCGCGTCTCCTGCTCCGCGGACACCGTCTCGACGTGCTCAAGCTCAAAGGCCAAAGGCAATGTGGCACCCCCGCCCTCGGGGGTGATGGTTTCCCAGCCGAGGGCGGCTGGGCCACACACCTCCAGCATCACAGCCGCCGCGAAGATCCGCTTGCCGTCCTTGCTGAAGGCACAGTCCAGGCCCACGATCAGCCGGGGCAGCTCTTTCAGCGGCGTGAACTGCACTTCCCCCGCCAGGCGGGTCTGCAGATCCCTGGCTTCGGCATAGGACAGACTCCATTCGTGCAGGCTACGCATTCCGGCCACTCCACACCCTCACTGCTCGCCAAACAACGCCTCGAACAGCTCCTTGGCCCGCGCCAATCCCTCTTCGCTGACTGCGACAGACTTGGCCTTGCTCTTGGGGTCGGAGATGTAGCCCTTCTTGTGGAGCCGGTCCATTGTGTCCCAGTCGAACGACTTCCAGGCCCGGGCCCCATACTTGCCCTCGGATGTGACCAGATACAGCAGCGCCAGAGTGAAGTCGTCAACCTTGTCGTAGTTGATTTCCATGTGAACTCACGTCAATCCCCAGATCAGCCAGAATATGCAGAATCCCACCACCGCCAATGCGGTGAAGAGGAGGCCGCGTTTTCGCCTGTCGGCAAGATACGACTTCGCAAGTGCCTCATCAAGATAGCATCTGTCGCCGACCCTCTTGAGAGCCCCATGCTCAACCAGCCGGCCGTAGTACCACCGGTCCGAGTAGGGAACCTCCGTTTCCAGGATGGCGGACTCCGGAGACACCGCCCCGCGCGCCCGCAAGAACGAGAAGATCCGCTTGATCCGCATGCCGATGACCGCCGCCGCTGACATCGCGTTCACCCCGCAGCTCGAAATCCGCGTTCGTTGAACACCTCGACCAGTTGGTTGTGCAGTCGAATCGTGCTATCCTCATCGCCGGACTCGCAGAAGATCAAGAGGATACCCCTATCCGCAATGCACATCGTCCTGAGGACGTTCCGATTGCCGTCCGCGCCGGTGAATTCCAGATGAGACGTCGTGCATTCCTTCCCGCGCCCGTCCTTCCATTTCTTGGACCCGGCCACGTAGGTCGGATCGCTCTGGGAGCCCCCTTCGCCGGCAACCCAGTTGGCCATCTTCCGATGAACCTCCACCACGGCGACGCCCACCTCTCTCTCCCAGCGGGAGTCGGTCACGACCACCGAGCCGCCCTGATAGGAGTCATACGTCTTGGAGGGATGATGCCGGCACCCGCAGAGGGAAGCCAGTAGTACGCACAGACAGATAGATAGATAGAGCCTGTCTTCATCCCTTTCACTCCTGCAACGAATCCACACTCGTGACAGCCCCAAGACGATCTACCGGGAGGCTGTCTTCTGGACAAGATAGTCGTGCCTGCCTTCCTGCTATTTCAACCCGATTCGCACTGATCGAAAGCCGAAGAATCAATCTCCAGTCTGTCCATCCGACATACCCCTACTGATGCGCGAAACGACGCGAATAGAACTCAACTCAACAGGAGGCGGCCCTCACCGAATCCTCATAGAGCGTGTCTGGGCAGATGTCCTGCTCGTGCAGCCATACGCCGGTACCCTCTTCGGCACGCGCCTGTTTGAAGTAGTCGACGTCGCGGAATTCTGTGAATACGCCAACATCGAGAAGATGGCTGCAATCGAAGACTCTCGTTTCACCGTTCGTGAAGGTGATTTCCAGTCTGTAGCCATCCCTGGCTGCAACATCTCTGACTCTCGGATTCATCATTCACCTCAGCGGCTCAACTCGGAACGGTTGCCGAGAACCTGGCCGTGAACTACGCCATTCGCCGGACGATTATAGCATCCGCGACAGAACTGACCAAGGGGCAAAACCTCGCCAAGCAGGGCAGCAGAAGGGAACATGCGATTGCCCTGCCCCGCCGAGGCCGCCGGGGGTGTACGACAAGATCGTGGCAGGACCGACCTGGAGGCTCCGGGTGCCACGCCCAAGCGCAGCTTGAGCGTGTCTTCCCGCGCCGAGACGTGAATCGGAACAAGCACGCTCAAAGCAAGTTTGAGCGTGGCACCCATCCCATTTGCGTTCGTCGCCCGGATGCTTCACTTCGTTCAGCATGACAATCCCACCGTGCGTGCCATAGAACATGGTCACACCCCGCCCCGCGCAAATCGCAGAGAGGGTTTTTGCCTTTTGCGGGCGGGCTGCTACAATGTATTGTTTGTGCCGACCCGCGAGAGACGGGGGCGCTACCTCAGGTGGGGTTCGTATCACAAGAAGCAAGATCGAAGACGCTGGTTCGTTGAATATATGATTGAGCACACGGAAAAGGTCATTCGGATCGAGGGGGCCTCGGAGCACAACCTCAAGAATATCAGTCTGGACATCCCGCGCGACAAGCTCGTCGTGATTACGGGCATCAGCGGTTCGGGCAAAAGCTCGCTGGCGTTCGACACGATCTACGCGGAGGGGCGGCGCAAATACGTCGAATCGCTCAGCGCGTACGCCAGGCAGTTCTTAGAGCAGATGCAAAAACCCGCGGTGAACGAGATCTCCGGCCTGCCGCCCACCATCGCCATCGAGCAGCGAAGCGCCAGCAGCAATCCGCGTTCGACCGTGGCAACGACGACGGAGATCTACGATTACTTCCGGCTGCTCTTCGCCCGGGTGGGCCAGCCGCACTGTTGGGTCTGCGGACGCGAGATCACCAGCCAGCATTCCTCCCAGATCGTCGAATCGATTCTCGCTCGTCTCGAGGGGACCAAGATCCAGGTCTGCGCCCCGCTCATTCGCGGCAAGAAGGGCGAGCACAAAGACGTCTTCGCCAACATCCAGCGGGAGGGCTTCGTCCGCGTCCGCGTGGACGGCACCGTCTACGACCTCCGCAACGTGCCCGACTTGAACAAGAACCAGAAGCATGACATCGCAGCGGTCGTGGATCGGCTCATCCTCCGAGAAGGCATCCGCACCCGCCTGGCGGACTCCGTCGAGACCGCGTTGAAGCTCGCCGAGGGGATTCTGCTCGCCCTCATCCAGGAGCCCGCCGGGACTGACAAGGGCAACGAGGGTGATGGCAAGTGGGAGGAAGTCATCTACAGCGAGCGGTTTGCCTGTCCCGAGCATCCGGAGGCCTGCCTGGAGGAGCTTTCGCCCAGGCTGTTCAGCTTCAACAGCCCGTTCGGCGCGTGCAGGAGCTGCGACGGACTCGGCACCATCCTGGAGTTCGATCCGGACCTGATCGTCCCGGACAAGAGCGTTTCGCTCGAGAACGGCGCCGTCACCGCCTGGCGCGGCAGCGGCAAGCGCATGAACATCTATTATAACCGGCTCATCAAGCGGTTCTGTCGGGACACAGGAATCAGCAAGGCCGTCCCCTACCAGGAGATCCCCAAGGACATCCAGCGCCTGCTCATGTATGGCACGGCCGAGGGAGACGAGCAGAAGTACGGCGTCTGGTTCGAGGGCGTCATCCCGAACCTGGACCGACGCTGGAAGAACACGACCAGCGAATACGTCAAGACCCGCCTGCACGGGTACCTCTCCGAGCAGCCGTGCCAGGCCTGCCACGGCGCCAGGCTCCGCCCGGAGGTCGTCGCGGTCACCGTCGGAGGCAAGAGCATCAGCGACCTCAGCAGGTTGAGCGTCGAGCAGGCCCGTCAGTTCTTCGACGAATTGAAGCTCAATCCCGAGCAGACGATCATCGCTGCCCAGATCCTCAAGGAAATCAAGGCCCGCCTGCAATTCCTGCTCGACGTGGGGTTGGGCTACCTGACGCTCGACCGCATGAGCAGCACCCTGGCGGGCGGCGAGGCCCAGCGAATCCGCCTGGCCACCCAGGTCGGCAGCGGCCTGGTCGGCGTCTGCTACGTGCTCGACGAGCCCACCATCGGCCTGCACAAGCGCGACAACGACCGGCTCCTCGGCATCCTCCAGACGCTGGCCAGGATCGGCAACACGGTGATCGTCGTCGAGCACGACGAGGACATCATGCGGGCGGCAGACCACATCATCGACATCGGTCCCGCAGCAGGCGCCCACGGCGGCGAGATCATCGCCCAGGGCGACTACGACGACATCATCCGCTCGCCCACCTCCCTCACCGGCGAGTACCTCAGCGGCCGAAAGAGCATCGTCGTCCCCCCTAAGCGGCGCTCGTATTCGCTCAGGAAGTGCATCGAGGTCAAGGGCGCCGCGGAGCACAATCTCAAGAGCATAGATGTGAAATTCCCGCTGGGCGTCTTCATCTGCGTCACCGGCGTCTCGGGCTCGGGCAAGAGCACGCTCATCAACCACATCCTCCTGCGCGGTCTCAAGCGCCACCTGTACCAGTCCCGCGAGAAGCCCGGCGCGTACAAGAACATCCTCGGCATTTCGCAGATCGACAAGGTGATCGAGATCGACCAGTCGCCCATCGGCAAGACCCCGCGAAGCAATCCCGCGACGTACACCGGCGTGTTCGACCTCATCCGCAAGCTCTTCGCGATGACCCGCGAGGCCAAGATCCGCGGGTACACCGCCGGAAGGTTCAGCTTCAACGTCAAGGGCGGACGCTGCGAGTCCTGCCGCGGCCAGGGCACCAAGAAGATCGAGATGCACTTTCTGCCCGATGTCTACGTCACCTGCCAGGACTGCAAGGGCACGCGGTTCAACCCCGAGACGCTCCAGATCACCTACAAAGGCAAGAACATCGCGGACGTGCTCGACATGCGAATCGAGGACTCCGTCGAGTATTTCGCCAACTTCCCGCCCATCGTCCGCGTGCTCAAGACGCTCACCGACGTCGGACTGGGCTATGTCCAGCTCGGCCAGTCCTCCACCACGCTCTCCGGCGGCGAGGCCCAGCGAGTCAAGCTCTCCGCGGAGTTGGGCAAAGCCTCGACCGGGCGCACCCTCTATCTGCTCGACGAGCCGACCACCGGCCTGCACTTCGCGGACATCCACAACCTCCTGGGCGTTCTGCAGAAACTGGTGGACCTGGGCAATACGGTCGTCGTAATCGAACACAACCTTGATGTCATCAAGACTGCGGACTATATAATAGACCTCGGTCCCGAGGGCGGCAACGCCGGCGGAACCGTCGTGGCCGCCGGACCGCCCGAGGAGATCGTGAAAGTGCCGGGCAGCTACACCGGCAGATTCCTGAAGGCGAAACTGTAGCAGCTTACTATTTACCATTGACGATTTACGATTTGGCTTCGCATCTCAAATGGTAAATAGTAAATCGCAAATAGTAAATTCCAGGAGGTGACATCATTCAAACCGAACGGCCAACCATTCCGCCGCGACAGTGGGAGTTCGAGTTGAGCAGCATCGAGGACCTCCGGCGTTTGAATGCGCAGTTGGGGACTTCCGTCGATGCCATCGAGGACGTCTCCATCCTCGCACGGCCCGTCGAGTTCGCCGGCCTGACCATCCCCAACTCGCTGGCGGTGCAGCCGATGGAAGGCTGCGACGGCGACGCCCAGGGCCGGCCCGACGACCTGACGGTCCGACGATACGAGCGGTTCGCCGCCGGCGGCGCGGGACTGATCTGGGCGGAGGCCATCGCAGTACTCGAAGAGGCCCGCGCCAATCCCCGCCAGCTCTGGCTCCACCAGGGCAGCAAGGAGGCCTTCCGCGCCATGGTCCGTCGGGCACGGGACAAAGCCGCTCTGGCCAACGGGTCCGCTCACAGGCCGGTGATCGTCGCACAGTTGACCCATTCGGGCCGATACAGCAAGCCGGGCCCAGTCCCCAAGCCGATCATCCCACAGCGGGATCCCTACCGCGACCCGATGGCGCCGCAGCCCAGGCCCGATACGAACCGCAAGAGCCGAATCCCCGACGATTGGCCGATCGTCACGGACGATTACCTCGACCGGCTCCAAGACGCCTACGTCGAAGCGGCTCGCATTGCATTCGAGGTCGGTTTCGACGCGGTCGACATCAAGTCGTGTCACGGCTATCTCATCAACGAGCTTCTCGCCTGTCACAACCGACCCGGCAAGTACGGCGGGTCGTTCGAGAACCGCACGCGGTTCATGCTCAGCGCGATCGACCGCATCCGCGAGACAATCGGCGAGAAGGCCCGGATCGTCACGCGGATGGGCATCTATGATGCGATTCCCTACCCCTACGGCTGGGGCGTGGACAAAGACGACTACACCAAGCCGGACCTGACCGAGCCCAAGAAGCTGATCGCCCTGCTTCGTCAACGAGGCGTCCGACTCATCGACATTACCATCGCCAATCCGTACTACAATCCGCACGTGGGCCGGCCGTTCAACGAGCCCATCGTCGGTGGGTACGCTGAGCCGGAGCATCCGCTGGCAGGCGTGGCGAGACTCATCAATGTGACGGCCGAGGTTCAGAAGGAATTCCCCGATATAGCCTTCGTGGGCACCGGCTATAGCTGGCTGCGGACGCTTTTCGCCAACGTCGGCGCCGCGAGCAAAGCCAGCGGCCTGGCGACCTTGATCGGGGCAGGCCGGATGGGGTTCGCCTATCCCGACTTCGCGCGGGACATCGTCCGCGACCGTCGGATGTACGCGGAGAAAGTGTGCGTTGGGTGCAGCGCATGCACGCAGATCATGCGGGACGGCGGTCGGACCGGATGCGTCGTGCGGGACAACGAGGTCTACGGCCCGATCTTCCGTCGCGGACGCATGAGCGACAAGGACAACCTGCTGCGACTGGCGGCTGCCTGCCGCAAGTGCCAGGAGGCGACGTGCCAGTTGGGCTGCCCCGCCGGGATCGAGATCCCGCAGTTCATCAGCCTGTTCCTCGAAGGCAAGGAGCGAGAGGCCTACGAGACCATCCGCAAAGCCAACGTCTTCCCCGAGGTCTGCGCCTGGTTGTGCCCGGTCGAGCAGCAGTGCCAGGGCAACTGCCTGCAACAGTTCATCGGCGACGGTCCCCTGCCCATCGCGGACATCCAGCGGTATCTCGCGTCGCAGGCGAACAAGAACGGCTGGTCCAAGCTGCGAATCCCTGCGAAAGCCACCGGCAGGAAGGTCGCGATCGTCGGCGCCGGTCCCGCGGGTCTGGCGTGCGCCGCCGGGTTGCTGGAAGCGGGCCACGCGGTGACGATCTTCGACAGGAGCACCGCCCTGGGCGGCATGGTCGAATCCGTCATCCCGACCGACCGCCAGAACACCGCCCTCAAGAACGAGATGGCCGCGATCTTCGCCGAGGTGCCGAAGGACCGGATGAGCCTGTCGCTCGGCAAGGAACTCGACTCGCAGCACAACCTGGACACGATCCTGGCCCAGGGCTTCGACGCCGCCTTCATCGGGCTGGGTCTGCCCCAGTCCGTAGGGTGGGTTCTCAACCCACGTGTTCCCCCGGCCGGTGCGCACTTGACGCTCGATGGGCTCTGGAACGCGATGGACTTCCTGTCCTTGGCCAAGCAGGATCACAGGTTGGACCTCGCAGGCAAATCCATCGCGGTCATCGGTGGCGGCAACACCGCGATGGACGTGGCAGTCACCGCCGCCCGGGCCGGGGCAAGGGACGTCTATGTGGTCTACCGTCGATCCTTCAAGGAGATGCCCGCGTGGGACGCCGAACGGGACCGGGCGATGGCCGCAGGGGTCCACTTCCTCATCCTGACGCAGCCGCTTGAGTACACGTCGCGCGACGGGAAACTCACCGGGATCAAGCTGTGCCCGACCCGGCTCGGCGAACCGGACAGCAGCGGCCGGCGCAGACCCGAGCCGCTCGAATCCAGCGCGTACGAGCTGAATATGGACGTTGTGGTCGAAGCCATCGGACAGGCGGCGCCGGAGGGCATCGAGAAAGTCCTGCCGGGCGTTCAGTTCGACCGAGGACTCATCCGGACGCAGTCCGGGACGCTCGCCACATCCCGGCCGGGCGTCTTTGCCGGCGGGGACATCGTTCGAGGGGCATCGACCGTCGTGGCCGCTGTCGCGGACGGTATGAGAGCCGCCAGGGAAATCGATCAGTTTCTCAAGTAGCATGGGCGTCCCGCCCATGAATTGGGGATCACGGGCAAGATGCCCGTGCTGCGAAAGAAAGGACCATCATGGCAGACCGATCCGTTGCCATCGTCACCGGCGCCAGTCGGGGTATCGGCCGCAGCGTCGCGCTGGAATTGGCTTCGTTAGGTTATGACTTGGTCGTCAATCGGGCCCAGGAGCAGGAGCCGGAGGTACTGAATGAGGCATCGGCGCTCGGCGCCCATTGCGAGTTCGTCGCCGGCAGTATCGCCGAGGCGCCGACGAGACAGCGAATCGTGGACATGGCAAAGGCTCGGTTCGGCCGATGCGACCTGCTCGTCAACAACGCAGGCACCGGTCCGGCCAAGCGGCTCGACATTCTCGAAGCCACTGAGGAAAGCTTCGACCGGGTCCTGGGCATCAATCTCAAGGGCCCCTACTTCCTGACGCAGCTCGTCGCGAACTGGATGGTCCAGCAGCGAAAGGAACACTCGGACCGGCCCTTGCGGATCGTCAATATCGGCTCGATCTCCGCCTATACCAGCTCCCCCTCGCGCGGCGAATACTGTGTCAGCAAGGCGGGGATCGCGATGATGACCAGGCTCTACGCGGACCGCCTGGCCGAGCACAATATCGGCGTCTTCGAGGTCAGTCCGGGCATTATCGAGACGGACATGACCCGCGTGGTGAAGGACAAATACGACAAGCTGATCGCCGACGGACTGACGCCGATCCGCCGATGGGGCAGGCCCGAGGACGTGGCGAAGGCCGTCGGCGCGATCGCAGAAGGCCGACTCGATTTCTCGACCGGGACCGTCATCCACGTCGATGGCGGCTTCCACTTGAGAAGACTCTAGGATTTATGACTTACGATTTACTATTTACGATTTGAGGGCCGTGTGCATTGGCTCGCTCCGAAACACTGAGCCGGCGAAGCCAAATCGTAAATCGCAAATAGTAAATCACCAATTTCGGTGAGGGGCTCATGGATATCAAAACGGCAATCGTCACACTGATCCGTGACGGTTTCATTCTCGTCTTCAACCAGGACAAGCTCGACATCGTCCGGACCGCCCAGGCCCTCGTCGAAGCGGGAGTCAACAACATGGAAGTCACGTGCCGGATCAAGAGGCCCCTGGAGAAGCTTGCGAGACTCCGCAAGGAGATGCCCGACTTCGTCGCAGGCTCCGCCAGCCTGATCGACTGGCCCGGCATGACCTCGGTCTACAACCACGCGCACCCGGACGATCCGCTGCCCACCCTCCAGCACGTGGTCGATGCCGGCGCGTGCTACCTGGTCTCTGCGGTGAACTTCAGCGACACAGGCTACAAGCGATTCGCGGGACGCATGGCGATGATCCCCGGCTGCGGCAGCGCCACCGAGGTCGTCACCCAATTCGCCAAGGGCGCGAACCTCTGCAAGGTCTTCCCGGCCAAGGAGCTGGGCGGTCCGGCGTTTATCGAGGCCATCGACCCTGCTCTGCACAAGATGATCAGTCTGGTCCCCACGGGCGGCACGACCGCCGCCAACATCCCCGACTACGTCAACGCCGGGGTGCTGGTGCTGGGCGGCTCTTTCAGCATGATCGAGAAGGCCACGATGAAGAAGATTGTCGAAGAACAAGACTACAAGCTGCTCGCCAGAGAGCTTTCGGTCGTAAAACGTCTGATCGACGAAGTGCGGGCGAAGAAGTACCCCGGCCTCAACTTGGCGACCGCGTCGCTCGAAGAGGTCATCGCGAAGACCGGCCGCAACTTCAACCTTCCATGACACGCACGGGAGCAAGACGTATGATCGGACCCCTTATTTCGACTGTCTTTGCCATCTCGCTGGCCTCAGCAACAGCGAGTGATTCTGGATCCCTCGTGACCTTGAACGCCAGGGACACCGGCTATCGCGGCATCTGGTACATGAACCAGCCGCTCCAGAACGAGTACCGCTTCAAGTACAGTGGCGGGCTCGGAACGTACTGCGATTTTCACAAGCCGTTCGCGGTCTATTGCCCGAAAGTCAACAAAACGTTCTTCTGCTACGGCGGGACCACGGAAGACTCCTACCTGGAGCACGACCTGACAAGCACGAAGGATGCGTCAGACATGTCCGGCGTCCTGCTGCACATGGTCTCCTACTACGATCACGCGACCGGCAAGGTCCCGCGCCCGACCCTCCTGCTCGACAAGCACACGAAAGACGCCCACGACAACCCGGTCATCTCCGTGGACGACCAAGGGTACATCTGGATCTTCTCGACCTCGCACGGGACCTCGCGACCCTCCTATATCCATCGCAGCAGGGAACCGTACAGCATCGACGCGTTCGAGCAAATCCGCGCGACGAAGGTCGAGGACGGGAATGAAGTCCCCATGACGAACTTCTCGTACATGCAGGCCTGGCACGTCCGCGGACGGGGTTTCGTCGCCTTCTTCACGCGATACCACTACCCCGCCGCACGCACCGCCTGCTTCGCGACCAGCACCGATGGAGTTCGCTGGTCCCGGTGGCAGAGGCTCGCCGCCATCGACGAGGGCCACTATCAGATCAGCGCGGTAAGCGAGAGCAAGGCCGCCACGGCGCTCAATTACCATCCGAAAGGCAAAGGGCTCAACTGGCGAACGAACCTCTACTACATCGAGACCACGGACTTCGGCCAAACCTGGCGCACGGCGGGCGGAGGCACACTGGCGCTGCCCTTGACTGCGCCGCAAAACCACGCCCTCGTTCGCGACTATGAGAAGGAAGGCCTGCTCGTCTATGTGAAGGACATCCGTTTCGACGAAGCAGGCAGACCGGTGATCCTGTACATCACCAGCAGGGGCTATCGATCCGGACCGGAAGATGGACCGCGAACGTGGACCACGGCCTGCTGGACGGGGACTGCCTGGGAGATCCGGCCCGTGACGACCTCGGACAACAACTACGACATGGGCTCGCTGTACATCGAGGGCGACGGCACATGGCGAATCATCGCGCCAACCGAGACGGGCCCACAGCCGTACAACCCCGGCGGCGAGGTCGCCATCTGGACCAGCAGCAACCGCGGCGCCTCGTGGCAGAGAGCAAGACAGATCACGAGCAACAGCAAGTTCAATCACACATACGTCCGCCGCCCGGTGAACGCCCACGATGGCTTCTACGCTTTCTGGGCGGATGGGAACGGGCGCGAGCCGTCGACGTCCTCGTTCTACTTCTGCACGAAGGCGGGCGACATGTTCCGCCTGCCACGTGACATGGCAGAGGACTTCGCACTACCGGAGAGAGTGAATTGAGGCCACCCGTGGAAACCAGACAGATCGCCGGCCGGCAGGTGACGTTTCATCGCTACAACACGGTGGTCGTCGGCGCAGGGGCAGCGGGCATGAACTGCGGCGTGCATCTCTGTGAGTTCATGAAACGCAAGGGAATCGAGGACGCCCAGGATCGCATTGCCATCGTTACGCGGGGCGCCAAGCTTGGCGCTTCGCGGATGAGCGGATCGGACAAGCAGACCTACTACAAGCTGGGGACCAGCCCGAACGTGCCGGACTGCGCGGAGGCGTTCGCGAAGACCCTCACCGCCGCGGGGTGCTGTCACGGCGATCTCGCTCTGATCGAAGGGATGAACTCGCTCCGCGAGTTCTATCATCTCGTCCAGGCGGGCGTCGCTTTTCCGACCGACTCGACAGGCGCCTTTATCGGCTACAAGACCGACCACGACCCCGCGGAGCGGGCCACCAGCGCCGGACCCAAGACCAGTCGGTTCATGAGCGAGTGCCTGCAGCGTCAGGCTGACGACTATGGCATCCGGGTCTTCGACAATCAGGAAGTCGCCCATTTGCTCACGGCCGGCTCCGGCCGCGACAAACACATCGTCGGCGTCGCGGCCCTCGACAGCCTGTCGGCAACGGAATCACAATACGCAATCAACGTATTCCTCGCGGCCAACATCGTCCTCGCGGCGGGTGGGCCGGGAGAGCTGTACAAGACCAGCGTCTATCCGAAGGGCCAGGTCGGCCTTCACGGCCTGGCCTTCAGAGCAGGTCTGGCTGCAGAGAATCTCACCGAGTCCCAATTCGGACTGGCCAGCACCCAGTTCCGCTGGAATGTCTCGGGCACGTACATGCAGGCGATCCCGCGAATCTTCAGCACGGACGCCCACGGACAGGACGAACGGGACTTCCTCGCCGACTTCTTCCCGACCACGAAGAGCATGGCGAGCAACATCTTCCTCAAGGGCTACCAATGGCCCTTCGACCCGCAGAGGATCGAGGGTCTGAGGTCCTCGCTGATCGACGTGCTCGTCTTCCACGAGAACCAGCAGGGCCGGCGGGTCTTCCTGGACTTCCGCCGCAATCCCGTGGGCAGCAGGACACAACAGGCATTCGACCTCAACCAGCTTGAATTGGAGGCCTCGGAGTACCTGCGAAACGCGGGGGCGACTCAGCCGACGCCTATCGAACGACTGGCCCACATGAACCCCCTGGCCATCGAGATCTACAAAGAGAACGGCATCGACCTGCACAGCGAGCCGCTCGAAATCGCGGTTTGCGCCCAGCACAACAACGGCGGCTTCGCGGTCAGCATGTGGTGGGAGTCGAGCATCCCGCACACGTTCGTCATCGGCGAAATGGCGGGCACGCACGGCGTAAAGCGCCCCGGCGGCTCGGCCCTCAACGCCGGGCAGGTCGGCGGCCTGCGGGCGGCGGAGTACATCGTGAACGCCTATGGTTGCGAGGTCGCCGACCACTCGACGGGCATCGAACGCCAGGTCGCCGATCTGATCGCCAAGCTGGACTCGTGGAGCAACTCCTCCGGCCCGACTCCGCAGGACGTCATCGCCCAGATCCAGGACCGCATGACCGCCTCGGCCGCCCAGATCCGAGAGGCAAACGACGCCGGCACAAGCCTCCAGAAGGCCCTGCTCCTGTGTGCTGCCATCCGCGAGAAAGGTCTGGCTGTGAAGAGTCCTCGCGAGTTTCCCGCTGCGATCCAGGCGGAGCATCTGGCCTTGTGCAGCGTCGCCTATCTGAAGGCCATCGTGGATCTGCTCGCCCAGCATGGCGGGTCGCGAGGCTCGTGTTTAGTGCTGAACCCGAGCGGTGTGCGGATCCATCCGGACATCCTCGACCGGACGACGGGCGAACCCCTGGCGTTCCAGCCAGAGAACGAGGAACTGCGAAACAGGATTCTGCGACTCGAGTACGACGAGACATCTCCCGACCTGTTCACGAGCACGGCGATCACTCCCAGGCCCGCACCGACCGAGCGAAAGGCCTTCGAGCCGGCCTGGCAGGACTACCGGGAAGGGAGAATCTATGACCGCTGAATTTACAGTGTACGATTTACGATTTACTATTGGAGTGACGCTCGCTTGGACACATTCAGTACCATGGGCGGAACCGAATCGTAAATAGTAAATCGTAAATAGTAAATTCCTCATGGGGTTTCTATGGCGATTCTCGAACTGAGAGCCCAATCCGAATGCAAGTACGATGTCCTGTCGCTGGGCGAGGTCATGCTTCGGCTCGACCCGGGCGACGAGCGGATTCACACGACGCGGACCTTCCGGGTCTGGGAAGGCGGCGGCGAGTACAACGTCGCCCGCGGCCTGAAACGGGCGTTCGGCAAGCGGGCCGCGGTGGTGACCGCCATCGTGGACAATCCCGTCGGCCGACTGCTCGAAGACCTCATGCTCCAGGGCGGGGTCAGCCTGGAATACGTCAAGTGGGTCCCCTTCGACGGCATCGGACGCAAGACCCGCGTCGGCCTGAACTTCACTGAACGCGGCTTCGGCATCCGCGGGGCCGTCGGCTGCTCCGACCGGGCCAACAGCGCCGCGTCGCAGCTCAAGGAAGGCGACATCGACTGGGATCGGATCTTCGGGCGGGACGGCGTCCGCTGGTTCCACACGGGCGGCATCTTCGCGGCACTCTCGACGACCACGCCCCAGGTCATTATCGAAGCGGTCACTGCCGCCAAGACACACGGCACGATCGTCTCCTACGACCTGAACTACCGCAATTCGCTCTGGCGCGACGTCGGCGGCCAGGAGAAGGCACGCCAGGTCAATCGCGCCATCGCGCCCTACATCGACGTGATGCTCGGGAACGAGGAGGATTTCACCGCGGCGCTGGGCTTCGAAGTCCAGGGCCTGGACAAGGGCTTCTCGCAGCTCGACCCGACGAACTTCAAGAAGATGATCGAGACCGCGGTGAAGGAGTTCCCGAACTTCAAGGTGGTCGCGACGACGCTCCGGCACGCCAAGACCGCGACGCGCAATGACTGGGGCGCGGTGGTGTACGCCGGCGGGCAGTTCCACGAGGCCACGCCGCGACCAGACTTGGAGATCTACGACCGCGTCGGCGGCGGCGACAGCTTCGCCTCCGGCCTGATCTACGCATTGATGGAGGGCAAGAGTCCCGAGCAGGCAGTCAATTACGGCGCCGCCCACGGGGCACTCGCGATGACCACGCCGGGAGATACGACGACGGCAATGCTCAGCGAGGTGGAAAAAGCGATGAAGGGCGCCGGCGCCAGGGTGGACAGATAGATTTCACCACAGGGAAACAATAATGATCGCAGAGACAGTAAGATGGGTCGGCGGGACCGACGGCGTGCTGGAGATGATCGACCAGCGCCGGCTCCCGACGGAGTTTGTCATCCTGAAGGTCCGCAGCATCGAGCAACTCCATGAGGCGATCCGAACGCTGGCGGTCCGCGGCGCGCCCGCCATTGGGGTCGCGGCGGCCTACGGACCGGTCCTGGCCTTGCAGTGGCACGCCGGCCGTCGGAGTTTCCCCGAGGCCCTGGAGCACGTGCTCAAGGCCTGCGATTACCTCGCCACCTCACGTCCGACCGCGGTCAACCTGTTCTGGGCCCTCGACCGCATCCGAGCCAAGGCCAAGGAAGTCGCCTCCGATCCCCAGGCTGCCGCGTCGCAACTCGCGGAGTCGATCCTGGTGGAGGCCAACGCGATCTGCGCCGAGGACATCGAGATGTGCCGGCAGATCGGGGCGAACGGCGAGCAGTTCATCCGCGACGGTTTCGGGGTCCTGACCCACTGCAACGCCGGGGCGCTCGCCACTGCAGGACAGGGAACTGCGCTGTCGGTCATGTTCGAAGCACAGAAAAAGGGCAGGCGATTCGAGGTCTACGCCGACGAGACCCGACCCCTCCTCCAGGGGGCTCGACTGACCGCCTGGGAACTCCAGCGGGCGGGCATCAAGGTGACCGTGATCTGCGACAACATGGCGGGCTTCCTGATGAAGCAGGGCAGGATCCAGGCGGTCATCACCGGCGCCGACCGCATCGCGGCCAATGGTGATACGGCCAATAAAATCGGCACGTACAGTGTCAGCGTGCTGGCGAAACACCACGGGATTCCGTTCTACATCGCCGCTCCATCGAGCACGTTCGACTTGACCCTCGTCAGTGGCGACCAGATCCCCATCGAGGAACGGAATGCATCAGAGGTGACTTGGATTGGCGACAAGCACGTCGCGCCGGAAGACGTGGGCGTCTACAATCCCGCCTTCGACGTGACCCCGGCCCAGAACATCGCCGCGATCATCACGGAAAAGGGTGTGATTCAGAACCCGAACGAGGATCGTATTCGCGATCTGCTCGGATAGGCTCGCTATGCGACGGCGACGACCTGCTTGACCTCGGGCACCTTCTCCCGCAGAATGCGTTCGATGCCCATCTTCATGGTCATGGTCGCACCGGGGCAGCCCCGGCAGGCGCCCTGCAGACGAAGGCGGACGGTCTTGTCTTCGTCCACGCCGATCAGCTCCACGTCGCCGCCGTGACCCTGCAGGGCTGGTCGGACGGATTCTATCACCTCGGTAACCTTCTCTTCGAAGGTCTTTCCATCACCGGTTTCGTTCAGATTCACCTTGTCGGCCATAAATGATCTCCACCAATCAGTTCGCCGTCATTATAGTAGCATTCCTGCCCGCATCAAACCTTTTCTCCATACCGCCGGCACGCCCGAGAGTTCACGTTATTGACAACAAGACGCGTCGCCGGTACGTATATATGCTGTTTGCGCAATCATGGCTTGCTATTGGGAGGTTCAAGAATGAAGGCAGTATGGATTAGCGTATTACTGGCAGTAGTGGCGGCCGCCGGCTGCGCCAGCAGCGAAGCGGAAAGCCAGGCAGTGGTCGGTTATGACTTCGGCAAGATCGACAAGATCGCGATCGTCGAGGTGACCGGCAAGGTCTACGGCGATGCCGCCAAGAACAAGATCAGCAACCTCGTCACCATGGCGCTGATGAAGAAAGGCTATGCGTTCATCGAACGCCGGGAGGTGCAGGCCCTGTTGAAAGAGCAGCAATTCCAGGCATCCGACATGACGACCGAGGCCGGCGCCGCCAGGGCGGGCCAGTTTCTCAACGTCCCGGCGGTCATGCTGATCGAGATCCCCAAGTTCCGGGATGGGAAGATCGACATGACGGCCAAACTGGTGGACGTGGAAAACGGGACCATTCTCTGGCTGGGAAGCGGCTCGGGCAGCACGAACAAGACGCTTGGCACCATCGCGGGCGCCGCCGCGGGCGCCGCAATCGGAGCCGCCGTTGCCGGCGGAGATTCCAGTGATCGATGGCTCGGCGCAGCCGTCGGCGCAGCCGCGGGCGGCATTACCGGCTATGCCCTGACGCCCAGCGAGGAGAAGCAAGTGATGAAAGTGGTGAAGAAGGTCGTCAAGGGCTTCCCGTCCAGGATTCCGCAGGCGCCCGCCAAGAAATGACGGGCGGAAAATTGCGGGGTTGTAGAAATTCGTTGCAGGAATCCGGGGCCGGAGACGAATGCGATCTTCGGCCCTGTCTTTTTTCGTCTGTGTGATCTGACGGTCAAACGAGGGCCAGTTCGGGCTCCGCGACCTCATCATCGGACTGCCCGAGGCGAGCAGCTTGTTCGCCCGGACACATCGGCAACGGCTCGAAGAACTGGATCGCGATCCGTCGAAGGGCGTTGTTCACGCCGTCCACGCGGCAGACATGGCCGGAACGGACGAAATCAACCATGTCGAATGAGTCGTCCTGGCCGTACTGGGGGATGCTGAACCGCGCGGTCAGGTGCTGGCCGAGATGGGGGCATCGGTCGTCCGCGTAACAGGTGAAGGCCGCTCCTCGGCTCGACAGGTCGGCCATCTGTCCCTGGGACAGCTCTCCATTGACGTCCGGCGCAAACCAGACCGGCCAATGGTAGTACAACCGCTGTTCCATTCTGCGTTCGCTCGTCGTACTCATGGATCCCATTCCTCGACAAACCATCTACTGTTTTGTTGGCGTCGGGAGACAGATCGGCGACGCAAGATCACGACTTAAGGGTCGTCACCGAGAAAACCGCTGCCCTTCCGCCTGAAAGACCGCATTCGCCCGATTCCCAGGGGACAGACGCAGGCTTTGCCGAGGGGCCATCTGTAAGGTTTTTCCTGCATGGAACACAAAATTCCGATAACTGGCCGCACGAAACAACGTGTGACACTGGAAGCTGCCGGTGCGAAGTCACCCGTGACTTCGCGCTACGAGCGTACGGCAGCCTGCCGGGCGAGTTCGCCGAACAGACGGCCTCGCTGCTGGTAGTTCTCGAACATGTCGTAGCTGGCGCAGGCGGGACTGAGCAGCACCACGTCGCCCGGAGCCGCCAGGCGGCCGGCGATTTCGACCGCCTCGGCCAGGGAACCGGCAAACTGAACGTCGATCTTCCGTCCCGCCTGCGGCGCCGCGTGCACCGCGTCCGCGATCATGCGAGCGGTCTGCCCGATGAGGACAGTCGCCTTGGCTGACGAAGCAATCGCCTCTCCCAGTACGGCGAATGGGGTATGCTTGTCGTATCCGCCCGCGATGAGGACCTTCGGGCAGTCGAAGGCCGAGAGGGCCACCATGGCGCCCTCGGGCGTCGTGGCCTTCGAATCGTTGTACCAGCGGACCCCTTTGCCCTCGGCGACCAGTTCGAGACGGTGCGGGAGGGCCTTGAAGCTCGGCAGGCAGGACCGGATGGACCGCTCGGAGACGCCAAAACACTTGGCGATCGCCATGGCAGCCGCGAGATTCGACAGGTTGGCCCGGCCGGGCAACGCGTACTCCCTGCGTATCTTGTCGCTGACGTCGTCTGCGGAGAACGTCAGACACACCCGGCCCGCCTGCGAACGATATTTCTCGTGCCAGGAACGTGCGATCGGGTCCTCGGCGTTGAAGATGGAGACCGCCGGGGCTTTCGCGTCGAGCGTCTGAAGGCTGAAGAGACCCTCTTTGGCGGCGCAGTACGCCTCGAACGTGCCGTAGCGATCCAGGTGGTTGGGCGTCAGGTTCGTCAGTAACGACACGTGCGGCGCCTTACGGACTTCCCCCAATTGCTCGACCTGGAAGCTGGAGATCTCCAATACGACCAAGTCGTCCGGCTTGACATGGTCCAGGATGGTCAGCAGGGGTCTGTCGCCGATATTGCCGCTGAGCCAGACTTTCTTGTAGGGTACGTACGACGCACCATCTTCCGGGAGATGGGACCTTTCGACAGCACGCGATCCTCGCCCCGCAGGTCGCTTGGAGCGCGCGTGCTCCAGGAGATGCGCGGTCAGGGTCGTGGTCGTGCTCTTGCCGTTGGCGCCGGTGATTCCGATGATCCGAGCGGGACAGGCCTGGAAGAACAACCCAATCTGCGAAGTGACGGTCCTGCCGCTGCGACGCGCGAGCTGCAGGAACTCGTTGTCGAGCGGGATCGCGGGGTTGGCGATCACCACGTCGGCGGTTGCGAAATCCTGGGGATCGTGTCCCCCGAGGTGGTACTCGACGCCGGACAGGTCGGCCAACTGCTTGATGGAGTCCTGCAACTGGTCTTCCCGAGCCTTGTCCGTCACGACGACCTTCGCGCCGACCTGGACCGCATAGCGGGCAGCATCGACGCCCCCGCCGAAACGTCCCAATCCCATGACCAGGACCTTGCGCCCGGACAGAGAAGCAGGCTGGTCGCAGGTCTCGCACATTGCCTGATTGGACGCCAATCCGTTCATAGTCCACCACCTGCTGGATCGATTGACTGCATTATTCCCACAGGCAGTATCCTACCGCCGGCAGGACGCGGAAGGAAAGCGGAAACTCCCTCACCAGACGAGGAGACGACTGGATTTCCCTGGGAGGGAGGATATGCTGTGTCACTTGAGTCTCGGAGCATGTGTCGTCGTATGGGTTTCGATCTCGGTTCTTTCTTGGCGAGGGTTGGTCATATGTTTCACAAGCGTATCGTCGCGGGATTCGTCTACTGCCTGTTGCTGTGCTGGGCGGCGCCGAGCCAGGGTCAGACAGCCCGGGAACTCGAACAAAGGGACCAATGGGTGCGCAAGAACCTCGCGGCGGTCCGCGAAGTGCAGGCCGAAGTCCCCGCGCCGCAGCAGAAACCCCAACCGGGCCTGTTCGTCCTCGCCAACCATGACCCGGTGCAGAAGAACTCGCGGGGCGGCAAAGCCATGAAGCTCGGCACGACCGAATACACTCGCGGCTTGTACTGCCATGCCACAAGCCGGCTTCTCGTGCGGCTGCCCGGTCCCGGGCGGACCTTCGATGCCGTGATCGGCGTCGATCACAACGAGAACACCCAGGCCGGCAGCGGCAGCGTTCACTTCTTCGTCACCGTGGGCGGCGCCGAGGTCTTCCGTTCCGACCTCATCCGAGGAGGAGGCGCCGCGGGCATCCCCGTCCGCGTGGAACTCAACGGCGCGACGGAGTTCCTCCTGTGCGTCGACGACGCGGGCGACGGGATCGCCTGCGATCAGGCCGACTGGGCGGACGCCAGGGTGGTCCTGGCCGACGGTCGCACGATCTGGCTGGCCGACCTTCCCATGGTCGATGGCGAGGTCAAGCCGCTGCGCCCGCGCGAGGTCTCCAAACCGCCGTTCTCGTTCGTCTATGGCGGCCGGGGCTCCGACACACTGCTCGGCTCGTGGCAATTCAACGAGACGACGGAGAAGCTCGACGCAAATCGCAGCAAGCGAACGCAGGTCTACACCGATCCGAAGACGTCCCTGGTCGTTCGCTGCGAGATCGTGGATTATCGCGATTTCCCAACGGTGGAATGGACGCTCTACTTCAAGAACGCCGGCTCCACAGATACGCCCATCCTGGAGGACATTCAGTCGTTGGACACGCAGTTCGAACGGCGGGCCGCCAGCGAGTTCCTGCTCCATCATTTCGTCGGCAGCCCCTGCACCGCCTGGGACTACCGCCCACTGGAGACCTCGCTCAAGGCTCAAACGACGCAGCGGATCACCGGCGCAGGAGGCCGCCCGACGAACAGCGACCTGCCCTACTTCAACCTGGAAACGGGCGACGGCGGCGTGATCGTCGCGGTGGGTTGGCCGGGACAATGGGCCGCCCGATTCGTCCGCGACGCCCAAACACACCTGCGCATCGCGGCGGGACAGGAACTGACACACCTGACGCTGCACCCGGGCGAAGAGATCCGCACGCCGCTGGTCGTGCTGCAATTCTACCGCGGCGACTGGATCGACGCGCAGAACACCTGGCGCCGCTGGATGTGGGCGCACAACGTCCCGCGTCCCGGGGGCAAGACGCTCGTGCCGCAAATAGCCGCGTGCAGCTCGCACCAGTACGGGGAGATGATCAACGCCGATGAAGCCAGCCAGAAGATGTTCGTCGAGCGTTATCTCGGCGAGGGCCTGGCGTTGGATTACTGGTGGATGGACGCCGGCTGGTACTGGAACAAGCACGGCTGGCCGCACGTCGGCACCTGGGAGGTGGACACGAATCGCTTCCCGAACGGCCTGCGGACCATCAGCGACTACGCCCACGCCCGAGGCGTCAGGACCATCGTCTGGTTCGAGCCGGAACGGGTGGCCGCCGACACCTGGCTGAGCAACACGCATCCCGGCTGGATTCACGGCGGCGCCGCCGGCGGACTGCTCAAGCTCGGTGAGCCCGAGGTGCTCGAATGGCTCACCAACCACGTGGACAAGCTCCTGGTCGACCAGGGCGTCGATTTGTACCGCCAGGACTTCAACATGGACCCGCTCAATTTCTGGCGCGACGCCGATGTCCCCGACCGACAGGGCATCGCGGAGATCCGCCATGTCACGAACTACCTCGCCTATTGGGACGAGCTGCGCCGTCGCCATCCGAACATGCTGATCGATTCGTGCGCCAGCGGCGGGCGACGCAACGACCTGGAGACCCTCCGCCGGGCGGTCCCGCTGCTCCGCAGCGATTTTCTCCTGGAACCGGTCAGCCAGCAGAACCACACCTACGGCATCGCCTTCTGGATCCCCTTCTACGGGACCGGGATCAACCAGTTCGACGCCTACAGCCTGCGGAGCTGCATTTGTCCCCACGTGACCGCCTGCTACGACATGCGCCGCCAGGACCAGGATTACAGCACGGTCCGGCGTCTGCTGCGACAGTGGCGTCAGGAGATCGCGCCCAACTACTGGGGCGACTTCTATCCGCTGACGCCCTACAGCATGGACGACAACGTATGGGTTGTCTGGCAATTCGACCGGCCCGAATGCGGACAAGGCATGGTGCAGGCGTTCCGACGGGCCAAAAGCGAGGAGAAGAGCACGCTCGTCCGGTTGCAAGGTCTCGATCCGCAGGCTCGATACCGCCTGGCTGATATCGACACGGATCGGACGTGGACGCAGCCGGGACAGGAACTCCTGGAACGGGGATTGCGAATCGAAAGCGACAAGCAGCCAGAAGCTGTCGTCGTTGCGTACGAGAGGATGAACTGATCCTCGGCGGTGAAGCTCGCTTGCAGTGACGCCGTAAGGCGTTATCCGTAGCATGGGCGTCCCGCCCATGATTCCGGATCACGGGCAAGATGCCCGTGCTACGAGATACCCTTACGGGCGCATTACGAACGGGGATCGTCGCTCAGCCGGATGGTTTGACGCCCCGATAGATCGAAGCGACCCCCCAGGTCAGCGGGGTCGCCGAGACCTGGACAAAGCCGGCACTTTCCATCAGGGCACAGAACTCGCTCGGACGATAGAACGCCTCAATCGATTCATTGAGGTATCGGTACGCACACCGATCTCCGGAAACGACCGCGCCGAGGAAGGGGACGCCTAGACGCAGGTACTTCAGATGGCACCAGCGGACGGTCCGATTCTCCGGCAACGAGAACTCGAGGATCAGCGTTTGACCGCCGGCCTTGAGGATGCGGAGGATTTCTCGAAGGGTCGCTCCCACATCGGAGGTATTGCGGATGCCGAACGCCATCGTGACCGCATCGAACGAATCCCCGGCGAACGGCGTCGCACAAGCATCGGCGCGGACCAGCTCGGCGCGATCCGCCAGTCTCGCCCTCCCGAGTTTCTCGCGGCACAGACTCAGCATCCGCTCGGAGACGTCGAGGCCCACCGCACCCGCAGGAGGAGGAATCCGCCGCAACAGGGCGATCAGCATGTCCCCGGTGCCGGTGGCCAGATCCGCGATTTGCCCTCCTCCACTCTCCCCGAGCAACTCCGCCGCTCTGCGGCGCCAGGCCCAATCCCGGCCCAGCGACAACAGGTGATTCAGAAGGTCGTAGGTCGGCGCGATGCGGTCGAACATCTCTCCCACACGAGACGGCCCACCATACTCGGCACTACCCGCGGTCGGAGGGTCCTTGCCCATGCGCCACGCGACAAACGATCAGAGCTTCGACTGCATCGCGTTGGACAGGTCGATCTTGGCGTCGACCACCGCCTGCTCAATGCACTTCTTCCAGTCGTCGCCGAACTGGTCTCTGTACTGGGGCCTCTCGTAGGCATAGATGATCGAGCGAGATGCGTTGATCAACGCGCCGGTCCCGTCGGGCTTGCAGAATCGAATGCAATCCACCGCCTGGGCCCCCTGGGCGCCGTAGCCCGGGACGAGGAACCAGGTCTTGTCATATTTCGTCCGCAGCGACGCGGTGGCTTCCGGCGCGGTTCCGCCGACGACCATGCCAATGTCGCTGTAACCCTTCTCCCCCATGTACTCGGGCTGGGCTCCGATTTCCCCGACGATTTGGGCCATCTTCTCGTACATGGCTTGCCCTTCGGCGTCTCTGAAATCCTGAAGGGCGGCGGCCGACGGATTGCTCGTCCGAACCAGCACGAACACACCTTTGCCCTGCGAAGCTGCCATCTTGGCGAAGGGCTCGATCCCATCGGCGCCCGTGTAGCCGTGGATCGTGATGGCGTCGGGCGCCAGCACGTCTTCCAGACCGGTCAGCTCGGAATTCTGCAGGTGGGCTGCGGCGTACATCTCCGCCGTGTGGCCGATATCGCCGCGCTTCACATCGCCGATGATCTCCAGACCCAAGCTGTCCGCCTCGCTGATCAGAGAGTAGTAGGATTCCAGCCCTTCCCAGAGATACCTCTCGAAGAACGCGACGTTGATCTTCACCGCCGGGACGATCCCCGCGACGATCCGCATCGCCTGCACACAGAAATCGAAGATGGCATCGACGGCCGCGGCGGCATCGAATTCGTCGTTCATCTGCCGATGGCCTCTTATGGCCGCGGGCAATCGACTGTAAATCGGATCCAATCCTATCACTAACGGCGTCTTCTTCGACTGGACGGCGGCCAGCAGCCGATCTGAAAAGTGGCTTGACATAATCGGACGAACCTTCCTTTCAAAACTCTTTCTACGAAACGTGGGAACCACTATAATCGCCGCCGCAGTGTCGGGCAAGACAGAATTCGGGCGTTCAGGCTTTTCCGTGAACGAATTGGAGTCCTGCCGGATATGGAGCGGAGGCCGCATTTTGCGGCGTCGCCGCGCGAATTCCCGTTGGGGTCCCTGTGAAGAAACCGAAGAAATCCAGACGCAAGAAACTGCTCATTTGGCTAGCCATCGACGTGGCGGCGGCCGTCATCATCGTTTCTCTGCTGCACCACCGGCCGGCCGGGTATCATCCTGTGCTGCCGCCGGCCGGCGCCGACCCGAACGAGCAGCGAGTTCATCGCTACCTTACGCATGACCTGGGCAACAAGCTCTACAACGGCGCCCAGAGACAGCAGCCGTTCGAACTGACCGTGCTCGAAGACCGTCTCAACGAGGCCCTCGCCCAGGCAGGGTGGTTGCAGGAATCCGCGGGAATCCAGCTCTCGGCCCCCGCGATCGCGTTCAAACCGGGACGGGTGGTCCTCATGGGCACGGCCGACGTCCAGGGCGCCGGATTCGTCGTCACCATCGAGCTCGGTCCGCAAATCATGGAAGATGGTCGTCTCAACCTCGTCGTCGAGAAGGTCAAAGTCGGCGCGATGAACATCACCTGGCCAGCCCAGATCATGGGCAGCAAGATGTACCGACAGCGCCTCGATGCAGGGGAGGTCGACCCCGAGGATTGGCGCACCAAGATTGCGGCGTCCCTGTTTGCGAAGGAACCTTTCGATCCGGTCCTGCTTCTCGAGGACAAGTGGATCCGTCTGGAGCGCATGGACGTTCGTCAAGGGGAACTGCTCCTGCGTTTCGTGCCTGCGAAAGAGCCTCAATAGAACGAGCCCGGAGACGGACTTCCCCAGGCTCGAATGGTCGCTCTGCAGCGGTTCCCTGCGATCAGGTCGCGATGCCCTTTGCCCCGTTGCGCCGCAGGAAGTGGACGATCAGACTCAGTCCGACGAAGGCCCCGATCAGGACGAGGGTCCACCAGCCGATCTTCGGCCACAGGCTCCAGATACTGACGAACGTCGCGGCGGCCGTGGCAAACACCATCAGGACGTTCCAGAGAATGCGACGGCCACCAGTCGGCAGGCTGTCGCCGAGCGTGCCTTTGCTATTCATCATGAGCAGGAACGTGAAGTAGGCAATCGGCAGAAGCACAGAGCAGAATGCCGAAGTCGCGATGGCCAGCCAGGGAGCGGGCTGCTTCCAGAAGATGGCGCCGATGGCCCCCACGGAGACCATGAGCGACCCGATCCGCTGGGTCCACCCGCCGGGCGCTTTGCCCAGCATCTCACAGAAGCACAGGCCATTGATGGACATCAGGATCGTCGCGGCGCTGAGCCCGAGACCCATGACGCCGAGCCCGAAGAGATACTGTGCGACGGTCTTGCCGGTCAGAGGCGTCAGGGTGTTCGCGAGGTTGAAGTTGTCCCTCTTAACCAGCATAGCCGCCATCAGCTTGTCAGCGTGCGGCAGGGCATCGACCCGCTTCTGCTGCTCGTCGGCCGAGAGGGAGGCGAAGGCATCCTTGCCCACCTCGAAGGCCACCCGGTTTTTCAGGAGCGTGTTGTACTGGCCGACGAGGTTCGGCGCAGGCGTCTCGGTGACAACGCCTCCTTCGACCGCGGGCACGAACCCCGGCGCCGGCTTGGTGTGGAACTGAGAAGACGCCGCCATTACGACAAATCCAGTCGCCAGGACGAACGGGATGAACAGGCCGGTCGAGAGGTCGAAGATCGCCAGACCGCGGAAGTCCTTGTCCCAGCCCCGCCGCATCATCGAGTAGGGGAACATGAATGTCATGTTGATGCCCACGGTGGCGGCGATGGCGCTGATGATGACGCCCCGCTGCTGATCGGTGATCATATCGACCCAGTACGCACGGCCGCTCTCGGCGACGGCCTGCAGATACGGAGCCAGACGCTCGACAGGCTGGAACAGCATCTTCAGGTGCGGCACCAGACCCTTGGCTGCCTCGGCCCAGTCCATCTGGCCGCGGAACGTCAGTTTGAGCACGACAAAGAGGAAACACAGCACGATCATGCTGACAATGGCGCGGATGATGTTCTCGAAGATCCGCACGCCCCGCCCGCCGAGGCTGTAGAACATCGAGACCGCAATGCACGCAGTGAGGAACAACAGGACGGCCACGACGCGGGCGGTGTCCCCCTGGATCAGGCTGCCCTCGCCGCCGCCGAAGACGCCGGGCAGGAGATTCTGTTGAATGGCCGCCGTGCCCAGGCTGAACTGCGGCATGGACCACACGAGATTGGCCGCCATCGAAGCCAGCAGCCAGCTCCAGCCGAGGACCGGACTGACGTGCTTGTTGATCGCTCGCAGGGGACGCTCGCCGGTGGAGAGGGTCACGTAGGCGATGGCGGCCAGCATGGCGATGCCCCACATCATGGCCACCGGCTGAAGCCATAGGAAGGTGAAGCCGGACAGCACGCCCAGATAGAGACTCGACGCAAACGACACGCCGCCGACGGTAATGCCGCTCTGGAGCCAGCCTGGTCCGGAGAGTCGGACGAAGGTCCGGAGCATCGCGCCCCGGCCTTGCGCCCTTGCCTCCGCGATCATCCGGCGGTCTCTCTCGATTCGTGGATTCGGATGCGTCGTCGCCGCCGCGGGTTGCTTATCTGCCATCGTTTGCCTCCCGGTCAAAGGGTCACTGCCACGGACGCCTGTTACAACGCAGACGTGCGATCTATTCTCGGCCAATGCCGGAACCCTGTCAACTCTTCGCGTGCGGACACCCGTCCCAGGCACAAGTCCTGTTGCCATTCAGGAGGCGCGCTGCTATAATAGAGGGGCAAGGATGGAGGGTAGATTTATGGGACGCGGAGTCGGCACGGGATTTTCGGAGGAGAAGGTGGAAAAGAGGCTTCTTGCAGTCATCTTGCCGACTCTCGTGGTGGGCACCCTGGCTGCGGAAGAGCCGGTCCAATTTGCGGACGCGACGCTCAAGGCGACCGACGACGCCGCCAGAGACGGCGACGCGATCCGCGTGTACTCAGGGACATCTCCTGAGACCGTCGACCTTGCACCCCTACCGGCTTGGTCTTCACCGGTGGCAAGAACCCCCTCGCGGCAGCGGTCCATTGCTCGGGCAGTACGCTGACGCTCGCCAACTGCCTGATCGTCGGAAACCAAGCGAGTGATCCGACTGGGGCAATACCCCAGACGAGATCGCCACGAGCGGGACCGGAGAGGTTGCCGCTCGCTACTGTGACGTCGCCGGCGTCTGGACCGGCATCGGCTGCATCCACATCAATCCTCTGTTTGTGCACAAGGGGTACTGGACAGACCCCGATGCGACCTGGGTCATGGGAGACTATCATCTCCAGTCCGAAACAGGACGATGGGACCCCGAGGCAGGCGTCTGCGTGCAGGACGACGCGACCAGTCCCTGCATCGACGCAGGCGATCCGAATAGCCCGGTTGGGCAGGAGCCATTGCCGCACGCAGGGATCGTCAATCAGGGCGTCTACGGCGGCACCACTGAGGCGAGCAAGTCAGCAGTCGAACTGTAAGCCCGCGGAAACGAAACGGCGTGCCGCAGCCTTCGTAACCGCGGCACGCCGTGATTGCAGCAAGTTCGCTCGGCCCTCGTCGATGAAACGAGGGGCCGGCTTATCCTCTACCCGAGCTTCTTGGCCAGATCGTCGCGAAGGCTTCGGATCTCCGCGGGCAGGTGGTCGCCGAACTGGCCGAGGAATTTGTCGATATCCTGCAATTCGGTCTGCCAGCCGTCGCGGTCCACCTCGAAGAGCTTCGCCATCTTCATCTTCTCCTTGGCGATCTGGAGGCCCGACAAGTCGAGATCGGCAACGTTCGGGACCAGACCAATGGGTGTTTCTTTGGCGCCGACACGGCCGTTGGCGCGGTCCAGCACCCATTTGATGACGCGGATATTGTCTCCGAATCCCGGCCAGATGAATTTTCCATCGTCGTCCGTCCGGAACCAGTTGACCGAGTAGATCTTGGGGGGGTGCTTGAGCCGCTTGCCGACGTTGAGCCAGTGGCCGAAGTAGTCGCCCATGTTGTACCCGCAGAAGGGCAGCATGGCGAACGGGTCGCGTCGCAACTGGCCAACCTGGCCGGCGGCCGCAGCGGTCATCTCCGAGCCGATCCGGGCCCCGAGGAACACGCCGTGAGCCCAGTCGAAGGACTCCATGACCAGCGGGATCAGCTTGGTCCGTTTGCCGCCCATCAGGATCGCGGAGATCGGGACGCCCTTGGGATTGTCGAACTCCTTCGAGAGGGTCGGAGCGTGGTACAGCGAGACGGTGAACCGCGAGTTCGGGTGCGCCGCCTTCGTGCCGCTGTCGGGCGTCCAGGGTTTGCCCTGCCAGTCGGCCACTCGCTTGGGCACGCCGCCATCGGCGCCTTCCCACCAGGGCACGTTGTTGTCGAGGTCCAGCGCGACGTTCGTGAAGAGCGTGGGGTAGAACTTGTCGGCCTTGAGCGTGTGGACCATGTTGGGATTGGTCTTCAGCGAGGTCCCGGGCGCGACGCCAAAGAAGCCGGCCTCCGGATTGATCGCGTAGAGCCGACCGTCGGGCCCGACGTTCAGCCAGGCGATGTCGTCGCCGAGGGTCCAGACTTTGTAGCCGGGCAGCGCCGATTCGAGCATGGCGAGGTTCGTCTTGCCGCAGGCGGAGGGGAAGGCGGCACAGATGTACGTGATCTTGCCCTGCGGGTCCTGGATGCCCATGACGACCATGTGCTCGGCCAGCCAGCCTTCCTTCTGACCCAGGCACGAGGCGATTCGCAGGGAGAAGCACTTCTTGCCCAGCAGGGCGTTGCCGCCGTAACCGGAGCCGATGCTCCAGACAAGACTGTCCTGCGGGAAGTGCATGATGAACCGCTTGTTCGGGTCGAAATCGCCGACCGAGTGCATGCCCTTGACGAAGTTCTCGCTGTTGCCGATCTTGTCCAGGACGCTCTTGCTCATGCGGGTCATGATTCTCATGCTCACCGCAACGTAGGTGATATCGGTGATCTGCACACAACTCTTGGCGTAGGGCGAGTCCGGATGGCCCATCATATAGGGCAGGACGTACATGGTCTTGCCCTTCATGCAGCCGTCGGTCAGCTTGGTGAGCTTGTCCTTGGCGTCGGCGGGGGCCATCCAGTTGTTGTTGGGACCCGCCTGGTCCCTCGTCGGGTGGCAGACGAAGGTCAACTGCTCGGTCCGGGCGACGTCCGTCGGGTGGCTCCTGTGCAGGTAGGCATTCGGCCAGGTCTTGTGATTGAGTTCCTGGAAGACCGGCGTATCCCCGATCTTCTCCTGCTTCATGCCGATTTCCATGAGCTTGCGGGCTTCCTCTTCCGAGCCATCGCACCAGTGAATCTTATCCGGCTTCGCCAGCCTGGCCTGTTCTTCTACCCATTTTTCGACAGGGGTCGCCATCGTCGTGTTTCTCCTTGGTTAGGCGTTCGTCGCACCCTGCGCACGCAGGGCGACCACGCATGGTTATCACTTCGGCTGATTGTCCCCCTGCGCACCTCGTGCCGCTTCTCACGTTCTGGGTGATGCGCGGTCGGTACGCCTGACGTCCTATCACGAGACTTCGGGGTCTCCAAGAGCCATGAAATCATAGCGAGTACGGCGCAGGGCGTCAAGGGGTTCTGTCGAGAAACCGACGGAGATGGGCCAACAAAAAGAAGGCCGGGTCCCTTGGGACCCGGCCTTCGCATAAGAACAGCAATCCGTTCATTTCACAACGAACTTGAACCCCTCCGCTATGTCCTTGTCCAGGTCCTTGCCCTGGCAGCGAAGGACAAAGCCGTCGTCCGTCCGTTCGTACTGGAAATCCTGACCGCTGAAGGGGTCCTTGGGCAGTCCGGCAGGCAATGCCGTCGGCAGCTTTCCGGAGTTGACCTGTTGCAGACAGACTTCAACGCCGGCAACGGCGGCATTGACGTAGGCCTCGCTTCGAGCGCCGAGGGTATGCACCCGGTTGATCGCCGGAAGCATCAACCCGGCAAACATCGCAGCAGGATCATTCGGGTCGAATCCACCGCTCAATTGCTCCAACTGCGCGTGAGTCTGCTCATAGGGCAGGGAGGAGCCGAGGATTGGCAACATCGCTGTGATGCACTGCGAGTACAACGCGCGGCCCCGGGCCAACACATCCTCGTTGGCCGCAGCGAGGATCTTCGCACGCGTCTGTTCATCCTCGGAAACGATTCTGGTGAACGCGTCGAGTTTGCCCACCTGCATTGCGTCCAGCGCAATCTCCATCTCGATCTTCAGCGGCCTGACGGGCGTCAGCTTCCATGCGGGCCTCGTCGTCAGTTCGTCTTTCAGCCATCGCAACACAGACGCGTCACCGCTGGCCTTGCTGATCACGTCGATCATGCACCGATGCCCCGAGTCTCGCACCGCAATCGAGACCAAGTATGAAACCAGTGTGTCATCCCCGACTTGGCGGGCGAGCGTATCGACCAGCAGGCACCGCTCCAGGGCCCCCCGATAGTTCCCATCCACCGCCCGAGTCCGAACATCGGCCACGAGAACGAAGGTCAGGAAGCGCACCTGGCTTAGATGCGGCATCAGGGCATCGAATCCCTGCGAGAATCTGAAACCCCAATTGCACGCCGGCACCTGGGTAGCGGCCTCGGCAAATTCAATCGCCCCCCGACACTTCTGGATGTATTCTCGTGCCTGGTCGTTCGGGTCCGCCTCGCCTTTCGCCACCGCACGGATTACCTTGCGCTCACCATCACTCAATTCGGCCAGCGATAAGAACGCCTGATAGTACAGCAGCGCCGCATTATCGGGGTCCGGCGGAACAGCCCGGGCCCGAGGCGTCCACAACGATACGAGGATGAGCAGGGCCAAACCCGCGGCCCCTCTGTTGGAGTACATTCGCATATCTCGATCCTTTCATTCTTCAACCATCCAGATCCCAAACAACACGCAGCGTTGCAGGCCCGTTGAGCCGCGGTCCCAACCGGTCCAGCGCCATATCAAGCTGTTGATTCAGAGCCTCTTCCCCTCCCTGCCGGTACGCCGTTCTCAGCGAGATCATGCTGACGATGCGCGCCGGCGAGGCAGCCTCTGCAGAAGCACTTGAAGCGGGTTCCCGGCTATCCTGCGGCGACGTCCGCATCAATAGGACGGCCGCGCCGATGAGAACCACGGCTGCGGCAGCCAGCCCACCTGCCATCCAACGGATCTGCGAACGCGCTCCCCCACCATCGTTCGGCATCTGTCGCGCGCGCGAGGTCAACGCGTGGTAGGCTTCAGCGTGATTGCGTTGCCACGCCGCAGCGTCAAACGCCGGCGTGCTGCCGTCCACCGCTCGTTGGAGTTGCTTGTCGAGCCATTGCTCGTCTTTGCGCTCGCTCATAAGTGCACCTCGTCAAACCCTTCGCGGCGGAGATGCTCCACCAGCTTCTTCTTGGCCCGCCGGAGCCGGCCGTCGATCGCCTGCTCGGAGATCCCGAGTACCGCCGAAATCTGATCGTAGGACAGGCCGTCGTAGAACCGCAGGAAGACCACCTCCCGCGCATCCGACGGAAGTCGGCTCAAGGCCGCTTTCACTGCTTCGCAGGTCTCATCCGCACCCGCCGGGGCTTCCTCAGCCGGCCTATCGATCCGGGCCCCCTTCCGGGCCCGGCCCAGGTTTTTGGCTTCGTTTCGACAAATCGCCGCCAGCCACTACCCGAACTGATCCGCCCTGCGGAGCTTGGGCAAGTGGACCGCCGCCTTGGCGAAGGCCTCTTGAGCCGCGTCTTGGGCCAAGTGCCGGTCGCCCAGGATCGCATGGCCGATGGCCACCATCGGCCCGTAGTAGCGTCGGCACAGCTCCGTGAAGCTGTCGCCATCGCCTCGGGCTGCCTCTTCGACCAATATGTTATCGGCCCTGCTCTCCATGAAACATCTGCTCATCGATCCGAAGAAGGTCGTCAAGGGAACGGTTTTCACTACAAAGACGCCCTCCGGCCGGTGAAATGGGCGCGGAGAGGTCGTCCTTTTCGGATTGATTATAGCTCAGTCTCGCGACACGCATGAAAAAGGCCAGCCCCCAAGCCCGCCCAACGGGCGAGCTTGGTGCAACTGGCGAGTCAGTATATCCGCCCGGATTCCCCCCTGACGAGGCAGATGCCTGACTGAGTACTGGGTTAGGATTCTCTTCCCGTTATGTCACTTCTTGTCACAACAACCGCCACAACCACCCGACCCGCAGCCGGCCTGGGGCTGATCGGAGCAACCACCGCCCGAGCAATCGGTCTTGGGCTTCTCCTGAGCACAGCCCGATCCGCCGCAAGTGCCTGTCTTAGCAGAACTTGCGGCAGTCTCGCAATCGTGACCCTGACAGCCTGCGTCCGCCTTGCAGCATTGCGGCGTATTCTCCATCGGGCAGCCGGTACACTTGGCATCCGGCGAAGCCGCGGTCCCCTGGCTCGGTTTGTCCACATACCCGGCCAGCAAGATCGTTCCTGCGGCCAAGGCCACGACAACTGCCACCGCGACAACCGGGTTTCTCGAAAGCATCGACTTCATCCGTATCCTCCTGAAATCCTCGAAAGGTTGATCTTATGCAATGTCCACGGCCTCGAAACGCCTCAAGGCCTGCACTCTATACTATTCTACCCGCTTTCAGGTTCGCACGCCACGGACAACAGCCCCCCCCGGCGCGGAGCCCTTTCGAAATCGGTTGACGCCCACCGGGTCCGAAAGTATAGTACCCGGTTTAGGGGTCACTGGAGCGGAAGTGTTGTTGGAGCCGCAGATGAATAGCAGCAAGATCGTTGCCGAGGCCATCACATTCGATGATGTTCTCCTGATTCCCGCCAAGAGCGATTTCGTGCCCAGCCAGGCCGACACGAGCACAAAGCTCACGAAGAACGTCGCGATCAACATCCCGATCGTCTCGGCCGCCATGGACACAGTCACCGAGGCCGCCCTGGCCATCGCGCTGGCCCAGGAAGGCGGCATCGGCATCATCCACAAGAATCTCTCCATCGAGGCCCAGAAGCGCGAGGTCTCCAAGGTCAAGCGGTCCGAGCACGGCGTCATCCTCGATCCGGTCACGCTTTCGCCCAAGGAGCCGGTCCGACGGGCCCAGGAACTGATGAGCGAGCAGAACGTCTCCGGCATCCCGATCGTCGAGGGCAAGAAGCTCGTCGGCATCCTGACCCGGCGCGATCTGAAGTTCCTCGAGGATTTCGACGTCGAGGTCAGCTCCGTCATGACCAAGGACAACCTGGTCACCGGTCCGGCGGGCACCAGTTTGGAGCAAGCCAAGGACATTCTGCGATACCACAAGGTCGAGAAGCTCCAGCTGGTGAACAAGAAGGGCGAGCTGGCCGGCCTGATCACGATGCGGGACATCGACCGCGTCCAGCAGTATCCGCGGGCCGCCAGGGATGGTCGCGGCCGACTCCGGGTCGGCGCCGCAGTCGGCGTACACGAGTACGAGCGGGTCGAAGCCCTGATCGATGCCGACGTGGACATCATCTGCGTCGATACCGCCCACGGCCACACTCAGAACGTCATCGACACGGTCAAGAAGATCAAGAAGGACTTCAAGATCGACGTCATCGCAGGCAACATCGCGACCGCGGACGCGGCCAGGGAGCTGATCGACGCCGGCGCGGACGCGGTCAAGGTCGGCATCGGGCCTGGCGCCATCTGCACGACCCGGATCATCTCCGGCGTGGGTGTGCCCCAGGTCACCGCGGTCATGGACTGTGCGGAAGCAGCCGCCAAGCAGGGAATTCCCGTGATCGCCGACGGCGGCATCCGCCAGTCGGGCGACATCAGCAAGGCCATCGCCGCAGGAGCGTCCTGCGTCATGATCGGCTCGCTGTTCGCGGGTCTCAAGGAAAGCCCCGGCCAGTTGGTCATCTACAAGGGCCGCCAGTTCAAGGAGTATCGCGGCATGGGCTCGCTCGGCGCGATGGTCAAGGGCTCCGCGGAACGCTACGGCCAGAGCAGCAAGACCGAGGTCGGCAAGCTCGTCCCGGAGGGCGTCGAGGGCCGGGTCCCCTATCGCGGCACGCTCGGCGACTTCGTCTACCAGCTCGTCGGCGGTCTGCGGGCGGGTATGGGCTACTGCGGCGCCCGGAGCATCCCCGAATTGATGAGCAATGGCCGATTCGTCCGTGTCAGTTCCGCGTCGATGAGCGAATCCCATCCGCATGACATCCAGATTACCAAGGAGGCCCCGAACTACTCGGCCAGTCTCCCATTCGAAGATTGATCCGCGAAGCGGCAAAGGACCTATGAATCCTATTCGTCCCATAGGTCCCATCCTCTTTTCGCACGACGAGGACCTATGATTCGTGAAATGATCGCCATCCTGGACTTCGGTAGCCAGTACGGCCAGTTGATCGCCCGACGGGTGCGAGAGCAGAACGTGTACTCGCGCATCTGCCCCGCCGGGACGTCTGCCGAAGAACTCGCCAGGATGCCACTCAAGGGCATCATCCTCTCGGGGGGACCCGCGAGCGTCTATCAGCCGAACGCGCCGCGATGCGACGAGCGGATCTTCAATCTGGGCGTCCCCATCCTCGGCATCTGCTACGGCATGCAGCTCGGCTGCCAGATCCTCGGCGCCGAAGTCATCCCGGCCAAGAGCCGCGAGTATGGCCGCGGAACCCTCGCGATCTATGACAAGAACGACCTGTTCGCCACCCTGCCCGACGAAACCCCGATCTGGGCCAGCCACGGCGACCAGGTCGGCAACCTGGGCGACGGGTTCGTCACGCTGGCCTCGACGAAGACTTGTCCGCACGCGGCCGTCCGCCATCGGGAAAAACAGTTCTTCGGAGTCCAGTTCCACCCCGAGGTCAGCCACACGCCCAGGGGCGAGATCGTCCTCAAGAACTTCCTCTACGACATCTGCGGCTGCACCGGCGACTGGAAGATGAGCGACTTCGTCGCCGAGACGGTCCGGGCCATCCGCACGCAGGTCGGCGACGCCAAGGTCATTTGCGGCCTCAGCGGCGGCGTCGATTCCTCCGTCACCGCCTCGCTGATCCACCAGGCGGTCGGAAAGCAGCTTGTCTGCATCCTCGTGGACAACGGCCTGCTCCGCCGGAACGAGCGGGAGGCCATCGTCGCAACCTTCCGCGACCATTTTCACATGGATCTCCGCGTCGTCGACTGGTCCCGCCAGTTCCTCGCGGGCCTCGCGGGCGTCGCGGACCCCCAGAAGAAGCGGAAGATCATCGGCGCCGAGTTCATCGCGGCCTTCAAATCCGAGGCGAACCGGATCGAAAACGCTCGATTCCTCGCCCAGGGCACGCTCTATCCCGACGTGATCGAGTCGGGCTCCAAGGACGGCAATCCCGCCGCCAATATCAAGCTGCACCACAACGTGGGCGGCCTGCCCGCCGAGCTGGGCTTCGAGCTGGTCGAGCCCCTGAGGGACCTCTTCAAGGACGAGGTCCGACGGGTGGGCGAGTACCTGGGTCTGCCCGAGGACATCGTCTGGCGACACCCCTTCCCCGGTCCCGGCCTGGCGGTCCGCGTCATCGGCGAAGTGACACCCGAGCGGCTCGAGGTGCTCCGCGCCGCGGATGAGATCCTGATCGATGAGATCAAGGCCGCCGGCCTGTATCGCAAGATCTCGCAGGCCCTGGCGGTCCTCGTCCCGGTTTCCACCGTCGGCGTCATGGGCGACGAGCGGAGCTATGAGAACGTGGTCGCGATCCGCGCGGTCGAGACGACGGACTTCATGACCGCCGATTTCTCGCGCATTCCGCACGAGGTCCTGGGCACGATCTCCAGCCGGATCATCAACGAGGTCCGAGGCGTCAACCGTGTCGTCTACGACATCTCCAGCAAGCCCCCCGCCACCATCGAGTGGGAATGACCGCGAGTGCGGATCGGCAATTTCGGATCGCGGGCTCTCCAAGGGGAAATCCTGCCGCTCCCGCAGGGACATGCCTCGGCGGACCGTTCAAAGTTGCGAATCCGTATGGATTTGCGCGAATCCTGGGCATGATTCATGTCGAAATACCGTGTAGCGCGCGTGGTTTCAGGAATGCCGATACGCCGGTGGTGGGCCGGATCACGGTCGATTCTCGGACGGTGACGAGCGGAGCGGTGCTCGCGAGGTGCGCGCCCCTGCGTCCGTCCTGATCAGCCGGATCGTTTACGAGGGGATGTTTTGAGGTACGATGGGTCGAAGATCTCATAGATCGCAGGGCAAGGCCTCTGTTTCGAAGGACGCAGGACCCAGCCGAAGTTGTGACTCCACGACCCGCGTGACAGACAGCGGCGCCGTGCCTCATCCGTTCGTCTGCTACGCAGGGATAGCCCTGTCCTTCCTGGTCGCGTGGGCTCTCTATCAGACGAAGATCCTCGACCCGCACGCCCATTTCTATGCCCCGATCGGGCTGCTGATTGCCTTCTATACGATCCACGCCATGGCGACCGACAAACAGGTCTACCTGAAGCGACGGTTCCGCCAGGTGATTCCCAAAGCCCTGTGCAAATACGTCTTCCTGGGTCTGGTCCTGTGGGGGGTCCAAGCGTTCTACGCCGCCCATCCGCTGTACCGGGAGGCGACCGTCAACACCCGTCGGTTCTTCGCCGACTTCTGCCGGCTTTTCATAGTCCTGGGGTTTCCCTACTTCATTCTGGCGGAGAAGTATCGCTACTCCGTCGACAACGCCATGGGGGACCCGTACCTGCGGGCGGTTTCGCTGCTCAGAGCCTTGTGGAAACGGCGGTTTGCCCTGGTCCGTCGCAGACTGCTGCAAAGGCCCTATAAACGCATTTACCTCACGGCGATCATCCGAATCCATTACGTCCCGATCATGGTCGAACAGGTCTACTTGGGCATAGCCAGGCTGTCGGGGAACATCCCGGGTTTCGAGATGCACTGGAGCCTGTCCTCCATCCTGGCCTGCCTGACCGCCTTGGCGTGGCTGATCGACTCCAACAATGCGGCGGTCGGCTATTTCTGGGAGTCCTGGTTCACCAAGACCCGGATGCGCGAGGTGGACCCGTATCCCTTGCACTGGCTTGTCGTGCTGATGTGCTACGTGCCGTTCATCGTCTTCGCCGTCCAGTTCATTCCCTTCCCCTCCCTGCCCGACAACTCGGCCCCCCTGCTGCACGACCCAGGATGGAACAGGGCCATCGACATCGCGTTGATCGTGTTCCTCACCCTGTACATGCTCAGCGGCAGCGCGCTGAGCTTCTCGACTTCCAACCTGTCCTACAAGAAGATCCAGACGAAGGGCCTGTACGGCATCGTCCGCCACCCCGCTACGGCCTTCAAGCTGGCCTTCTTCGGCCTGAGCTTCTTCCGCTTCCGAGCCGCCTTTACGGTGACGGGCGCCCTGTGCTACGCCGCCTGGACGACCGTCTACATCCTCAGGGTCCTGGCTGAAGAACAGTTCCTCCGACGATTCCCCGACTATCGCCAATACATGAAGAACACGAGATACCGTCTCATCCCGAAGGTGTTCTGATATCGGGGATCGCCAGTGCAGATCGAATGTCATCCGGCAGGCTTTCCATTTGCGTCTGCGCCATCATGGCCGTATGATAGCATGAGCAATGCACCAGACGTCTTTATCCGATCTCAGGAGGCTGGTATGCACTCGCATCGACGCGGCGCGAACGGCACCTCACGCAGGGAGTTTCTCCGCCAGCTTTCGCTGGGCATCGCGGGATCGGCCCTGACCGGGAGCATGGCATCCGGGGCTAAGGAAGCATCGCCGGCGACTGCCGAATCAGGCGGACCGCTGCTGCCGACGATTCGATTGGGGAATCACGAGGTCACCCGCCTGATCGTGGGCGCCAATCCCCTCAGCGGATACTCCTACCTGGGCTCCTCGATGGATCAGGAGATGCGCGAGTACTTCACGCGCGACCGAGTCGTCGAGTTCCTCACGCAGTGCGAACACGCGGGGATCAACACGCACCAGTTCCACGATGTCGCGTCGATGGCCGGCATCATCCGAACCTTGCGGGAGCAGGGCTCGAAGATGCAGTTCATCTGCCTGCATTCCGGCGGCGGGATCGAGGAGGTAATCCGCGACACACAACCCATCGCGGTCGTCCATCACGGCGGGGTCACCGACTCGCTCTTTCGCCAGGGCAAGAGCGAGCAGGTCCACGATTTCGTCAAACGCGTCCGCGACGCGGGCGTTCTGGCCGGCGTCTCCGCCCACAATCCCGACTGCGTCAAGCGGATCGCCGACGAAGGCTGGCAGGTCGATTTCTTCATGACCTGTTTCCACAATCTGACCAGATCCCAGGAGGAACAGGCCAAGATGCCGCCCGCCGACGCGATGCCGAAGGGCCACGGGTTCTTCGCCTCCGATCCCATGGCGATGACCGACGTGGTCCGGCAGGTCAGGCAACCATGCCTGGGCTTCAAGATCCTCGCCGCCGGCCGGAAATGCGATACGCCCCAGGCGGTGCAGTCGGCGTTCCAGTTCGCCTTCGAGCGTCTCAAGCCCATCGACGCCGTCATCGTCGGCATGTACCCCCGCCACCGCGACCAAATCTCCGAAAACGCCGCCCTCGCAAGACAGTTCGGCGCAGCGAAGGATGCGTGGCCAATTCCATAGTCCCGTCGGTTCTCGCCTCTCACTTTCGCCATCTCGCCCCCTCCTGAGGTTCTCCGTTTGCATCCCTGCAGACTCACTCACACAATGACATGTGAGGTCTGGGGCCTTTGTGCCCCGTGAGATGGCAATATGCGAAAGAGAACCGCCGGCTCAGGCCGCAAGCCGACCGATGCCCAGCCGAAATGGCCGGGCTGGGGAAGTTCGCCGCTTTTCAGCCTCCAGCACAATGTGCGATTAGGCCCGTTCCAGCAGAAGTGGAGGCGAGAATCGGTCACGTCAGAAAATGTCCCTCGGTCTGAGGCTTCACATTTCACACTTCGCTCGCTGCCCTGCGTCCCCTCCCCACAGGTATCCCCCAATACAACCAGCGACTCTGTTCTCTGCCACCTGAGCCTTGCGACCATATTGTGCCTTGTCACGCATCACTTATCCTCCGTCGCCCCTCGCCCGGCGAGTCTAGTTTTTGCGTTCCCACCGGTCTGTGCTTATAATGATTCTATGGCCAAGAGATTTCCAGGCTCCATGAGATGGAGAATGACGCGTAACTGGTGATTTGGGGGATCGATATGTCCTTCAGCAAAGAGCAACTCAGAAGGATCTACGACAGAACCTCGGGCTATTGTCACATCTGTCAGAAGAAGCTCGCGCGGAACAACTGTGGGCAGAGGGATGTACGAGGAGCCTGGCAGGTCGAGCATTCAAAGCCTAGAGCAAAGGGTGGCACAGATAGAATGAACAATCTGTATCCAGCTTGTGTCGACTGCAATTGTCTGAAAGGCGTGAAGACCACTCGTTCGGCTCGGGCAAGAAATGGAAAGACATGTGCGCCACTCTCGCGGAAGAGGCGAGCGAGGGCCAAGACAGAGAACGCTATCACTTACGGTGTGGTAGGCGCTGCAATCGGTTATGCTGTGCGTCCACCTGCTGCATTGCTCACCGGGTTGGCGTGTGCGTGCATAGGGCATAAGAAGAATCCCGACAAATAGCCTCACAGGGGCGAACCAAGTTCAAACCTACAGAGAGGGGGGAACCGAGGCTCAAACCTACACATGTCACAGAGGCGCATTGAGATGCGAAGTACAACACGCAGGTCGTTCGTGGGAAAGCCATTCGCGGAGTCTTTGTCCGTAGTTCTGATGTGCCTGCTGTGCGCTCAGGCGTATTCGGCGCCTTCAAAGACCCCCGATCCACGACACGGGGGCTCGAAACCTCTTTCGCTTTCCCAAGTGCAGTTCCAGGGCGAACTGGCTGTCCGCTACTCGGCAGCCACGTACAATCTGCTCACTCGGACGGATCGCTACTCGCTGGACAGCTTCGCAGCCAGCGCCGCGGGACGACCCGGCGCGCTGTGGTGGGACTGGCCGGGGGACCAGATCGGCCGGTGGTTCTCCGTGCTCCATGTCGCAGAAGGGTACGGCTGGACACCGGCTGCCTGGCACCGTCAGGCTGTAGCCGACGTGGTGCTGCCCCTCCAGACAGAGGACGGCCGTTTCGGGCCGCCCGGCGAGGTCGCAGCCGAGGACGTTCGACTCCTCTCGGGCAACGCGTTTGCTCTGCGTGGTCTGATGGACGCCTATGCGGATACGCGCGACGGGCGCTTCCTTGATGCCGCGCGGAGACTGGGGCGATATTTCGAGGCGACCGCGGTGACGTGGGAGACACGCCGGGATGGAAAACTCCATGAGTTCTATGGGCATTGCATCGATGGACTCGTCGCCCTATACGAGCAGGGAGGCGACCGCTGGGCGCTGGCCCTCGCGGAGCGGCTTGCCGAGCACGCCGGACGCACTCCCCACACGCACCACAGCCTGTCCCTCTGTCGGGGCCTGATCGATCTCGCGCGCGTCACAGGTAAAACACAGCCCCTCGAAGTCGTCGAGGACTATCTCGTCTGGTGCCGGGAACATCAGCATGTCACCGGCGCGCTGCCCGAGTCGCTGCCCGAGTCGCCGCAGGATGAAGGGTGCGGACTGGCCGACTGGATCGTGGTCAACCTCATGATGTATCAGGCAACCGGAGAGTATCGCTACGTGGAGGACGCCGAGCACACGCTGGTCAACCATTTCTTCCTGAACCAGTTCCACACCGGCGGGTTCGGCCATCTTTCGCTCGGCCCGGAGATCGTGGGCGGCAAGGGCTGGCAGGGTTGGGACGGGCAGTTCGGCAGCGAGAATCCCGGATGCTGCTCGCTCTGGGGCCAATGGGCGTTGGGCCAGTTGGGCCGATTCGTCGTGACGCAGTCGGACGATACCGTCTTCGTCAACCTCTATCCCGCCTCTACGATCGCGCTGGCCGACCGAGACGTGCGGCTAGAGATCGCCAGCGACTTCCCTCGCATGAGCAAGGTCCAGATTCGCGTGCTCAGCGAGAGACCGCAGGCCTTCACGCTGGCGCTGCGGGCGCCGAGGTGGGCGAAGGACATGCGAGTTCGCTGTGACGGCGCCGCTGTGGAGGAACACCCTGCGGATGGTTCGCTGCGTCTGGCCCGTACGTGGCAGAGCCGGACAACGATCGACATCACTTTCACAAGCGGGCTGCGGACAGTCCCCTGGCCGGCAGACAAACCGAAAGGCGTCGCCCTTTTCGATGGTCCTCTGTGCCTCGGGCTCTCGGCCAAGGTCGCCGACGTGGATCTTCCCTGGGCACTCCTGGTTGACGCTTCCGGCCGGCCGCACCTCGACGGCGCAGGCAGGCCGGAGTTGACGGATCCCAACGGCAAGACAGTCGCCACGTTGGAACCGATCTGCGACCACTGGCTCGAACCCGACGTCAGAGATCCCATCCGGCGACGTGTCCTGTTTCAAACCAAGGTAGTCCAGTGACTTCGCTGTCGTTCGTTGAACGCAGCTCTTCTGTGGAGGTCAGGCAGCATGTGTCAAAGGAGCCCCGCGATGAATCGCATCAGTCTGACTATACCTGTGTTCCTGCTATTGTGCGGTGCGGCGGGCCGGACTGGCCGGGCCGCGGACTCGAATCCGTCCGAAGCGAGGGATGCGGTGGCTCTCTCTCGGACGGGGTCCGCCTTCCGTGTGGCTCTCGATGGCCAGGACGTTGTGCGGTTTTCTGTGCCGGAGTTGAGTGGGTGCGGGCTTCCTCGAACTGAGGTCACCGACATCGAAGATGGCTGGCGGCAAGTCCGGCTGACGTGGGACGTGAGCCGAGAGGTTGCGCAGGACGAACTCTCCATCCAATTCGATCTGGCCTTCGAGCCCGATTTCTGGTGGGCGCCGCATCTGGCGCCCGCGGAAGGCTACGTCGTGGGTCAGCATGTCTTTCGTGCGCCTGCGATGATCACCCAACGCGGACCTCTGACGCTCGTCCTTGTGCCCGATCTCGACGTCGTGGGCCAAAGGCCGGAGAATCCCTGGTTCATGGACTACGACGCCATGAAGAAGCAGATGTGGTTGGGCATGGTCCAGACGGAAATCCCTCAGCATGTCCTGTTCAAGAAGTCGCCGGGGATGAAGTTCCCGCCGGGACAGGTGGTGCTGAGCTTCTTCCTGACAGCCTATCACGATCGCGGCGAAGTGAGGAACCCCTGGTCGAAGGTGACGAACTTCCAGTGGAATCGCTGGGGCAGACCGCTCTATGCGAAGGGCGAGCCGATCCCGGCGCCGCTGGAGAACTACGTGCGCCACACCTACGACTGGGCGTTCGACGGGTGGGGCAGGTTCGTCTGGCAGGAATTCGACCTCGACGGCGTACACGTCGGCGCCCCACAATTCATCGTCAACATCTCGCAGTCGCCCAACTACCCCGGCCCCTGGTATCAGCGGGAATTCCTGTCCATCTGGAACCAGGCGTGGTTCTCGTCTTTGCGGAGTGCATCGGGCCTCTATCGCTTCGCCCGCGACACGCGGGACCGCGAACTCCTCCGCAAGGCGAATCTGACCAAGGAGCTGGCTCTCGCAGCGCCGATGAAAGACGGCATCTTCCCCGCCGTGATCGGCTGCGAGAATACGACTGTCCAGATCGAAGGCAAGGACTACAGGCGGCCGCGTGGATGGGACCAGGCCTCCTGGGGCAACTCGAACCGCAGTCCCCGCGACCACGGGATCACCTCCCAGTGGTATCACGTCCTGGACGCCAGTTGGACCGCGTTGCTGATGCTGAGATGGCACGAGGAGTTGGAGAAGGACGAGCGTCTGCTCGACTACGCCCGCACCTACGGAGATCGCCTGCTGACGCTGCAGGACTCGCAGGGCTTCTTCCCCGGCTGGTTGCACCCCGAAACGCAGCAGCCCGGTCCCGTGATGAACCAGACGCCGGAAACCGGCATGAGCGTGACGTTTCTGCTGAAGCTGGCGGAGCGGACAGGCGACAAGAAGTATCGACAGGCCGCGGTACGAGCGATGGACGCGGTCCTGGCGCAGGTCGTCCCGGCGGGTCGCTGGGAGGACTTCGAGACCTACTGGTCCTGTTGCGGCTGGGGACGCGACAAGTACCTCGGCGCGAAGGTCGAGCGGAACGCCATGCACAAGCAGAACAGTCTCTCATCGTTCTGGACCGCGGAGGCGCTGCTGGCGACCTACCGCGCGACCGGCCAGTCGTACTATCTGCAGTGGGGCCGGCGCACGCTCGACGAGCTGTCCATGGGTCAGCAGGTGTGGCAGCCGCCGTTCATCTATGTCCCAGCCCTCGGCGGCTTCGGCGTGATGAATTGCGACGGGGAGTGGAACGACTCTCGCGAGACCCTGTTCGCGGAGCTGTTCCTCGACTACTACCGCGTGACCGGCAATCCGGACTACTTCGAGCGGGGCGTCGCGGCGTTGAAGTCGGGTTTCATCATGATGTACTGCCCCGAGAATCCGGCGGTCCGCGCGATGTGGGAGAAAGTCTATCCCTGGTTCGGACCCGCGGACTACGGATTCACGATGGAGAACTACGGCCACGGCGGCCGGACCACTGCCGAAGGCGAGGGCATGGGGGTCTTCACCATCTACGACTGGGGCAACGGCGCCGCGGCGGAGGCCGCCATGCGCATCCTCGACCACTACGGACACGTCTACATCGACCGCGCTCGCGGTCAGGCGTTCGGAGTCGACAAGGTGCAGGTCCGACGCTGCGAGCAGGGATGGGAACTCGTCAACGAAACCGGGCAGTCACGCACTCTGCGAGTCGTCTGGGACGATGCGAGCGTGCAGCAGGTGCAGATCCGAGACAAGACTCTGGTCCCCATCGTCACCGAAGAAGCGGAGGGAGGACGGACGCTGCCGCTCTACCTGCGGCAGCCTGTGAGGTCGTTCGCCGTGGAGATTTGCGATGGACCCGTGGAGTAGAACCATGTGACTCCGCCGGGTTCCTGTTGTCACAACGCGGAGAGTAGCGAAGCAAAGGAAGGAAGGTTCGTATGAAAACGCGTATGGTGTGCGTGGCAATCGCCCTGGCAACGATGATGGCCCCGATCCAATCGGTTCTGTCGGCGAAGGAAGGGAACACAGGGGACTTGCCTCTCATCAGGAGGGATATCACCACAGGCTTCCGCAACGGAGGGTGGGAGGCCGACCGTTATAGAGACATGGAGACACTCGGCGCACACAAGAGCATTGTCATAGCCGATTTGAAGGGCCCGGGCGTGATCCGGCACATTCACACCACGCGGCACTACAAGCGTCCCATTTCCACTCGCGGCGTCGTGCTGCGGATCTACTTCGATGACGCCGAGCAGCCGGCGGTGCAGTGCCCCCTGGGGGACTTCTTCGGCGACGGCTGCAACGGCAAGAGCATGAACTTCAGCACACCTCTGATCGAGTGCGCCCCAGGCAGCTACAACGTCTACATCCCCATGCCCTTCAAGACCGCGGCGAAGATAGTGCTGTGCAACGAGACGGACATCAAACTGGACAACTACAGCTACGTGGAATGGGAGCCCTTGTCGCAGTGGAATCCCGATCTGGGCTACTTCCACGCGACGTACGAGCGACGGGCCTTTCAACTGGCGAACGATGCAGATGTGACGTTCTTCCATGTCGAGGGGGCCGGTCACCTTCTCGGTCGCCAGTTCACCGTGGCCACCGATGAGCCCCTCTTCAAGAACTTCCATTTCGTGATGGAGGGCAACAACGAGGTGGACATCGATGGACAGGAGCGAAGGCTCGACTACCTGGGGTCGGAGGACTCGTTCACATTCAGTTGGGGGTTCCAGAACACGTTCGCCGGCCTCCGGGCGGGCATGCCGCTGGTCACAACAGGCGATTTGAACCTGCTGTCCATCTACCGCTTCCACGACCACATGCCCATTCGATTCGCCAGGGAGCTGACATGGTCGATCAACTGGACGCATGAGTTCTGGAAGAACCCCGAATGGCTGGAACCCATTCGACAGCGCAGGCAGGAAGGCGGCTGTTGGGTGGACTACGCGACGGTCTTCTACTGGTACCAGGACAGCCCGGCTGGGTTCGAGCATCGGCCGATCGAACCGCTCGACCAGCGCACCAAGGATCTGCTCAAGTCCTCCAGGAAGACCGACTAGAGGTCAGACGATGGCACGAGCTCGGGATCGAACGTGACATCGGGGTCCAGGGGAAACAGCGGCTTGCGACGACGGGTGTAGGCCAGGTTCTCGATTCGCATGTCCCCCGCGCCGGGCGTCAGGAGCATGATGTATCGAGGGGCAATTCTCGTGAGGGCGTCGTAAAGGTAGCCTTCCTTCACGACGACGATCTTTCGGGCAAGCGGATCGATGCCGCAGGGCGGGAACTGGTCCGGGTGCGTGAACGCCGTGGGGCCGCTCGCCAGGACCGCCTCGACGCCGCCGATCCGCACGACCGCCATGCGCGAGTTCTCGATGAGGCGCACCACCTGGGCCTCGGCCTTCAGCGGTGGTCCGAACCGCGTCTCGACCGTACAGCCGATGGAGAGAGACACACGTTTGCCCACGCCGGCCTCGAAGCAGCGAGCCACTGCCGCCGCATCGTTGATGCCCGCGACGACGGCGTCGTTGACCTTTCTCTCGACCAGGTGGCGAAGCACGAGGGGCAGATCGCCCGGCGCGCTGGCGGTAACATTGTCGCCGCTATCGGTCAAGAAGACCGTCGATTCCCTGGCCGCCAGCGCCTTCGTGACACCCTCCTCCAATTCCGCGGTCTCACAGCCATAACCGAACTGCCGGCGAGCGTCCCAAATTCTGCGGGCCAGATGAACCGCGGCGGCCCGAGCCGCCTGGCGCGAGCCGTCTGCGGTGATCATCACGGACATCCCGGTGTCCACCGAATCCGTCCAGGCGCAACCGACAAAGAGCGTGGCCGCCAGGATCTTCTCCCGGTGGCCCGGGACGCCCTCTCGCTCCACCCGCCGGGCTTCTTCGACGAGGGACTTGAACGGCTCGGAGGTCGTCATCGCCTTCTCGCCTTGCAGAATCATCGGGATCGGCAGGACGTAGCTGACCGGGTCCACCTTTCCCGCCAGTGTATCCAGCAGAATGCGCCCCGCCTGCTCGGCGGTCTGGGCGCTATCCGTATGGGGAGCGGTCTTGAGCCCGACGAGGATGTCGCCGAATCGCGCCAGGCGGGCGGGGATATTGCCGTGCAGATCGAACGTACAGGCGATGGGGACCTTGGGACCGACGAGCGAGCGGACCTCGCCGACGAGGACCGTCTCGGCCGGACCGATCCCCTCGGCGAACATCGCACCGTGCAATCGCAGAAGGACCGCATCGACCGGCATCGCGGCTCGCAACGAGTCGAGGACGCGGTCCATCGCCTCGCGACAACAGGCCTGCTCGATGGTCCCGCCGCCGTTGGGACGGGCGTGGACGCCGGGAATGACGGCCAGACCGGGGTCCTCCCAGATCACAGGAGGCGTGCGGCCGACCCCGGCAAACCAGAACGACGCGGTCTTCACGGGGTGGAACGTATTGGTCTCGTGCGAGAAACCGCCGACGAACACGCGCCGTTTGTCACTCGCGAGCAGCGCCCCGGAACCTGCGACCAGACCGGCCGCCAACGTACGCTGGAGAAACTCTCTGCGATTGCTCACGGTCGGCTCCCGCAGACAGGCACAGCCAGGGACTCCGAGAAGTCGATACGGAGAGGCAACCACCCATCACCGGCTCCGACAACGGACGGCTGCCTTCGCCGGATCATGCCATCCCGCCGATCGAGGAGCCGCCCTGCTTCTTCATCTTCTTTTCCATCCGCTTTTCTTTCAGCGTCTTCTGTGCCTTCTTCTTCGTCTCTTTCTTCATGTCACGACTGTGGGCCATGCTTCATCCTTTCCGGTATACCCATATGCAAAACACGTACTTGTTCTATTCTATCGCCTGTTTCCGCACATGTCATCTGTATCTTGTCGAGCGCGCCCGGTCTGAAACAGTCGGGGCCTGCATCGTGTCGATACAGGCCCCGAGTCAGGTACTCCGATAGAAACCGCCGCGTGAGCCTCGACAATCCGCGGCCCACTCCGGCAACGCCGCTGGATCAGCGGTCGCCCGCGAGATAGCGGATCTGCGCCTCCGACAAAGCCCGGCTGTAAATGCGGAAATCCGCCAGCGAGCCGGTGAAGAAGGCATCGGCCTCGAACTGAGAATCGCCCAGGTAATTCTGCGTCGTGACGCCGAGGTCCTTCGGCAGCACCGTCGTGGCGGCGCTGCCTACCATCTCGCCGTCCAGGTACAACTGCATGGTCATCGCCGCGCTGTTCATCACGACGGCGACGTGATGCCACCCCGCCGACATGCTCGTCGAGGAGGTCACCGACAGTTCCGCCGGGATGGCGGGGGACAGAATCGCGAACCGCATCGGGATGCTGCTCGTCGCACGGGGGGTCAGGAACATGTAGTTGGTCGTGCCGGTGCCGAAATCGAAGACCCTCTGCCAGTCGCCGCTGGCGTTGGGGAAGTTCATGTAGACCGCGATCGTCATGTCGCTCAATGAGCTGAGGACCGAGCCGATGGGCAGCGTCACGTAGGCATTGATGCCGTTGAAGATCAGGGCCTGGCCGTAACCGGCCGGCGCGGCCTCGTAGCCCGCGTCGCCTTGGATCGTACCGTGATTGCCTTTGCCGGAACTGTCCTGGACACTGCCGTCGAAAGCGTAGTTGGCGACGATGCCCGCGGCGCCCGGATCGACCGGCGTGACAACCTCCGGCGCAGAGGCGTACAGACGGATGTCGTCGACGTAGATCGTCCCGGTCCCGGCGGTCTTGCCGTCGCCGATGCCGATCGTGAGACTCTTGACGCTCTTGAGATTGGCGCCTGTCGCGGCCAGATCGATGTTCCACTGCTTCCACAGCGGCATCGTGGTCGCCCCGGCGCCGGCGTTGTAGACCACCTTCGTGTCGTTGATCTTCACATACAGTGTGGCCGACGTGTTCGCGGCCAGACCCTGCCAGTAGAGGACCAGGGTCTTGACGCCGTGCGCGGACCAGTTCTGGGCGGTTTGGAACGTCCGCTTGGTCTCGGAGTAGAGCACGGTGCTGGTGTTCTTATAGGCCAGCGGCATGGACTGGTTGCCGCCGTGGACAGTTGTCCGCTCGGCAAACGGCGCGTCGCCGTATCCGACAATGGAGCCATTGGAGTCGTCTTCATAACCGTCGGCCCACGTTTGGAAGATGGCCTTGCCGGCCGCCATGTCGTCCGTGTAGCCCTCGAAATTATCGACGACGATATACTCAGCCGTAGCGAACGTCCAGACCTCCCCTTCCCAGCTCGCCGGGTCCTCGACACTGTTGACTTCCACGACCTTCCAGAAGTAACTCTGGCCCAGATCGAGCGAGATCTCACGGCGAGGTTCCGAGGTTGTGACAACGTCCGCGGCGCCGCCGAGCACCGCCTGCTCGTCGGTGCTCAGGTACACCTGGTGCGAAGCCGCTTCGCGTCCGGCCCGCCAGCTCAAGGTCACCTGTGGGTTCACGCCCGTATCGCCGTCGTCGGGACTGGGCTCTCGGGCCGCAACCGGGACAGAGTAGAAGCGAACCTCGCTCAGGCTGTACTGCTTGAAGACGCCGCCCCAGTTGCTGGTGATCGTGAGCTTGACGTACTTGGCCACGATGCCGCCGAGATCGACACTCTGGGGCGACAGAGGCGCCCCAGTGCCCTGCTCCAGCTCCACGTCGCCCAACGTCGTCCATGTGTTGCCGTCGGTGGAGTACTCGATAGTGGCGTCCTTGACGCCGAGCCCGAAGTCGAGCTCCATGGCCTGGTTCGAGTTCCAGACCAGCACGTGATCTACCTTGTAGACGCCGGGGAATTCGTACTGGATCCACGTGGGCGGCGCCGCATTCTTCTTGCTGAGCCACATGGTCTTGGAGTCGTCCCCATGCTGATCGCCGTCCAGGCCGGAGCGGTCGACCGTCTTCTCCGGACCCGAAGTGGCGCTGTAGGAACTGGAGGCGGTGGCGGTGACGCCCGTGATCGGATAGGCGTACGGCTCGACCGTGAACATCCAGATATCGCCGGGGTACATCGTCCCGTCGGCGCCCACCTCGTCGACTCGCCAGTAGTACGTCTGCCCATACTCCAGAACGCCGATGTCATAGGAGTTGGCGTCCTGGCCCGTCGCGAGGGCGACCCCCAGCGGGTCGGTCCTCGACGCGGCGGCGACCGTCTCCCTGTCGGTCGCGAAGTAGACATCGTGGGCGGCCGCACCCTCATACGGCGTCCAGCTCAACACGACGTCGCGGACTACGTCCTCGCTCTCGTTGGCCGGCACAGCGTTGTAGGCCCTCATCCCAGGCACCACCTGCGGCCCCTCGACGCTGAAATCGTCGAACGCCACATACCCGACGTTCGAACTGTATGTGCAGTGAGCCAGGCCGACCTGGAGGGCCAGTCCGTCCATGTCGTCCCGTGTGTTCGTGCCGCCCACCTGAGTCCACGTTACGCCGTCGAAGCTGCGACGAAACGTGAAGACGTTGCCCACCCGCTCGATCTGAAGGTACTTGGCGCAGTTGAACCCATCGCCGGTTGTAGGGCCTTCGGTCTCCGTGCCGTTGTCCATATTTCGCTGCATGTTGCCCACCCAGGTCGGGAAGTAGTGCATGCAGACGAAGTCCTCGCCGGAACCGGCATCGTCCAGATTCGCGACTCTGGCCATGAGGAACGAGTCGTTGTGCTGAAGTATCGATCCGGCGACGCCCGCGAAGTCCGTCACGCGGACCGTCGCGACAAAGTCGCCTTCGACGATCTTGTACAGGAACGGACCTCGCGGCGAAAAGGACCCTTCCCAATAGGCGCCGGTCGACTGTAGAAACAACTGGCCGGACCGGTCCGTTGAGGCATTGATGGCGGAGGCGGTTTCGCCGGCGGCGACGCCGATCAGGCCGTCCCAACCTGTGTCTCCGACGCCGTCCGCAAGGTAATCGTGAGCCGCGTCGAAACTGTCGCTGAACACCGCCGCACGGACCCCGTCCGCGGCGCACAGAAGCAGCGCGATGCAAACCAGGTACCCCAGTTCTCTACTCATGCTTGTCCTCCTTCCAGGTAATCGTTCACGTATGACGCTTGAACCTTTGCGAAGAGCGTTTCGCGTAGCAAGGTTATTATAGCCGTTCGGACCCGCCAGAGCAAGCGCCGCAGCCACGGAAAACAGGCCCTGCGCAAGACGAGGAGACGATTCACCCATTTGCGATGAGCATTCCCTTTCCGGTCCTGCGAACGACGTTCTTGCAGACATCGTTGGCATCGACAGACAGGACTGTGAAGAACCTCCGCGTTCGCAGAGATGCCGTAAGGCGTTGTCTTCGCTCAAAAGGCCCTGGGGATAGGCCCTTACGAGCCCACTTCCAACACGGCTCGACGCTTCAAAAATGACCGCCTCCTGCCGCTCTGGATCATTCCACCACCTCGACTTTGATCGTCACGGGTTCGCTGCAACGCAGGCCGTCGAGGACCCAGAACCTGTACTCGACCGTGCCCGGCTTATCCGGCGCCTTGAGCCGAAGGACGGGACCTTGATGGAGATCAAGCGGAGGCCTGGGCGTCTTCTCGCTCCAACGGTAATACAGCGGCTGACCTTCCGGGTCGTAGCTCCGCGAGCCGTCGATCTCGAATCCCTGGTTGCAGCGGACGGTCATCTCGGCCTGCGCGACGGCCACCGGACGCTGGTTCGTCTCGCGAATCGCGTCAGGGACGGGTTTTCGAACGACAGGCGTCGGCTCGCACGGCGACGTCAGGCTCGTGCGAATCGGGTACATGCCGCAGACTTGCCGACCGGCAAGAAATGCCTCGTTGAAGGCCATGAGGTCCATGAAGTGGATTTCCTGCTGCTGTTGGTTCGGAAAAAGGCGGGTCGGGCCTATATTCTTCAACGAAATCTCTTGGTTCGATTTCGTTGAAGAATCGAGTGGTCGAGACGCTCGACGCGCGTCCGGGGTTTGGGAGGGAGAAATCGATGAAGAGATTTCTCCCTCCCAAAGTAGGCCCGACCCGCCTTTTTCCAAACCATTCGCGTCAATCCGAATCATCAGCAGACCCTCGACCGTCCAGACGTTCGGCGTGAACGCGGTGTCCGTCTTGGCGCCCCCGAACGGGTTCCACACGGAGATCGCGCCATCGACCTCGTCGGTCTCGGGATCGTCCCACTCGGCGTCCGTCTCATTGGGAAACACGAAGCGCCCCTCGTCGTCGGTCTGGCCGACGAACTTCGGGCGGTCGGCGAAGTACTTGGCGCCGCTGTCCTGGACCGGCGCCTGGGCGACGTGATAGACGTAGACCGCGGCGTTCCGCAATGGCTGATCGTCCCGGTCGCAGATCAGCAGCCAGTTGGCGCGCGTGGGGATCAGACGACCTTGCGTGCCCCAGAACCGGTCCTGGCGATAGCCTTTGTAGTGCAGGATATGTCCCGCCTGCGAAGGGTGGAGCCAGAGCTGGCAACCGTCCATGAGCGAGACGTACCCGCCGCCGCAGGGGATGTTCACACCCGGCGAGAAGGGCATCAGCTCGTCGCCTTCGATCACAGGCAGCAGGGCCGAGCCCGCGCAGGGTTTGCCCTCGTCGTCGGTGAGCAGGATGTTGCAGCCCCGGACGCCGTAGCCGTAGAGGTCGGGCTGGCTGAGGATCGTGTGCCCGAACTCGTGAATGATCGCGGCGTCCACCGCCATCAGGTCCACCGGCTCGTTCACCGGGAACCCGCCGTCATGGTAGACCATCTGCTCCTCGTAGGCTTGGGCACAGTTCTCCGCGGTGGTGTCGAGCGCGGTCATCGCATCGATGCGGTAGGCCTCCTCGACACCGCGCGGTCCGGTCGTCGGCCAGACCGCCTCGCGGAGCATGACGTCCATCCGCAGCTTCTGCGCGCGGAGCCAGTCGTAGTAGCTCAGCGAGCCGACGTGGTTGATCCGCTTCTCGGCCAGACAGGACTTCAGCACGTTGGGGTCGTAGCCGAACTGGATCGGGCGGGCGTCCGTCCGCTCGAACGACTCGTTGTTGGCCTCGCAGAACTCATCGATCTGCTCGTCGGGGTCCAGCAGGACCCGCATCCACAGGGGCCGGTCCGGATAGCGGAACTTGAACTCGACCGCGGTTTCGTCGCCCGGCTCGAGACTGCGATCCACCGTCGCGGAGAACGTCTGTTTCGGCGCGATGGCGGGATCGAATCGATAGCCGTCCGTCGCAGAGACCGGCACGAGGTCCAGGCGGACCCGGGCGCCCACGGGCAGCGCCGCCAGACCGAAGTTGCCCATACGAACACGGGCGGTCACGTTCTCGCCTGGCGAGGGACGGTCTTTGACCGCGTCGTTTCGATAGCGAGGGTGCAGCTCGACACAGATCAAGCCGAGGTCCGGCTTGTCGGGCGAAACTACCTCCAGCGAATAGCCGACCCGGTACTGCCGGAACTGGGCGACGATGCTGCACCGGCCCGGCTGGAGGGCCTTCACTCGGCCGTTCTCATCGACGGTCGCGACCGATTCGTCCGTGCTCGCCCACGTGATGAACGGCTTGGCGTCGAAGTACCCCCACTGGGCATAGCGGGCCGCGAAGTCCGTGATCGGCTCCCATCGCCCGTCGCAGCGGGCGAGGAGGCCAAGCTGCTTCTCGAAACCCGCGACGGCGCGCATGTCCGACGGCACGCGCAGCGGACTGAGGTCCATCCGAATACCGTCGTACGGCGCGGTGCGAAAGTAATCGCGGTAGACCGAAGCGACCAAACCCCAGCCGCCTTCCGCGTCGAGACGGTCCCGGCAGATCAGCTCGTCGAGATCCGCCTGGGCGGACGCATCGCCGATCCAGACCCGCGAGTCGCCCATTGTCTTCGGATCCAGGAACCGACAGCCGGCGGCGACCGGGCCATCGACCGCCACGCGGTCGATCCAGAGCGGAAGTCCGACCGGCTGATCCCCATTCGAGAACCAGGCCAGGACGATGTGATGCCACTTCCCCGCCCGCCAGGCGGAGACGTCGGCGCGGGCAACTGTGATCCTCTCGGGACTGGCCATCGTGTAGCGGAGCATCCCGCGCGCGGACTTCTCCAGGAGCAGACCGTTGCTCGTCGGGTCGCCAATGCACAGCAGGCGATGCGCTTGACCGTCGTCGCCATTCCATTTCGGACGGAGCCAGAAGCTGATGTAGCCCTGGCGCTGCGACAGCGAGGGCCACTCCACCGGCGCCGCGTCGATGAGCGAGACACCCTGGCCGTACGTGCCCACAGCCGCAGGCAGCGCGTCGATCAACTCCACGCTCCGAGCAGCCCCTGGGACGTTCGCATCTGTGAACCAGGCGACTTGCGTACCCGCCTGGGCAACCAGACAGAACAGGACCAAGCCAAGGAACGCACTGCCCACCAGCCCTATCGACAACCTGTAATTACACGACATTCATGCACTCCTTCTGGTGATTGAATGAATCCGGTCCGCCGCTTTCACGGCATCCGCTTGAGGCCTTCCCAACGCACGTCCCATTTCCCGTTCTTCGGGAATCCGGGCGCGGGTCCGTCAGGACAACCGTCCCAGCCTGCGGCCATCATCGCCACCGCAGTCAGCAGGCCGCCGTTGCCCGGCAGGTACAAGGGCAGCCGGGCCGATTGGTAGTTGTGCCCGTTGGCGAGGTAGCGGTTCTTGGGCGAGTCCAGGAACAGCGCATCGACCGCCTTTTCCGGCTCGCCCAGCCGGGCGGCGGTCATCGCCAGCATCGGATAGTCCCATCCCCAGGTGCTGGGCCAGTCCCAATCCGCCAGGATGCTATCGTACGTGCGCTTCATCACATCGGGATCAATGAACGGCTTGGAAAAAGGCAGATCGGGCCTATATTCTTCAACGAAATCTCTTGGTTCGATTTCGTTGAAGAAGGGATAGGACCTGTTCATCGACGCGCGTCCGGGATTTGAGAGGGAAGAATCGAGGAAGAGATTTTCCCCTCTCAAAGTAGGCCCGATCTGCCTTTTTCCAAGCCTCAGCGGCGTGTCAGGCACAAATCCAAGCGCCGCGACCATTGTAGGGTGATCCCGGCGAATCGTGTACGGCGGGGTCTCGATCCCCGTGTAAACGCCCTCGCGAACGGTCGGCCGCGAGAGCCCGTGGATCACCTCATCCCATCTCGCATCGCGATCCAGGCCGAGACGCAATCGCCACTGCTGGGCAACCTCCAGGGCCCAACGCCAATACGCCAGCTCGAACGTCGGATTCAGGTTGCGGGCCTTGTCGGGTCCGTAGCTCTCCTGGGCAGGAATCATCGCGGGACCCAGCACGTAGCGGTGGTTCGCTTCGTCCCACACGGGATACGAGGCCATGAACTCTGCGGTTTCAAAGACGACCCGCCGATAGCGATTCAGTGTCTCTCGGTCCGGATCACCAGATCCCCACCGGATTGGAAAAGGGCAGATCGGGCCTGTATTCTTCAACGAAATCTCCTGGTTCGATTTCGTTGAAGAATCGACAGGTCCAACTCTCGGCGCGCGTCCGGGGTTTGGGAGGGAAGAATCGAGGAAGAGGTTTTTCCCTCCCAAAGTAGGCCCGATCTGCTCTTTTCCAATCCGGCGGGCCCGATAGCAGAGTTCCGCGTAGTAGATCGGATGCGGCTGTTGCCAGATCAGGAATACGCCCACGCTGCTGGGACTCTCCCGCCCGTCCGGGCCGACCATCTTGGGCCAGCGGGCGCCGGCATAGCCCTGGAGTCTCGCGGTGCCCTCGGCCATGGGTAGAATGGACTCATACCACGCGAGGCTCCGCTCCAGCAGCTCGATCCGGTCCCACAGGGCGAAATGCACTCCATGCCACCAGTGCATTTCGAGATGCGACTTGCCGTGCCAGCTATTGGCGGTGAGACCCGTCTCCTGCGGAGGACGGGAGCCTGCGCATTGGATCGCCATGAGGTATTGCGACAGCACGACCCTTCGCTCCAACTCCGACGCACGCGGGTCGGTGCACCGAGAGAAGTCGATGGCCCCGCCGGACTGCCAGAATCGCTGCCAGTGATCCGCCGCCGCGGCGCGGACTTCGTCGAAGCTCGGCAACGGCTCGGTGATCTCCGTCGGCGAGAATGCGACGACCACTTCCAAGGCCGCGCCGTCCTGTTGGAGGATCTCGTACTCGTGCTGTGACTGCGTCTGCATCCGACCGCCCTGTGACCAGGCCACCCGAACGCAGTAGCGGTCGGCGTCGAGGCTCCGCGCGAGGTCCGCCTGTCCATCGGTCATGCGGCACGTCGTCCTGTGCGGATCCGCCAGGCTCCAATCCGCGGCCTGTCCCCAGTCCGTGCTGCCATAGGGGAACGCCAGGCGAACCGCAAGTCGCTGCTGTCCCAGCAGAGGCGACTCGATCCGCACCGCCAGCAGATCCCGCGACGGATGGCACGCCGTGAGGATAATCACCGGCTCATCCTGGACACAGAATCGGCTCATCAGAAAGCCTGTCCACAAATCCAGGGTCTGAATAGTCTCGGTCAAATCCTCAATGGACGCCGGCGAGCCGTCGGACTTGGCGATACGCAGACCGATCTGCCCGAGGTGCAGGCGATGGGGATTGGCTCTCAGCCAATTCGCGGCGGGCGAGTACCCGCCCGAAGGAGCCCCGCCCGCGGCGTAGGGGACCTCGCGCCCCGCAACCGTGTAGCGGTTCATCGCATCGGCGAGCGTGTAGCCCTCCGTGTTCGGCAGGCTGTGCCAGCCCCACTGGGAGAGTGTGCCCAGCGATATGCCCTTGCGATGGTAGTCGGGGAACGTCTGAAGGCCCGTGATGTCCGCGGTGAAGGCGAACTCCCCGTTGCCGACACTCAGCGGGGTCAGGGGATCGGGTTTGTCGAGCGTGACATTGTGCCGTGTTACCCAGGCGTGCCGGTCGATCCGGGCGGACTCGCCTGCCCGGACGAGGACGCACCCTCCCAGCACACCCATCACCGCCAGAATCCTGCAACGAGTTGTCAGGGTTCCTGGAGACATTGCAACTCTCTGCTTACGGCCCTGCGGTGACCCGTGACGACCAGGCTCCGATCCGACCGCACTTCGACAACCGCGTAGGAGTTGTTCTCTTGGCCTTGGCCCTCCACGACGCCCTTGAGCGTGTAGTAGTGGATTCCCTCGATGCCGTTATAAGCCCCTGCGTGATGATGTCCCTGGAACACCGCGACGACCTTGCCCGACTCCTGAAGAACCGCGCGGACCTCGGCCGCGTTGTTCACATAGAGATCGCCGGCTCCATCGAGCAACTGGTGAATGAAGACGATGACCGGCCCTCGCGACGTTGCCAGGTCCTGTCTGAGCCAGTCAATCTCGTGACGTGGGATATTCGCATCGGTCCAGTCGAAGTTGCCGCGATCGTAGTCGGCGCCGTCGGCCTTGTAGTTGGCGTCGAGCACAACGCAGTGCAGACCTCGCACGCCGAACGAGTAATAAGTTCGGCTCGGATCGATGCCTGTGTTCTCGACGTTCTGGAGGAACTGCCCTTTCGAGATGCAGTCTGCATCGTGATTTCCGAGCACGTGGTATCGCGGGCCGGCGAAACCCTGAAACACCTTCTCGATCGTCCGCAGGTACTGCAGCGTTCTGCTCTCGACGGGCGGCCTGTCCTCGTCCTTCAGATCGCCCAGCTCGACGAGAAAGTCCACTCGTTCCGCGTTCATCCGCGCGACGCATTCGGCCAGCTTGTCCAGCGACTCGCGATAGAACCGCGTGCCCGCCGGCTCGGTATCGGCATAGTGACAATCCGTGACGATCCCGAACCGGACCGGCCGGCGACGGCCCACCGACAGGCCGCCCGGCGCACACGACGACGAGACGAGAGCCGTTCCCGCAGCCACGGCCGCCGCCGATTGCAGAAGCGCCCGGCGCCCGATTTCCCGTGATGACTTTGATCGCACATTCTCACTACAGTCGTTCTCGTTCATCCTGCTCACGCACAGTACTCCTCAAGCGCCGCGTACGGAAACCGAAGCGAAACCACGCGGTTCCCACAGGCCGTATTGTAGCGGACGGTCCCACTATCGGACAGCCTGTTCCGATCCCAACATGGAATCGAGTAGTGCGAAAAGCAGTTTCCCGGTGTGAGCGATTTGATCGAACTGTGCCAGAATTCGATCTCGGCTCTGGATGAACGGCGCCTCGGTCAGCTCGTCGGCACAGTGGGCGAGCATGCTGTGGATGCTGTCGGCGGTGTACTCCAGATGGAATTGCAGGCCGACGGCGCGTCCGGCGTACTCGAACGCCTGGTTGGGACATGCATCGCTCTGCGCCAGGCGTCTGGCGCCGGGCGGGATGTCGAAGGTGTCGCCGTGCCAGTGGAAGGCATTGAACTCGGCAGGCACGCCCTTGAAGAGAACCGAGTCACGGGCCTCCGGAGTGAGACGGACGGGGAACCACCCAATCTCGATGTGAGGGTTCTGCACCACCTTGCCGCCCAGGACATCGGCCAGGAGCTGGGCGCCGAGGCAGACGCCAAGGATCGGAACGCCCTTGACGACGGCCCGCTCAATGAACGCCTTTTCTCTCTTGAGCCAGGGGTGGTTGCGGTATTGGTAGACGTTCATCGGCCCGCCCATAATCGCGAGCAGGCCCACCTCGTCGATCTCGGGCAGCGGCTCGTTCTCGTAGAGCCGTGTTTGGGTTACGACATGGTTGCGGCTCTCCGCCCAGACCGCGATGTTGGCGGCATCCTCGAACGGCACGTGTTGCAGGTAGTGGACTCTCATAGGCAGCTCACTTCGACGATTCGGGGATTCCCACGACGGGCCAGCCGTCGTCGGTCCAGGTCAAGGGTCGGAGGGCGTACTTCGAGACGCCCCAGGGGGTGCTGCCGTCGTAGAAGTGCATCCCGAGCCAGTACTGATCGCCCTTCTTGAGGATGCCGGCGTGGCCCGGCCCGATGAACGGGCCGTCCGTGTCGAGCAGGAGAGTGCCGCCGCCTTCGAGCATGTCCTTGTCCTCCTTGTCCAGGTAGGGCCCGGTGACCGTCGGGCTGCGTCCGACTCGCATGTTGTATGTGCTGTTGACGCCCCGACAGCACATGCCCCAGTTCAGGAACAGGTAGTACGCGCCGTTGCGATAGTAGAGGAACGGCGCCTCGATGGAATCGTAATGCGCCAGCGCGTGGATCGGGGAATCCGGGGCGATCCGTTTGCCGGTGGCGGGATCGAGCTGGATCAGCTTGATGCCTCCCCAGAAGGAGCCGAAGGCGAGCCACAAGTTGCCGTCAGCGTCCTGCGTCACCGCAGGGTCGATGGTGTTGAAATCGTCGCGCGGGCTCGACTGGATCACGATGCCGCCGTCCTTCCATTCGTAGGCAGGATCGCACGGGTCGAGCGTCACGTTCGTCGCCAGTCCGATGGCGGAGGTGTTCTTGCCGAAGGTCGAGACGGAGAAGTAGAGCAGGTACCGATTGCGAAAATGGATGACGTCCGGCGCCCAGAAATCCAGGCCGCCGCGATTGCCCGGCACCGCCTGGGCCACCCACTCGGGTGACTTCGTGAACGTCTGCGGCCCGCGGGTCCACGTGACGAGGTCCTTCGAGCAGTAGCTGGGCGTGCCTCGACCGGTGCAGAAGATCCAGTACTCGTCCTTGCACGGGACGATGGTGGACGGGTCGTGGACGCGAATCCCGCGACTGCCCAGTTTGAGCACGTGGGCGACCGCGTTCGGATCGGCGGGAGGTTCCGGCGGGCGGCCCGGCCGGGAAGGGCCGACAGGCTGAGCCCACCCCGTCGCCGCCGCGGAGAGGATTGCACCCAACACAATCCAAGAACAAACTGCGATCTTCATAACGACCTCAGACAAATCGCGGCGTTCGTAGTGACGCCGTGAGGCGTTCTCCGTAGCATGGGCGTCCCGCCCATGATTCCGGATCACGGGCAAGATGCCCGTGCTGTGAAATGCCCCTACGGGCACACTACAAGGACATCGGTGGGCACAGCCCACCGATCCGTCACTTCACGGATTTCAGGATCGCGCAACCGAAGATGCCGCCGGCGGTCATGCCGGGATGGGCCTGGAACCTCACGGTCACGCCGGTCTTGTTCTCGACGAGGTCCTTGGGCAGCGGATAGGTCTCATCATAGAACACGCCGGGCTTGTTGTTCTCCAGCTTCTTCGTGACGATCTTGACGTCGTCCACGAGGATGTCGAACTCGCGCCCGCCGGCATCGCTGCCCCAGTAGCCGATGCGAAGCTCCTGCGGGACCTCCGACAGCACCTTGAGCGTGTACGAGAACCAGCCGCCTTCGCTCGCGTGGCGCCACGCCCGCCCGAAGTGGAGCCCGGAGGCGGTTCGTTCGCCCTTCATCGCGTGGGCACGCTCGGACCGCGGATCGCCGATCGCGACCTCGTCCACCGTCCGCAGCTTCAAATCGCGCTGGAGCTTCTGCTCCGCGAGGGATTGCTCGTGTTCCGGGCTGCCCTTGCGGAAGACCCGCCAGTAGATCGCGTATCGCTCGCCAAAGAGCTGATGGTACGGCACGAGCGTGATGTTCTTCTCCAGCCCGACGGTGCGGAAGGTCGGCGGATTGTCGGAGACCTTCTCGATGCACGTCGTGAGGTCGTCGCTGTCGGCCAGCAGGACCGGCGCCTCGGCGATCCGGTCTCGCGGGAACTGGTACCATTGGTCCTTCAGGTAGACCACGTCGTCGGTGAGTCCCTCGTTCCCCAGCTTGCCGGCCAGGACGAGCGGGCCGTACGTGAAGGCGACGACTGTCTTGTCGTCGGGCATCGGCGCGACGCCCAGGCTCATGGGCATCGGGATATCGAGCCGGTCGCCATCGGCCCACGTCCTTCGGATGGCCAGGTAGCTCGAAGGCCGGGCCACCGCGGAGAATGGCTTGCCGTTCAACGTCACTGCGACGCCCTGCCTGGCCCAGGCCGGGACGCGGACGCGAAGCACAAACTCCTTGGGCCGTTTCGTATGGATCGTCAGCGACGTGGCCGGCTCGTCGGGCCATCGCGTCTCCTGGCGAATGCGGACACCCTTGTCGGCCCAGTTCAGCTCCGACGCGATGAACAGGTTCACAAAGACTCCATCCTCGTCGTGATAGTAGATCGTGTCGCCGTACTTGGCGTGGTTCTCCATCCCGGTCCCGGTGCAGCACCAGAAGCACTCGGTCGGCAGGTTGTAGGTCTTCCAGCGTCCGGTAGCAAGCGGGACGAAGTACATCATCATCCCGGTCTTCGGGTCCTGCGTGCTCAAGATGCTGTTGAACAGCGCCCGTTCATAATAGTCCATGTACTCAGCCTTCGGCTCCCAGGAGAACAGGCGCCGCGTGAGCTTGAGCATGTTGTAGGTGCAGCAGGTTTCCTGCGTGTGGTCGCCGAGTTCCGTGGCCAGTTGGTCGGGATCGGTCCGCCAGTGCTCGTCGTTGCTCGTGCCGGCCGTGCAGTAGCAGCGATGCCCGACGACCTGATGCCAGAAGTACTCAGCAATCCAACGGTCCCGGGTGTCGCCCGTCATTTCATACTGCCTTGCGGTCCCGATCACATTCGGAATGAACGAGTTGACGTGCTGGCCCTTGAGCTGGTCCCTTCCGGCCGCAAGGGGCTCGACATACGTCCGCTGCACGAAACGCCGGGACAGGGCCAGGTGGTCCGGGTTGCCGGTGATCGCGTAGAGATTGGCGAGCGCCTCGTTCATGCCCCCCTGCTCGGTGCTGTTGAGCATCTGCTGCATCTGCTCCTCGGAGAGCTTGTCGCAGCGTCCCTTGCACCAGCGGGCCATGCCTTCGAGGATCTCCAGTGCCTGCCGATTGCCGCAGTACTCGTATGAATCGAGCAGGCCCGCCAGGATCTTGTGCAGCGTGTAATACGGCGCCCACACCTGCTGGCGGTTCTCGACGCGATCGATGAACGACTCGGGATAGGCGCTGAGGTAGCCGCTGGCGCCCAGGGCCTTCTGGCACTTCGCCAGTTCTGCGACGATCCCATCGACTCGTGTCTTGAGCTGCTCGTCGCCCGTGCTGGCGTACATCATGGCGCAGGCGGAGAGATAGTGTCCCAGGGTATGGCCGCGAAGCTCGGAGCCTTCCCAGCCGGTATACGCCCGTCCCGGCGCGGGGAGGCCCGCGGTGACTCGGAATCCGTGCAGCAGCCGGTCCGGCTCGAGCGACAGCAGGTACTGTCGGTCCCGTTCCATCGTGTCCTTGAACGGCCCGTCGAGCAGCCGCACGTCCGGCAACGAGAACGCCCGGGCCTTTAGTGGAACAACAGGCTGACTTCCGCTCGCCTGCAGGTTCCACGACACGACACCAAGACATATGAACAACGAACACAAGCGTCTCACAGCTAACCTCCCACCTACAAAGGGTACTCATTGCCACGCGACAGCGGCAGTACGCCGTCCACGTTAATCTGGGGACCGGCCAAGTCTGTGTCGAGGGCATCTTGCCCGCGACACGTTACGCTAATCGTGCCCAACATTTTAGGACGGACAGCGTAGTAGGGTGCGCTGTGCACACCGCTTCACTTCGCAACTGTCACGACAATCACTCCCGCCGACAGGGCCGGCATCTCGGCCAGGACCTTGCCGCCATCGACTCGGACCGCGAGCTTCTCCGGCTTGACGCGGTTCGGCTCTGCCAGCGTGTTCCTCGCACTGAGACTGCCCGGCGCGACGACCTGCGCCGTCGCGGACGCACCGGCGGACACGGCAAGCTCAAGGGCGACCTTCTCACCTTTCGGATTGACCACCTTCACGATCACGGCGCCATCCGCAGGCCGGCGGGTGGCGGAGACGTTCAGCGGGCCGGCCTCGCCGGAGATCCCGATCCGCTCGGGGGCGTAATGGTCCCGCCAGAGCTTCATCACCACGTAGTTCGGCGCCGGGAACCACGACGACTGATCGAAGTTGATGAAGGCGTTGTCCCACGCGGTCGCGGAGACGTGCCTGAGGAACAGGGCCGGACCGCCGATCTCCAGGATGTCGCCGCACCGCTCGAAGGCGTTGAGCAGCCCGCCGCAATAGAGGCCCGTCCGCCAGTCCGTGCTCTGGGCATTCCATTCGGACACGTAGATCTTCAGATTCGGATTGGGCGACTTTGCGATCAGTTCGCCGATCTCGCGGAAGAAGGCCTCATACCGGCGCGGGCCCTCAACGAATTGGCCCGGGTCCTCGTAGTGGTGGATGCTGAGGTAGTCCAGGACTCCCGCGCAGCGTTCGATGATCGCGCGGTTGTACGGCATTCCCTCGCGGCTGTCGCGCCCCATGCCGCCGCTGCCGCAAGCCGCCAGCTTGATCGAGGGGTCGGCCTTCTTCATCAGCGGCGCGATCCGCAAGACCAACTCCGCGTACCGATCCGCAGACGTGTGCCAGGTCTCGTTGTCAATCTCCCAGTACTTCACGTTGTACGGCTCGCGATGGCCGTTGGCGGCGCGGACCTTGCCCCACGTCGAGTCGGCCGGCCCGTTGCAGTATTCGATCCAGTCCAGGACGTCCTGCGTGTAGTCGTGCGTCTCGGAATCGTTGTTCCACGAGGGGAAGCCCACGTTGACGACAATCAGAGGTTCGGCCCCCACGCGCCGGCACATCTCGATGAACTCGTCCGTGCCGAAGTTGTAGACGTCGAGGTCGTCCCAGATCTCGCGAGGGTGGGGCAGTCGCTTGTATTGCGGCCCGATCCCCTGCTTCCACTGGTATGACGACGCGAAGCACCCGCCGGGCCAGCGAATCACCGGCGGCCGAAGGTCCGCGACCGCCTGCAGCAGGTCGGGACGGAAACCGCCCTTCTGTGCCCAGCTCTGGGGCATCAGGCTCACCTGATCGATCCAGATCTCGCCGGTCCCTGGGGCACCCACGCGCAGTTCCGCATTCGTGCTGGACCAGTCCGGCTTGAGCGAGAACTTGAACTCCTTCCATTGTGAAGACGGGGCATCAAGCTTCTGCGTAGTCCTCTGCCCGCCATCACTCACGAGCTGCACCGCCAACCCATCGTCCGCGGTCCCCCGTGCCCAGATTGAGCCTTCGTACACCTCGCCGGCCCGGATGCAGAAGCCGGTCTGCGACAGTCCACCGCCGCCATCGGAGTCAAGGACGATCTTCTGCGACGTACTGCTGTTGAGAGGATTCGTGTGATCGAGGTACACCTTGGCGTCGCCGCCCTGTTTCCAGAACATCGCGGCGTTCTCCAGCGTCAGACTTTTGGGCAGACCCTCATACAGGACGGTCCCGTCCAGGGCCTTAACCTTGAGGTTGCGGAACGCCGCCTGTGTGGCCCACGTGCCGATGCCCACCTTGCCCGACAGGTGCGCCTGCTGGTCGTCCGTGTAGTCAATGACGAGATCGTCGCCGAGCCAGATCCGGAAGTGAGGGCCCTCACAGCGGATCTTGATCGTGTACCATTTGTCCGATTCGACCCGCCCTCGCGGCTGAGGTCCGACGGCCCCCCAACGGCTCTGGCTTGCCAGTCCCCGCTCGATGGCATGACGCTCATTGCTCCAGCCGCCCAGGTTGGCCCAATAGAACTCGTTGTCGTTCTTGACGCGGAACAGGATCAGAAAGCCCTCCTGCCCTCCGGTCTTCTTCGCTTCCAGAGTATACTCATAGTCCTTCCAACCGGGGTCGCCGAAGGTCAGACGGACGTTCGTGCCCATCCCCTCCTGGACGACCGCGCCGTCCTGGACCGTCCACTGCCCGGATGCGCTCTGCTCGAAGCTGCGATTCCAGACCAGATCGCCCCACAGACCGCCGTTGCAGGAACGGTAGATGTGCTCGAGGAAATGCCCGTACACCTTCTCATCCACCTTGTTCACCACGGTCCCGGGATCGACCGTCAGACGAATCGTCTGCTGGGCCGAGACCGAGATCGACAACGCCGCAACCGCCACCATCAACATGACCACGTTCTTCATGCGTCCAAACCTCCCTTGGGCAAGAATCCGAAATCCGAAATCCGAAACAAATCCAAAAGATCGAAATTCGAATGATCGAAACGCGAACGCCACATCGGATGACCCGTTCTGAATTTCGAGTTTTGGTCATTCGTGCTTGTTTCGGATTTCGAGATTCGAATTTCGTGTTTTCCCTATCTGGGTGCATGCTTCTTGCGGTAATCCCGCAGGCTCATCCCCGTCTCCTTGCGGAAATAGCGGGCGATGTGCTCGACGCCGTCGAAGCCCGCGTGCAGTGCGATCTCCGTGATGTTCATGTCCGTTCCGATGAGCAGTTGCACGATGTTGTTCACGCGGACCCGTCGGATCTCCTGGTGCACCGACCGGCGCACGATCGACTTGAACCGCTTCTCCAGCACGCGCCGGGACACATTCGTCGCCTCCACCACGTCGTCCACCTGGATCAGCCGGTTCGGATTGCGGCGAATGAACTGCAACGCCGCGGACACGTCCGGATCGCTCATCGCCAGCACGTCCGTCGACATCCGCGTCACGATGTGCGTCGGACTGACCGGGATCGCCTGGCCCGCCATGGCTTCGCCCTGCATCATACGGTCCAGCAGACGGGCGGCCTCGTATCCGGCCCCTTCCGTGTTCAGCGAAATGCTCGAGATGGGCGGGTCCGCCAGGTCGCAGACCAGCACGTCATTGTCCACGCCCAGCACCGCCACCTGGTCGGGCACTTCGCAGCCCGTCAGCTTGCAGGCCTCAACCACCTGCAGGGCGCGGTCGTCGTTGCAGCACATCACCGCGACGGGTTTGGGCAGCGACCGCAGCCAGTCGGCGATCAGATTCTGCTCGTTCCGGTCGTTCCTCGGCGGCCGGCCCTCGGGCGTCGCAGGACGGTGGTACACGCTGACCTCGAAGCCCGCCTGGGCCAGTCGCTGAGCGAAATGATCGCCCCGCCCGCGAGACCAGGCGAAATCGTTCAATCCGCAGTAGGCGAAGTGCTGGAACCCGCGGTCCAGGAAGTGCTCCGCCGCCATGGCGCCGATGGCATGACTGTCCGTGATGATCGCGGGAAAGGGCGCATAGCTCTCTTTGTTGTGCTGTGCGAAGACCACAGGGATGCCCGAGTGGGCCAGACCCTCGACCACGCCCACATCGCGAACGATGGCGCCGTTGATCTTGAGGTGCTTCCACTCCGGCAGCGACGAATCCAGCGCCCCGGGCCAGCGATACACCCGCCAGGGCCCGTGTACTCTGGAATACTTGGCGATCCCGTGCAGCAGACCGCGCCCGAACTCCCGTGCGGTCTCCACGAACAACAGCACGGAGGGCGTCTCCGCGGGATGGGACGACTTCGACCGTTTCTCCACAATCTCATCGACCATACTGTACGCCTTATCCACGCAGTTCTCCTCTACGTTGGCCGGGCCGGCTGCGCCGGACCCTCATGGACTTCTTGCCTCATCCCTGGCCATAGTAGGCTCCCTTGCCGTGTTTTCTCAGGTAGTGGCGGTCCAGCAGCGCCTGACTGATCGGCTGCTGCTGCGGGTTCACCAGGATCGTGCCGAATGCCATCTTCGCCACCTGCTCCAGGACCACCGCGTTCTCGACCGCCTTTTCCGGCGTGGCGCCCCACGTGAACGGACCGTGGTTGGCGACGAGCACCGCAGGGATCTGCATCGGATCGGCGCCCGCGAATCGGCGGATGATGACCTTGCCCGTGTTCTCCTCGTAGGGACCCGCCACCTCTTCATCGGTCATCGGATCGGTCACGGGGACCGGGCCGTAGAAACCGTCCGCATGGGTCGTGCCGAAGCACGGGATGGCGCACCGGGCCTGCGCCCACATCGTTGCATACATCGAGTGCGTGTGGCAGATTCCGCCCACCTTCTCGAAGCTCTTGTACAGCTCGACGTGCGTCGGCGTGTCGGACGAGGGCTTCAGCTTGCCTTCGACGACCCGCCCGTCGAGATCCACGAGCACAATGTCCTCGGGACGCATGTCCTCGTAGCGCACGCCGCTGGGCTTGATCGCAACGATGCCCGCCGCACGGTCGATGGCGCTGACGTTGCCCCAGGTCAGGACAACCAGGCCGTGTCGCTGCAGATCCAGGTTCGTTTCATACACTCGCTGTTTGAGCTTCTCGTACATGGCGACACTCTCAATCCTAGAACTCACCACAGAGACACAGAGATCACAGAGGTTTGGAGAACGAACAAGTGCGTACTTCCTCACCATTCTTGCCTTCTCTGGGTCCTCCGTGTCTCTGTGGTGAAAGATCTACGTGTTTGCCTTTTCTTTGATCGCCAGCAGCTCTTTCATCACGTCGCCCATAGCCAGGACCTTGCCTTTGATCCCGAAGCCGTCGTGCAGACGCTTGTAGACCTTGTACAGCTTCTGATAGACCTTGTGATGGGCGGCAATCGGCTTGAACGTCTGGGTCTTGATCCCGCACATGGCCGCCTGGGCCTTGCCGAAGGTCGGGTACGCACCGCCGACAACCGCCGCCGCGACCGCCGAGCCCAGGGCGCAGGTCTGCGCCGACCGGCTGATCTTCATCTCTCTGCCCGTCACGTCCGCGTAGATCTGCATGAGCATGGCGTTCTTTTCCGCGATGCCGCCGCAGTTGACGATCTCGGAGATCTTCACGCCGAACTCCTCGAACCGATTGATGATCGTCAGGGCGCCGAACGCGGTCGCCTCGATCAGCGCCCGGTAGATCTCCTCGGGCTTCGTGTGCAGGGTCTGGCCTACCAGAAGGCCGGTGAGACGCTGATCGACGAGGATCGTGCGATTGCCATTGTTCCAGTCCAGCGCGAGCAGGCCGGATTGCCCGGGTTTCAGCTTCGCCGCCTTCTCGGTGAGGGCCGCGTGCGAGCCGGCTTCCTTGCCGCCGGGCTGGAGGTAGTTCACGAACCAGTTGAAGATGTCCCCCACCGCCGACTGGCCAGCCTCCAGGCCATAATAGCCCGGCAGGATCGAGCCATCGACGATCCCGCAGATGCCCGGGATGTCCGGCAGGCTCGCGTCGCTGGGCGAGACCACCATGTCGCACGTGCTCGTCCCGATGATCTTGACCAGCACGCCGCTCTTGATGCCCGAGCCCACGGCGCCCAGGTGCGCGTCGAACGCGCCCATCGCGACGGGAATCCCCGCAGGCAGGCCCAGCTTGCCCGCCCAGGCGCTCGTGAGCTTTCCCGCGGCCTGGTCTACCGCATAGGTCTGGTTGCTCAGGGTCTTTCGCAACTGGCCGAGCTTCAGATCGAGCTGCGAGAGGAACTCCGCGTCGGGGTAGCCGCCCCAGGAGTCGTTGAACATGGCCTTGTGACCGGCCGCACAGCGGCACCGCTTGATCTGGTCCGGATGATCGGTGCCCGTCAGGACCGCAGGCAGCCAGTCCGCGTGTTCGACCCACGTATAGGCGGCGTCGTAGACCATCGGGTCCACGCGCAGGCAGTGCAGGATCTTGCTGAAGAACCACTCGGAGGAGTAGGTCCCGCCGCACTTCGCCAGATACTGCGGCCGCTCCCGTTTCGCCAGCTCGGTGATCTCGGCGGCCTCCGCATACCCGGTGTGGTCTTTCCAGAGCCAGGCGTGGGCGTTCGGATTGGCCTTGAACGCGTCGAGCATCGCCAGGGGCGTGCCGTTGCCGTCCACCGGCAGAGGCGTCGAGCCGGTCGTATCGACCCCGATTCCCACGATGTCCTTCGGATCGAAGGCGGGCTCGGCCTTCTTTGCCTGGGCGATCGCGCCGACGATGGTGACTTCCGCGCCCTTGAGGTAGTCCGCGGGATTCTGGCGGGCGAGGTTGTGGTCCGCGGGATCCAGGAGGATGCCCGCCTGGCCCGTTTCATACTCGTAGACGCACGTTCCCAGCTCCCGCCCGTCGGCGGTATCGACAATCACACAACGCACGGAGTTCGTGCCGTAATCCAACCCTATCGCACACTTCATGTCACATCCCCTTTATCGCACCACTCGCAAGCTCTTGCTTGTCGCTTCGCGTTTCACGATCCATGCGGCACGCTCCGTCAGCCGCTGAAGTAGATGTAGGCCGTCAGAATCAACGCCAGCACCACGCACGTGAAAATCAGGTCGCCCTTCGTCCAGCTCGCACG
>Ga0116142_10000134_pt1 | contig 92811 bp, 82 predicted proteins | sample AD_UKC033_MetaG_FD_89785 | JGI IMG/M metagenome (GOLD analysis project Ga0116142, IMG submission 89785) | Active sludge microbial communities of municipal wastewater-treating anaerobic digesters from USA - AD_UKC033_MetaG | ecosystem: Engineered > Bioreactor > Anaerobic > Digestate | place: USA... | reverse complement strand
CTCCAGGTGCGGTAGACGACGGTCGAGTAGCCGATCGCCTCGGCGCGGAAGTCGTTCTCGCGGATCGCCTGCAGCACGCGCCCGAAGGGCGAGTTGACGATGCGCAGCAGCGCCAGGAAGAGCGCGAGCACCGCGACGAAGAGCAGGTAGTAGGTGAAGACCTTGCCGTCGACGTCGACGCCGAGGATCGCGTCCTCGAAGGGCTCGAAGCTCGGCGAGAGCCACTCCGGATTGCGGAAGGTCAGGCCGTCCTCGCCGCCGGTGAGCTCGGAGAGCTGCGAGGCCAGCGTCTGGAAGGCCGCCGCCACCGCCAGCGTGATCATCGCGTAGAAGATCGCCTTCACGCGCAGCGAGAACAGGCCGATCAAGAGCGAGAGCACGAGCGAGAGCAGCAGCGCCGCCGCGGTGCCGGCGAAGACCGCAGGCCAGCCCTCGCCCATGCGGGTGCTGGCGATCGCGATCCCGTACGCGCCGATGCCGAAGAACATCGTGTGCGCGAAGCTGACGATGCCGGTGTAGCCCAGCAGCAGGTCGAAGCTGGCCACCAGCAGGATGAAGACCAGCGTCTTGGCCGCGACACTCAGCGCCTTCGCGCCGGGAAAGACGAAGGGTGCTGCTGCCAGCGCGACCAGCACGACGAGGAGCGCCAGCGCCAGCAGCCGGCTGCGCGGACGGTCGTGCGAGAGGAGGCGATCGAGCATGGCCATCCTCATCGGCTCGTCACGGGATAAAGGCCCTGCGGTCGCCACAGCAGGATCGCGACCATCAGTGCGATGTTCGAGAACAACGCGACCTTGGGCGCGAGGAAGCCGGTGTAGTTGGCCACGAGGCCCACCAGCAGCGCGCCGATGAAGCAGCCTAGCGTCGAACCCAGGCCGCCGATGATGATGACGATGAAGATCAGGATGTTGACCTGCGCGCCGATCTGCGGCGACACCGACTGCTGGTACAGGCCCCACATCACGCCGCCCATGCCGGCCAGCGCCGAACCGGCGACGAAGACGCCGACGAAGAGGCGACGGATGCGGTAGCCCAGCGCCTCGACCATCTCGCGGTCCTGCACGCCGGCGCGGATCAGCAGGCCCACCTTGGTGCGCGAGAGCGTCCACGCCAGCAGCGCGAACACCGCGAGGCCGACGACGGCCGCGACGACGCGGTACTTCTCGATCGCAGCGTCGCCGAGGTAGAAGGCGCCGCGCAACGGCTCGGGCATCGGCAGCGCGATCTGCAGCGGCCCCCAGATGACCTTGATCAGCTCCTCGCCGACGATCATCCCGCCCATCGTGATCAGGATCTGCTTGAGGTGCTGGCCATAGACCGGCCGCACGATCACGCGCTCGAAGGCCCAGCCGACGGCACCGGCGCCAAGCATCGCGACGAGCATCGCGGCAAAGATCGCCAGCAGCGTCTGCAGCACGCCCTGGTCGGCGAAGGCGCCCATGCCGCCCATCACGCTGGTCGCCACGAAGGCGCCGATCGCGATGAAGAGCCCGTGCCCGAAGTTCAGCACGTCCATCAGGCCGAAGACCAGCGTCAGCCCCGAGGAGACGATGAAGATGATCAGCCCCATCGCCAGGCCGGCGAAGGTCAGCGTCAGCCAGCTGCTGGTGCTGCCGACCGCCGGCAGCGCAGCCGCGACGAGCGCCAGCAGCAGCAGGAAGGGCTTCCAGTCGAAGGCGGACTTGGGGATCGCCACCGGCGCGTCGGCTGCGGCGGCCACGGTGCTCGCGGAACTCATTGGTGCGCTCCCAGCGACAGGCCGAGCAGCCGCTGCTGCAGGCCCTCGTCCTCGGCCAGCTCGGCCATCGCGCCGCTGTGCACGACGCGGCCGTCGTCCATCACCGCGACCGTGTCGCCGAGCGCCCTGGCCATCAGGAAGTTCTGCTCGACGAGCAGGATCGTCGTCTTCTGCTGTTTGAGCTCGCGCAGCGCGCCGATCAGGTTCTGGATGATCGAGGGCGCCAGGCCCTTGCTCGGCTCGTCGATGAGGATCAGCGCGCGCGGCTCGCAGATCGCGCGCGCGACGGCGAGCATCTGCTTCTGCCCGCCCGAGAGCTTGCCCGCCGGGTAGAGCCAGAACTTCTGCAGCGCCGGGAAGAGGCCGAAGATCCACTGCAGCCGCGCGCGGTCGAGCTCGCCCTCATGGCGCGCGCTGCGCGCGGCGAGCACGATGTTCTCCTTGACCGTGAGGTCGCTGAAGATGCCCATGCTCTCGGGCACGTAGGCGATGCCGGAGGCGGCGATCTCGGGCGTGGGCCGGTTGGCGATCGCCTGGCCGCGAAAGGCGATCGAGCCCTGCGAGGCGCCCCACAGGCCCATGATGGTGCGCAGCGTCGTCGTCTTGCCGGCGCCGTTGCGGCCCAGCAGCATCGTCACCTGCCCCTCGGGGACGACGAGGTCGACGCCGTGCAGGATGTGGTAGGCGCCAATGTGCGTGTGCACGCCGCGCAGTTCGAGCAGCGCCGTCATGCCGAGGCCTCTTCCTGGCCCATGCCGAGGTAGGCCTGCTGCACCACCGGCGAGGCGATCACTTCGCCGGGCTCGCCGTCGGCGACGAGCTGCCCGTTGTGCAGCACGATGATGCGGTCGGCGAGCTCGCGCACGACGTCCATCTTGTGCTCCACCAGCAGGATCACGATGTCGCTGCGGCTCTTGAGCGCGCGGATCAAGTCGAGCACGACCGGCACCTCGTCGACGCTCATGCCGGCCGTCGGCTCGTCGAACATATAGACCTTGGGGTCCAGCGCCATCAGCAGCGCCACTTCCAGCTTGCGCTGGTCGCCATGCGGCAGGCTGCTGGCGCCGGCCTGCGCCTTGTCGGCCAGGCGCACCTGCTCGAGGATGCGTCGCGCCTCGGCGATCCACTCGCGGTGGTCCAGCCACACGCGCAGCATGTCGCGCGCAAGGCCGAGCGCGCTGCGTCCGCGGCCGGCCTCGCGCGCCTGGATCGCCAGGCGCACGTTCTCCTGCACGCTCAGGTTGGGAAAGAGCTGCGTGAGCTGGAACGCCCGCCCCAGACCCCGGTGCGTGCGCTGCGCCGCCGGCAGGGTCGTGATGTCCTCGCCGGCGAGCTGCACGCGACCTTCGTGGGCCGGCAACTGGCCGGAGATCAGATTGAAGTAGGTCGTCTTGCCCGCGCCGTTGGGCCCGACGATCGCCGTCAGCGTGCCCGGCTCGAAGCGGCAGGACACATGGTCCACCGCGACGTGGCCGCCGAAACGGATCGTGAGGTCCTGGGTTTCGAGCATCGAGCTTCGAAATGCACTGGCTCAACCAAGCGGACGCCGCGGATCCGGCTCTGCCGGTCCGTTGGCGTCGCCCCCTCGAGGGGGAGGCGGCGAAGCCGCTTCGGGGGTGGTCCGATCAGCGCTTGTTGCGGATCGGGATCTGCAGTTCGCTGGCCGGGATCACGCGCACCAGCTCGGGCACGCCCCAGGCGAAGGCCGGATCGTTCTTGATGCGGAAGTGGTACATGTCCTGCATCGCCTGATGATCTTCCTTGCGGAAGGTCATCTTGCCCTTGGGCGTGTCGAAGCTCATGCCTTCCATCGCCTTGATCAGCGCGTTGGTGCGCGTGTCGCCGCCGGTCTTCTTCAGCGCCTCGACCACCGCCATCGCGGCGCTCATGCCGCCCGCGGTGAAGAAGTCGGGCGGGCTCTTGAACTGCTTGTAGTGGTTGGCCACCAGCCACTCGTTGACCGGGTTCTTCGGGATGCCGAAGTAGTAGTAGAGCGCGCCTTCCATGCCGGGGAAGTTCTTGTACGCGACCATCGCCGGAAGGATGTTGCCGCCGGTGGCGAGCTTGATGCCGTAGCGCTTCTCGAGCTCGAGGTCGGCGATCTTCGGGAAGGGCGTCGGCGCGCCCGACCATCCCACCGAGAGGTACTTGTTGCCCTTCTGATCCTTCAGCGCGTCGATGATGCGCTGCAGCCCCGCGGTGAAGTCGGTCGTGCCCACGGGCAGGTATTCCTCGTGGACGATCTTCGCCTTCTTCGTGAACTCCTTGGCCGCCTTCACGCCATCACGCCCGAAGGCGTTGTCGTTGGCGAGGATCGCGATCACGTTGCCCGGCTGGTCGAGTGCCGCGGCATTGGCCGCGGCGTCCTGGCTGCTGTTGCGACCGGTGCGGAAGATGTACTTGTTCCACTTGTCGCCGGTGATGCTGTCGGCCACCGCCGGCTCGACCAGCAGGATCTTCTTGTACTCCTCGGCCACCGGCAACATCGCCAGCGCAACGGGGCTGGCCGTCGGGCCGACCGCGATGTCGACCTTGTCATCGGCGTAGGCCGCAGCCAGCGCGGCCTTGCCGACGTCGGGCTTGCCCTGGTCGTCCTTCTCGATCACGACCAGCTTCTTGCCGGCCACCGTCATCGTGCCGCCGGTGGCGTAGTCCAAGCCCATGTTGAAGCCGACGATCATCTGCTTGGCGTAGGCTTCGAGCGGGCCGGTCTTGCTCTGGATCACGGCGATCTTGATCTCGCCCTTGGATTGGGCGTAGGCGGCCGGGCTCAGGCCAAGCCCGACGGCAGTGGCAGCGGCCAGCAGGCCGAGGGCGAAGGGTCGGCGACGGTTCATGCGAGGGTCTCCTCTGGACTCGGATGGCAGGCACTGTTGCAAGTGCGATGCCAGCGCGATCGAATGACGGGCAAACCCTCGATTCACCGATCTGCAGACCCCCGGAAGCGCCGCCGAGTCGCCCGAATCCGCGCAGACAAGCGCCTGCTCGCGCACCATGTCCGCGCAAGCGTCGGCAGTGTCCGGAACAAATGCAATGGATCTGTCTGTTTGTCAGGCAACCCTGACTTGAATCCAGTCAGCCGGCGGCCTGCTTCACCTCGTTCATCGTCTCGAGCGCGAGGTTCGAATGCGCGTAGGCGCCACCGGCGCGCATCTCGGCGGCAACCCAGATCGCCTCCATGATTTCCTGCTCGGTCGCACCGGCCCGCAGCGCGCCCTGCGTGTGGCCCTTGATGCAGTAGGGGCACTGCGTGACATGCGCGACCGCCACCGCGATCAGCTGCTTCGTGCGCAAGGGCAGCGCGCCATCGGCGAACACCTGACGGCTGAAAGCCTGGAAGGCCTGCAGCGTCTCGGGCGCGAGTTCCTTGCGCTTCTGGTGCAGGGCCGGCGTGGCGTGGGGATAGAGCGGGGCGTCCATGGCAATCGGTCCTCCTGGCGTCGATGAGGCGTTCATCATTGCGCTTGCGCCGTCATCGCGCCGCGCACGCCCCGGTGTCAACGTTGGGAATGGTCGCATTCGGGGCCCGGCGCGCCGTGGGTGCCCCTCCCCGACATCGCCGGTGATCCCTGAACGAGCTCGGGCCAGCGCGCCAGGCGCTCGTACAGCGCGGCACGCGACATCTGCAGCAGGCGCGCCGCGGCGAGCTTGTTGCCGGCAGTGGCCTGCAGCGCGGCCGCGATCGCCTGACGCTCGACGGCCGCCACCTGCTCGGCCAGCGTGGGCATGGCCAGGCCAAAGCGCTGCGGCAGCGGCGCTGGCGCAGGATCGGCGCCCATCCCTTGGCCCGTCCGAGGCGCGCGCCCCGCAGGCAATGCGTTGCCGGACCCCGCGGGCCCTGCGGACGCCGCCGCCTGCAGGCGCAGCGCCGGCACGAAGTCGGCAGCGTCGAGCGTCGGCTCGTCGGTCATCAGCGTCGCCTGTTCGAGCACGTTGCGCAGCTCGCGGATGTTGCCGGGCCAAGGCTGAGTCGCGAGCAGGTCCAGCGCCTCGGGCGTCAGCGTCTTCTGCGGCAGTCCGCTGCGCCGCGAGATGTCCTCGGCCAGCGCCTCGACCAGCGCTTCGAGGTCGTCGATGCGCTCGCGCAGCGGGGGCAGCCGGATCGGCAGCACGTTCAGTCTGTAGAAGAGGTCGGCGCGGAACTGCCCCTGGCCGACCATCGCCGCCAGGTCCCGGCTCGTCGCCGCGATGATGCGGACGTCGACGCGCTCGACGCGATCGCTGCCCAGGGCCTCGATCTCCTGCTCCTGCAGCGCGCGCAGCAGCTTGCTCTGCAGCGCCAGCGGCATGTCGCCGATCTCGTCGAGGAAGAGGGTGCCGCCGTCGGCGAGCTTGAACTTGCCCTCGCGCCCGCGCCGCTCGGCGCCGGTGTAGGCGCCAGGCGCGACGCCGAAGAACTCGGCCTCGAGCAGCGTCTCGGGCACGGCGGCGATGTTGACGCCGACGAAGGGTCGCGCGGCGCGGGCGCTGGCGGCATGGATCGCGTGCGCCAGCAGCTCCTTGCCGGTGCCGGTCTCGCCCAGCAGCAGCACCGTCGAGCCGGTCTGCGCGACACGGCGTGCCTGGCGCTTGACTTCGAGCGCCGCCGCGCTGCTGCCGATGAAGCTCGCCACCGTGTACTTGGGCCGCCGCTGCTCGGCCAGCTGCGCCCGCGCCTTCTCCAGCTCGGCCTGCAGGCGCGCGAACTTCTGCATCAGCGGCTGCATGCGCGACTCCGGGTGATCCATCATCACCATGCCGAAGGCGCCGATGACCTCGCCGGTCTCGTCGCGCAAGGGCAGCCGGCTGACGAGGAAGGTGCCGGCACGGTTGGTCAGCAGGTCGACGAGGATGGCTTCGCCGCTCTCGATCACCTGCCCGAGCATCGTGTTCGGGATCGCCTCCTCGACACGCCGGCCGACGAACTCGCTCTCGCTGCCGAAACCCAGCGCCGGCAGGAAGTTCTTGTAGCCCTCGCTGATCCAGACGATGCGGTGCGCGCGGTCGACGACCAGCGTGCCCATCGCCGCATCGGCAAAGGCGTCGAACATGCTCTGGGCGGCCAGGCGCAGCACCTGCGATCCCTCCAGCCGCAAGGGGTCCGGGTCGGCAGCGACAGCGCGAGGCGGGATCGAACTCACGGCGGCGACTCTAGCGCCGAGCGCCAGGGGCCGGGCGCCGGAGCGACCCGCGCACCGGTCCGCATGGCAAGATCGCGACTCCCGCCCCTCGCCAGAGCCCGGGCCCCGTCCGCATCGAGCGCCGCCACCTTCCAACGACGATGAGCAAAGGCAACCTCTACACGGCGCTGCGCGCCGCCTTCCCCGCCGACCTCGATCAGGTCGCGATCGAGACCGCCGACACGCCCGTGCCGCTTCACTACACCTGGCGCGACCTCGAACGCGGCACGGCCATGATCGCCAACCTGCTGCAGAGCCTTTCGCTGCCGCCGATGTCGCGCGTGGCGGTGCAGGTCGACAAGAGCGTCGAGGCGCTGATGCTCTATCTCGCGGTGCTGCGCGCGGGCCACGTCTACCTGCCGCTGAACAACGCCTACCAGGCCTCCGAGATCGAGTACTTCATCGGCGACGCCGAGCCCGCGGTCGTCGTCTGCGCAAGCCGCAACTTCGGCTGGGTGAGCACGCTGGCGTTCAAGCTCGGCACGCGCAACGTCTTCACGCTCGACGACGACCGCAGCGGCACGCTGCTCGAACGCGCCGCGCTGCAGCCCGACATGCACGAACCGGTGCACCGGCGCAGCGACGACCTCGCGGCGATCGTCTACACGAGCGGCACCACCGGGCGCAGCAAGGGGGCGATGCTCTCGCACGGCAACCTGCTCTCGAACGCGCTCGTGCTCAAGGACTACTGGGGCTGGGTGCCCGGCGACGTGCTGATCCACGCGCTGCCGATCTTCCACGTGCACGGCCTCTTCGTCGCCAGCCACGGCGCGCTGCTCAACGCCAGCCGCATGATCTGGTTCGGCAAGTTCGACCCGAAGGCGGTGATCGCGCGGCTGCCCGAGGCCACCGTCTTCATGGGCGTGCCCACGCTCTACGTGCGCATGCTGGCCGAAGCCGCGCTCACGCGCGAGGTCTGCAGCCGGATGCGGCTCTTCATCAGCGGCTCGGCGCCGCTGCTGCTGGACACCTTCTCCGAGTGGCAGCGGCGCACCGGGCACACCATCCTCGAGCGCTACGGCATGAGCGAGACGATCATGCTGACCTCCAACCCCTATTCGCCGGCCAGCGGTCGCCGCGGCGGCACCGTCGGCTTCCCGCTGCCCGGCGTGGGGCTGCGCGTGTACGACGACCAGGACCGGCCACTGCCCACCGGCGAGATCGGCGGCATCCAGGTGCGCGGGCCCAACGTCTTCTCGGGCTACTGGCGCATGCCCGAGAAGACGGCCGCCGAGTTCACCGACGACGGCTGGTTCCGGACCGGCGACGTCGGCCGGATCGACGCCGACGGCTACGTGACGATCGTCGGTCGCAGCAAGGACCTCGTGATCAGCGGCGGCTACAACGTCTACCCGGCGGAGATCGAGGGTTATCTCAACGAGATGCCCGGCGTGGCCGAGAGCGCGGTGATCGGAGTGCCGCACCCGGACTTCGGCGAGGGCGTCGTCGCGGTCGTCGTGCCGAGGCCCGGCGCCACGCTCGACGGCGCGGTCCTCGTCGCCGCGCTCAAGGACAAGATCGCCCACTTCAAGGTGCCCAAGGCGCTCTTCATCGCGCCGGAGCTGCCGCGCAACACGATGGGCAAGGTGCAGAAGAACCTGCTGCGCGAGCAGCACAAGGCCCTCTTCGGCGCCGCGTGAGCCGCGTGAGCCGCGTGAGCCGCGTCCCCGCCCTTTCCCTCGTGAGCTCATGAGCATTGCTGATCGCATCCGCATCAAGAAGCGCGAAGTGCGCGCGGCCGGCTTCAACCGCGTAGAGAGCCTGACGCTGGACTGGCTGCGTTCCGACGGCCGCTGGCAGGAGCAGCAGCGCGAGACCATCGACCACGGCGACGCCGCCGCGGTCCTGCTCTACGACCCCAGGCGGCGCACCGTCGTGCTGCTGCGCCAGCTCCGCGTGCCCGGATTCGTCAACGGCTGCGACGCGCTGATGGTCGAGGTTCCGGCGGGCCTGCTCGACGGCCACACGCCCGCCGAGTGCGCGCGCGCCGAGGCCGAACAGGAATCGGGCTATCGCGTGCGCGATCCGCAGCCGGTCTTCGACGCCTTCATGAGCCCGGGGACGCTCACCGAGCGCGTGCACGGCTTCGTCGCCGAGTACGACGAGAACGACCGCATCGCCCAGGGCGGCGGGCTCGAGCACGAAGGCGAGGACATCGAGGTCTTCGAGCTGCCCTTCGACGAGGCGATGGCGATGGTCGCCGACGGCCGCATCCGGGACGCGAAGACGATCATGCTGCTGCAGCACGCGGCGCTTCACCTCTTCCCGCGCGCCGCGGCACCGGGCTGAGACGCGCTCCCATCCCGGTCCTGCCGGCCTTGCCCTGCCCTGCCGCGCGGAATTCGCCGCGGCGCCCGCGGGGCCGCGATGCTAAGCTGCGTGCCCCCCTGAATCCCCCCCGCCGAACCCTGGAGACCCCATGCCCGGCCTGCTGCCCAACGTCGACCCCGACGGCCTGCTCGAATACTCGGTCGTCTACACCGACCGCGCCCTCAACCACATGTCGAAGAAGTTCCAGCAGGTGATGCTGGACATGGCGTCGATGCTCGAGGAAGTCTATGGCGCGCATGCCGCGGTCGTGATGCCCGGCAGCGGCACCTTCGGCATGGAGGCGGTCGCGCGCCAGTTCGCGCACGACAAGAAGGTGCTCGTCATCCGCAACGGCTGGTTCAGCTACCGCTGGTCGCAGATCTTCGAGATGGGCCGCATCCCGTCGACCGAGATCGTGCTGAAGGCCAGGCGCCTGAGCCCGGGTGCGCAACAGCCCTTCGTCCCGGCGCCGATCGACGAGGTCGTCGCGACCATCCGGCGCGAGCGCCCCGCGCTCGTCTTCGCGCCGCACGTCGAGACCGCCTCGGGAATGATCCTGCCCGAGGACTACATGAAGCAGCTCGGCGCAGCGGTGCACGAGGTCGGCGGCCTCTTCGTGCTCGACTGCATCGCCTCCGGCGCGATGTGGGTCGACATGCGCAGCGTCGGCGCCGACATCCTGATCAGCGCGCCGCAGAAGGGCTGGACCGGCTCGCCGGGCTTCGCCTACGTGATGTTCTCGGAGAGCGCGCGCAAGGCGATCGAGGGCACGACCAGCAGCAGCTTCGCCTGCGACCTGAAGAAGTGGCTGCAGATCATGCAGGCCTACAAGGACGGCGGGCACGCCTACCACGCGACGATGCCGACCGACGCGCTGACGCAGACGCGCGACGTGATGGCCGAGACCAAGGCGCTGGGCTTTCACCGGCTGCTGGACGCGCAGCGCGAGCTGGGCAGCCGCGTGCGCCGCCTGCTCGAGCGGCACGGTTACCCGAGCGTTGCCGCCGAGGGCTTCCAGGCCCCCGGCGTCGTCGTCAGCTACACGAATGACGCCGACGTCTCGAGCAGCAAGGCCTTCGCCGCGCTCGGGCTGCAGACCGCCGCCGGCGTGCCACTGCAGTGCGACGAAGGGCCCGACTTCCGCACCTTCCGCATCGGTCTGTTCGGCCTGGACAAGCTGCAAAACCTCGATCGCACCGTCAGGACGCTGGAGCAGGCGCTCGAGCGCATCGTCGGCGACCGGCAGTCCCGGGGCGGCTGAGATCTCCCTCCCGCGCCAGCCGGCGCGGTTCAGCCCGGTGGCGCGGCCGACGCCGACGCCACGCTCTTGCCCGGCGGCAGGTGGTAGATGCTCTCGTTGAGGTAGCGTGCGACCTCCTCGATGTCGCGCGCGCTCCAGTTGAGCTGCCCGACGGCCTGCCAGTGGCGCACCTGCGCCTCGAGCGAGGCCCAGTCGGTCACCAGCTTGCGGTCACGCCAGTGCACCTGCGTGTTGTGGCAGGCGATGCAATGGTTCGCATAGAGCATCTCGCCGCGGCTCTGCCCCGCGCCGCCCTGCGCCCATGCCGGGCCCGTGACCCAGGCTGCCGTTGCGAGCAGCAGCGCCGCTGCCGATGTCGATGCGCTCATGCAAACCCTCCTGCGGGCCGATGATAGGTTCCCTCGCCACGGCCCGAGCGCAGGGCCGCCTGCGGCGACGAATCCCGCGCTTCAGGCGCGAACCGGCACCGCTGCGCAGACCCAGGTCGGCGCTGAGGCCTCCGTCAGGGCCAGGCGGTCGATCGCGGCGAAGAGACTGGTCGAGACGAGCGCCGCGAGCACGAGTGCAGCCAGGCGCGAATAGAGCGTGTTCTTCATCATGGGCCTCCGGCGGCCGGCAGGGCGTGGTGCCTGCCGATGCCCGGCATCTTCGGGCGCTGCCTGCCATTGCGCGAGCGCGCTGCGACGGACTGCAGGCTGCGCCGGATCAGCAGGCATGGGCCGCGACGGAATGCGAGCGGTCCGCGGCGCTGACGCCCTCACCGCCCCGTCCCGGGTCGGCGGCGCATCAACAGGAACAGCCAGGTGACCAGCACGAAGGGCGCGGTCAGCGCGGGCAGTCGCAAGGCCCCGAGCCCCGCGTTGAGCGCGACCTGCGCGAGCGTCGTCAGCACGATGGCCAGCGCCGTCGCCGCGCCCGCCCACGGCCGTGACGACGCGAAGGCGCTGCCGAGCGCGACCGCGGTCAGCACCGGGCTGAAGCCGTAGAGGCCCTGACTCACCGCCAGCGCCGGCAAGCCGAGCGCCACGGCAACGCCGAGCGCCAGGGCCGACCCGATCAGCGCCCAGGCCGCCGCGGATCGCGACGCGACGAACAGGCCCAGCAGCACCAGCAGCGCGCTGCCCAGATCGTCGAGCAGGAAGACCTGCGCCAGTGCAACGATCCAGCCGCGCAGCAGAGGCATCGCGACCCACGCTCCACCCTGCGGCGCGACGAGCGCGCCTTCGGCCGCCGACGTCGCCTCGACTCCCGGCAGCGACCAAGCCATCGCGATGAGCAGCAGCACCCAGGTCGTGAGCAGGAAGGGAGCGGTCAGCACCGGCACGCCGCTGCGCCGCAGTGCGCGGCCCAGTGCGAGCATCGCGACGCTCGACGCCGCGGCGCCGAGCACGAGCAGCAGCCACATCGCCGGGCTGGCGGCAACGAAGCTCGGCAGCGCAAGGCCGACGAGCATCCCGTTGAAGCCGTAGAGCCCCTGGCGCAGCGCGTCCGGATCGGCGCGCAGCCCCTTCGCAGTCAGAGTCGAGACCACGAGGCCGAGCAGCGCGCCCGGCAGCAGCGCCGGCGGACCGGCACCCCACGCCGCGCAGGCGACCGCGGCGAGGAAGCACAGGCCGGAGAGCGGATGGTCCTGGAACATCACCTGCCCGGCGCCGCGCAGGCAGGCGTCGGCAAGGCGCAGCACCGCGTTGCCCGCGCTCCAGCGCGCCCAGCGGGAGGCCGGCATCGGTCGCGTCAGTAGCGCACGCGCGCCAGATACGTCTTCTGCGCCGCCTCGCGCGCCTGCGCGAGCGTCGTGATCCCCATCGCCGCGAGCAGCGGGACCATCTTCAGGAAGACCTCCGCGGTCACCATCGCGTCGCCCAGCGCCGTGTGGCGGCCGAGGATGGTGACGCCCAGGCGCTCGGCGATCGCCTCCAGGCTGTGGCTCTCCTGCTGCGGGTGGATCACCGCGGACAGCAGCAAGGTGTCGAGCACCGGCTGCGTGAAGCGCACGCCGCTGGCGGCCTCCTCGACCTGCAGGAAGGCCATGTCGAAGGCGGCGTTGTGCGCGACCAGCACCGTCTCCTGCGCGAAGGCGTGGAAGGCCGGCAGCACCTCGCCGATCTTCGGCTGGCCCTGCACCATCGCCGGCGTGATGCCGTGGATCGCGATGCCCGCGGCCGGCAGGTCGCGCCCCGGGTCGACGAGCTGCTCGAACACCTCCTGGCGGCGCAGCTTGCCCGCGACGATGCGCGTGGCACCGATCTGGATGATGCGGTCGCCCTCGCGCGGCGACAGGCCCGTCGTCTCGGTGTCGAAGACCGTGTAGCTGAGTTCCGCGAGCTGGCGCTCGGCGAGCGCCGCACTCGCCTCGTGCGCGCCGAAGAGGTCGAAGTCGTAGAACTCCGGCCGGCTGTCGCCGTGCAGCAGGTCGTCGCTCTCGAGCGCCGCGCCCTCGGCCGCCAGCGGCAGCAGGAAGCGGAAGAAGTTGGCATGGCGCACGCGCTCGCGCTCGAACCAGAACGCGCCGCCATGGCGCTCGACGACGTCGCGCACCGAGAGCGCGCTGCCGGCGCCGTCGACGCGCATCGCATCGGTCTCCCAGCCGGTGACGGTCTCGGTGCTGAGCCCGGCGCCGATCCAGAGCAGATCGAGCTGCGCACGCCCTTCGTGCTCGGCCAGGCGCAGCTGCACCAGCTTGACCTCGTACTCCTCGACCAGGCGCCCGGCGAGATACAGCAGCGCCTGCAGCAGCGAATAGCTGTCGACCCTGAGCCACAGTCCCGGCGTCACCTCGTCGACCGTCGTGCGGCAGCCCAGGCGCTCGCCGATGCGGCGCGCCGCGGTCGCAACCAGGTCGGCGCCGAGCATGTCCTCGAGCGGCCAGCGCGTCTTCATCGCCTGCGTCGTGTGCTGCGCGACCTCGCGGATGCGCTCGCTCATCGCTGCCGCCTCTTCGCGCACCACGCCCTGGAAGCGCTCGCGCGTGGCCGGATCGAGCTCGGGATCGTCGAGCAGTTCCACCGCCACCTGCAGGTTGCCGAGCGACGCGCGGCTGGCCTCGGTGAACCGGTGCAGCATGTGGTCGCGCTCGTTCTCGTCGGCGAAGTCGCGCGTGATGTTGTCGAGCATCAGCACGAAGCCGAGCACCGACTCCGGCGCCGCCGGGTCGCGCACCGGCGCCATCTGCACGCGCAGCAGCTGACCGCCGCGGGTGCCGGTGACGAACTGCGCGGACGGGTTGGCCGCCCCGCGCTGCAGCCGCTGCTGCACGCTCTCGAGCGCGTGCGCAACGAGCTCGCGGTCGAACACCGCGTAGATGCTGCGGCCGATACCCACCAGTTCCGCGCCGGCCGCGAGGGCGTCGGAGAGCGCGCGGAACTGCAGCCGCGCGCGTGCGTTGTAGAGCAGGATGCGGCCGTCGAGGTTGCAGACCACGACGCTCTGCGTGAGCTCGGCCATCAGCGCCGCGAGGCGGCTGCGCTCGAGCTCGATGTCGCGCGCGGCGGCGCGCACGCGCTCGTCGACGTCCGACTGCAGCGCGCCGCGCTGACGCACGAGCTCGTTGATCGCCTGCTGCACCGCCTGCACCTCGGCGGCCCCCGGCACCGCCAGCTCGCGCTGCACGCCGCTCTCGACCAGCACCTGCGCCTGCTCGGCCAGGCGTGCGCTGGCCGCGCCCCAGCGCAGCCAGGCGCGGCGCAGCAGCACGCCCAGCAGGATCGACACCAGCATCCAGGCCATCAGCACGAGCGCGATGCGCTCCTGCAGCAGCCCCCACAGCTGCTGGCGCTCCGCCGCCGGCAGCGTGGCCGAGATCCCGGCCGAGAGCGCCGCCGTCCACAGCGCGAGCAGCAGCGCCGGCAGCAGTGCCGCGATGAACTCGCGCACGTCCTGCTTCATGCGCCGCCCTGAGCCAGCAGCTCGCGCACGCGCGCGGCCAGCTCCTTGGTCGAGAAGGGCTTGGTCATGTACGCGTCGGCCCCCAGCGCCATGCCCTGCGCGACGTCGGTGTCGCGTCCCTTGGCGGTCAGCAGCATGATCTTCACGCCGGCCAGCGTCTCGTCGGCACGCACCGACTGGCAGACCTCGAAGCCGCTCTTGCCCGGCATCATCACGTCCAGCAGCACGAGCGCGGGGCGCTCGGCGCGGATCATCGCCAGCGCCTGCTCGCCATCGCGCGCGACCACCACCTGGTGCCCCTCGCGCTTCATCAGGTACTCGAGCGAGATGACGATGTTGGGCTCGTCGTCGGCGATCAGGACCTTGTGCGTCATGGACTGGCCTCCGGTTCGAAGGGTGGATGCTGCCACGGAAGCTCGAAGCCGAAGCAGGCGCCCTGCCCCGGTTCCGACCGCAGCCACATCCGGCCGCCGAAATGCTCGACGATCTCGCGGCTGATCGGCAGGCCCAGGCCCGTGCCCTGCGGCCGGTTGCTCGCGTCGCCGCCCTGGCGGAACTTCTCGAACACCAGCGCCTGCTGCGCCGGCGGCACGCCCGGGCCATTGTCGTGCACCTCGACCCGCGCGGCGTCCGGATCCGCCCGCAGCCGGACCTCGACGCGCCCTCCCGGAACGGGAACGAACTTCGCGGCGTTCGAGAGCAGGTTGAGCATGACCTGCAGCAGCCGGTCGGGATCGGCGCGCAGCAGCGGGACCGAAGGCGGCAGGTCGAGCACGAGCTCGGCCTTGCGTTCGCGGAAAAGCTCGGCCGTGGTCACCGCCGCGTGCTCGATCAGCGCGCGCAGGTCGACGTCGGCGTTGCGCCACTCGGCGCGGCCGGACTCGATCTTGGCCATGTCCAGCACCTGGTTGACCAGGCGCGAGAGCCGCTCGCCCTCGCCGACGATGATCGAGAGGAACTGCTCGCGCTGCTCGGGCTCCATGTCCGGGTCGTCGCGCATCAGCTCGGCCAGCGCGCGGATGCTGGTCAGCGGCGTGCGCAGCTCGTGCGTGACGCTGCTCATGAAGTCGTCCTTGAGCTTGTCCAGGCGCGCCAGTTCCTCGTTGACGTGGCGCAGCTCGGAGGCCTCCTCGACGATGCGCAGCACGTCGTCCACGCCCAGCGCCTCCTCCTCGACGACCGAGGCCACCATCACGCGCGCCGACGCGCTGCCGATCGTTCCGGCCAGCTGCGTCTCGACCCACTGCACCGTCTGCGCGTCGCCCGGCAGCGCCGCCGCACCCGCGACGCCGCGCTCGCGCGCGTAGGCTTCGAAGAGCACCGCGGCGCGCTCGGCACCGAGGAAGCGCCCGGCCAGCGCCTGCAGCTGCGGCACCTCGGCGCGCCCGCGCCAGAAGGCCTGCGTGCTCACCTCGTGCTCGAAGACGTCGACGAAGCGCAGCGCCTGCGCCGCCTCGGCCGCGCTCGGCGGCCGCCACAGCGACACGCCGACGTAGAGCCCGACGTTGACGAGCAGGCTCCAGAACAGCGAATGCGTGAGGTTGTCCATTCCCGAGAGACCGAACATCGCCTCCGGCCGCAGCCAGGACAGGCCCAGCAGGCCCTCGTGCAGGAAGGCGTCGGGCATCCAGCCGCTCTTGGCGATGCTCGGCAGCATCAGCGTGTAAGCCCACAGCAGCGCGCCTGCGGCCAGTCCGGCGAGCGCGCCGTTGCGCGTGCCGCCCTTCCAGAAGAGGCCGCCGAGCAGCGAGGGCGCGAACTGCGCGACCGCGGCGAAGCTGATGAGCCCGATGCTCACGAGCGCGTAGGCTTCACCGGCGACGCGGAAGTAGACGTAGCCGAGCAGCAGGAGCAGGACGATCACGGTCCGGCGGATCGCCAGCAGCACGCGCGTGAGGTCGCGCGTCGCGAAGCCGGGACGCTCGAGCAGCCGCGGCAGCAGGAGGTCGTTGCAGACCATGGTCGAGACCGCGATCGCCTCGACGATGACCATGCCGGTGGCCGCCGAGAGGCCGCCGATGAAGGCCGCGAGCGCGAGCCAGCCGGCGCCGCCGGCCAGCGGCAGGCTCAGCACGAAGGTCTCGGGGTCCGCCCCATGGCCCTGGAAGAAGAGCAGGCCGCCGAGCGCGATCGGCAGCACGAAGACGTTGATCGCCAGCAGGTAGGCGGGGAAGGCCCAGGCCGCGCGGCGCACATGCGCCTCGGCGACGTTCTCGACCACCATCACCTGGAACTGCCGCGGCAGCAGGATGACCGAGAGCATCGCCAGCAGCGTCAGCCCGAACCACTGGTCGTAGGCGAAGGGCTGGCCACCACCGGCGAGCACGCGTGCGACCTCGGGCGTGGCCGCGATGCGCGCCATCAGCGCCGACGGACCTTCGAACAGGCCCCAGGTGACGAAGACGCCGACGGCGACGAAGGCCAGCAGCTTGACCACCGATTCGGCGGCGATCGCAGCGACCATGCCCTCGTAGCGCTGCGTCGTGTCCAGATGCCGCGTGCCGAAGACGATGGTGAAGCCGGCGAGCACCAGCGCGACGTAGAGCGTCGTGTCGGTCCACCACGGGCCGGCCTCGCCGCCGGCGGCACCACCGGTCATCAGCGCGTAGCCGCTGGAGACGGCCTTCAACTGCAGCGCGACGTAGGGGACGACGCCGAAGAGCGCGATCAGCGTCACCAGCGCGGCGAGCGAGCGGCTCTTGCCGTAGCGGCTGGAGATGAAGTCGGCGATCGAGGTGATGCGCCAGGTGCGCGCGATGCGGATCATCTTGCGCAGCACGGCCCAGGCCAGCACCATCGCCAGCGTGGGCCCCAGGTAGATCGGCAGGAACCAGACGCCAGTGTTCGCGGCGCGGCCGACGCTGCCGAAGTAGGTCCAGGCGCTGCAGTACACGCCCATCGAGAGCGCGTAGACCCAGCCGTTGGCGATCACGCTGCGCCCGGCATCGGCGCGCCGATCGGCCCAGGCGGCAACCGCGAACAGCGCCAGCAGGTAGGCAAACGACGCGCCGACCACCAGCACGGGTGACAGCGCCGACGACAGCGCGAGGCCCGGCAGCGCGCCCGCGGCGGCGTCATTCATCGCCGCGCTCCATCACCCAGGCCAGCGCCGCGATCACCGCCGCCCAGAGCGCGAACACCGCGACCGGATGCCGCACCCAGAGCTGCGCCAGCGGAAAGTCGAACACCAGCCACCCGGCGACGAACAGCGCCAGCAGGCGTTGGACGACGGGGCTGCGCTTCATGGCCGGCGCTCGGCGCTACAGTCGGTCGAGGTGGAAATGCTGGCGCAGGAAGCCGCGGAAGCGCTTCACGATCGCCAGCGCGTCGTGCAGCGGCTCGCGCTCGAGCGCACCCAGCTCCGAGGGTCGCACCTCATTGCCCGGCTGCGCGCCGCCGGCGCGCTGGCGCAGCTGGTGGGTGAGGCGCAGCGCCATCAGGAAATGCAGCGCGTCCAGCAGGTCGCGCGCCAGGGTGGCGTCGATGCGCCCCGCGGCCTGCAGCGCCTGCAGCCGCGCCGCGGTTCCCTGCTCGCGCACGTGGTACTGCAGCGCCAGCGCCCGCACGCCGTGAACGATCGGGAAGGTGCCGAGCTTCTTCAGGTCCAGCGGCGTCTCGTCGCGCCCCTTGCGTCCGCCGGCCAGCCGCGTCCAGAAGTTGCCGGGTTCCTTGAACTGGTCGGCCGCGGCGGCAAAGCGTGCCAGGTACTGGTCCTGCCCCGAGAGCAGCCTGTCCAAGTGATCGCGCGCGTCCGCCAGCAGGCTCGCGTCGCCGGCGACCGCCGCGGCGTCGAAGAAGATCGCCAGGTTCATCGGCCCTTCCGGGTCGTGGCCGTAGAGCCACTGCCGCAGCGTTTCGCGAAAACTCGAGAGCGGCTGACGCCAGCGCAGGTTCGTCACCATGATCCCGCCCGGACAGGGCGGGTAGCCGAATTCGGCGAGCGCCGCGGCGAAGTGCGTCGCGACGCCGGCCAGTCCCTCGAACTCGAAGCCGTCGCGCAGCAGCAGCGCATTGTCCTGGTCGGTCTTCAGGATCTGTTCGCCCCGACCCTCGCTGCCCATCACCAGCAGGCAGCTGTTGGCCGCCAGCTCCGGCGGCGCCAGCAGCGCCCACAGACGCGCGAACAGGCGCCGGTTGAGCTCGGTGACGATGCGCGCGATGCGCTCGACGCGCACGCCGCTGCCGTGCAGCAGCCCGATCATCTCGTCGATGCGTCGCGCCGCGGCGCCGAGCTCGGCCACGCCCTGCGCGTGCTCGATCTGCTGCGCGGCGAGGTAGGAATGGTTGGCGACGAAGCTCACCAGGTCGAGCTGACCGAGCAGGCCCAGCACCTGCTCGCCGTCGCGCACCAGCACGCGGTGCACGTGGTGGTGCACCATCAGCCACAGCGCCTCGAAGACCTCGGCGTCGGCCTGCACCTCGATCAGCGCGAAGCGCGCGACGTCGCGCAGCGGCAGCTGCGGCGGCGGCACCTCGCGCAGCAGCGCATCGCGCAGGTCCGTGGTCGTGAAGATGCCCAGACGCTCGACGCCGTCCTGGACGTCCTTGACCAGCGCCGCGGTCGCGCGCTGCGCGGCCAGCTCGCGGCAGGCGCTGACGAGGTCGGTGCCGCCGTCGAGCACGGGCGGCTTGCGCACGAAGGTGTCGCGCACGCGCGCCGTCATCACCGAGAGCATCTCGCGCTGGGGGTCGGTCGTCGTCATCGGCCTTGGGACTGCCCGCAATGCAAACGGACCGCAGGCCCCGTGCACGGGCCTGCGGTCCACCTTTTCAGCAGCGCTCGTGCGCGCTCAATGGCTGGACGCGGCGGCCGCGCCGATGCCCGTCTCCGAACGCACCTGCTGCGCGAGGAAGCCGGCCTTGTCCTGCTCGGCGCGCTTGCTGTTGTCGAGGATCGAGAACAGCCAGATGCCGACGAAGCCGATCGTCATGCTGAAGAGCGCGGGGCTCGTGTAGGGGAACCAGGCCGAGCCCTTGGGGTTGCCGAGCGTGGCTTCCCACACCGCGGGCGAGACCACCGTCAGCGCCACCGAGCTGATCAGGCCGAGGAAGCCGCCGATCACCGCACCGCGCGTCGTGCAGCCCTTCCAGAGCACGCTCATCAGCAGCACCGGGAAGTTGGCCGAGGCCGCGATCGCGAAGGCCAGGCTGACCATGAAGGCGATGTTCTGCTTCTCGAAGGCGATGCCCAGCAGCACCGCGACGATGCCCAGGCCCACGGTCGTGATGCGCGAGACGCGCAGCACCGAGGCGCTGTCGGCCGTTCCCTTCTTGAACACCGTGTCGTAGAGGTCGTGCGAGACCGCCGAGGCGCCCGAGAGCGTGAGGCCGGCCACGACCGCGAGGATGGTCGCGAAGGCCACCGCCGAGATGAAGCCGAGGAAGATGTTGCCGCCCACCGCGTTGGCCAGGTGCACCGCGGCCATGTTGCTGCCGCCGATGAGCCCGCCCTGCGCGTCGAGGAAGCCCGGGTTCGTGAGCACGAAGACGATCGCGCCGAAGCCGATGATGAAGGTCAGCACGTAGAAGTATCCGATCCAGGTCGTTGCCCACAGCACCGACTTGCGCGCTTCCTTGGCGTTCGGGACGGTGAAGAAGCGCATCAGGATGTGCGGCAGGCCGGCGGTGCCGAACATCAGCGCCATGCCGAAGCTGATCGCGCTGATCGGATCCTTCACGAAGCCGCCCGGGCCCATGATCGAGAAGCCGATCTTGGCCGCCTCCTCGGGCGACTTGCCCGACTGCGCCGCGAGATCGGTCTTGATCTGCACCGACTTCGCGAACATCGCCTCGGGGCTGAAGCCGAACTCGGCCATCACCATGAAGGCCATGAAGGTCGCGCCCCCGAGCAGCATGATGGCCTTGATGATCTGCACCCAGGTGGTGGCCGTCATGCCGCCGAAGAGCACGTAGACCATCATCAGCACGCCGACGAGGAGGACGGCGACCATGTAGTCCAGGCCGAAGAGCAGCTTGATCAACTGCCCGGCGCCGACCATCTGCGCGATCAGGTAGAAGGCCACGACCACCAGCGTGCCGCTGGCCGCGAACACGCGCACCGGCGTCTGCGCGAAGCGGAACGCGGCGACGTCGGCGAAGGTGAACTTGCCGAGGTTGCGCAGCCGCTCGGCGAGCAGGAAGGTCACGACCGGCCAGCCGACGAGGAAGCCGATCGAGTAGATCAGGCCGTCGAAGCCGGTGGCCATCACCGCGGCCGAGATGCCGAGGAAGGAGGCCGCCGACATGTAGTCGCCGGCGATCGCCAGGCCGTTCTGGAAGCCGGTGATGCCGCCACCGGCGGTGTAGAAGTCGGCCGCGCTCTTGGTGCGCGAGGCTGCCCACTTCGTGATCCAGAGCGTGAAGAGGACGAACACGCCGAACATGCCGATGGCCGTCCAGTTGGTCGCCTGCTTCTCGGCCTGGCCGAGGTCGCCGCCGGCAGCCAGCGCGACGGTGGCGAAGGTGCCGCCGCAGATCGCTGCGGTCGCGAGCACGAGCTTGGAGGAAGTTCTCACTGCAGCACCTCACGGTTGATGTCGTCGGAAAGCTGGTCGAACTCCTTGTTCGCCCGGCGCACGTAGATGGCGGTGATCACGATCGTGAAGATGATGACCGCAAGCCCGATCGGCATGCCCCAGGTCGTGACGCCCTCGCCGATGCGGGTGGCGAGCAGTTCCTTGTCGAAGGCCACGAGCAGGATGAAGCCGTAGTACACGACCAGCATCGCGATGGTCAGCACCCAGCCGAAGCTGCTTCGTTTGCTCTTCAGTTCCTGGTATTTCGGGTGCGCAGCGATTCGCTGCGTCAGGTCGGCTTGCATTGACGGTCTCCTTCCAGACAGGGGCGGCATGGCACGCGGACGGCGCTGCGCCAAGGTGTGCATCTTTCAGCGAAGGACTGACCTTGCTCTGACACGCAGCCAACGCAGGCTGACAAAGCTTGCCTCTTCCCCGGGAAAGAGGGGATGTTCTAGGGGAAAGTCCCAGGGCCGAGGCGCGAGTTCGCGTTGCCCGAAGGCCATTAGCGCGGCGTTCCGCCGATCGCTTCACCCCACGGGCATCGTGGAGTCGGTGCCGGCGGCGGCGATGCGCGTCACGCGTCGCCGGCGGCCGGCCGAAGCCTCAGCGCCGCTGCACGCCCGGGCGCGGCGCGCCTTCGCGCTCCCACACGGGGCCGCCGAACCAGGCGTCGCCGCGGAGTGCGTCGGCGAGCATCGGCAGCGCGTCCAGGCCCCAGAAGACCCGGCCCTCGAGCCCGAAGCTCGGCACGCCGAAGACGCCTTGTGCAATCGCCGCGTCGGTCTCGGCGCGCAGCGCGTCCTTCACCTCGGGGGCGTTCGGGTCGCGCCCCGGCGCGAGCTCGGCTTGCAGCGCGGCCAGCCGCGTCGGATCACCAGGATCGGCGCCGCCGCGCCAGACGTGGCGCAGGATGGCTTCGACGACGCGCCGGTTCGGTCCGCAGGCCAGCGCCAGGCGCAGCAGCGGCAGGGGGTTGAAGGGATGCATCGCGGGCGTGTCGATCGGGATGCCATGCCGGTGCGCGATCCAGTGCACGTGGCGAAAGGTCCACACGCGCTTGGGCTCGATCTCCGCCGGCCCCTTGTTGTCGTGCTGCTGCAGCAGCGCCGGCAGCAGCACCGGGCGGTACACGACCTCGTGACTGATGCCCTGCAGCGCCTCGGGCAGACGCTCGAACGCGAGATAGGCGAAAGGCGAGAGCGGATCGAACCAGAAATCGACGCGTTTCATGCCGGCCTCGGCTCCTGCACCACGTCGGCGACCGGCGCGCCGGTCAGCTCGACCAGTTGCTGCGGCGAGAGCGGGAAGACACCGTTGGGATGCCCGGCCGCGGCCCACAGCAGGTCGAAGCGGAAGAGCTCGCGGTCGATCAGGATCACCGGCGGCTTCAGGTGCGCAACCGGCGAGACGCCGCCGATCGAGAAGCCGGTCGCGGCCTTGACGAAATCGGCATCGGCGCGCGCGAGCGCGCCGGTGATCGCCGCGACGCGCTTCTCGTCGACGCGCTTGTCGCCGCTGGCGACGACGAGCACCGCGGCATCGTCGGCCTTGCGGCGAAAGACGACGCTCTTGGCGATCTGGCCGACGGTGACGCCGAGCGCTTCGGCGGCCTCCTGGCTGGTGCGGGCGCTGACCTCAAGCCAGCGCGCCGGATGCGGGTGCCCGCGCTCGGCGAGCACGCGCGCCACGCGCTGGAAGCCCTCGGGGCGGTTCTGCAGGTCCTCCGACGACACGGTCACGCAAGCTCCTTCTTCATCGAGTCTCCTGCGCCGCCGCACGCCGCGCCAGCAGCGCGCGACTGACCCGCGCCACCGGCGCACGCCCGAGGACGCCGGAGATGTACGCGGCGGTGTCGACGAGCGCATCGAGCTCGATGCCGGTCTCGATGCCCATGCCGTGCAGCATGAAGACGACATCCTCGGTCGCGACGTTGCCGGTCGCGCCCTTGGCGTAGGGGCAACCGCCGAGACCGGCGACGCTGGCGTCGAAGGTCGCGATGCCCAGCTCGAGGCAGGCAAGGATGTTCGCCAGCGCCTGGCCGTAGGTATCGTGAAAGTGTCCGCTGACTTCGGCCAGTGGATAGTGTTTCAGCGCACGTTCCATCACCGCCTGCGCCGCGCGCGGCGTGCCGGTGCCGATGGTGTCGGCGATGCCGCAGTGGTCGACGCCGATGCCCTTCACCAGCCGCACGACGCGCTCGACCTCGTCGGGCGTCACCGTGCCCTGGTAGGGGCAGCCAAGCGTGCACGAGATCGCGGCGCGAACCTTCACGCCTGCTTCGTGCGCGCGCTGCACCACCGGAACGAAGCGCTCGATGCTCTCCGCGATCGAGCAGTTGATGTTCCGGCGGCTGAAGGCCTCGGTCGCGGCGGCGAAGACGACGACTTCGTCCACACCCGCCGCCAGCGCACCCTCCAGCCCCTTGAGGTTGGGCGTGAGCGCCGAGTAGCGGACCTCGGCGCGGCGTTCGATCCCGGCCAGCACCGCGGCGTTGTCGGCCATCTGCGGCACCCACTTCGGGCTCACGAAGCTGGTGACCTCGATCTCGCGGCAGCCTGCTGCCTGCAGGCGGTTCACGAGCTCGATCTTCTGCGCCGTCGAGACCGGCTGCGACTCGTTCTGCAGCCCGTCGCGCGGGCCGACCTCGACCAGGGTGACGCGCGCGGGAATCATCGGTCCTGGTCCTGGCCCTGGCCCTGCGCGCCGGCCGTCGTGCCGGCTTTCGCGTCGGCTGCCGACAGGCTCAGCAGCTCGGCGCCTTCGGGCACGGGATCGCCAGGGGCGAAGAAGAGCTCCTGCACGCGCCCGTCGCGCGGCGCGCTGATCGTGTGTTCCATCTTCATCGCCTCGAGCACCGCCAGCGGCTGGCCGCGCCGGACGTCCTCTCCGGCCGCGACGAGGAAGGCGATGAGCTTGCCCGGCATCGGCGCCGCAAGCCCGCCGTCGTCCCCGCCCTGCTCGGCCGCGCGCGCGAGCGGATCGGGCCGCACGAGCTGTGCCGATCCCGTGCTCGAGAAGATGCTGTACTGCTCGCCCTCGGCGTACACCGCCAGGCGCAGCTGCTGCTCGCCGAGCTGCACCTCGTGCGTGTCGGCGTCGAGCGCGCGCGCGCTGATCGGCCAGCGCTGCTCGCCGATCTGCAGGATCACGCTGCCGTCGTGCAGGCGCTCCAGCTTGGCCGCCAGCGCCTGCCCGTCGAGCACGAGATCCAGGCGCCGCTGCGCGCCACCGTGCAGCCGCCAGCCGTCGCGGCGCGACCAGGGGTCTGCGTCCTGCAGCGCCTGCTCGGCGGCGCGCAGGTGCGCGAACACGCCCGCGGCAGCGACCTCGGGCGGCAGCGACGGCTGACCGAAGAGCTCGCCGCGCGCGCGCTCGATCAGCGCGGTGTCGAGGTCCGCGGTGGCGAAGGCGCGCGTCGCGACGACGCGGCGCAGGAAGGCGACGTTGCTCTGCAGCCCGACCATGTGCGTGTCGCGCAGCGCTGCGTCCAGGCGCGCCAGCGCCTGCGCGCGCGTCTGCCCCCAGACGATCAGCTTGGCGATCATCGAGTCGTAGAAGGCGCTGATCGCATCGCCCTCGCCGAAACCGGTGTCCACGCGCGGCAGCACTTCGTCGGGTGTGAAGCTCACGTGCCCGGGCCAGCGCATCACGCGGAGCAGGCCGGTGGCGGGCAGGAAATCCTTCTCCGGGTTCTCGGCGCAGATGCGCGCCTCGATCGCGTGGCCGCGCAGGCTGACCTGTTCCTGCGTCAGCGGCAGCCGCTCGCCTGCGGCCACGCGCAGCTGCCATTCGACGAGATCCAGCCCGGTGACGGCCTCGGTCACCGGATGCTCGACCTGCAGCCGCGTGTTCATCTCCATGAAATAGGCCTGGATGTCGCCGTCGCCGAGCTCCTCGGCGACGAACTCGACCGTGCCGGCCCCGACGTAGCCCACCGCCTTGGCCGCGGCCACCGCCGCGGCGCCGATCTCGCCGCGACGCTTCTCGCTCAGGCCCGGCGCGGGCGATTCCTCGAGCAACTTCTGGTGGCGGCGCTGCACCGAGCAGTCGCGCTCGCCGAGGTGGATCACGTTGCCGTGGCTGTCGGCGAAGACCTGGATCTCGATGTGCCTTGGCCGCGTCACGTAGCGCTCGATGAGCACATGCGCATTGCCGAACGCGGCCTGCGCCTCGCGCTGGCAGGCGGCCAGCGCGGTGGCGAAGTCGGAGGCGCGCTCGACGCGGCGCATCCCCTTGCCGCCGCCGCCGGCGCTGGCCTTGATCAGCACCGGGTAGCCGATCGCCTCTGCTTCGCGCGCGAGCAGCGCCGGGTCGTTGTCCTGCCCGTGATAGCCGGGAACGAGCGGAACGCCGGCGCCTGCCATCAGCGTCTTGGCCGCGGACTTGTCGCCCATCGCCGCGATCGCCTGCGGGGGCGGGCCGATGAAGACGAGGCCGGCTTCCTCGCACGCGCGCGCGAAGGCCTCGTTCTCCGAGAGGAAGCCGTAGCCCGGGTGCACCGCCTGGGCACCGGTCGCGCGTGCGGCGTCGAGGATGCGTCGCCAGCGCAGATAGCTCTCGGGCGGCGCGCTGGCGCCAATGTGCACCGCCTCGTCGCAGGCGAGCACGTGGCGCGCACGCGCGTCGGCGTCAGAGTAGACGGCGACAGTGCGGATCGACAGGCGCCGCGCGGTGGCGGCGATGCGGCACGCGATCTCGCCGCGGTTGGCAATCAGGATCTTCTGGAACATCGACCTCACCTCGGCAACGCGGCAACGGGTTCGGGATCGACCTTGCCGCCGCGGACGCGCCGCCAGAGCGCGCGCACGAACCTGAACATCACGACGATCAGCGCGACGGCGACGACCAGGGCCACCGCGAGCGCCGCGAAGAACCAGAACGGGTGTTCCCAGGCCAGCCACAGCAGCGCGGGCACCGAGACGTCGCCCAGCAGTGACAGGCCGATGTTGGAGAAGGGCTCGGGCGAGGTGTTGACCGCCGCACGCGTGCTCGCCTTGGCCGTGTGCGCCGTCGCCGCGAGCGTGCCGCCGAGCAGGCCGGCGACGACCGCCCAGGTTGCGTGATCGCCCCCGAAGACCGCGGCGGCGAGCGCCGCCCCCGCAGGGATGCGGATGAAGGTGTGCACCGTGTCCCAGATCGAGTCGAGCGCCGGGATCTTGTCGGCGAAGAACTCGAGCGCCACCAGCACGCCCGAGACCGTCATCAGGATCGGGTTCTGCAGCACGGCAAGCCCCGGCGGCAGCGGCACCCAGCCCAGCGCCCCGGCCGCGCCGGTGAGGAAGACGACCGCGTAGAGCCGCATGCCGCTGCCGAAACCGAGCGCCGCCGCCAGCGCCACGAGCTGCGTCATGTCCAGGGCATTCAGCGTGCTTTCCACCGTGGCTCCTCCTTCCGATCGGACGAGCCTTCGGGCCGGGTCCGCGCTTCGTGCTTCAACGCAGCTCGCGTATCCACGTCACATGCGGAAGACGCCGAAGGCGGGCTTCTCGGGGATCGGCGCGTTCAGGCTTGCCGAGATCGAGAGCGCCAGCACGCGGCGCGTGTCGGCAGGATCGATGACGCCGTCGTCCCAGAGCCGGGCGCTGGCGTAGTACGGGTGCCCCTGGTGCTCGTACTGGTCCAGGATGGGCCGCTTGAACGCAGCTTCCTCCTCTGCACTCCAGTGGCCGCCCTTGGCCTCGATCGCATCGCGCTTGACGGTGGCCAGCACGTTGGCCGCCTGCTCGCCGCCCATCACCGAGACCCGGGCACTCGGCCACATCCACAGGAAGCGCGGCGAGTAGGCGCGCCCGCACATGCCGTAGTTGCCGGCGCCGAAGCTGCCGCCGATGATCAGTGTGAACTTCGGGACGGTGGCGGTGGCCACTGCCGTCACCATCTTCGCGCCGTGGCGGGCGATGCCCTCGTTCTCGTACTTGCGGCCGACCATGAAGCCGGTGATGTTCTGGATGAAGACGAGCGGGATGCGGCGCTGGCAGCACAACTCGATGAAGTGCGCGCCCTTTTGCGCGCTCTCCGAGAACAGGATGCCGTTGTTGGCGACGATGCCCAGCGGCATGCCCTCGATGTGCGCGAAGCCGCACACGAGCGTCGTGCCGAAGCGCGCCTTGAACTCGTCGAACTCGCTGCCGTCGACCACGCGCGCGATCACCTCGCGCACGTCGTAGGGCTTGCGCGGGTCGGCCGGAATCACGCCGTGCAGTTCCTGCGGGTCGTAGAGCGGCGGCCGCGAAGGCTGCAGCACGAGCTGGTCGGGCTTGCGCCAGTTCAGCTTGCCGACGATGCGACGCGCGAGCGCCAGCGCGTGCAGGTCGTTGTCCGCGAGGTGGTCGGCCACGCCCGAAAGCCGCGTGTGCACGTCGCCGCCGCCGAGATCCTCGGCCGAGACGATCTCGCCGATCGCCGCCTTCACCAGCGGCGGGCCGCCGAGGAAGATCGTGCCCTGGTTGCGCACGATGATCGCCTCGTCGCTCATCGCCGGCACGTAGGCGCCGCCGGCGGTGCAGCTGCCCATCACGACCGCGATCTGCGGGATGCCCTTGGCGCTCAGGTTGGCCTGGTTGTAGAAGATGCGGCCGAAGTGCTCGCGGTCGGGGAAGACCTCATCCTGCGTCGGCAGGTTGGCACCGCCGGAGTCGACGAGGTAGACGCAGGGCAGGCGGTTCTGCTCGGCGATCTCCTGCGCGCGCAGGTGCTTCTTCACCGTGAGCGGGAAGTAGCTGCCGCCCTTGACGGTGGCGTCGTTGCAGACGATCACGCACTCGACGCCGGCCACGCGGCCAACGCCGGCGATGATCCCGGCGCCGGGCGCGGCGTTGTCGTAGACGTTGAGCGCCGCCAGCGCGCCGACCTCGAGGAAGGGCGTGTCGGGGTCCAGCAGCATCTCGACGCGCTCGCGCGGCAGCAGCTTGCCGCGCGCCGCGTGGCGAGCGCGCGCCGCCGCGCCACCGCCCTCGGCGTTCTGCCGCAGCCTGGCGCCCAGGTCCGCGACCTGCTGGCGCATCTGTGTGCTCGCGGCCTTGAACTCCTCGGAGCGGACGTTGAGCTTGGAGCTGAGCGTGGGCATGGTGTCTCCGGCAGGGAAGCGAGGGCCGTCCGCGCAACCAGTCATCGGACCGATCGACCCTGGCCGTCGGCGCCGATTCTAGGGTTCGCCTTCCGGTGGAAGGTCACACTCGGGCGCTGCAGGTCTTGGCCGATACTGCGCGCCGGAGCGCGCCATCGACAGGTTCAGGGTCGCCATGTCCGGAGGATGGGATTGCCGACGCATGCGGGAGCTGCTGCTGCCGCTGCTGACGGCGCTCGCGACGACGCTCCTGGCGCTCGCACTGCCCACGGCAGCGGCCGCGCCCGGCGAAGCCGGCTTGCCGCTGCTGCGCATCCACGATGTCCTGGGCCAGGGCGGCGCCGTCCAGACCTGGGCGATCGTCCAGGACCGCCGCGGTGTGATGTACTTCGGCAGCACGGACAACGGCGTGATCGAGTTCGACGGCGTCGGCTGGCGCATGATCACGACACCCGGCCGCAGCACGATCCGCTCGCTGGCACTGGGCGCCGACGGCCGCGTGTACGTCGGCGGGGTCGGCGAGATCGGATACCTCGCCCCCGACGGCCAGGGCATCATGCGATACATGTCGCTGCTCGAGCGCGTGCCCGAGGACCAGCGCGACTTCGGCGACGTCTGGAGCACCTACGCCAGTGCCGACGGCGTCATCTTCTCGAGCTTCAAGCGCCTGATCCGCATCGGACGCGATGGGACCCGCGTCTGGGACGCCGGCAGCGCCTTCCACTCGGCGCACATGGCGCGCGACCGGCTCTACGTGCGCGAAGTCGGCCGCGGCCTGCTCGAACTCGTCGATGACCGCCTGCGCCTGATCCCCGAGGGCGAACGCCTGGCCGGCGAGAAGGTGGCGGCCGTGTTCGCCTGGCCCGAGGGCGATGGCAGCGATCGCGGCGCGCTGCTCATCGGCACGCGCACGCAGGGCTTCTTCCGCCTCGCCGAGGGCAGGCTGACCCCATGGCCGACCGACGCCGACGCCGAGCTGTCAGCCGCCGAGTTCTACAGCGGCACGCGGCTGGCCGACGGGCGCCTGGTCGCCGCGACCCTGCTTGGCGGCATCTTCCTGTTCGACGCGCAGGCCCGACTGGTCGGGCGGATCGACAAGTCCGGCGGGCTCCCCGGGCCGACGGTGTATGCGCTGAAGCAGGACCGCCAGGGCGGGCTCTGGATGGCATTGGACGAGGGCGTGGCACGCGCCGAGGTCACGGAGCCGCTGACCCGCTTCAACGCGCTCAACGGGCTGGAGGGCGGTGTGATCGCCCTGCGTCGGCATCGGGGCATCCTCTACGCGGGCACGATGCAGGGCCTCTACCGCCTGCGCGAGAACCGCGGCCGGGCGGCGCACTTCGAGCCCGTGCCCGAGGTCACCGGCCCGGTCTGGGCCCTGCTGGGGATCGATGACGCGCTGCTCGCGGGCGGCATGCGCGGGGTGCACGAGCTGCGCCGGGACGGCTGGCGCCTCGTGCGGCCATCGGCGCAGACGGCGACCTCTCTGCAGCGCTCGCGGCTGGACCCCCGCCGCGTCTACGTCGGGATGAGCGACGGTCTGGCGACGATGCGCCTGCAGGCAGCGCAATGGATCGACGAGGGCGCGGTGCAAGGCCTGCACGAGGAGGTGCGAGGCATCTTCGAGCACGACGACGGACGGCTATGGCTGGGAACGCCAGCGGCCGGCGCGATCGAACTGCCGCTGCTGCGCGACGGGGCGCTGGATCCTTTGGCAGCCGGCCGGGCACGCCGCTTCGGCGTCGGGCAGGGGCTGCCGCCGGGCCCGGCCTTCGTCTACGAGATCGGCGGCGAGCCGGCCTTCGCGACGATCCAGGGCGTGTTCCGCTTCGACGCCGCGACCGCGCGCTTCGGTCCCGACCCACGTTTCACGGGCCTCTTCGGGTCGCAGCAGCGGGAGGTCTTCGGGTTGACCGAGGACGGCAGCGGCAGGGTCTGGATGTTCAGCCAGGACGCGGCCCGGACCACCCTCGAGAGCGGCGCCGCGGTGCCGGTCGACGCGCGCGCGAGCCGCTACCGCTGGGACTCGGGGCCGCTGGTCGAGCTCGCCGGGGTCGGGCAGTCGGTCTTCGTCGTCGAGGAGGACGCCATCTGGATCGGTGGCGACCAGGGGCTGATCCGCCTCGACCCGAAGCGCACGCCTTCAGGGCACCAGCCATTCGAAGCGGTCGTCCGGCGCGTGGTCGGACGCGACGGCAAGCTGCACTTCGGCGGCAGCGGGCAGCCGGCGCCGCCCGCTATCGAATCGACCCACAACGCGCTGCGCTTCGAGTTCGCGGCGCCGGCCTACGGGCAGCGACCCCATCGCTACCAGGTCCTGCTCGAGGGCCTGGAACGGCAATGGAGTGCGCCGATGGCCGAACCCTACCTCGACTACACCAACCTGCGCGAAGGCGACTACCGCTTTCGCGTCCGCGCGATCAACGCCTACGGCCGCATCAGCAGCGAGGGCGAATGGGGTTTTCGCGTCCTGCCTCCCTGGTACCGCACGCCGCTGGCCTACCTGGCCTGGACGCTGGCGGCAGTGCTCGTGATGTTCGGCTTGGCCGGCTGGCGCTCGGCCGCGCTGCGCGCACGCAACCGGCAGCTGGCCGGGCTCGTGGCGACACGCACACGCGAGCTCTCCGAGGCCAACCGCGCGCTGCAGGCTGCGAACGCCTCGCTGGCCGAGCTCTCGCTGACCGACGCCCTGACCGGGCTCAGGAACCGGCGCTACCTGGCCGAGCGCATCGCCGAAGACGTGGCAGCGCTGCGGCGCTCGCACACGCAGGCCGGGCTGCTGGCCCGCGGCGCGGCGGTCGGCCGCGACGCGCAGCTGGTCCTGATCATGATCGACATCGACGAGTTCAAGCAGATCAACGACCACTGCGGACACGAGAGCGGTGACCGCGTGCTGGAGCAGTTCGGCAGCATTCTGCGCGGCATCTGCCGCGACACCGACACCGCCGTCCGCTGGGGGGGCGAGGAGTTCCTGCTCGTGGTGCGCCAGAGTCCGGTCGAAGACGGGATGGCGCTGGCCGAGCGCATCCGCGCGCAGGTGGCCGCGCACCGCTTCGTGCTCGACGATGGCCGGGAGCTGCGGTGCAGCTGCTCGCTGGGCTTCGCCGGCTTTCCCCTGTATCCGGCAGCCCCCGACCGCACGCGCTGGGAGATCTCGCTCAGGCTGGCCGACCAGTGTCTCTACGAGGCCAAGCGTCGCGGCCGCAATACCTGGGTGGGCGTGCGCCCGGCGGCAGGGTCCCAGCCCGGGCCGGGCCTGCTGCCGGCCACGCTCGCCGAAGCGGTCTCCCAGGGCTGGCTCGAACTGCTGCAGATGCCCGGGCGCGCAGAGGCCCTCGCCGCTCCCTAGCACCGCGGGCGTGGCCGGTGGCGGCGGCGCTCAGCAGGTCTGCGGATGCAGCCGGCCCTCGCCCTGCCCCCGGGTCGCTGCGGACGTGCGGGCAGGGCGCCTGGCGTTCAGCCGAAGCGGACGTACTCGAAGTCGATCGGCTGGCGGTTGATGCCAATGGCCGGCGGCGCGATCCAGTTGGCGAACTTGCCCGGCTCGACGACGCGCCCCATCAGGCTCGCGACGAAGGCGCGGTCCTCGGCGCTGGGCAGCCACTGGTTGACGTTGGCCTGCCACTCGGCCTCGCTGACCGGACGGCCCTCGGGCGAGACGCGCAGGCCGGCCAGAGCGCCGATCTGGCGGTTGAAGGCCTTGTGGGGCACCTTCAGGCGGAAGGGAATGCCGGCCTTCTCGATCACCTTGTTCCAGCGGTTGACGCCACTGATCGAGTCCTTGATGTAGTCGTCGCGCAGCACCTCGTTGAGCGCGTTGAGCATCGGCACCTCCTTCTCGACGAGCTTGCCGTCCTGCACCTCGAGCACCTTGTAGGTGTCGCCCTTGAGGACGTGGTCGTCGTCGCGCTTGCCCTCGTCGAAGCGGCCCTTCAGACCCGCGCTGTAGAAGGTCGCGGCGTTGCTGCTCTGGTCGGCGCCGAAGAGGTCGATCGTCACCGAGAAGTGGAAGTTCAGGTAACGCTGGATCGTCGGCAGGTCGATGACGCCGGCAGCACGCAGCTTGGCCGGATCATCGGTCTTGAGCTCGTTCATCACCTGGCAGGTGCGCTGCACGATGCGGCTCACCCCCGACTCGCCGACGAACATGTGGTGCGCCTCTTCGGTCAGCATGAAGCGCGTCGTGCGCGCCAGCGGGTCGAAGCCGCTCTCGGCCAGCGCGCAGAGCTGGTACTTGCCGTCGCGGTCGGTGAAGTAGGTGAACATGAAGAAGGACAGCCAGTCGGGCGTCTTCTCGTTGAAGGCGCCGAGGATGCGCGGATTGTCCTGATCGCCGCTGCGGCGCTCGAGCAGCGCCTCGCCTTCCTCGCGGCCGTCGCGGCCGAAGTACTTGTGCAGCAGGTAGACCATCGCCCACAGGTGGCGGCCTTCCTCGACGTTGACCTGGAAGAGGTTGCGCAGGTCGTAGAGGCTGGGCGCCGTGTGGCCCAGGTGCTTCTGCTGCTCGACGCTGGCCGGCTCGGTGTCGCCCTGGGTGACGATGATGCGGCGCAGGTTGGCGCGGTGCTCGCCGGGAACCTCCTGCCAAGCATCCTCGCCCTTGTGGTCGCCGAAGTGGATCTTGCGGTCCTGCTCGGGCGGATTCAGGAAGATGCCCCAGCGGTAGTCGGGCATCTTGACGTAGCCGAACTGCGCCCAGCCCTGCGGGTCGACGCTGACCGCGGTGCGCAGGTAGACGTCGAAGTTGGTGCTGCCCTCGGGGCCGGTCTCGTTCCACCAGTTCAGGTAATTGGGCTGCCACTGCTCGAGCGCGCGCTGCAGCGTGCGGTCCTCGCTCAGGTTGACGTTGTTGGGGATCTTCTCGCTGTAGTTGATGCTGCTCATCGCTTGCTCCTTGTGTCCTCGTATGTCGTCGTCACCGTGCGTCGGATCGCGCCGCTTCAGACGCGGTTCCAGTCGAAGGCTGCCTTCTCGCCCTTGCCGTAGACCTTGAGCGCGCCCTTCTCGCCGACGGCGTTGGGGCGCTGGAAGATCCAGTTCTGCCAGGCGGTCAGACGCCCGAAGATGCGCGTGAACATGGTCTCGCGTCCGTTGAAGCGCAGGTTGGCCTCCATGCCGGTAAGGGCATCGGGGCTCATCGCGACGCGCTCCTCGATCGCGATGCGGGTCTCGTCGGCCCAGTCGATGTCGTCCGGCGCGCTGGTCACGAGGCCGAGCGCGAGCGCCGCCTCGCCGTCCAGCGGCTGGCCGATCTTCGCGCGCAGCGCCTCGAGCGCCGGCTGCTCCTCGTAGAAGCGCCGTCCCAGGCGCGACTGGCCGGTGGCCATCGGGTACTGGCCGAAGTTGACCTCGCCGACGACCAGCGTCGCCGCCTTGGCGTCGCCCGGCTGCGAGAGCATGTAGATGCGGTCGCAGGCCAGCGCCGGCTCGAGCAGGCTGCCCGCGAAGCAGGAACCCGGCTCGACGAGCGCGAACAGGCTGCGGCTGGAGACGTCCAGGCGGCTGAAGGTGCGGCGCAGCAGGCCGACGGTCTCGCGCACCAGCCAGTGGCCGGCGTTGGCCTTCAGCAGCTCGTCCATCGCGCGCACCGCGGCGACGTCGCCCTCGGTCTTCACGAGCCACAGGCCGATGTCGAGCTCGTTGGTGCGCAGCTCGAGGATGGCGTCGTCGAGCTGGCGGGCCATCGCCAGCGGGTACCAGTCGGCACCCAGCGCCTCGATCCCGGCAACGTCCTTCGGCTGCGCGCCGCCAGGGCCCTTGATGGTCAGGGTCGCGACGCGCGCGTTGCGGTCGATCTCGACCGTGACGTGCGGGTAGCGCAGCGCGTCGGCCTCGATCGTCTTGGCCAGCGGCGCCAGCGTCACGCCCTTGGCACCGGCCGGACGGTCGCTGCCCGCGGCGAGCTCCTGCGCCCGCTGCTGCACGACGGCGGCAAACTGCGCGGGCCTCGCGATCTCGTCGACCAGCCGCCAGTCCTTGGCCTTCTGGCCGCGCACGCCCTCGTTGGTGGTGCAGAAGATGTCCGCCAGATCGTGGCGCACGTGGCGCTTGTCGGTCACGCGCGTGAGGCCGCCGGTGCCCGGCAGCACGCCCAGCAGCGGCACCTCGGGCAGGCTCACGGCACTGTTGCGGTCATCGACAAGGATGATCTCGTCGCAGGCCAGCGCGAGCTCGTAACCGCCGCCGGCGCAGGAACCGTTGACCGCGGCGATGAACTTCAGGCCCGAGTGGCTGGAGGCGTCCTCGATGCCGTTGCGCGTCTCGTTGGTGAACTTGCAGAAATTGACCTTCCAGGCGTGGCTGGAGAGACCCAGCATGAAGATGTTCGCGCCCGAGCAGAAGACCTTGTCCTTGAGGCTCGTGACGATGACGGTTCGCACCTCGGGGTGCTCGAAGCGGATGCGGTTGAGTGCGTCCGAGAGCTCGATGTCCACGCCCAGGTCGTAGCTGTTGAGCTTGAGCTTGTAGCCCTCGCGCAGGCCGGCGTCGGCGTCGACGTCCATCGCCAGACGGGCGATCTCACCGTCGAAACTCAGCTTCCAGTGGTGGTAGCGATCGGGATGGGTCTGGTAGTTGACGCGGGGCGTGGCAGCGGTCATCGAGGTCTCCTGTCTGGGCTGTGAGGCGGCACCCTGATGCAAGGGTGCGCGGATTGGCGGGATTGGGCAAGTCGCCTTCGAATGACACGCATCATACTGCATGTATTTGACGAGTGCAAGCACTTTTTTGCATATCCATTTTCCGAGATGCGTCTTCCCTCGCGACGGACTTATAGTCCCAACTGGGTTGCCGGTCCCATTCCGGGGATAATGCGCAACATAGTGCATTTCGACACAAGACCACATCACGTACTCGGAGACTCCTCATGCCTGCCAGCCAAGTCCCTCCGCCGCCCGAGCGCTTCAACTTCGCCGCCCATCTGCTCCAGCGAAACGCGGGCCGTGCCTCCAAGGCTGCCTTCATCGACGACTACGGCAGCCTGAGCTACGGCGCGCTCGACGAGCGCGTGCGCCGCATGGCCGCGGGCCTGCGCGGCCTGGGCCTCAAGCGCGAGGAGCGCGTGCTGCTGCTGATGCAGGACCAGTGCGAGTGGCCGGTGGCCTTCCTCGGCGCGATGTACGCCGGCCTCGTGCCGGTGGCGGTGAACACGCTGCTCACCGCCGACGACTACGCCTACATGCTCGAGCACAGCCGCGCGCAGGCGGCGCTGGTCTCGGGCGCGCTGCTGCCGACGCTGGCGGCAGCGATGGTCAAGAGCGATCACGAACTCGAGAAGGTCATCATCGCGCGACCCTCGGCGCCGCTGCAGCCGATCGAGGTCGACTTCGAGGCCTTCCTCGCCGCGCACGACCCGGCGACCAAACCCGCAGCGACCGCGCCCGACGATCCCGGCTTCTGGCTCTATTCGAGCGGATCGACCGGCCGGCCCAAGGGCGCGGTGCACACGCATGGCAACCCCTACTGGACGAGCGAGCTCTACGGCCTCGGGATCCTGCGCCTGAGCGAGAACGACGTCTGCTTCTCCGGCGCCAAGCTCTTCTTCGCCTATGGCCTGGGCAACGGGCTGACCTTCCCGATGAGCGCCGGCGCCAGCACCGTGCTGATGGCCGAGCGCCCGACCCCCGAGGCGACCTTCCGCCGCTGGCTCGGCCACACGGCCAGCGGCAGCTGCCCCAAGCCGACCGTCTTCTTCGGCGCACCGACGGGCTTTGCCGGGATGCTCGCCTCGCCCGCGCTGCCCGCGCGCAGCGAGGTCGCGCTGCGCCTGGTGTCATCGGCCGGCGAGGCGCTGCCGGCCGAGCTGGGCGAGCGCTTCAAGGCGCACTTCGGCGTCGACATCGTCGACGGCATCGGCTCGACCGAAATGCTGCACATCTTCATCAGCAACCTGCCCGATCGCGTGCGCTACGGCAGCACCGGCTGGGTGGTGCCCGGCTACGAGGTCGAGCTGCGCGGCGAGGACGGCCATCCGGTGCCCGACGGCGAGATCGGCGACCTCTACATCCAGGGTCCGAGTGCCGCCATCATGTACTGGGGCAACCGCGCCAAGTCGCGCGAGACCTTCCAGGGCGGCTGGACCAAGAGCGGCGACAAGTACGTCAAGAATCCGGACGGCACCTACACCTACGGCGGTCGCAGCGACGACATGCTCAAGGTCAGCGGCATCTACGTCAGCCCCTTCGAGGTCGAGGCCACACTCGTGCAGCACCCGGCGGTGCTGGAAGCGGCAGTCATCGGCGTCACCGACGCCGACGGCCTCGTCAAGACCAAGGCCTTCGTCGTCCTCAAGGCCGGCGCGCACGCCAGCGAGGAAGAGCTCAAGGCCTTCGTCAAGGACAAGCTGGCGCCCTACAAGTACCCGCGGCTGATCGAGTTCGTCACCGAGCTGCCGAAGACCGCCACCGGCAAGATCCAGCGCTTCAAGCTGCGCGAGCGTGAAGGTACCAGCCGCTAAAGGCGCGCCCGTGAGCAGCTTCATCGACGTCGACTGGGCGGGCCGGCGCGTCCGCATCGAGCATGTCTGGCTGCGCGCGCAGCGCCGGGACCGCCCGCTCGTCGTCTTCCTGCACGAGGGCCTGGGTTCGGTGTCGATGTGGCGCGACTTCCCGGCGCGGCTGTGCGAGGCGCTGGACCTGCGCGGCCTCGTCTACTCACGCCCGGGCTACGGTCGCAGCACGCCGCGCGCCTCCGACGAAGCCTGGCTGCCCGACTTCATGCACCGTCAGGCGCACGAACTGCTGCCGGCGCTGCTCGCGGCCCTGGACGTCGACGTGCAGCACGCACCACCCTGGCTGCTCGGGCACAGCGACGGCGGCTCGATCGCGCTGCTCTACGCGGCACGCTTCCCGCAGGCGCTGGCGGGCGCGGTGCTGCTGGCGCCGCACATCCTGGTCGAGGACATCTCGGTGGCCAGCATCGCCAAGGCGCGCGACGCCTACCGCGAGACCGACCTGCGCGAGCGCCTGGCACGCCACCACGACGACCCGGATTCGGCCTTCGGCGGCTGGAACGACGTCTGGCTGCTGCCCGAGTTCCGGCATTGGTCGATCGCCGACGAGATCGGGACGATCCGCTGCCCGCTGCTGGCGATCCAGGGCGAGGACGACGAATACGGCACGCTCGCGCAGGTCCACGGCATCCAGGAGCGCGTTCCGGGCACGCGCGTGCTCGTGCTGCCGCGCTGCGGTCACTCGCCGCATCGCGATCAGCCCCAGGCCGTGATCGACGCGATGCGCGCGTTGCTCGCCGATGCCGGAATCCCGGGCCTGGCCCAGGGGACGAAGACCCCGCCGACCGACTGAGATCGCGGCGCCGCATCCCGGCAGCCACCGCCGCGACGATCGCCGATGACGGCGCAGCGGCCACGGCGAGCCGCGTGCGCTGACCGCCCCTTCTTGCCCCTTTCTCGCCCCTTTCTTCACGCATTCGTGACGTGCGGGCGCACACCGAGTCGCACACCGAATCCAGGGCAGCGGCTACAATCCGCGCGTGGACAACTTGTGCATGACCGAACTGCACCATCCCGCCGCGATGCGCCGGGATGCGCTTGCTGCCGTCGGTCGATCGCCGGCAGCCCAGTCCTCGGCCCGGCGATCCTCCACCCTCCGCTTCTTCGCGCACTCCTGATCGCCGGGCCCAGCTTCAAGCGCTGACGGCTGCGCGCACGCGCCGCCCCGACCCTGCGAAAGGAACGACCATGAATGCCGACCCCATCGGTGACCGCACCCTCACCGAACTCGACCACGTCCGCCTGGCCGCCCTGCTGCGTCGCGGCCAGAGCCCCGCCAGCGCCTCGCTGTCGGACCTGCTGGACGGCGCCGACCTCGTGCCTTCGCGCGAGGTCGATGCCGACGTCGTCACGATGTATTCGCAGGTCGAGGTGGCCGACGCCGACAGCGGCGAGCGCCGCAAGCTGGTGCCGTGCTATCCGGCGGATGCCAACCCGGAGACCGGCTTCGTCTCGGCGCTCTCGCCGGTCGGCTCGGCGCTGCTTGGCTGCCGTGTCGGCGACAAGATCCGCTGGTCCACGCCCGACGGCCGCGAGCACCGCGCCGAGATCGTCGCGCTGCACTACCAGCCCGAGGCCAGCGGCGACTACTCGACCTGAGGCAGCCGCGCGCGCGCGTCGTGGCGCGCCAGCCGCGTCAGCAGATGCTCGACTTCGGCGCGTGCAGCCGCGCTCATGGGCGTCGCGGGAACGCGCAGCGCCGCCGAAGCGAGCAGCCCGCGCCGGTGCAGCACGTACTTGCGCACCGAGAGACCGACGCCCGGCTGCTGCTCGTAGCGCATCAGCGGCAGGTGGGCGTCGAAGAGATCGTGCGCCGCCTCGCGCTCACCGGCCCTGGACATCCGCACCACGTCGACGAGCATGTCCGGGAACGCGTAGCCGGTGTTGGCGCCGTCGGCGCCGCGCTCCATCTCGTAGTCGAGGAAGAGGCCGTTGTTGCCGACGAGGATCGGCAGCGGCCGCATCGCCCCCTCGCGCACCCAGGTCTTGAGCGTGCTGATCTTCTCGAGCCCGGGCCAGTCCTCGTGCTTGAGCATGCTGCAGCTCGGCAGCTCGGTGTGGATCCGGCGGATCACCGCCGGCGTCATCTGGACGCTGAAGGTCAGCGGGTAATCCTGCAGCACGAAGGGGACGTCGGCGCCGATCGCCTCGACCGCCTGCCGGTAGTAGCCGACGATCTGCTCGTCGGTGCGCAAGGTGTTGGGCGGCGCGATCATCACCCCCGCGGCGCCGCGCTCCATCACCTCGCGCGTGAGGGCGCGCATCGCCGCAAAGCCCGGGGACGAGACGCCGACGATCACCGGCAGCGAGCCCGCGCGGCGGATGATCCGCGAGGCCACGTCCAGGCTCTCGGCGTGCTCGAGCTTGGCCGCCTCGCCGAGCTGGCCGAGCACGGTGATGCCGCTGGCGCCGCAGCCCAGGTAGAAGTCGACCAGGCGGTCGATCGAATCGTGGTCGATGCGGCCGTCGTCGTGAAAGGGCGTCGGGGCGATCGGGTAGACGCCATGGGCGTCGTTGCTCAGGCGCATGGTCGTGCAGGTTCGACAACAGGGCCGACATTGTCGGCGCAAGGCGCGCGGCCGGCGGCGTGATCCGTGGTTCGACCCGCGGCGCGCGCTCAGTCGGCAGCCAGCGGCAGCGGCTGCAGCCGGCGGTCGAGCCAGTCGCTGATCGGCTGCGGGCGGTCGAAGAGGAAACCCTGCAGGGCGTGGCAACCATGGGCGCGCAGGAACTCGGCCTGCGCCGGCGTCTCGACGCCCTCGCCGACGACGTGCAGGCCCAGGTGCCCCGCCACCGAGAGGATCGCCTGCACGATCGCCGCGCCGCTCGCGTCCTCGGCGACGTCGGCGACGAAGCTGCGGTCGATCTTGAGCTCGTAGAGCGGCAGCTTCTTGAGGTAGGCCAGGCTCGAGTAGCCGGTGCCGAAGTCATCGATCGAGAAGCGCACCCCGAGCGACGCCAGCTCCTGCATGCGCGCCAGCGTGTCCTGCCAGTCGTCGATCAGCAGGCCCTCGGTGACCTCGAAGACGAGACCGCGCGCGTCGGCGCCGGTGCCGCGCAGGCTGTCGCGCACGCACACAACGAAGTCATCGCGCCGGAACTGGTGCGGGCTGACGTTGACCGAGAGCTGCAGCCCGTTTCCCGCACGCTGCAGCCGCGCCAGCGCCTGGCAGGCGCGCCGCAGCACGAAGTCGCCGAGCGCCACGATCAGCCCCGTCTCCTCGGCCACTGGGATGAAGCGCGCGGGCGAGACCGGGCCTCGAACCGGGTCGAGCCAGCGCGCCAGCAGTTCGCCGCCGATCTCCCGGCCCTGCACGTCGTACTGCGTCTGAACGTGGACCTCGATGCCGCCGGCGACCAGCGCGCGCCGCAGATCCTGCTCGAGCGCCAGGCGTTCCTCGACCTCGGCCTGCATCTCCGCCTCGAAGAAGGCGATCCGGTTGCGGCCGCCGGCCTTTGCCCGGTGCATCGCGATGTCGGCCTCGCGCAGCAGGTCCTCGGCCGACTCCTCGCCCTTGGGGAAGAGCGTGATGCCGACGCTGCCGCTGCTCGCGTAGCGCACGCCGTCGATATCGCAGGGGCGCGCGAGCAGCTCGCGCAGCTTGTCGGCCAGCGCCCGGGCGTTGCGGCCCGCGGCGTCGGCCTCGGTGGCCAGCGGCGCGGCCAGGACGATGAACTCGTCCCCGCCCAGTCGCGCCACGACGTCCTCGGTGCGCAGCTCGCGCGCCAGCCGCGCCCCCAGCTGGCACAGCAGCCGGTCGCCCACCCCGTGCCCGCGCGCATCGTTGATCTGCTTGAAGTTGTCCAGGTCGACGAACATCAGCGCGCCCACCTGTGCATGGCGTCGCAGCGCGGAAAGCGCCTGCGCGATGCGCTCGAGGAGCAGGCGCCGGTTGGGCAGGCCGGTCAGCGAATCGTAGTGCGCGAGCTGGTGCAGACGCGCCTCGGCCTGTCTGCGCTCGCTCGTGTCGCTGATGAAGCCGTGCCAGAGCACGCTGCCGTCGTCCAGCCGCTGCGGCTGCGCGCGGCCGTGCAGCCAGCGCAGGCCGCGTGCGGGAAGGACGACGCGGAACTCCTGATCCCAGGGCGCGAGCGTCCGCGCCGAGGTGCGGAACGCGGCACGGAGGATCGGCATGTCCTCCGGATGGATGCAGCGAAAGAAGGGCTCGGCATCGTTAAGCACGCTCTGCGGCGTGATGCCGAAGAGCTCGCGCAGCCCCTGGCTCGCGAACGGGAAGCTGGACCGCCCGTCGGGATCGTGCCTGAACTGGTAGATCACGCCGGGCACGTAGCGCGTCAGCGCATCCAGCAGCGAATCGCCCGACGCCGGCACCGGCTGCAGCATCTGCGGAGGCGACACACAAGAGAGTTCGGCGCAGCCCGAAGCGGACGTGGGGTACAACAGGCCGGCGCTCACAGCCCTGCTTATCGGTCGCACCATGCACACACTTGAGGCAGGTCACGACGGCAGCGCGGCCCAGGTCGGCCCACGACGCGCGGGACACAAGCGAAGACCGGCGCCGCGTGAGGCATCACACAGGCGTCCCGACGCCTCCTGCGGTGCTGCCGCGCCAATGGTCAGTGGTCAATGGTCAATGGCCCACTGGCCAATGGCTCGCAACCGGTCGCTGTAGTACCGTATCGCCACCCATGCCGCACCGATCCCGCGCCTCGTCTGCCGACGCCCCGCGGGCGCGGCTTGCTCCGCGCTATCTGGCCGGTGTCGACGGTGGCGGCAGCGGCACGCGCGTGCGCTTGCAGGACGCGCTGGGCCGGTGCACGGCGGGCGTCGGCAGCGCGGGGCCGTCGAGCCTGTCGCAGGGCGTCGCGCAGGCGTGGCGCCATGTCCTCGAGGCGCTGGATGCGGCCTTTGCAGACGCGGGGCTTGCCGCCGTGGCGCCCGGGGAGATCGCGATCGGCCTGGGCCTGGCCGGTGCCGAGAACCCGCGGCAGCGCGAGGCCTTTCTCGCCGCGGACCCCGGCTTTGCCTGCTGCGCGCTCTTCACCGACGCGCAGACCACGCTGCACGGCGCCTTCGGTGGCGGCGCCGGAGTCGTCGTCGCCGCCGGCACGGGGAGCATTGCGCTCGCCAAGGGCCTTGACGGCGCCGAGTGCCGCGCCGGTGGCTGGGGATTTCCGTCCGGCGACGAAGGCGGCGGCGCGTGGCTCGGCCTGCACGCGATGCGGATCGCGCAGGCGGCACTCGACGGCCGCACGACGGCTGGAGCGCTGGCCCATGCGGTCTGGCGCCAGGCGGGCGCCGACATGCCGGCGCTGCTGCAGTGGTGCCTGACTGCAGGCCAGCGGCAGTACGCGCAGCTCGCGCCGCTCGTGTTCAGCGCCGCGGAGCAAGGCGACGAAGCCGCGGGGGCGCTGCTGCACGCCGCGGCCGCCGAGCTGGAGCGGCTGCTGCACGCGGTGTGCGCGAGAGCGGCCGGCGGTGCTGGACTGCCGATCGTGCTCACCGGAAGCATCGGCGAGCGGCTGCGGGCCTTCTGGCCCGATGCCTTGCAAGGGCGGTGCCGGCAGGCGCTGGGCGACAGCGCGCAGGGGGCGCTCGAGCTGCTGCGCGCGCAGTTGCAGCAGGATGATGCGGGGCACCGGCCGGGGAGCATGCCGTGAGCGGGATCGAGATCCGCGGCCACCTGCTCACGCCCATGGGCTTCGTGCGCGGCCGGCTGCGCCTGGACGAGGGCCGCATCGTCGGCATCGACGGCGACCTCGTCGACGAGGCGCGCGTGCGCGTCGACGCTGCGACACCCGTCGTGCTGCCCGGCTTCATCGACCTGCACGTGCATGGCGGCGGCGGCGCCGACACGATGGACGCCGGCGACGCGGTGGCGCGGCTGGCGCGCACCCACGCGCGCCACGGCACGACGGCGCTGCTGGCCACGACGATGACCGCGCCGCTGCCCGAGATCGAGGCCGCACTGCACGCGCTGCGCCCGCACTGCGAAGCGCGCGCGCCGGGCTGCGCGCGCGTGCTCGGCGTGCACCTCGAAGGCCCCTACATCAGCCCCGACCGCCTGGGCGCGCAGCCCGCGTTCGCGCGCCCGCCCTCGCTGCCCGAGATCCTCGCGCTGCACGCGATCGCGCCGATTCGCGTGCTGACGCTTGCGCCCGAGGAAGAAGGGGCGCTGGCGCTGATCCCGGCGCTGGTCGACGCCGGCATCCGCGTGCAGATCGGCCACAGCAAGGCCAGCTACGAGCAGGCGCGGCAGGCGCTCGAATGCGGCGCAAGCGGCTTCACGCATCTCTACAACGCGATGAGCGCGCTGCATCACCGCGAACCCGGCGTCGTCGGCGCGGCGCTCGCGCACGGCGAGCATGCCGAGCTGATCCCCGACCTCGTTCACGTCGCGCCGGGCGCGATCCGCGCCGCCTTGCGCGCGCTGCCCGGGCTCTACTGCGTCACCGACGCGACCTCGGCCGCCGGCATGCCCGACGGTTCGTACCGGCTGGGGAGGCAGACGGTCCACAAGTGCCTCGGCGCCGTCCGCCTGGCCGACGGGACGCTCGCCGGCAGCACGCTGACGATGGATCAGGCGCTGCGCAACCTGGTCCACGAGCTGGGCCTGCCGCTGGCCGAAGCATCGGCCTGCGTGTCGACGCGGGCGGCGCGCTACCTCGGCGAGCCGCAGCGCGGCGTCATCGCCGTCGGAGCCTGCGGCGATCTGGTCGTGCTCGATGCATCGACGCTGCAGCTGCAGCAGGTCTATCTGGAGGGAGCTGCACTGTGACCGCCTCGGCGCGGCGCGGGCCGCACGAACCGCAGGGCGCAGGATGGGTCGCGCCCGGCCGCCTCGTCATGGTCGACATCGAGGGCCAGCACCTCGATGTCGAAACCGCCGACTTCCTGCGCCGTGAGCGCATCCGCGCCGTCTGCCTGTTCCGCAGGAACCTGGGCAGCGAGAGCGAGATCCGGCAGCTGACCCGCGCGCTGCGCGAGGTGCTGGGCGAGAACGCGCTGATCGCGATGGACCAGGAAGGCGGCGCGGTCGCGCGCGCCGGCAGCCTGCCGGCGGCGCCCGCGGCAATGGCGCTGGGCGCGGTCGGCGACGAGGCGCTCGCCGGGCAGGTCGGCGCCGCGGTCGCGCGCGGCCTGCGGCACCTGGGCGTGAACTGGAACTTCGCGCCGGTCGTCGACGTGAACAACAACCCGGCCAATCCGGTGATCGGTGTTCGCAGCTTCGGCAGCGACCCGCAGGCGGTCGCACGGCTGGCCGGTGCCTGGATGCGCGGCGCCCAGGGCGCCGGGGTGGCCTGCTGCATCAAGCATTTCCCCGGTCATGGCGACACGCATGTGGACTCGCACCACGCACTGCCGCGGGTCGACAAGGCGCTCGCCGAGCTGCGGGCGCTCGAACTCGTGCCGTTCGCGGCGCTGGCGCAAAGCGCACCCGCGGTGATGACGGCCCACATCGTCTACCCGCAGCTCGATCCCGAACGGCCGGCAACGCTGAGCCCGACGCTGCTGCAGACCGTGCTGCGCGCCGAGCTCGGCTTCGAGGGCGTGGTCATCACCGACGCGCTGACGATGAAAGCGGTGCAGGAACGCTGGGGCTCGGCGCGCGCCGCGGTGCTGGCGCTGAGCGCCGGTGCCGACATGGCGCTGGCCCAAGGCAGCCGCGACGAGCAGTGCGCGGTGCTCGCGGCGATCGCCGACGCGCAGCGGGACGGGCAGTTCGACCCGGCACGGCTGGCGCGCTCGGCGGCACGGCTCGACGCCCTGGCCGCGCGCCACCCGGCGGGCATCGTCGATCTCGACGAGATCCAGCGCAGCGCCGACGAGGCGCTGATGGCGCAGGCGCACGCACGCGCGCTGACGGCGGTCGGCGAACCCCTGGCGCCGGCACGCGATGCGCGGCTGCGCGTGATCACGCAGGGCCGCGTCGCCGGTACCGAGGTCAGCGAAGCGGGCGTCGATGCCGCCACGGTACGCATGCTCTTCGCCGGCTTTCGGGACGTCCACTTCGTCGAGGTCGAGGACCTGTCCGCGCTCACGCCCGACGCGCTCGCCGCCGGCGATCGCCAGGTCGTCCTCGTCGGCAATACGCGCGCGCGCTACGCGCAGGGCGGCCTCCTCGCCGCCGACCTGCACCTGCCGCTGTGGAACCCGTTCCAGGTGTTCGACGTGCAGGCGCCGGCCGTCCTCGCCTGGGGTTTCGCGCCTCCGGCGCTGCAGTCACTCAAGGCCTGGCTCGAAGGCCGGTGCGGCACACCGGGCCGCGCACCGGTGGCGCTCGACCCGCCGCGTCGGGCCTGAGGCGGGTTCGAAGCCGGCCTCGAAGCCGGCCTCGAACCCGGATCAGCGCGGCCGCCGACGCGGCGGCGCGGGCTCGGCGTTCGGGCCCAAGCCGGTCCGCGCGGCGGCGCCACGTTCGATGAACTGCGTCGGCGGGTACTCTTCGTCGACCGGCTGGGTGTCGGCAAAGCCGCCGACCCCCGACTGCGCCGCTTCCTCGGCCCGGGCGTCGCCCAGTGCCAGCAGCGCCTGCAACGCGTCCAGGCGCGCGCGATGCGCTTCGTCACGCGTTGGTGCGGCCGGCGGCGTCGGCGCGTGCTCCGCGGATGCCGGCGTCGGCTCCCGTGGCGCAGTCGGCGCAGTCCGCGTTGCCGCCGTCGGCGTCGCGCGTCGGGCCGAGCTTCGTCCGCCGCGCGCACCACGCGCGGCGATCGCGCGCCGCTGACGCTCGCGTTGCCGGGTCGTCATGCGCAAGGCCAGGGCAACGCCGATGCCGGCGACGGCAATCACGATCGCGACGACCACGAGGATCACCTGCAGCGCCAGTCCCATCGAACCTCTCCCCTCAAAACGCGATCCGCATCGCTCATTCCCGCTCGAACATCAGGCGCAGCGCCAAGCGCCGCTGGGGTGCTGCCAGCGTGTCGAGCTCCGCAAGCATCGCCTTGCCGCGGGCACAGTCGGCCGCTCCTGCAGGCAGGGGTGACGGCGGGCGCCAGAGGCCCGCGAGATGGCCTGGCGCGTGCGTGCCGAGCGTTCGCCGGATCACCTCCAGCTCCAGCGGCTTGGGGCGGCGCACCGGCTCCGCACGCGGCGCTTCGGTCAGCGCCCCGAGCAGCCACCCGGCCTCGCGCCAGGCGAGTTCGCGCGGCAGCAGCCGGTGCGCCGCCACGTCCCCGAGGAGCAGTGCGCTGCAGCTTGCCGGATCGTCCCCCAGCGCCTGCATCTGCGCAAGCAGGATCTCGGCGTAGAGCCAGCGCGTCTCGGGGCTGGCGCGCGCCAGCAAGGGCGGCAGCCGCGCGGACACCGCCTGCTGCGCGGCGAGCTGCACGGCATCGGCACCACGCGCGCTGGCGGCCGCCATCTGCCCTGCCGCCAGCGCCTGCAGGCCGGGGAAGCGCTGCTCGAGCGCCTGCCACAGAACGCTGGCGCTCAGCGCCTCGGCGTAGTCGGCGAGCACCGCGCCCTGCGGGTCCGGAAGCTCGACGTCCAGCGGGCGCTCGGGAACCGTGACCAGATGCGAGGCAGCCTGCTCGTCGGCCTCCGGGTACCAGGTGCGTGACGGCGGCGTCGCCAGCGTCTTGCGCACCAGGTGCGGCGTGAGTCCGGCGGCCTCGAGCCGCGCGCCGAACGAGCGGTTGAGCAGGCCCTGGTACGGCGGATTGAAGGTTCCCGCCGAGAGCCGCCGCAGGCCCAGCCGCGCACCGGGAAGGAGCTGCCGCCGCACCCCCGAGAGGAAGGCGAACGCGCAAGGACCGCTGCACTCGCCGCTGACCCTCGTGCGCAGCCCGCGCGCCCGCAGCGCCGTGGCGATGCGCAGTGCTTCCGGCAAACGCCCATCGGCGGACTCGAGCACCACCCAGCGCAGCTGCGGCGCGTCGTCGAGCCGGCGCTGCACCTGCGCCGCGCTGCCGAGCCCGAGCGGCCCTTTCACATAGAGGCGCCGCCCGTCGGGCGAGACCGTGGCCTCGGCGCTGCCGAGCGGGTCGTGCCCGAACACCAGCAGCACAAGCTCGGGCACGCGGGGCAGGACGTTGAGCACGCCGAGGCAGAGCCCCGCGAACGCCGCGAGCGCGACGAGCGCCCGCGCCGCGGTTCGCCGCGACTGCGGTGTCCCCGTTGCCGCACGCATCGATGCGGCTCGTGCCGCCGGCCGCCCGGCGGCGCGCCAGGCGCCGACCGCGCCCCAGACGATCACCGCGGCCAGCAGCGGCCAGCCGAGCAGCAGCAACAAGGCGCCGCCGCGCAGGGCGGCATGACCGAGGGGCGCTGCCGCCTGCACCGCGCCGAAGGCAAGCAGCAGCGGCAAGGGCCAGGCCAGCGCATGGACCAGGCTCTCCGCCAGCGGCAGCTCGCCGACCCAGTGTCGATAGGGCACGCTCTCCGGCCGCTCGGGGTCGCGCTCGACCAGCGCCGTACCCGACATGCGCTCGTGCCAGGCGCGCGTCCTGCGGCCGCCATCGCGCCACAGCGGTGCGTAGAGCAGGCTCGCGAGCGTGAGCCACGCGCTCGCCCAGCGCAGCAGCACCTGCCGCCACAGCAGCCGCGGCGCACCGCGATCGTCGACCAGGCGCTGGCCGAGCAGCAGCTGGCCGGGCGTGCCCCCGAGGCACAGCCAAAACGGCAACGCCGCCAGCGACAGCAGCACGACGACGCCGAGCCAGGCCCAAGCCGGCTCGAGACGACCGGGCGCGCTGATCCACCAGATCCAAGGCAGCGAAACGCCGAGCAGCCAGGCCGCATCGATCGCCAGCGCCAGCAGTCGTGCCAGCGGCCCGATCGGGGAAGCGGCGGGTCCCGCACTCACGCTCGCGCCCCGCCCCTCACGATCGAGCGCACCGTGCGGTGGCAAGTGCTGCGCGCCGTCCGTGCCGTACTCATCGCTGCAGCGCCTGCTCGATCATGCGCTCGCGCTGCGCCGCTCCTTCGTCGGGCCCGGCCAGCCGGCGCAAGGGCGTCTGCGCGCCCGCCGATGCCGAAGCCGGCGCTTCGGCCGCTGCGGCACGGGGCGCGGGCAGCACGCTGAGGCGATCACCCGAGACCGCCTCGACCCGCGTCCCCGGCGGGCACTCGGCGTCGGTGTAGAGCACGCGTGCGCCGCTGCGGCACTTGCGCGTCCCCCCGCTGCTTACCGACGCCGGCGCAGGCACGACCGACGACAGGCCCTCGGTCAAGGATGCCGGGAGCACGGCGGGAAACCAGCGCTGCACCGCCGGCAGGTCGCGCGCCCACCAGACGCCCAGGCCGACGGCCAGCAGCAGAAGCGCCGATGACAGAAGCGCCGATGACAGAGGCCGAACGAACATGGGTCAGCAAGGCGAGCAGCAAGGAATCGGGCGCCGCAGTCTATGACCAGGTCGTTGCCACGGCCGCCTGTCCCGCCGGCGCCGCCCTGCATTCGAGGAAAAAAGTCCCGCGGCCGAGCGGCCGCCGCGGCGACCGGCACGGGGCCGGGCAGATCGTTAACATGCGCGGCTCGCCGGCGCGGGCGCGCGGGCGAAGGACATCCGCAGCCTGGAGCAAGCATGAGCAAGACGTCGACCACGCCGATCCGCATCGGCATCGTCGGACACGGAAACCTCGGACGCGGCGTCGAAGTCGCGGTGGCGCACAACCCGGACCTGCGCACCGTCGCCATCTTCACGCGGCGCGATCCGGCGGGCCTGCGGCCGCAGGTCGCCGCCACACCGGTGCATCGCATCGACGAACTGCCGGCCTTCGCGGGCAAGGTCGACGTGCTCGTGCTCTGCGGCGGCTCGAAGGACGACCTGCCGGTGCAGTCGCCCGAGCTCGCCGCGCGCTTCAACATCGTCGACAGCTTCGACACGCACGCGCGCATTCCCGAGCACTTCGCGGCGGTGGACCGCGCGGCACGCGCCGGCGGCACGACGGCGCTGATCTCGGCGGGCTGGGACCCCGGCCTGTTCTCGATCAACCGCGTGATGGGCGAGGCGGTGCTCGCCGACGGCGCCACCTACACCTTCTGGGGCAAGGGCGTGAGCCAGGGCCACTCCGACGCGCTGCGGCGCGTTCCCGGCGTGGCCGCCGCGGTGCAGTACACGGTGCCGGTCGATTCTGCGGTGCAGGAGGCGCGCAGCGGCACGCGCGCCGAACTGACGACGCGACAGAAGCACACGCGCGAGTGCTACGTCGTGCTCGCGCCCGGGGCCGACGCGCAGGCGGTGCGCGAGGCGATCGTGACGATGCCGAACTACTTCGCCGACTACGACTCCACCGTCCACTTCGTCGACGCCGACGAACTCGCACGCGACCACGCCCGAATGCCGCACGGCGGCTTCGTGATCCGAAGCGGCAACACCTCCGATGCTGCAAGACAAGTGATCGAGTACCGCCTGCAGCTCGACAGCAACCCGGAGTTCACCGCCAGCGTGCTCGTGGCCTACGCACGCGCCGTGCACCGGCTGCACGCGATGGGCGAGCGCGGCGCCCGCACCGTCTTCGACGTGCCGCCGGGGCTGCTCTCGCCGCGCAGCGCCGAGGAGCTGCGCCGGGACTACCTCTAGGGTCTCTAGGGCGCCGCGCGAGCGCCCTCAGTCGGGCATCGAGAGCTGCTTGACGAGCGCGCGGCCGTCGGGCTTGTCCTGATAGCGGATGAAGCCCAGCAGCGGGATGTCCGCGAGGAAATCCTTCAGGGTGCCGACGGTCTCGGAGATGCACATCATGTCGCGCTCCATCTCGTTGGCGACCCAGCCGGCGATCTCGAGCCCGCGCGCCCTGATCGCCTCGATGGTGAGCAGCGTATGGCTCAGGCAGCCCTGGCGCAGACCGACGACGACGAGCACCGGCAGAGCCAGCAGCTTGGCCAGATCGGCGATCGTCTGCGTGTCGTTGAGCGGCGCACAGAAGCCGCCGATGCTCTCGACGATCACCAGGTCGGCGCGGCCGCGCACCTCATCGAAGCAGTACTTGATGTGGCCGAGGTCGATCGTCTGCTCGACGCCCTTGGCGGCGATGTTGGGCGCCACCGGCTCGTCGAAGTGATAGGGGTTGATGTAGTGGCGCGGGGCCTCGACGTTGCTGGCCTCGATCAGCCGATCGATGTCGTTGCCGGACCCGGCGACGACCGGCTTCATGCCCAGGACCTTCATGTCCCAGGACTGCGACGCGGTGTAAAGGAACCCCGTGGCGATCAGCGACTTGCCGACCTCGAGGTCGGTGCCGGTGAGAAAATACGCTTGCCTCATGCGTGTCCACCTTCTTTCTTGGCTGGGCCCCGACGCCCGGATGCACTCTCCCTCGCTGCGCGATGCCGGATCGGGGAACGCGAGATGTTGCCTTCGAGGAAAGGCAGACTCAGCGGCCCACGGGCCACGTTGCCGGGACTCTAGCGGCGACTGGCGCCCCGCGGCGGCCAACGCTGCATCGGGTTGAGGGATATCAACATCGCAGGACCCGCCGCACGATGCCCCCACCCCGACCCGCTCCGGCATGGACGCCATGATGAAAGTCAGGGCAGCTCACGGCCCCTTGCCGTGCGCCGGAGCGCGGACGTGAAGCCGATCATCAAGGCCCTGCTGGCACTGTTGGTCGGAACCGCGGCGCTCTGGCTCTGGGCTTCGTGGGATGCGCTGGTCGCAGCCCAGGGACTCTTCGGCTGGCGCACGCAGATGATCCAGTTCACCGGCGTGCTCGCGATGGCGGCGATGAGCGCGGGCATGCTGCTGGCGCTGCGGCCCTCCTGGCTGGAGCCGCGGCTGCACGGCCTGGACAAGATGTACCGGTTGCACCAGTGGCTGGGCATCGCGGCACTCGCGCTCGCGATTGCGCACTGGCTGTGGAAGCACGCACCGAAGTGGGCGCAGCAGGCCGGCTGGGTGCAGCGGCCGCCGCGCGGGCCGCGCCCCGAGCCCGGCTCCGAGCTGCTGCGCTTCCTGCAGGACCAGCGTCACCTGGCCGAGCAGATCGGCGAATGGGCCTTCTACGCGATGCTGGTGCTGGTGGCGATCGCGCTCTGGCGGCGCTTCCCTTACCGGCATTTCTACATCAGCCACCGCTGGCTCGCACTTGCCTACCTGCCGCTCGTCTGGCACTCGGTGATCCTGCTCGAACCCGGCGCCTGGGCGACACCGCTCGGGGCGCTGATGGCGGCGCTGCTGGTCGTGGGCAGTGTCGCCGCGCTCGCCAGCCTGTCGCGGCGCATCGGCATGCGCCGCAAGGCGGTCGGAGTGATCGAGGAGCTCGATTACATCGACGGGGTGCGCGTCAACGCCGTCACCGTGCACCTGCGCGAGCGCTGGGCCGGGCACGCGCCGGGGCAGTTCGCCTTCGTCTCCTTCGCCGACGAGGAAAGCCATCACCCGTTCACGATCGCCTCGGCCTGGCAGGCCGACGGTCGCCTGCGCTTCCTGATCAAGGAACTCGGCGACTACACCGGATCGCTGCGGCAGCGGCTGCGCAAGGGCATGCTCGCGGTCGTCGAAGGCCCCTACGGCCGCTTCCAGTTCGACGGGCCCTCGCAGCGGCAGATCTGGGTCGCCGGCGGCATCGGGGTCACTCCGTTCATCGCGCGGCTCGAGCAGCTCGCCCGCGAGCCCGACGGCCGCACGATCGACTTCTTCTACAGCACCGCCGGCCTGCAGGAGGAGCGGCTGCAGCAGATCGCCGCCGCCGCTGCGGCCGCCGGCATCCGGCTGCACGTCACCGTGAGCGGACGCGATCCGCGCCTGGACGGCGCCGCGGTGCGGGCCGCAGTGCCGGAATGGGTGCAGGCCGACGTCTGGTTCTGCGGCCCGACGGCCTTCGGCCAGGCGCTGCGCGAGGATCTGTGCGCGCACGGCCTGCCCGAGAGCTGCTTCCACCAGGAGCTTTTCGAGATGCGCTGAGCGGCGATCGATGCTCGCAGCACGCTGCGGCTGCGGGCGCCAGCCCGCCGCGCAAGGCAAGGGGGTCGCCAAGCGCGGATCGATGGACGTGATCGATCCGGCGCCGCGGCGGGCAATCGCCTCAGCGCTGCGTCGGCCACGCGGTCGCGTCGTGTTACAATTCAGCTTGACTTCGATCTAGACCAAGGCGGCCACCGTACCGCTTGGCAGGGTCACCCACCGGGGCTGGCGCCGGACCGCCGTCCCCGACCCGAGTTGCCGATCACATCGGCAAGCTCTCCCGACCCGTTCGCCCGCCTTGCCCGGCGAACGACGCTGCCGGCGCCCGCGCCGGCGACTTTCACCTCGAGTGTGCGTGCCGACGGGCACGCACCGAGCGATCGCGCGCCTGCGTGCGATCGCGCCCGTCCACGTCGATACAGGAGCAAATGCCATGGCCAAGGAAGAACTCATCGAGATGCGCGGCGTCGTCAACGAAGTGCTGCCCGACTCGCGCTTTCGCGTCACGCTGGACAACGGCCATGAGCTCGTCGCCTACGCCGGCGGCAAGATGCGGCGCAACCACATCCGCGTGCTCGCCGGCGACAAGGTCTCGCTCGAGCTCTCGCCCTACGACCTGAGCAAGGGGCGCATCACCTTCCGACATCTCGAGCGGCGTGCCCCCGCTGCCACGGGCATGGCCCGCTGAGGCCGGGGCGCGGCAGCACGGGGAGCGTGAAGGCGCCGGCGCCGGGTGATTAGACTTTCGCTCGACGCCCTCACGCTCCACGAGAACTTGCAGCAGCTTCGGGCATGGCGCTGCCCTGCCTTCCGATCGCGGGCCGCGCGGGCATCCGAGAACGAGACGGCCCGATCGCAGCGGGCCCAAGGAGACACGCGATGCGCCCGCCCGACGAAGCCCTGATCGTCATCGACGTCCAGAACGACTTCTGCCCTGGCGGCGCACTGGCGGTCGCCGACGGCGACGCGATCATCCCCGGGCTCAACGCATTGATGAGCGAGTACGCCTGCGTCGTGCTGACGCAGGACTGGCACCCGGCCGACCACGCCTCGTTCGCGGTCAACCAGCCCGGGCACGCACCCTACGACACGATCGCGATGCCCTACGGGCCGCAGGTGCTGTGGCCGGTGCACTGCGTGCAGGGCACGCGCGGCGCCGAGTTCCACCCGGGGCTGAACGCCGCGGCAGGGCAGCTCATCCTGCGCAAGGGCTTTCGCGCCGCGATCGACAGCTACTCGGCCTTCTTCGAGAACGACCACCGCACCGCCACCGGCCTGGACGGCTGGCTGCGCTCGCGCGGCATCGGCAAGCTCACGCTCGCGGGCCTGGCGACCGACTTCTGCGTCGGCTACTCGGCGCAGGACGCGGCGCGCCTGGGCTTTGCCGTCGAGGTGCGCGAAGACCTCTCGCGCGCGATCGACCTGAACGGCTCGCTGGCCGCCGCGCGCGCGGCGATGCGGGCGGCGGGCGTCGCGCTCGTCGGCTGAGCACAGGAAGGGACTGCGGCATGGACATCTCCAAGCGCGTCTACGACCACCGCTGGAAGATCGACCCGATCGTGCGCTCGCTGATCGACACCGACTTCTACAAGCTGCTGATGTGCCAGTCGGTGCACCGCAACCACCCGAAGACGGTGGTGCGCTTCTCGCTCATCAACCGCACGAGCTCGGTGCGCCTGGCCGAGCTCGTCGACGAAGGCGAGCTGCGCGCGCAGCTCGACCACGTGCGCTCGCTGCGGCTGTCGCGCGGCGAATCGACCTGGCTGCGCGGCAACACCTTCTACGGCAAGCGGCAGATGTTCCGCCCCGACTTCATGGAGTGGTTCGAGCAGGTGCAGCTGCCGCCCTACACGCTCGAGAAGGGCGACGGCCAGTACGCGCTCAGCTTCGAGGGGCCCTGGTGCGAGGTCATGCTCTGGGAGATCCCGGCGCTGGCGATCCTGATGGAGCTCTACTCGCGCGCCGTGCTGCACCGGATGGGGCGCTTCGAGCTGCAGGTGCTCTACGCCCGCGCGATGACCAAGCTGTGGGAGAAGGTGCAGCGCCTCAAGGGCGAGGAGATCCTGATCGCCGACTTCGGCACCCGGCGCCGCCATTCCTTCCTCTGGCAGGACTGGTGCGTGCAGGCGATGATCGAGAGCCTGGGCGCGCACTTCGTCGGCACCTCGAACTGCCTGATCGCGATGCGCCGCGACATCGAGGCCATCGGCACCAACGCGCACGAACTGCCGATGGTGCAGGCCGCGCTCGCGGACAACGACGCCGAACTCGCCGACGCGCCCTACCGCGTGCTGAGGGACTGGCACGAGGAGCACGACGGCAACCTGCGCATCATGCTGCCCGACACCTACGGCACGCGCAGCTTCCTCGAGCGCGCGCCGGACTGGCTGACCGCATGGACCGGCGCGCGCATCGATTCCGGCGACCCCGTCGCCGGCGCCGAGACCGTCATCGCGTGGTGGAAGCAGCGCGGCGAGGACCCGCGCGAGAAGCTGCTGATCTTCTCCGACGGCCTCGACGTCGACGAGATCCTGCGCCTCTACCACCACTTCAAGGGGCGCGTGAAAGTGTCCTTCGGCTGGGGAACGCTGCTCACCAACGACTTCCGGGGCCTGGCCCCCGGCGACGCGCTTGCGCCCTTTTCGCTCGTCTGCAAGGCCGTTGCCGCCAACGGCCGGCCGACGGTCAAGCTCTCCGACAACCCGCTGAAGGCGATGGGCCCGCCCGACGAGATCGCCCGCTACAAGCGCGTCTTCGGTGTCGGCGAGCAGCAGGCGGTGCCGGTGGTGGTCTGAAGCACCGGTTCGTGGCGTAGCGCGACAACACCTGCGCTTCGCGCCGCGCTTGCGATCCGCGAGCGCCGCTGGCAGGCCGGCGCGACTTCGACGCCGGTGCGGCTCACTCCACGGTCACCGACTTCGCCAGGTTCCTCGGCTTGTCGACGTCGGTGCCGCGGGCGCAGGCGGTGTGGTAGGCGAGCAGCTGCAGCGGCACGACGTGCAGGATGGGGCTGAGCGCGCCGTAGTGCTCGGGCATGCGGATGACGTGCAGACCCGGTGCGCTTTCGATGCGCGTGTCGGCGTCGGCGAAGACGTAGAGCTGGCCGCCGCGCGCGCGCACTTCCTGCATGTTGCTCTTGAGCTTCTCCAGCAGCGCGTCGTGCGGCGCCACCGTGACCACCGGCATCTGCTCGGTGACGAGCGCCAGCGGCCCGTGCTTGAGTTCGCCGGCCGGGTAGGCCTCGGCGTGGATGTAGCTGATCTCCTTGAGCTTGAGCGCGCCTTCGAGCGCGATCGGGTAGTGCAGGCCGCGGCCGAGGAAGAGTGCGTGCTCGCGCTTGGCGAATTCCTCGCTCCAGGCGATCACCTGCGGCTCCAGCGCCAGCACCGCCTGCACCGCCAGCGGCAGGTGGCGCAGCGCCTTCAGCTGCTGGGCCTCCTGCGCTTCGGTCAGGCGCCCGCGTGACAGGGCGAGCGTGAGCGTCAGCAGGTACAGGCCGACGAGCTGCGTGGTGAAGGCCTTGGTGCTGGCGACACCGATCTCGACGCCGGCGCGCGTGATGTAGGCGAGCTTGCACTCGCGCACCATCGCCGAGGTGGCGACGTTGCAGATCGTCAGCGTGTGCGGCATGCCCTGCGCGCGCGCGTGCTTGAGTGCCGCCAGCGTGTCCGCCGTCTCGCCGCTCTGGCTGATCGTCACCACCAGCGTGCGCGGGTCGGGCACGCTGTCGCGGTAGCGGTATTCGCTGGCGATCTCGACCGTGGTCGGGATGCCGGCGATGCCCTCCAGCCAGTAGCGCGCGGTGCTGCCGCTGTAGTAGCTCGTGCCGCAGGCGAGGATGAGGACGCGGTCGATGCCCTTGAAGACCTCGTGCGCGCCGTCGCCAAAGAGTTGCGGGTCGATGCCGGCAACGCCCTCCAGCGTGTCGGCGATCGCGCGCGGCTGCTCGAAGATCTCCTTCTGCATGAAGTGCCGGTAGGGGCCGAGCTCGGCCGCGCCGCTGTGCGCGTGCACGACGCGCACCGGGCGCTCGACCGGCGCGAAGCGTCCCGCGGCGTCGGCGGCGCTGATGCTGCAACGGTCGTGCTGTAGGTCGACCACGTCGCCCTCTTCCAGATAGACGATGTGGTCGGTGACGCCGGCCAGCGCCATCGCGTCGCTGGCGAGGAAGTGCTCGCCCTGCCGCTCTCCGACGCCGACGCCCAGTACCAGCGGCGAGCCTTGGCGCGCGCCGACGATGCGCTCGGGCTCATCGCGGCAGAAGACGGCGATCGCGTAGGCGCCGCGCAGCCGCGGCAGCGCGCGCTGCACGGCGCGCAGCAGGTCGCCGTCGTAGAGATGGTCGACGAGGTGGGCGATGACCTCGGTGTCGGTCTGGCTCGCGAAGACGTAGCCCTGGGCCTGCAGTTCGGCGCGCAGCTCGTCGTGGTTCTCGATGATGCCGTTGTGCACCAGGCCGACGCGCGCGTCGGCGCCTTCGCCATCGGTCGCGTCCAGCGCGCCGAAGCCGGTGTGCGCGGCGTCGATGCCGGGCCCGGCGGAGAAATGCGGGTGGGCGTTGTGCACCGCCGGTGCGCCATGCGTGGCCCAGCGCGTGTGCGCGATCCCGGTGCCCGAGGCGATGGCGTCGGCCTGCGCGCCGGCCTCGAGCTCGGCCACGCGCGCGGTGCTGCGCGCGCGCCGCAGCTCGCCGCCCTGGTGCACGGCGACGCCGCAGGAGTCGTAGCCGCGGTACTCGAGCCGCTTCAGGCCCTCGATCAGCACCGGGACGATGTTGCGCGCGCTGACGGCGCCGACGATTCCACACATGGGCAGGGATCCTTGGAGGTGTTGCAACGCGCATCCTAGGCCGCAAAGCCCGGGTCGCCGCGCCCGCGCCGGCAGGCGGCCGTGAACGAAGCCGCAGCGCCCCGCCGCCTCAGCGCGGCGGCTGCAGGTACAGCCGGTCGGCCCAGGTCGCAAGCCAATGCGGGCGGTAGGCGACGAAGATCGCCGCGAGCAGCCCGCACAGCCACGCGTCACCCCAGGCGGCGAGCCAGCGGCCGAGCATCAGGTCGCCCGCAGCCAGGCCCGGCGGCGCGAATGCGGTCCCCTGTTCGGCGTTCAGCCACAGCGCCGCGGCACCCGCCGCCACGGTGGCCAGCAGCGTGCCGATGAAGGCTCGGCCGAGGATGTAGACGAACAGGTGCCGCGGCAGCCAGCGCCGGATCGCGAGGCCCAGCAGCAGGCCCAGCGTGCCGGGCATGACGCCCAGCCAGACCGCGCGGTGCAGGGTCTGTACCGCATCCAGCCCCGCAAGCAGCGCGGTCAACACGGCCACCGGTACGAGCGCCAGCATCGCCAGCGGCCAGCCCATCAGCAACACCAGCAGGCAGGCGCCGGAGAGGGGCTGCACGACCGGGATCGCCGCGATCCGGTCCGCGCCCCAGAAGAGCGGCATCAGCAGCATCCAGACGATCCAGGGCCAGGGCGGACCTTCGGCGCCGAGCGCGCGCCAGGGCCGCAGCATCAGCGCGGTGGCGAGGGCAGCGACGGCCAGCAGCGCCTCGAGGAGCGTGATCACGCGGCCCTCCCCCGCCGCTTCAGCGTCGCTGCGGCATCAGCACCGCGGCGATCGCCACGACCAGCAGCGCGACCGCGGCGAAATCCTGCCAGTGCAGGCGTTCACCCAGCGCCCAGGCGCCGCTGAACACGCCGAGCACCGGAATCATCATCACGCTGACGGTGCTGGCCAGCGGCGGCAGGCTGCGCGCCAGCACGAGCCAGATCACCTGCGCGACGGCGAAGACCGCGAAGGCGTTGAAGGCGATCGCTGCCTGCACGGTCGGCGAAGGCCAGCGCCACTGGTCACGCTCGAAGAGCCAGGCGGCCAGCACCACGGCCACACCGGTGATCACGGTCATCCAGAACGCGACCGCGAGCGTGGGTGCGGGGATCGTCGTGCGCCGCAGGCGGTGCGTGCCGTAGGCCCAGACGCAGGCCGAGGCGATGATCGCCAGCACCGCCCGGGGCGCGCCGGCCAGGCGGCCGAACTCGTGCGCCAGCAGCAGCAGCACCGCCAGGGCGCAGCCGGCCACGCCGGCCCATTGCCGCGGGCGCAGCCGATCGCCGAACACGGCCGCGCCCCAGAGCGCCGAGAAGACCGGCATCGTGTAGCCGAGGATCGCCGCGCGCCCCGAGCTCAGCGACTGCAGCGCAACGACCAGCACCAGGTGCCAGACGATCATGTTGCTCGTCGTCAGCCGCAGCAGCTCGGGCCAGCGGGCCCTGGGGATGCCCAGCGGCACGCGCATCGCCAGCAGCCCGAGCAGCAGCACCGGAAGCCCGAGGACGATCGACAACGCGCGGAAGGTCAGCGGCGGGAAGGGGTCGGGCGCCTGCGGCCAGCCGCTGATGCCCAGCTTCATCACCGGCCAGTTCAGGCCCCAGATCAGCGTGAGGATCACGAGCAGCCCGAACTGCCGCCGCGTGAAGCTCATCGCCGCACCGAATCGAGATAGCGCTTGCGCCAGAAATAGGCGATGCCGCCGACGAAGCTCAGCACCATCAGCGCGACGACGATCCAGATGCCGTCGGCCGCGTGCACGAGCGGCAGCGCCTCGAAGTTCATGCCGAAGAAGCCGGTGATCAGGTTCAGCGGCAGGAACACTGCGGTCAGGACCGTCAGCGTGCGCATGATGTCGTTGGTGCGCTGGCCCAGGGCCGAGAAGTGCATCTGCACCGCGTTCTCGACCGAGCGCTCGAGCCGCTGCACGTGCGAGAGCACGCGCTCGATGTGCTCGAGCACGTCGCGCGTGCGCACGCGCAGCAGTTCGTCCTCGCGCCGCTGCCCCGGGTCGGGGGCCTGCGGCCACTCGGTCAGCGCGTCGAGCCATTCCTGCACCGCGGCCTGCTGGTCCTCGCACAGGTCCTCGAGCAGTTGCAGCGTGTCGCGCGCCTGCAGCAGGCGCGGCCAGTCGTGGAAGCGCCGGCCCGGGTCGAGCAGCTCGGCCTGCAGCAGACCGAGCTGCCGCGAGAGCTCCCGCCGCAGCTCGAGATAGCCGTCGACGACGTGATTGAGCATGCGCAGCATCAGGTCAGCGGGCGAGGTCGGCCGGCGCGCGGCGCCGCGCAGGTCCGGGCCCTCGGGCTGGCGCGAGAGGCGCTGCACGAAGTGCTCGCGCACGACCGCCTCGGATGGATGCACGGTGAGCAGCACGCGGTCGAAGACCGCCATGCCCAGCGCGTGCGTCTGCACCGCCGGCGCGCCCGTCTCCTCGTTGCCTGCAGACGCGCCCAGGCCGCGAACGATCACCAGTTCGTACCAGGACGTGTCGTCGAAACGGCTGGGCAGCTGGGGGTTGACGAGGTCCGAGACGTGCAGGTCGACCAGCGTTGCGCCCGTCCAGCGCTGCAATGCGGCCTGTACCCGCGCGTGGTCCTTGACCAGGACCTCCCGGTCGATGCTGGTCCAGAGAAAGCCGGTATCGGGCAGCGTGTCGGGCACATCGTCCAGTTCGAAGAAGCCCTCGGCGTCGACGTGAAAGCAGCGCATCTGGAAGTCGGCGGCAGGGAATGCGCCGTGGCCGCGCGGGAGGCCGCGCGTCAGGCCGCGCGCAGCGCGCGCGCGGCGTCGAGCGCGAAGTAGGTGAGCACGCCGTCGGCGCCGGCGCGGCGGAAGGCCAGCAGCGCTTCCATCATCACCGCGTCGCGATCGAGCCAGCCGTTGCGCGCGGCGGCCTCGAGCATCGCGTACTCGCCGCTGACCTGGTAGGCGAAGGTCGGCATGCGGAACTCGTCCTTGACGCGGCGCACGATATCCAGGTAGGGCATGCCGGGCTTGACCATCACCATGTCGGCGCCCTCGGCGATGTCCAGCGCGACCTCGCGCAGCGCCTCGTCGCTGTTGCCGGGGTCCATCTGGTAGACCTTCTTGTCGCCCTTGCCGAGGTTGCCCGCGGAGCCGACGGCCTCGCGGAAGGGGCCGTAGAAGGCGCTGGCGTACTTGGCGCTGTAGGCCATGATGCGCGTGTGGATGAAGCGCCGCTCCTCGAGCACGCGGCGGATCGCGCCGATGCGCCCGTCCATCATGTCGCTGGGCGCAACGATGTCCACCCCCGCCTCGGCCTGCACCAGCGCCTGCTGCTGCAGCACCGCCACCGTCTCGTCGTTGAGGATGTAGCCGCTCTCGTCGACGAGCCCGTCCTGTCCGTGCGTCGTGAACGGGTCGAGCGCGACGTCGGTGAGCAGCCCGAGGCTCGGGAAGCGCTCCTTGAGCGCGCGCACCGCGCGCGGGACCAGACCCTCGGGATTCATCGCCTCGCGGCCGTCCGGCGACTTCTTTTCCTTCTCGATCACCGGGAACAGCGCCATCACCGGAATGCCCAGACGCATGCAGTCCTCGGCCACGGCAAAGAGCAGGTCGAGGCTGCGGCGCTTGACGCCGGGCATGCTCGCGACGTCCTGCTCCTGGCGCTGCCCATCGAGCAGGAAGACCGGCAGGATGAGGTCGTCCGGCGCAAGCGCCGACTCACGCACCAGCGCGCGGGTGAAGGCATCGCGCCGCAGGCGGCGGGGCCGATGGGCCGGATAGGCGGCGGGGACATGCACGGCAAGGATCTCCGGAAGGCGCGCGCGTCACGGGAACATCCGGCTGCGCAAGCCCGCGGGCCCGCGTCGGTCTCCTGGCGTCCTCGCAAGCGCTCTGTTACAGTCGCCGCCGAATGATAGTCGCGAGGCTGTCGTTCCCTGCTTTTCCTCCCTGAGCAGGTGCCTTGACGTGATGACAGCGGCAGGGCTTGCTGGCCTCGGCTTCGCCGGGGCCTCTTTTTTGGACCCGTCCGGGCCGCGCGCAGGCGCAACCCATAATGCCGCGATGGGCAGCTCCTACCTCTGGGTCAAGGCCTTCCACATCGTCTTCATCGCGGCCTGGTTCGCAGGCCTGTTCTACCTGCCTCGCATCTTCGTGAACCTCGCGATGGTCGCACCCGACAGCCACGCCGAGCGCGAGCGGCTGCTGCTGATGGCGCGAAAGCTCTACCGCTTCTCGAACATCCTGATGGTCGTCGCGCTGGCGCTGGGCCTGGTGCTGTGGCTGGGCTACGGCGTCGGGCTGGGCGCAGGCAACGGCTGGATGCACGCCAAGCTCGTGCTCGTGCTGGCGACCATCGGCTACCAGGAATTGTGCCGGCGCCGGCTGCGCGACTTCGAGGGGATGGCCAACCGGCACAGCCACCGCTGGTACCGCGTCTTCAACGAGGTGACGGTGCTGCTCTTCGCCGCCATCGTCGTGCTGGTGGTGGTCAAGCCCTTCTAGGCCCGCGGCGCCAGGATACGCCGAGCCATGGCCGGCCGTCACCGCAGCCTCGCCGTGCCGCTGGCACTGGCGATGGTCGCACTCGTCGCCTACGCGAGCCTGCACCCCTTCACGGGCTGGCGCTGGCCTGCCGGCAGCGACCCGGCCACGCTGCTGACGCTGCCATGGCCCCCGTGGGAGACGCCGCTCGACGAGACGCTGAACTTCCTCGGCTATCTGCCGCTGGGGCTGCTGATCGCGGTGGCGGCGATGCGCAGCGGCTGGCAGGTGCACGGCGCCGTGGCGCTGGCGGTGCTGGCGCCGGCGCTGCTGTCCTACGCCTGCGAGGTGACGCAGCACTTCCTGCCCACGCGGCATCCCTCGCTGAAGGACTGGACGATGAACGCGCTCGGCGGGGCGAGCGGAGCGGCGCTGGCGGTGCTGCTGCGCAGCACCGGCGCGCTTGGGCACCTGCAGCGGCTGCGCGAGCGCTGGTTCCTGCCGCGCAGCGCCGGTGCGCTGGCGCTGCTGGCGCTGTGGCCGGCGGCGCTGCTCTTCCCGACCCCGGTGCCGTGGGGGCTGGGGCAGATCGGCCATCGCGCGCGCGCGCTGCTGGTGGCGCTGCTCGACGACGTGCCCTGGGCCGAGGGGGCAACCGCCGTGCTGGCCCCGTTGCCGGCTCTGCAGCCGCTGTCCCCGCTGTCCGAACGCGCGGCGGCGATCCTGGGCCTGCTCTCGCCGGTGCTGCTGGCCTACGCGATCGTGCGGCCGGGCCTGCGCCGCATCGCGATGGCCGCCGGCGCACTGCTGCTGGGCTTCCTGGCGATGACGGTATCGACCCTGCTGAACTTCGGTCCGCTGCATGCACTGGCCTGGCTCACGCCCGCGGCCGTCGTCGGGGCCGGCAGCGCCGCCGCTGCCGCGCTGGCGGCGGCCTGGCTGCCGCGGCGCCTGGTGATGGCACTGGCGCTGATCGCCCTCTCGGCGCTGCTCGCGCTCGTGCAGCAGGCCCCCGCCGATCCCTACTTCGCGCTCACGCTGCAGGCCTGGGAACAGGGGCGCTGGGTGCACTTTCACGGCCTGTCGCAATGGCTCGGCTGGCTTTGGCCCTTCGCCGCTATCGGCTGGCTGCTCGCGCGGCTGTCGACGAACGAGGGGCTTCCCTAGAATCGACGCATGAGCTATTACAAGTACCACATCTTCTTCTGCCTCAACGAGCGCAGCAATGGCGAGAACTGCTGCGCGCAGCACGGCGCGCAGGCAGCCTTCGAGCACTGCGCCAGGCGTGCCAAGGAGGAGGGGCTGCTCGGCGTCGGCGGCGTGCGCGTGAACAAGGCCGGTTGCCTCAACCGCTGCGCCGGGGCGCCGGTGGCGGTCGTCTATCCCGGCGAGACCTGGTATACCTACGTCGACACGAGCGACATCGACGAGATCGTCGAGTCGCACCTCAAGCAGGGCCGCGTCGTCGAGCGCCTGCTGCTGCCGCCCGAAGTCGGGCGCTGGTGAACATACCGCCCCGGCACGGCCCGAGGAACACGAACGGATGAACGTCCATACCCGGCGCACGACGATCGCCGGCCCGGCTGGCGTGATCGAGTGCGCGATCGACGAGCCCGGGCAGGCTTCGGCACGCGGCGTTGCGGTGCTGTGCCACCCGCACCCGCAGCACGGCGGTGCGCTGCAGAACAAGGTCGTGCAGACGCTGGCGCGTGCCTTCGTGCAACTGGGCTGGCGGGCGGTGCGCTTCAACTTCCGCGGCGTCGGCGGCTCCGAAGGCCAGTGGGACGAAGGGCGCGGCGAAGTCGACGATGCGATGGCGGTGATTGCCGCGCACCGCGACACCGCGCTGCCCCTGGCCCTGGGCGGCTTCTCCTTCGGCGGCTACGTCGCGACGCAGGCCGCGGCGCGCCTGCCCGAGGGGCAGAAGGCGCTGCGCCTGGTCTTGATCGCACCGGCGGCGCGGAACTTTCCGCTCGCCGACGTACCCCAGGACACGATCGTGATCCACGGCGAGGCGGACGACGTGGTGCCGCTGTCGGCCGTGCTCGACTGGGCGCGACCGCAGGTGCAGCCGGTGATCGTCGTTCCGACCGCGGGGCACTTCTTCCACGGACAGCTGCCGCTGCTGCGGCAACTGGTGGTCGGCGCCTGGCACTGAGCCGAGTACGGGCGCGCAGGCGACCGGCACGGCTCGCTTTTCTCCTTCTCCTCTCCCTCCTTTCCCTCCTTCCCCGAACCCTCCGCTTTCCGATGCGCTTCCTCCTCACGCTGGCCACCCTGCTGTGCCTGGCCCTGACCGCGCGCGCACAGGCGCCGCAACCGCCCGAGATCGCTGCCCGCCAGTACATCCTCGTCGACCTCGCCAGCCAGCAGGTGCTGGCCGAACGCGAGGCCGATGCTCGCGCCGAGCCGGCATCGCTGACCAAGCTGATGACCGCCTATCTCGTCTTCAACGCGATCCGCGACGGCAAGCTCTCGCTGCAGCAGGAACTGCCGGTGTCGATGCGCGCCTGGGAGGAGCGCAAGGGCGGCGGCTCGCTGATGTTCATCGACACGACGATGCACCCCAAGGTCGAGGAGCTGCTGCAGGGCATGATCGTGCAGAGCGGCAACGACGCCTCGGTGGCGCTGGCCGAGGCGGTGGGCGGCACGCTCGATGGCTTCGTGCAGATGATGAACCGCCAGGCGCAGGCCTGGGGCCTGGCCAACACGCAGTTCCGCAACGTCACCGGCCTGACCGAGTCGGGCCACTACAGCAGCGCGCGCGACGTGGCCACGGTGGCGGCGAAGATCATCACCGAGCATCCGGAGTACTACCGCTTCTATTCGCAGCGCCAGTACACCTACAACCGCATCAAGCAGGACAACCGCAACCTGCTCCTGGGCCGCGATCCGAGCGTCGACGGCATGAAGACCGGCTACACCGCCGCCGCGGGCTATTGCCTCGTGGCCAGCGCGCAGCGCGAGGCACCCGGCGGCCCACGCCGGCTGCTCAGCGTGGTGCTGGGCACCGCCTCGCGCGAGGCACGCGCCGCCGAGAGCCAGAAGCTGCTGAACTGGGGCTACACCGCCTGGGACGCGCTGCGTCTGTTCGACGCCGGCAAGGCGGTGGCCACGGTGCCGGTGTGGAAGGGCAGCGCACACGAGGCGCAGCTCGGCTCGGCGCAGGCGATCGTCGTCACCGTCCCGCGCGGCGAGGGCGGCAAGCTGCAGACGACGATCGAACGCACCGACCCGCTGGTGGCACCGCTGGCCGCCGGCCAGCGCGTGGGCACGCTCAAGGTCAGCACCGCCGGCGGCACCAAGGTGGCCGAGGTGCCGCTGACCGTGCTCGAACCGGTGCCGCTGGCAGGGATCTTCGGGCGCGCCTGGGATTCGATCCGACTCTGGATCAAGTAGGGCCCCCGGCAAAGAAGGGGCTGTGATCTGCGGCGCCGCGGCGGCGGATGCCGGACCTCCGCATGCCAGAATGACCTATTCGATCGACGAGGCGGGCGCATGAACGACAACCTCTGCTTCCTCAACGGCGAGTACCTGCCGCTGTCCAAGGCGCGGATCAGCGTGCTCGACCGCGGCTTCATCTTCGGCGACGGCATCTATGAGGTGACGCCCGTCTACGGTCGGCGGCTCTTCCGCTTCGACGAGCACCTGGCGCGGCTGCAGCGCGGCCTCGACAAGATCCGCATCGCCAACCCGGCCACGCGCGAGCAGTGGCTGCAGCGCTGCCGCACGCTCGTCGGCGCGGTCGGGAACGCCACCGGCGCCGACGATCAGGTCGTCTACATCCAGGTGACGCGCGGCGTGGCGCCGCGCGACCACGTGATGCCCGAAGGCCTCGTGCCCACGGCCTTCATGATGAGCAATCCGATGAAGCCCGTGCCGGCGGAACTGCGCCACCAGGGCGCCAGCTGCATCACCGCGCGCGACTTCCGCTGGCAGCGCGCCGACATCAAGAGCACGAGTCTGCTGGGCAACGTGCTGGCGCGGCAGATGTCGGCCGACCAGGGCGCAACCGAGACCATCCTCTTTCGCGACGGTTTTCTCACCGAAGCCTCCTCGAGCAACGTCTGGATCGTCAAGGATGGCGCGCTGCTGGGCCCGCCCAAGAGCGAGCTGGTGCTCGAGGGCATCCGCATCGAGCTGTTGCGCGAGCTGTGCGAGGAGGTGGGCATCGCCTACAACCTGCGCCCGATCACCGAGGCCGACGTGCGCAGCGCCGACGAGGTGCTGCTGTCGAGCGCGACCAAGGAAGTGCTGGCGGTGACGAAGATCGACGGCGAGGTGGTCGGGCACGGCGCGATGCGCGGCAAGCCCGGCCCGGTCTACGCTCAGCTCTACGAGGCCTATCAGCAGGCCAAGCTGACGATGTCGATCTGAGCGGAAATCCAAACACGAGCCAAGCCGAGATGCGCGAGATCCCGCCCGAGGAAAGTCTGATCGAGTACCCCTGCGCGTTCCCGATCAAGGTCATGGGCGCGCAGGTCGAGGGCTTCGTCGAGGCGATCGCTGCGGTCGCGCTGCACTTCGACCCGGGTTTCGACCCGGCGACGATCGAGCGCCGCGAAAGCCGCGCCGGCAACTACCTGGGCCTGACGATCACCATCACCGCGATCAGCCGCGAGCAGCTCGACGAGCTCTACCGCACGCTCTCGACGCATCCGATGGTCAAGGTCGTGATCTGAGCGCCGCAGCGGCCTCGCCCCTACACGGACGCCGCAACGTAGGGATCGGCAAAGCCCAGCGCCTGCAGGATCTCGCGCTCGCGCGCTTGCATGCGCCGCGCCTCGGCCACCCGCTGGTGGTCGAGGCCCTGCGCGTGCAGCACGCCGTGCACGAGCAGATGCGCGTAGTGCGCCTCGATCGTCTTTCCCTGCTCGGCAGCCTCGCGCTCGACGACCGGCGCGCAGAGCACGATGTCGGCGACGATGAGCGGCTCGCGCTCGTAGTCGAAGGTCAGCACGTTGGTCGCGTAGTCCTTGCCGCGCCAGTCGCGGTTGAGGCTGCGCCCCTCGTCTTCGCCGACGATGCGCACCGCGATCTGCGCCGGCGCGTCCAGCGCCGCACGGATCCAGCGCGCAACGCGGTGCCGCGGCAGCAGCGTGCGGTGCGCACGATCGGCGAACTGCAGCGAAAGCTGCAAGCCCGGCTTCACGGTGCCGGATCCCCGGCGGCACCGCCGCGTGCCCCTGCGGGCGCTTCGCGGCCCCGGCCCTCGCGCTCCTCCCGGCGTCGCGCCGCGTCGTAGGCCTTGACGATGCGCGCCACGAGCGGGTGGCGCACGACGTCGGCGGCGGTGAAGCGGGTGAAGCCGACGCCGGGCACGCGCGCCAGCACGCGCTCGGCGTCGACGAGCCCGCTCTCGACGCCCTTGGGCAGGTCGATCTGGCTGGTGTCGCCGGTGACGACACAGCGGCTGCCGTAGCCCAGGCGCGTGAGGAACATCTTCATCTGCTCGCGCGTGGTGTTCTGCGCCTCGTCGAGGATGACGAAGGCGTGGTTGAGCGTGCGCCCGCGCATGAAGGCCAGCGGTGCGATCTCGATCATCCCCTTCTCGAACGCGCGCCCGACGCGCTCGAAACCCATCAGGTCGTAGAGCGCGTCGTAGAGCGGACGAAGGTAGGGATCGACCTTCTGCGCCAGGTCGCCGGGCAGGAAACCCAGGCGCTCTCCGGCCTCGACCGCCGGGCGCGTGAGCACGATGCGCTGCACCGCCTGGCGGTCCAGCGCGTCGACGGCGCAGGCCACCGCGAGAAAGGTCTTGCCGGTGCCGGCGGGGCCGATGCCGAAGCTGATGTCGTCCCTCATCATCTGCCGCAGGTAGCCCTCCTGGTTCGGCGTGCGCCCCGCGACCTCGCCGTGGCGCATGCGCAGCACGACCGGGCTGGCGTCCGTCACCGGCGCTCCCGCGTCGGGCGCAGCCTCGCGGGACAGCAGCTGCTCCAGCCAGGGCGTGTCGATCGGCCCCTGCGCCGACGCGTAGAGCGCGTCGAGCACGCGCACCGCGCGGTCCGCAACGGTCCTGGACGGCGCCTCGATCCGGAACCGGTGCTCGCGGCGCGTGAGCACGACGCCCAGCGCCTCCTCGATGCGCCGCAGGTGCGTGTCCAGCGGACCGCAGAGGTTGGCCAGGCGCCGGTTGTCGGCCCCGGCAAGCGTGTGGCGGCGAATCACGACGATGGGCTGGCGCGCGTTGCGCAGGAGAGAAGAAGTGCGCATTGTCGCAGCGCGCACCGCCTGCGCCCGCGCCGACAATCCGCGCTCGGTGATGCCTGCAATCCCCCGAATCCCCTGCCCGTCGCGCCTGGCAGCTCGGCTGCTTGCGCTCCTGCCGATGCTGCTGCCGATGCTGCTGCCGATGCTGCTGTTCGCGCTGCCCGGCGCCCTCGCCCCGAACGCTGCCACGGCGCAGGAAGCCGCGCGGGCCGCCGCCTCGGCAGAGGCAGTACGGGGCGAATGGTTGCCGATGGCCGGACGCTCCGTCGACGCGCTGCAGCTCATCGACAGCGTGCTCATTGCCGAAGGCGCGGACGACCACTTCCCCGAGGGCGTGCCGCAGCGCCGCGTGAGCCTCCCCGACGACTGGTCGCGCTCCCGGCCAGGCTGGAGCGGGCCGGTCTGGTACCGGGCTGAATTCACCCTCGCTTCGGCACCACCGCCTGTGCTGCTCGGCGTGCAGCTCGCCCGCGCGTGCGCGAGCCTGGAGCTGCAGCTGAACGGCCAGTTGCTCTACCAGAGTGGGCCGATGGCCGAACCCTACGTGCTGGACTGCGACCGGCCGCGGCTTCTGGCGCTGCCACCGGCGATGCTGCACGCCGGAACGAACCGCATCGACCTGCGGCTTGCCGGCCCACCGCGGGAGAAGCTGGGGTCGCACCAACGCGCCGCGGCCCTGTCGGCGCTCACGATCGGGCCGCTGGATGCGCTCCAGTCGCGGCAGCACCTGCAGACGCTGCTGCAGCACACGCTGCCGCAGGCCTTGGCCGCGTCGCTGCTGCTCACGGGCGGCTTCATGTTCGTGCTCGGGTTCCTCAACCGGGGCGAGAGCCATCTGGCCTACTTCGGCGCGCTCTCGGTTGCGTGGGCGCTGCTCGACGCGCGGCTGTGGATCCGCGAGTGGCCGCTGCCGCACCGCGCCAGCGAGCTGCTGCTGCTCGCGCCGCTGCCGGTGGCCGCCTGGGCTGCGGTGCAGTTCCTGCTGCGCTATTCGGGCTGGCGTCATCGAGCGGTCGACATCGCGCTGCCGGCGCAGACGCTGCTGATGCTGCTGAGCCTGCTGCTCGTGCCGATGCGCCACTTCCATCTGCTCGTCCTCGCCTGGTCGATGCTGCTGGCGCTCGAGGTCGTCACGGCCGCCGCCCATTACCTGCGTCGGCAACGGCGCGAGCGCTCGCTCTCGTTCTGGCTGATGGGCGGCCTGCTCGCGGTGGTGGCCGCCGCCGCGGTCATCGAGCTTGCCGCGCATTTCGCGTCGGTGCCGGCGCTGCCGGCGCAACTGGCGCAGCTCGCGCTGCCGCTGATGCTGGTGCTGACGGGATTGCGCCTGGTGCAGCAGCAAGGGCTCGCGCGGCAGGAAGCCGAGATCAGCCGCGCACAGCTCGAGCAGCGGGTGCGTGAGGCGACCGCGGAGATCGAGCGCAATTTCCGGCAGCTCTCCGAACTCAAGGTCGAACAGGTGACCGAGCGCGAGCGCAAGCGCATCGCCGCGGACCTGCACGACGACCTCGGCGCCAAGCTGCTGACGATCGTCCACACGAGCGAGAACGACCGCATCAGCACGCTGGCGCGCGAGGCGCTCGAGGAGATGCGCCTGTCGGTGCGCGGCCTCACCGGCCGCGCGATGCGCCTGGGCGACGCGATGGGCGACTGGCGCGCCGAGGTGGTTTCACGCCTGGCGCAGGCCGGCATCGAGACCGACTGGTCGGCGCCGGAAGAGCTGCCGTACACGCTGTCGGCGCGCGCCTACGTGCAGACGACGCGCATCCTGCGCGAGGCGACGAGCAACATCATCAAGCACAGCGGCGCGAGCTTCTGCTCGATCCAGTGCCGGGTCCGGGACGGCGACTTCCGGCTCATCGTGCACGACAACGGCGAGGGCATCACGAGCGAGCCCGACGGGCGGCTGGACCGCGGTCACGGCATGGCTACGATGAAGCAGCGTGCCAAGCAGTTGCAGGGTCAGTGCCTGATCGAGTCGGGCCCCGGGCTCGGAACCGTGATCCGCCTCACGCTTCCACTCGAGCGCGCCCTGGAAACGTCCTGAGCCTTGCCGATATGTTCGGAGCATGAACTTCCGCGCTGCGACGACGCCATGAAGCACATCCTTCTGCTCGAGGACCTGGCCCAGATCCGGGAATGGCTGCGCAAGATCGTGCTGCAGGTCTTCCCGGACGCGCAGATCGTCGAGGCCGCGCGCGTGGCCGACGCGCTCGCGCGCGTGACGGCGACGAAGTTCGATCTCGCGCTCGTCGACCTGGGGCTGCCCGACGGCACCGGAGTCGACGTCGTAACCAAGCTGCGCGACGTGCAGGCCGAATGCCAGTCGGTCGTGGTGACGATCCACGACGACGACGAACACCTCTTCCCCGCGCTGCAGGCGGGCGCCTTCGGCTACATCCTGAAGGAGCAGCCGCGCGAGCTCATCACCGAGCAGCTGCAGCGCATCAGCCAGGGCGAGCCGCCGCTGTCGCCGAGCATCGCACGCCGGGTGATGTCCTACTTCGCGAACAAGGCCAAGCCGCGCGCCGACGCCACGCTGCCGAACGTCTCGCTGACCGAGCGCGAGACCGAGGTGCTGCTGCGCGTGGCCAAGGGCTACACGCTGCCCGAGATCGGCGTGCAGCTGGGCCTCTCGCGGCACACGATCGCCGACTATGTCAAGCAGATCTACCGCAAGCTCAACGTGAGCTCGCGCGCCGAGGCGGCGCTGGAAGCGCAGCGCCTCGGGCTGTTCGGGCGCTGATCAGACGCGCTCGAGCAGCATCGCGATGCCCTGGCCGACGCCGATGCACATCGTGCACAGCGCGTAGCGGCCGCCGCCCTGGTGGAGCTGGTTCACCGCGGTCGCGGCCAGGCGCGCACCGCTGGCACCCAGCGGGTGCCCGAGCGCGATCGCACCGCCGCTGGGATTGACGCGCGGATCATCGTCGGCGAGCCCGAGCTCACGCAGCACCGCCAGGCCCTGCGCGGCGAAGGCCTCGTTGAGCTCGATGACGTCGATCTGCGACAGCGACAGGCCGGTAAGCGCGAGCAGCTTGCGCGTCGCCGGCGCCGGCCCGATGCCCATCACGCGCGGCGGCACGCCGGCCGTGGCCATGCCGACCACGCGCGCACGCGGCTTCAGGCCGTGACGAAGGGCCGCGCTCTCGCTGGCCACCAGCAGCGCACAGCTGCCGTCGTTGACGCCGCTGGCGTTGCCGGCGGTCACCGTGCCGTCGGGCCGGACCACGCCCTTGAGCCGCGCCAGCGCCTCGAGGCTGGTCTCGCGCGGATGCTCGTCCTGGCGCACGACCAGCGGCTCACCCTTCCTCTGCGGGATCGTCACCGGGCAGATCTCGGCGTCGAAGAAGCCGCGCTTCTGCGCCGCGACGGTCTTCTGCTGACTCGCCAGCGCCATGCGGTCCTGCGCCTCGCGCTCGATGCGGTACTCCTGCGCGACGTTCTCGGCCGTCTCGGGCATCGAGTCGACGCCGTAGCGCTCCTTCATCAGCTTGTTGACGAAGCGCCAGCCGATCGTCGTGTCGTAGACCGCGTTGCTGCGCGAGAACGCGCTCTCGGCCTTGGGCATCACGAAGGGCGCGCGGCTCATGCTCTCGACGCCGCCCGCGATGCCCAGCTGCAGCTCGCCGGCGCGGATCGCGCGCGCCAGCGTCCCGAGCGCGTCCAGCCCCGAACCGCACAAGCGGTTGACGGTGGCGCCCGGCACCTCGACCGGCAGACCCGCGAGCAGCGCCGCCATGCGGGCGACGTTGCGGTTGTCCTCGCCGGCCTGGTTGGCGCAGCCGTAGACGACATCGTCGATCGCCGCCCAGTCGACCCCGGGGTTGCGGCTCATCAGGGCCTTGATCGGGATCGCCGCCAGGTCGTCGGTGCGGACGGTCGAGAGTGCGCCGCCGTAGCGGCCGAAGGGGGTGCGCTGCGCGTCGCAGATGAAGGCGTCGATGCTCATGACGGGAATCCTCGTGACGATGCGCGCATTCTGCGGCAGCGGGGCGCCGCGCTTCGTGCGGTGTGACAAATCACGCACGCGGGCGGCAAACCCGTCGGGCGGCTTCAAGTCGATCTGCGCGGCGCCGAAAGATCCCGCATGAAACCGTCGCCTGCGCGTGCGCAGGCAGCGCGCACCGTTACCGCTGGCGTACCGCGAGTCTCTTCATGCCTTGCACCATCGACGTTCAGGACCTGAAGCTCGGCATGTTCATCCGCCTGAAGACGGGCTGGCTCTCGCACCCCTTCCCGCTCTCGAGCTTTCGCATCACCAGCGCCGAGCAGATCGTGGTCATCCGCGGCCTTGGCCTGAAGACGGTGAGCTGGTACCCGGAGAAGAGCGAGGTCGTCGAGCCCTCGTCGCCCGGCTTCGGACGCCTGGCCGCGGGCACCGGGCCGGCGACCGCGCCCGACCCCGAACCGGCCGGCGCGGGAGGCGATGAGACCCAGCGGCGCGCCCTGCAGCGGCGCGAACTGCTCGGGCTGCAGCGCCGGGCGCTGCAGCAATGCCAGTCCCAGTACGACGAGGCGGCACAGGCGCTGCAGCAGACCTGCGCGCTTGCGTCGGCCCGTCCGCGCGAGGCCGCCCAGCAGGCGCAGGCACTGGCTGCCGCGATGCTCGAGAAGATGCTCGGCGACGGCGAGCTGTGCATCCGGCTGCTCTCCAGCGCCTGCAACGACCGCGCGGCAGCGCACGCGCTCAATGTCGCCGTGATCTCGCTGCTGATGGGGCGCACGATCGGGATGCCGGAAGCGGAGCTGCTGGAGCTGGGCACCGGCGCGCTGCTGCACGACATCGGCAAGCTCGACCTACCGCTGCGCGTGCACATGCCCGAGGGGGGCTTCGGCAGCACCGAACTCAAGGCCTACCGCGACCATGTCGCGCTGGGGGTGGCACGTGGCCGGCGCATGGAGCTACCCGCCGGGGCCCTGGCGGTGCTGGCGCAGCACCACGAGCTCGGCGACGGCAGCGGCTTCCCCGAGCGGCTGCCGCTGGACTCGATCGCCCCGGCCGCACGACTCGTGGCGCTGGTCAACCGCTACGACAACCTCTGCAATCCGGGGCCGCGCGGCAGCGCACTGACACCGCACGAGGCCGTCTCGACGCTGTTCGCGCAGAACCGCGGCCAGTTCGACATGGCAATCCTCAGCGGCTTCATCCGCATGATGGGCGTCTATCCTGCCGGTTCGGTCGTGCAGCTCACCGACGACCGCTTCGCGCTGGTGATGCAGGTCAACAGTTCGCGTCCGCTGAAGCCCCGCGTGCTCGTCTACGACCCCGGCGTGCCGCGCGACGAGGCGCTGCTGCTGGACCTCGAGCAGGCGCCCGACCTGGGCATCCGGCGCAGCCTCGCGCCCTCGAAGCTGTCGCCGGCCGCCGCGGCCTACCTCGCCCCGCGCCAGCGCGTAGGCTACTACTTCGACCTTGCCGAACCGCTGAAGGAAGAAGAGGCGGCTGCGCTTTCGGAGGCGTCGTGAACGCTGCGCGCCTGACCGTCGGCACGGTCCCCCGGAGCGCCGGACCCGCTCGATGAGTACAAGCCCTCCGTGCGAGATCGCACCGGCGTCGGCGGGGCCATCGGCCGATCGGGCGCCGCAGCGACAGGCCCTGCTGGACGCCATGCCGCTGCCGGCCTGGCTGGTCCAGGCGCGAGGTGCGCGGGTCGTGGCCGTCAACACGCTGGCCTGCCAGTGGTTCGGGCGCCCGCGCGACGAGCTGATCGGCTGCCCGGCAGCCCGCCTGCTCGAGACGCCCGAGGATCTGTCCTACTGGGCCACGCTGGAGACGACACGACCGCAAGCGCTGCACTCGCACACGCGCGCCTGCGCCGCCGACGGCCGTCTGCTGCATCTCGAGCGCTGGATCCGCCCACTCCAGGGCGACGAGCTGCTGGTCGTGCTGCGCGATCGCGGGAGCGAACAGGAGACCATCGACAGCGCCGATGCCGTCAGCGCGGAACTGCGCGCGACGCTGGAGGCAACGGCCGACGGCCTCCTCGTCACCGACCTCGCCGGCCGCATCCGCAGCTTCAATCGCCGCTTCGCGCAGCTGTGGAACATGCCGGAGTCGCTGTTCGACCCGCCCGACGACCGCCGCGTGTTCGACTGGATGCGGCGCAGTGTTGCCGATCCGCTGGCCTACGACCGGCAGCTGGCCGTGGTCCAGCGCGCCGTGCTGCTGACCAGCAGCGAGCGCGTGCGGCTGGCGTCCGGCCCGGTGCTCGAGCGTGTCAGCCGTCCGCTCTGGCAGAACGGCCGGCCCTGCGGGCGCGTCTACAGCTTTCGTGACCTCACGCCGCAACTGGCGGCGCGACGTCGCATCGACGAACTCACCTTCACCGACGGCCTGACCGGTCTGCCCAACCGCCGCCGGCTCGCCGAGCGCGTGGTCGAGGCCGCTGCACTGTCGCGGCGCATCGGCGACGGCTTCGCCTTCCTGCTCGTCGACCTCGACCGCTTCCGCCAGGTCAACGACAGCCTCGGTCACGACGCCGGCGACGAAGTGCTGCGAGGCGTCGCGCAGCGGCTGCAGGAATGCCTGCGCGCCGGCGACGACGTCGCCCGCCTGGGCGGCGACCAGTTCGCCCTGCTGGCCCACGGTCTGGACGTCGACGCGGCCGAGGCGCTGGCCCGCCGCATGCTCACCGCGGTCGGCCAGGCCAGCGGCCAGGTCGGCGACAAGGCGGGAACACCGTTCACGCTCACCTGCAGCATCGGCGTGGCGATGTGTCCGCAGCATGGGCGCAGCCTCGACGAACTGCTGCGCCATGCCGAGGAGGCAATGCGCGCGGTGAAGGACGCCGGCCGCGCGAACTACCGCCTGCCGCGCGAGCGCGGCGTCGGCGACACGCGCCGGGCCCTGCAGCTCGACCACGCGATGCGCAAGGCCTTGGTGAGCGGCCGCTTCCGGCTCAACTACCAGCCCCAGGTGGTGCTGGCCAGCGGCCGGCCGGTCGGGGTCGAGGCCCTGCTGCGCTGGCGCGACCCCGAGCTGGGCGAAATCTCGCCGTCCGAATTCATCCCGGTGGCCGAGGAGACCGGCTTCGTCGTCGCCATCGGCGACTGGGTGCTGGCGCAGGCGCTGCGCCAGGCGGCGCTCTGGCACGAGCGCGGGCATCCGCTGCCGGTGGCCGTCAATGTCTCCGCGCTGCAGTTCCGGCAGGCCCGGTTCGTCGAGCAGGTGGCCAGCGTGCTCGCGGTCAGCGGCCTGCCGCCCTCGCTGCTGGAGCTGGAACTCACCGAATCGATCCTCGTGCGCGACGCCGACGAGGCACTGGCGCGGCTGCAGGCACTCTCGTCCCTCGGGGTGAGGCTGTCGATCGACGATTTCGGCACCGGCTACTCGAGCCTGGCCTATCTCAAGCGCTTCCCGATCGACAAGCTCAAGATCGACCGCAGCTTCGTCGCCGGACTGCCCACCGACGAGAGCGATGCCGGCATCGTGCGCGCGATCCTGCAGATGGCGCGCGCACTGAACCTGCAAGTCGTCGCCGAAGGCGTCGAGACCGCGGCGCAGCGCGACTTCCTGCTGGCCGAAGGCTGCGCGCTGTGCCAGGGCTACCTGTTCTCGCCGGCGCTCGACGCGCTGAGCCTCGAGCAGCGGCTGCAGGACGTCGCCCCCGGCAGTCGACGCGACTGAGCAGCGCACAATCCGGCCAGCGGCGCCGCTTGCGGCGCCAGCGGACGAAGGCGCGATCATGATCTACAAGTTCAAGAGCAAGGCCAGCGGCGATCTCGTGATGCTGGGGTCCAACGGTGACCAACTGCTGCGGCTGCTGGAACGCGAGCCTGCTGCCCAAGGCATCATCGAGCCGCGCGACATGCCGGCCGCACGGCGTGCGCTCGAGGCGGCGCTGGCTCAGGCCGATGCCGACGCCGCGAAAGCCCGGGACGAAGCCGACCCCGAGTGCGAACGCGAGGCCGTCGGCCTGCGTCAGCGCCTGTGGCCGATGCTGCAGATGCTCGAGCGCGCCGCTGCCGCGAACGAGCCGATCGTCTGGGGCGTGTGAACGCGGCCACAGCGCAGGCCAGCAGCGTCTCGGCGGCGTGCACGCGCGTGATCGCGGTGCGGCACGGCCAGACCGACTGGAACGCCGCACAGCGCATCCAGGGCCATACCGACATCGCGCTCAACGCGACCGGGCGCCGCCAGGCGGAACAGCTGGCGCAGACGCTGGCGCACGAGACGGTGCACGCGATTTACAGCAGCGACCTGCGGCGCACCCGCGAAACCGCCGGACCTTATGCAGAGCGGGCCCGGCTTCCGGTTCAAGACGAGCCCGGGCTGCGCGAACGCGGCTTCGGTGACTTCGAAGGGCGCAGCTTCATCGAAATCGAAGACCGGTGGCCGGAGCAGGCCAGGCGCTGGCGGCAGCGCGACCCGGACTTCGCGCCCACCGGCGGCGAGTCGCTGGCCGCGTTCAACGCACGCTGCGTCGACGCCTGTGCCCGCCTGGCGCTACGCCACCGCGGGCAGACGATCCTCGTCGTGACGCACGGCGGGGTGCTCGATTGCCTCTACCGCGCAGCCACCCGCACCGGCCTGCAGGCGCCCCGGACCTGGGCACTCGGCAACGCGAGCGTCAACCGGCTGCTGCACAGCGAGGCGGGCTTCGTGCTGCTCGGATGGAACGACGAGCAGCATCTCGCGTCCAGGCTCACCGGCTGAGCGGGCAGGCGGCGAGCTTGGGGGTGCCTCGCCGCCACCCGGCGCCTCCTTCCGTCTAGCGTCGCACCTCCCGCCAAGCGTTCTTCGACGGTGTGATGTTCACGCACTGCGTGATGTCGCGCTTCCAGGACTGCCCGTCCGCATCCTGTCCCGAGCCGACGATGTGCTGGCAAGGGTCAGGCGGAGCGTTCGGGTCGACCGGCGGGCAGATCGCACCTGTACACGGCGGCGGCGGCATGCCCGAGGTCAGCAGCAGATTGACGCCCGAGCTCATCGCCGTCGCCGAGATCTGCGTGCCGACGAAGTTGGCGCCGTCGTACTTGTTGCCGGTGAGCACGTCCAGCACGTAGAGGTAGGAACTCGCCGCGCAGTCGGTTGCACCGGCCATGTTCGTGACGAAGGTGACGACACCCCGCGCAACCTGCGGCTGCGTGTTGGCCTGTTCGCCCAGCGGTAGGTCCATGTACCAGCCACGCTTGCTAGCCCAGTCGACCGTGACCGTGGTGGTCGTGTCGGTCGCCTTGGTGTAGGTATGAGCGACCAGCACGCCGCTGCGGACGTTGGGGATTTCAGACCCGTCGGCGATCGCGTAGAAGCTCTGCCTCGGCGAGGTCTTGCCGAAGTCGGTGATGTCCAGCAGCCGGCCGGTGCCCACGAGGACGATGCGCTTGCCTTCGTAGTTGATCAGCTCCGGCGCCGCGGTGATCGGCTGCAGATTGCCCGAGCCGTCCTTCAGGACCGCAATCCTGCTCGCGGCTGTGGGCTTGTTCACGAGGTCGAACTTCCAGAGGTTGCCGCGCAGGTCGCCGCCATAGACGTACTTGACGCTGCCGTCGTTCTCGACGAAGGGCGTGACGTGGGCAAGACCGGCGTCCGGGCCGCCGGCATCGGCCTCGAACACATGCTCGCTCACACCGGTGGACGGATCCAGCATCCAGAGCCGGCCCTTGCCGTCGTTGTGGCTGTCGTTGTAGCCCGAGGTCACGAGCACCTTGTAGCCGCCACCCGAGACGCGGACGATGACCGGTCGCCCCACGGTCTGGCCGACCTTGGCCTGCGTGCTGCTGTCGCCCGCCGCCGGGAACTCCCATTTCACCGCGGCCGCAAGCTGCGACTCGCTGAGCCCGCGCGGATTGCTGACGTCGATCGCGTAATAGCTGCGGCCGGCAACGCCCATGCCCGCGACCAGCAGCTTGCTGCTCGGGCCGGTCTTTCCGACCACCGGCGTCCCGTCGAGCTGCGTCTTGAACACGTAGGCGCGGCTGCTGGTCTGGCCGATTTCGGGCAGCACCGCTCGGGGCACGTAGGCCCAGAGCTCCTCGCCCGGGTTGCTGCGCGTGTCGATCGCATGCAGCATGCCCTCCCCCGACGCGAAGTAGACGACGCCTTCGTCGCGGGCCACGACCGGCTCGGCGTTGATCACGGCGCCGATCAGGCTCTTGCGCAAACGGAACTTGGTGCCCTCGTGCGTGCGATCGCCTCGCAGGTAATCGATGACCTCGCTGGTTGCGCCCCAGGCATTGCCGGGGTTGACGAGCGAACCGACGCTGCCCGCGGTGAACGGCACGCCGGAGGTGCCATCATGGCTGGCGATCACGCGCGTGCCCCAGGCGCGCTGGTTCGTCAGTTGATCGGCAGCGGACCAGGCTGCTGTGCCGCCGACCGCACCGGTGGACGGGTTGATCGGATTGGCCGTGAGGTCGCCCGTCCAGCCGGCCGGGTTGTAGATGCCGAAGTACGCACGCTGGTCTCCGCGCTGGAGGTTGACCGTGCTCACCGCCACGCCGCCCTGCGCGCCGACCTGGTCGAGGATGTCGTTGAGGCCGTCGCGAATACTGTTCGCGGTCTCGGTCGGGTTGCTGGCCAGATACATCTTGCCGCGCCCGTTGATCGTCGCGTGCCACTGGTCGTCGATCAGCGACGGGTCGTCGGCCGTCGGCGTCGTCCAGGTCGGCGGCGTAGCAAAGGGGTCGACCGTGGTCGGCCACAGCGAACCGCGCACGCCCAGCGAGATGGCGTAGCTCGTGATGTGCAGGTCGGGGTTTTTGTCGGCGTTGGGCAGCGTCGACGCGCTCGGCTGCACACGACCCAGCGGCAGATCCGAACGCAGGCGGTTGGTGTAGTAGCGCAAGGCGAGGTCGGCCAGCGTGCCGTCCTTCGTCGTCTGGTAGGGCGTGCCGCTACCCCAGGTGGCGGCCGACTTGCCACTGCTCCACGGCGGCGACGAAATCGACGCCGTGTTCGAGAATCCGTCGGTGACGGTGAACATGCTGTTGCGCTGGCAGGCGTACTGCACGATGCTCGTGTTCTCGTTGAACTGCTTGGCGATGTGCTTGACGGTGGCGTGCGTGGGCGTTCCCTCCTGCGCCATCGCGTTCTTGTAGAAGAAACCGGCTAACGCACGACCATTAAGGCTGTTGCTGGGGTTATCGATGTCGTACATCGTGACCGTCGGGGTCGAGGCGGACTCGTCGGTGAAGCGCATCACGCCCATGCGCAGGCCGGTCAGGTTCTCCAGCACCTCGCCCATCGAGGCCGCAAGCATCAACTTGCGCTTGCGGTAGTAGGTGAACCAGTTGGCGAAATTCTGGATTTCGTCTGCATAGCTACGACCCGACGGAAACGGCTTGCTGTCTCCCTGGAGCCGCCCTTGGCCGATCGGCTTGATCTCGTAACGCTGCAACTTCGTAACGTTATCCGGTGCCAAGATACACGTGGCAAGCTCATTCGACGGATCAAGATCCGGGACGCCACAATCCTCTGCGTGCCAGAAGGTCGCCGGATAGTAGCGAACACCGGCGTAGCAAGTGCCGGTCGCCGTTCCGCCTAGGGGGCAATTGCTCGATCCGGAAGCGACTGAGACGTCCGCCGCCGGCAGCCTCATGCCCTTTAGGAAAGTGAAGGTGTACTCGTTTGAATAATTTGTGAAGTTCGGGTTCCCGCCGCTCTTCCAGTCCGTCGTCAGGTTCAGACTCGGCCCCGCACCATAGGCGGGATGCGCCAGGGCGGCACTCGTCGGGGCGTTGCCGAAAGCACGGTTAGCGTTGTCGTAGTAAGCGGGCGCCCAGGGCTTGTAAGTGACGTTCGAGTCGTAGTAAAGCGGATTGAACGCAGCGGAACGCAGCCACGCGAATTGGCGCGTCGGCGGGATCGCGCGACCATTTGAACTGCTGTAGTCGTAGAGCTGACCGCCGGTCGCGCTTCCGACCGGAAACAGGTATGAGAACGATCGACTGCTGCTGGCGCTCTTGAGGGGTTTCCCCCGGGCCGCATCCCAGGCCGTGCTGCCGTTCCACCACATCATTCCCGACGAAGTGTCGAGCAGCACCTCCCAGTCCATCGACCCGGAGTCGTCCATCCCGAAAATCACGTTCGGCTTGGCCAGCACCGCCGCCTTCAGCGGCAGCTCGGCGAGATTTGTCGCGGCGTGCGAGGCGGCGCCGGCGACCAGAGCCGAGATTGCGAGGGCCGAAACGAGGAAGTTCGCGGCGATCTTCATGAGGGAGTCTCCTCTCGCGAATGGGAACGGACGGCGCGCGGCGCTCAGCCCTTGGTGGCAAGGGCCTGGACCCAGGTCTGGGTGTCCTTGGGTCCGGTCACGCGCACGGTGATGCGGAACTGACGTGCCGTCGGCGGGTCCAGGCGCTCGCGGTTGGATGCCGACTCAAGCTGCGGCACCTGCTTGAGCAGGCACTGGCGCAGCGGCTCGGTCACCGGCATTGCGCCGGTGCAGATGCGGTCGACGACGTAGTTCAGCCGGTAGGCTCCGATCACGATCTGCCGTGCAGCGTCGAAGTTCACCATCGGCACGCCGTTGGCATCCTGGTTCCGCTGCGTCGCGAAGTACCAGTTGCCGTTGACGGTGTTGTCGCTGTTCTCGTCGGTCAGCGCCTGCATGTCCGCGAAGGCGGTGTTCACACCGACTTCCGAAGCCTGCAGCGAGGTCTCGCGAAAGGCCGCGTTGCCGGCCGCGAGCGTGCCGACCTCGGTCATGCGCGCCAGCGCCATCCCGCCCAGCAGCATCACCGTCAGCAGCACCAGCACGACGACCATCGTCACGCCGCGCTCGTCGTTTCGCGTCTTCACGTCTTGATCCCCAGCACGAGGTTGCGCAGCGGGATCACGACGATCGCACTGCGGTAGCGGTAGCAGGTCCAGTCGGTCACATCCGGTTCGACGACTGCCCCGAAGAGCTCCGGCTTGCTCAGGCTGGCCTCGCATTGGCCGGCACCATCGGGTTTCTCGCGCTGCGGGCTGCGCACGACGACGCCGATGCGCACCGCGCGCACGCGCGGGATGTTCGCCGGGGTCAGTGCCGCGAACGTCCCGGTGGCGTCGACCCAGTTCTCGAGCGTCTTGCTCGCCAGCACCGTGGAGGAGATGCCGTACTGCGCCCGGAAGCCGATGACATTGCGCGCGAGCACGGCGCTCGTGCCGTCCATCGGCTGCTCGAGGAGCAGGTCGGTGCCGTTCAACCGATAGCGCTGCCAGCGCAGCTGGCCCAGCAGGGTCACGCCGCCGCTGTCGGTGTAGGCAGGCGGGGTCGAGAACGTGCCGTCGTTGTGCACACCTCCGGCGCCGAAGTCGAGCGTCTGCGGATCATCGTCGGTGGAAGGAGTGACCGCGGTGACGCTGCGCACCGTGCAGGGGTCGGCCGCGTTCTCCGGAGAGAGCAGCACCGCATCTCCGACCGTCGCCGGGACGAAGGACTTCAGCTGGGCCTGACTGCCGTTGCTGGCCGCGGCCAGCATCACGTTGGCCCCCGATTCGACGCGCGTCGACTGCATCACGTCGAGCCGGTCGAGGCCCGCAGCGCGGGCAATGCTCACCGGCGCGAATGGCGCGCCGTTGAAGTGGACCGTCGCGCCGGCGCTCAGGTTCAGGCGACTGCAGAGATAGCGTGCGTCGCCGAAGAAGCCCAGGCCGGCCGTGGCGGCGTCGTTCTTCAGCGCCGCCAAGGCCGTGTTGATGTTGACGGCAACGCCGCCGACCCCGATGCCCTGGCGCTGCGTGGCGCCGAACATCACCGCGCTGCTGGTGGCCGCCAGCCCGACGATCAGCGCGACCACGAGCCCGACCATCAATTCGATGATCGAGAGGCCGCGCTGGCGCGCGCGTGCGGCGTTCACGGGGTCAGAGAGGTTTCGGTCAGCGCACATCGGTCACCACGCTCAGGAGTCGGGGGTCGTCGTTCTCGCGCGCGGCCCAGCCGATCTGGACCGTCATGCGGCCGCTGGTCGTGTCCAGCGCCACGGTGCGCGTGACCGTTCCCGGCATCGCCGCGCTGACCCGGTTGGCCCAGTCCTGAGTCCGTGTCTTGGCGATCGCCGACGCGCAGGCGCCGCTCTGGGGCAGCGTGTAGCAGGCGGCATTGGCGTTGTCGACGATCACGGTGTTGAGCAGCTCGTCGGCGAGCTGCACCGCGGTGGTGCGCAGCTGCGCATCGGTCGACGCGGTCACCATGCGGCCCTGCATGCGCGTCAGGCCGATGAGCCCGAACGAAAGGATCGCGATCGCGATCAACGCGTCGATGAGGCCGACGCCCAGCACGCGGGAGCGCGCGGCGCGAGAGGGAGGGGTTCGCTTCATGGACAGTTCGCCTGGTGATTCGGGCACAGGCGCATGGCGCCACCCGCATCGATGCGCAGCCCCGGGCAGCGCAGATCATCCGAACAGGTGCCGCCGGCAAGACCCAGGTTGACCGCGATCGAGGCGCCGAAGGGCACCGGCCGACCTTCGGCACCGAAGTCGAACGTCATCGACGCAGGCAGCGTCGCACCCTCGGGAAGCGTGCGTTCGCGCAGCAGGACGGGGCTGCTCGGGTCCGACAGGTCGTGCACGCGCACGGTCGCACTGTCGGGGTTCGAGACGCGCACGGTCGTGTTGCGCTTGATCGCCTCGCTCTGCGCGATCAGCGCCTCCGTGAAAAGCAGGTTGCCCGATTCGCGCAGACGCGAATTCATGACCATGTCGCCCATGAAGGGCGCGGCCGCGGAGATCAGGACCGCCAGCACCGCCAGCGTCACCATCAGTTCGATGAGCGTGAGCCCGCGCACGCGCGCCCGGCAACGCGGGGCCCTCACGCGTCGCACGAGACCCCCTTGATGCTCCAGCAGTTGCCGGCCGGCGCACCCTTGGGGTGCGCGGTCGTCACGCGCGTTCCCGCCGAATTGATCGTGTAGACGTAGCCGGTGAGCGGCCCGGTGCCGGTGGCGGTGGCGGTGTAGCCGGTGGCGGTGATGGCGCAGCTGATGCTGTAGTTCTGCACCGCGGTCGGCACGGCGACGCCGCACGCGGTCGGCGTGGCCCCGGCGTAGCTGCCGCTGTCTTGGAAGCGCTGCTCCATGCGCGTGAAGTAGGACTGCAGCGCGTCCAGCCCCGCCGGCACCTTCGAACGCTGCAGGTAGGCGGTGTAGGCAGGCAGGGCGACCGAAGCGAGGATCGCGACGATGGCGATCACGATCATCAGTTCGATGAGCGTGAAGCCGCGGACGGCGCCTCGGCGCCACGGGCCTTGGGCGTGCGTACGGGGCGGGCGAACAGGCATGACGGACCTTCCAGGCAGGGCATTGCGGCGGGAGCCCGGCGCATGCCGGGCATCCCCTGTGCGTCGGATATCGACGCGGCGCCGTTGCGCTTGAGGGGCCGGATGTGTGCGGCTGTAAGCCCTGTCACGAACTGCCCTTGCGCAGCGTGACGGGATGCACGAATGACACGACGGCGCCGCCGCCAGGATCCGTGCCTGGAGTCCTATCGTCCTATCGACGCGAGGCGGGCGCTGCTGAAGCGGCGTGCGCAGCGCGGGCCGGCGGTTGCGGTTCAGCCGCCGTCGAACAGGTCTCCTGCGCGCTGCGGCGCGGCGAGGCCGAGATGGCGCCAGGCGGCCTGCGTCGCGACGCGCCCGCGCGGCGTGCGTTGCAGGTAGCCCTGCTGGATCAGGTAGGGCTCGATCACGTCCTCGATCGTGCCCGCTTCCTCGCCGATCGCGGCGGCGACGTTCTCGAGGCCCACCGGGCCGCCGTCGAAGCGGTGGATCACCGCTTCCAGCAGCTTGCGGTCCATCAGGTCGAAGCCCTGCGGATCGACGTCGAGCATCTGCAGCGCACGGTCGGCGGTGGGCGCGTCGATCCCGCCGCTGCCCTTCACCTGCGCGTAGTCGCGCACGCGGCGCAGCAGCCGGTTGGCGATGCGCGGCGTGCCGCGGCTGCGGCGCGCGATCTCGAGCGCCCCGGCCGGGTCGATCGGCACCTCGAGCAACGCTGCCGAGCGCGCCACGATGCGCGTCAGCTCCTCGGGACTGTAGAACTCGAGCCGCGCAACGATGCCGAAGCGATCGCGCAGCGGGTTGGTGAGCATGCCCGCGCGCGTCGTCGCGCCGACCAGCGTGAAGGGCTGCAACTCGAGCTTGATCGAGCGCGCCGCCGGGCCCTCGCCGATCATGATGTCGATCTGGTAGTCCTCGAGCGCCGGATAGAGGATCTCCTCGACCACCGGCGAGAGGCGGTGGATCTCGTCGATGAAGAGGACGTCGTTCTTCTCGAGGTTGGTCAGCAGCGCCGCCAGGTCCTTGGGCTTTTCCAGCACCGGGCCGCTGGTCTGGCGCAGCTTGACGCCCAGCTCCGCGGCGATGATGTGCGAGAGCGTCGTCTTGCCCAGGCCCGGCGGGCCGAACAGCAGCACATGGTCCAACGCCTCGCCGCGGTGGCGCGCGGCGCCGATGAAGATCTCGAGCTGCTCGCGCGCCTTGGCCTGGCCGACGTAATCGACAAGCGCCTTGGGCCGCAGCGCGCGCTCGATGGCCTCCTCGCCGGGCGAGGCCGGTGCGGCGCTGACGACGCGCGCCGCACGCGGCAGCTCGGGCTGCAGGTCGTCGGTCTGGATGGCCATAAGGCAATTATCGTCGGCACGATCTGCATCAAGCCTCGTCCTTGACCTGGCCGCCTACACTGCAACGCGTGCACGTCCTCCGCCGTCAGCGTCGGTACACCGCCTGGATCGCCCTCGTCGCGATGCTCGCGTTCGCGCTCATGCCCACGCTCTCGCGCGCGCTCAGCTTCGCGCAGGGCGGCAGCCAGGGCTGGGTGGAGGTCTGCACGCCGCAGGGCATGCAGTGGGTGTCGCCACAAGGGGAGTCGAGTTCGTCGCCCCCCGATGGCGTGATCGCGCAGCACCTGGATCGCTGCCATTTCTGCCAGCTTGCCGGCACCGGGGCTGCGCCGCTGCCCGCGGCAGCTCCGCCGCTGACCCTGACACCGGCGGCGTCGGAAGCACCGCGGCTCTTCCTGCAGGCCGCACGCACGCTGCACGCCTGGCGCAGCGCACAGCCTCGCGCCCCGCCGTCCCTCTCCTGATCGCCGTTCGTCTGTTCGCGCAGGCCTGAGCGTCCGCGCCGGTTGCCGTTGGCGCCGTCGCAGCCGCCCCGGCCCGTGCCTTCGGCCCCGTACCCCTTGCCGGCCTGCGTTCGCCAAGGCCGGCGGATCAGATCAGGAGAGACTCGTGTTTCGCACCGTCGTCGTCATGCCGGTCATGACGCAAGCGCATCGGTTTGTTCTCGCCGCCCTGGCCTTGCTGCCCGCGGCCCCGGCCCTCATGGCCCAGACCCAAGCCGCGCCAACCCAACGCATCGAAGTCGTCGCCGCCACATCGGCGGCGTCCTCACTCGACGAAGCTGTGGCCGGCGCCTCGCGCCTGCACCTGACACCGCGGCAGCAACCCGCCAGCGTGACCCTCGTCGACACCCAGGCCATCGAGGCCATGGGCGCGCAGAGCACCCAGGACATCCTTGGCGCCGTGGCCGGCATCAGCTGGTCCGCGCAGCCGGGCTCGCCGGGCTCGGTCTTCTATCGCGGCTTCGGCAGCGGCAGCCTGACCCAGCTTTGGAACGGTCTGTCCGTGCAGTACGACGCCATCGCCGCGCGTCCTGTCGACGCCTGGTCGGTTGCCGCGGTCGAAGTGATCGGTGGCGCCTCGGGCTTCCTGTACGGCACAGGCGGCGTCGGCGGCACGATCAACATCGTCACCAAGGTCGCCGATGCCGGCGGCGACTTCACGCATCTGCGTGCCGCCGCGGGCACCACGAGCCAGCTCGCGCTGGACCTGCAGCGCCGCCTGGGCGCCCCCAGCAGCGAAGACGGCGGCGACGGCGGTCATGCCCTGCGCCTGGTCGCCAACGCGACCCAGGGCACGCACGCGGCCAGCGGCGACGGTCGCCGCAGCGCCCAGCTCGCGGCCTCGTGGCGCCTGCCGCTGGCGTCCACGCTGACCCATCTGCTGGCCTTGGAACGGCAATGGGAACAGGTGGATCAACCCTATTGGGGCACGCCGCTGCAGCGCGACGCCGCGGGCGCCATCCTCGGCCGCATCGCCATCGACCCGGCGACGGTGGGCGTCAACTACAACGTGGTCGACGGCCTCTACCGGCAGGACGTGACCTGGCTGCGCAGCGTGCTGCGCTGGCAGCCGAGCCCCGCAGCGGTCTTCACGCACACGCTCTATCACTACGACGCGCAGCGCGACTACGAGAACGTCGAGACCTACGCCTTCGTCGACGCCAACACCCGCGTGGTGCGCAGCAATGCGCTGCTGCAGCGGCACGACCAGCAGCTCTACGGCAGCCGGGGAGAGTTCAGCTTCAAGGGGCGGCTGGGCGCGCTGGCCAGCGACAGCGCCTTGGGCTGGGACTGGAGCTTCAACCGCCAGACCCGCTTTCCGTTGAGCGTGGCCGGGCCCTTCGACCGCACCGATCCCTACGCCCCGGCAGCAACCTACTTCCTGGCCACGCCGGGCATCACCCGCAGCTACACGCCAGGGGCGACCAATCGGCTGCACACGGGCGCGCTGTTTGCCGAGAACCGGACCGTGCTGGGCGCCGGCCTGGCGCTGGTCAGTGCACTGCGCGCGGACCGCATCACGCTGCAGGTCGTCAACCACCGCAGCCCGACGGCGAGCAACCCGGCACGCTTTCACATCGCCTACCACCCGATCACGGGTCGCATTGGTCTGGTGAAGGATCTGAGCCCGGCGTGGCAGCTCTACGCCCAGTACAGCACCGCGGCCGACCCACCCGCAGGCGCACTGGCCACCGCCAACTACGCAGCGCTGCGCGACTTCGACCTCACGCGCGGACGCCAGTTCGAAATCGGCAGCAAGGCCAGCTTCGACCAGGGCCGAGGCCAATGGCGCGTGGCGCTCTACGACATCGTGCGTCGCAACATCGCCATGCCCGATCCTGACGACCGCACACGCGTGATTGCGGTCGGGCAGCAGTCCAGCCAGGGCGTCGAGCTGGCCATGCAATGGGCCCCGACGCCGGCCTGGACGCTGGCCGGCCACCTCAGCCTCACGCGGGCGCACTACGATGCCTTTACCGAAACCGTAGGCGGCGTGGTGGTCTCGCGCGCGGGTCAGCGCCCGCCCAACACGCCTGCCCAGGTGGCCGGCGTGCAGGCCGATTGGAGACCGGCGGCGCAGTGGACGCTGTCGGCGCAATGGCGCCACGTGGGCCGCCGCTACGCCAATTCGGCCAACAGCGCCTGGGACGAAGCCTACGACTTGTTCAGCGCAGGCCTGAGCTGGCGGCCCGATCCGCGGCTGACGCTGCGAGCACAGGTCTTCAACCTCGCCGACACCGTGTATGCCGCGACCGTGGGAGCCAGTTCGCAGGCCTACCTCGGCGCTCCGCGCACGGTGGCGATCAGCGCCGACTGGCGGTTCTGAGCATGGCGTCCGCGAACCGCTTCAAGCGCGGCCTCTACCTCGCGCACCGTTGGCTGGGCATCCTCATGGCACTGGTGATGCTGGCCTGGTTCGTCTCCGGCGTGGTGATGCTCTACGTTGGCTACCCGCGGCTGACGAGTGCAGAGCGGCTGGCCGCGCTGCCGCCGCTGTCGCCACAGGACTGCTGCGTGCCGCTGTCGCAGGCCGTGATCGCGGCCCGGGCCTACCGCGCCACCCTCACGCCGCCGATCCCAGGGCGGCGACCGGCGGCGGGTGACGAGGCCTGGCGACTCACCAGCGTGGCCGGACGACCGATCCTCGTCGTCGGCGATGGGGGCCGGCAGCCGGTGGCCGTCGACGCCCGCAGCGCCACAGTGATCACGGGGGTGAGCCGCGAGGACGCAACGCGCGCGGCACGGCACTTCGCCCAGGGCGCGCCGGTACGCTGGCTGCAGCAGGTGCAGGAGGACGCATGGACGCATTCGCGTGCGCTCGATGGTCACCGCCCGCTGCATCTGCTGGCCGTCGAGGAACCGCAGGCACGCTGGCTCTACGTCAGCAGCCGCACCGGCGAAGTTGTCCGCGATGCCAATCTCACGGAGCGCAGCTGGGGCTGGATCGGCGCCTGGCTGCACTGGCTGTACCCGTTGCGCGGCGGCGCGCTCGACGTCTGGTGGGCCGACATCGTGATCGGCCTGGCGCTGGCCGGCGCCGTTGCATCCCTCAGCGGCCTGGTGCTAGGTCTATGGCGCTGGCGCTTTCGCGGTCGCTACCGCAACGGTCGCCGCACGCCCTACGCCGATCGCGCTGCCCGCTGGCATCACGTGGCGGGAATGCTGGGCGGCGTGCTGTGCCTCACCTGGGTGCTGTCAGGCCTATTCTCGATGAATCCCTGGAAGATCTTCGACGCCGACGGCCCGCGGCCGGACCGCATGGCCTATGCGGGCGGCGCCGCCGATCCCGCACAGGCGCCGGATCCCTCGCTGGTGTTGCAACGACTGGCGGCGCAGGGTCTGGCGGCGCGCGAAATCAGCTGGCACCGCGTCGGCGGGCAGGGGCTGGCGCAGGCACACGGCCCGTCGGCGTCGCATCTGTTCGTCGACGCCGACGCCCGCGCGCTGCAGGCGCTGCCGTCCGCGCATTGGAGAGCCGCGGCCGCGGCCCTCATGCCCGGCGGACGCATCGTCCAGGAGGATCGGCTCGAGCGTTACGATGCGTACTACTACGAGCGGGTCCCACACACGATGACCGGTGCGCGCGAGCGCCCGCTGCCGGTCTGGCGCCTGCGCTGGGATGATCCCGGCGCCACCTGGGCGGTGATCGACCCGCGCACGGGCATCCTCTTGCAGGTGAGCGACCGTCATGGCCGAGCCAGCCGTTGGCTGTTTGCCTTCCTGCACAGCTTCGACCTGCCGGTCCTGCTGGCAAGCCGTCCGGCTTGGGACCTGTGGATGCTCTCGTTCGGCCTGGCCGGCATCGTTCTGACCGGCGCGGCCGTCGTCACCGGCAGCCGCCGCCTGCGCCGCACGGGACGCCCGCGGCGACGGCGCGGCCCGATCGTCTCCCTTTCGTCAACCATCCCGGCCGCCGAGCGGCCATAAGCTCAGGAGAATGCCCGTGAAGAACCTCATCCCTCAACGCCTCGGGACTGCCCTCGTGCTCGCACTGTCGATCGGATCGGCCCTGTCCCAGACGACGATCGACGACGCCTGGGTGCGCGCCACCGTGCCGCAGCAGAAGGCCACCGGCATGTTCGCGCACATCACCTCGACGCAGGGCGGCAGGCTAGTTGCTGCTGCCTCGCCGGTGGCGGCCGTCGTCGAGATCCACGAGATGGCAATGGACGGCAACGTGATGCGCATGCGCGCGCTGGCCGCGGGCCTCGAGCTGCCGGCAGGCAAGACCGTGAAGCTCGAGCCCGGCGGCTATCACGTCATGCTGATGGACCTCAAGGCGCAGGTGAAGGCCGGTGACACGGTGCCGGTGACGCTCGTCGTCGAGGACAAGGACGGCAAGCGGGAGACGCTCGAGGTCAAGGCCACGGCGCGTGCTCTCGGCGCTGCCGCGCCGTCGGGCGGGCACAAGCACTGACACTGACACTGACGCGCGTCAGTACAGCACCGTCAGGCGCTGCCAGGCGTCCGGAAGCCAGGCGGTGAGCACGGCCTCCAGGCGCTTGTCGGCGCCGCTGAGGATCGCCACGCCCAGCGCCAGCAGCAGCAGCGCGAAGCCCTTGCGCAGCGCGTCGGCGTGACCGAGCACCCAGCCTCGCGCGCGCGAAAACCCCGCGCGCGAGGCGTAGGCGACCGCGACCAGCGGCGTGGCCGCGCCGACGCCGAAGAGCCCGAGGATCAGCCCGCCGCGGGCAACCCCGCCTTCGCTGGCCACCATCGTCATCGCCGCGGCCAGCAGCGGCCCCGAGCAGGGGCTCCAGACGAGCCCGAGCACGGTGCCGAGCGCGAAGGCGCTGGCCAGCGAGCCGCCGGAGAAGCGCGACGAGGCCTTGTTCGCCCCGGTGGCCAGCGGCGCCATCCACAGCGTGAAGCGCTCGTTCCAGCCCGGCACCAGCATCACGGCGGCGAGCCCGATCAGCAGCAGTGCGCCGACGACACGCACATGATCGGTGTCCAGGTCGAGTGCCGGCCCCACCGCGCCCAGCAGCATGCCCATCGCCGCGAACGAGGCGGCCATGCCGGCGCCCAGCGCCAGCGGCGCAAGGCGGTTGGCCTGCAGCGCGCCGCCCAGCACCAGCGGCAGCAGCGGGAAGACGCAGGGGCTGAGCGTGGTGAGGCTGCCGGCCGCCAGCGCCAGCAGCGGCTGCGTCAGCGCCATGGCGGGTTCAGAGCGCGGCCTTGAGCGCCGCCCGGATCTTGTCGGGCTCGGTGTCGCCGGCCAGGCGCGCCTTTTCCTCCTGGCCCTTGAAGACGACCATCGTCGACTGCATGCGCACCTTCAGCGCGCGGCGCAGCGCCTTTTCCTTGTCGTAGTCGGCCACCAGCACGGTGATCGGCAGGTCCGGTTCGGATTGCAGCTGCGCGAAGGCCTTTTCCTGCTGCTTGCAGGTCGGGCACCAGTCGGCGTGGAAATGCACGGCCACCGGCTGCCCCGCTTGCTGTGCCGCCGCCAGCGCCTGCTCGCTGTAGGGCGCCAGCGTCAGCGCCTGGGCAAAGGTCGCCGCCAGGGCCAGCAAGCCGGCCGCGGCCAGGGAACGCAAGGTCGTCGGACGCATGTCGAGGATCTCCGCAACAGGGACGCAGGGATGGCCGCGAAGGCTGGCACCGGATGCTATGCCACACTCGCCGCGGCTGCACAAACCGGATGCAAAGGCCTGCCATGTCCGAGCTCGATCTTCAGGTGCGCGACGGCGTCGCGACACTCACGCTCAACCAACCGGCGTCGCGCAATGCACTCTCGCTGTCGATGAAGGCGGCGCTTGCCGATGCGGTTGCCCAGGTCGCCAGCGACAACGGCGTGCGCGCAGTCGTCATCACCGGCGCCGGCGGCGCCTTCTGCGCCGGCGGCGACCTGCGCGGAATGGAGGAGCATCGCCCGATGGCCACGGTGCAGAGCTGGCGCGAGCGCATGCGCGCGCTGCACCCGCTGATCCGCACGCTGCTGACGATGGACAAGCCGCTCGTCGCCGCGGTCGACGGCGCGGCCTACGGCGCGGGCTTCAGCCTTGCGCTCACCGCCGATTTCGTGCTCGCGAGCCCCAGGGCGCGCTTCTGCATGAGCTTCATGCGCGTGGGCCTGGTGCCCGACTTCGCCGCGATGTACACGCTGCCGCGCGTGGTCGGCGTGCAGCGCGCGAAGGAACTGATGCTCTCGGCACGCGAGCTCGGCGCCGAGGAGGCGCGGCAGCTGGGCATCGCAATGGAAATCGTCCCGGGCGAGGCGCTGCTCGCGCGCGCGCAGCAACTCGCGGCCAGCCTGGCCGCCGCTTCGCCGATGGCGGTCTCGTTCGTCAAGGCCGGCGTGGGCATGAGCCTGGCAACCGACCTGGACCGCGCGCTTGCCGAGGAGGCCGACCATCAGGCGCTGTGCTTCGAGACCGATCCGCACCGCGAGGCCGTGCGTCGCTTTCTCGCGAAGGAACCGGCCGCCTTCCAGTGGCCTGCACCGCCGGACAAGGCCTGATGCCCGCGTGACCGGACATGTGAGCCGATCCCGGCGACGGGTCAGCGGTTGAGCGCCTTCAGCGCAAGGCGGATGCCCTCGGCGACGCCGACGTCGGCCGGCAGCGCCTTGAGGGCGCTGCCGGCCTCCTTCTCGCTGTAGCCCAGTGCCACCAGCGCCTGCACGATGTCGCTGCCGGCCTCGCTCACCGCTGTCGCAGCGGCGGGCAGCGCGAGCTCGGGCCCGAGCTTGCCCTTGAGCTCCAGCAGCAGGCGCTCGGCGGTCTTCTTGCCGATGCCCGGCACCTTCGTAAGGCGCGCGCCCTGCTGCGTCGAGACCGCATTGGCCAGCTCGGCGACCGAAAGCCCCGAGAGCACGGCAAGCGCGGTGCGCGGGCCGACGCCGCTGATTCGGACCAGCAGGCGAAAGGCGTCGCGCTCGGCCGCGGTCAGGAAGCCGAAGAGCAGCTGCGCGTCCTCGCGGACGACGAAGTGCGTCAGCAGCAGCACCGGCTGACCGATCTCGGGCAGGTTGAAGAAGGTGCTCATCGGCACGTCCAGCTCGTAGCCGACGCCGCCCACGTCCACCAGCACCTGCGGCGGTGCCTTGCCGGCCAGCAGGCCGCTGAGTCGTCCGATCATGATGGCGCCGATTATTCGTCGCCCGCACGACGCAGCGTCCGCAACACAAGGGCCATGACGCAAGACCCACGGCGCCCACGAAGCAATACCCACGGCGCGCGCTGCGGGGAAATGGCGCGCGGCACTGGGCCGCTCTGCATAATCCCGCGAACCATTCATCGACGAGGAGACCCAGCATGCGTACCCAGGTTGCAATCATCGGCGCCGGCCCCTCGGGCCTGATCCTGGGCGCCCTGCTGCACAAGGCCGGCATCGACAACGTGATCCTCGAGCAGCGCAGCGGCGAGTACGTGCTCTCGCGCATCCGCGCCGGGGTGCTCGAGCAGGTCTGCGTCGACCTGCTCGACGAAGCCGGCGTGGGCGAGCGCATGCACAGGGAAGGCCTGCCGCACGACGGCTTCGACATGGTCTTCGCCGGGCAGCGCCGCCGCATCGACCTCTACGGCCTGACCGGCAAGCGGGTGATGGTCTACGGGCAGACCGAGGTCACGCACGACCTGATGGACCACCGCAAGGCGATCGGCCGCACGACCGTCTACGAGGCCGAGAACGTGCGCATCCACGACTTCGACGGCGACAAGCCCTGGGTCACCTACACGCACGCCGGCAAGGAGGAGCGGCTGGACTGCGACTTCATCGCCGGCTGCGACGGCTTTCACGGCATCTGCCGCGCCAGCGTCCCGAGCCGCGCGATCACCAATCACGAGAAGGTCTATCCCTTCGGCTGGCTCGGGCTGCTGGCCGACGTGCCGCCGGTGCACCACGAGCTGATCTACGGCCACACCGAGCGCGGCTTCATGCTCGCCAGCATGCGCAGCCACACGCGCGTGCGCTACTACATCCAGTGCGGGCTGCACGAGAAGGTCGAGGACTGGTCCGACGAGGCCTTCTACGACGAGTTCCGCAAGCGTCTGCCGCCCGAGGACGCGGCGCGGCTCATCACCGGCCCGTCGATCGAGAAGAGCATCGCGCCGCTGCGCAGCTTCGTCGCCGAGCCGCTGCGCTTCGGCCGCCTGTTCCTCGCCGGTGACGCCGGCCACATCGTCCCGCCCACCGGCGCCAAGGGCCTGAACCTCGCGGCCAGCGACGTCGCGCTGCTCGCCCGCGGCCTGGTCGAGCACTACATCGAGCACAGCAGCGCGGGCCTGGACGACTACTCGCGCCGCGCGCTCTCACGCATCTGGAAGGCCGAGCGCTTCTCGTGGTGGTTCACGCAGCTGATGCACCTCTTCCCCGAGACCGGCAGCTTCGGGTTGAAGATGCAGATGGCCGAGCTCGACTACCTCTTCAGCAGCGAGTCGGCGCAGCGCGTCGTCGCCGAGAACTACGTCGGCCTGCCGATCTGAGGGTCGCCTGGGGTCGCGCCGCACGCGGCGCGCGCACGGCTGCAAGCGCCCCAGGGGCAAGGGGGCAGAATCGGCGCTGCATCCCGTATCCCTGGAGTCCTGAATGAGTCTGCCTCCTTCGCATACCCGGCGCCGGCTGAACCTGGCCGCCTGCGGCCTGCTGGCCGCGTCGATCGCTCCCACCTGCGCCCTGGCGCAAGGCACCGCCTGGCCGACGAAGACGGTCCGCCTGCTGGTGGGCTTCCCGGCCGGGTCGACGCCCGACATCTCGGCGCGCATCCTGGCCGAGGGCCTGGCCAAGCGCCTCGGGCAATCGGTCGTCGTCGAGAACAAGCCGGGTGCCAGCGGCAACATCGCCGCCGACCAGGTCGCCAAGGCAAGCGACGACCACACGCTGGGCGTGCTGATCAACGGCAACCTGACCTCGGCCAAGCTGCTCAATCCCAAGCTGCCCTACGACCCCGCGAAGGACTTCAGCCTGCTCTCGCTGCTGACGACGGCGCCGCTCGTCCTCGTCGCGCCGCGCGACCTGCCCTCGGGCGCCGACTTCTTCCTCGCCGCGCGCAACGCCGGCGACAAGTGGAGCTACGGT